>Ga0105054_10001909_pt1 | contig 33735 bp, 30 predicted proteins | sample BON02_FD_78091 | JGI IMG/M metagenome (GOLD analysis project Ga0105054, IMG submission 78091) | Freshwater microbial communities from Lake Bonney liftoff mats and glacier meltwater in Antarctica - BON-02 (megahit assembly) | ecosystem: Environmental > Aquatic > Freshwater > Ice > Glacier...
CAGAGCAGGTTGGCGAGGTTGTAGAGACCCACCAGCGGCAGCGAGAGCGGGTGCGACGCGCACACCGCGCCCGCCGCGTCGCGCTCGGCCACGGTGAGGCGCATGCCAGCGCGGGTGACAGCAATGCCAACAGCGCTCAGGCGCGGCGCTTCGCTGCCGGCTTGCAGGCCCACGGTCCACACATCAAGTCCCTGCTGGCGCGCTCGCGCGGCCAGCTCGATGCCGCGCGGATCGTCGAGATTCACCACCGCTGCGGCCAGGCCGGGCCAGTCGAACAGGCTGGCCTTGACCGCCCAGTAGGCGTCCATGCTGCCGTGAAAGTCGAGGTGGTCCTGGGTGAAATTGGTGAACACCGCCACCCGGACCTGGGTGGCGTTCAGGCGCCCCTCCACCAGCCCGATCGACGAGGCCTCCAGCGCGACCGCGCGTGCACCCTGCTCGCTCAATGCGCGCAGGCTGGCCTGCAAGCGCACCGGATCGGGCGTGGTGAGACCGCTCGACACCAGGGTGCTCGGCTGCCCGGTGGTGCGCGGCGGCCGGCCGATGCCCAGCGTGCCGATCACCGCGCAGGGGCGCTCCAGCGCCGAGAGCAGCTGTGCGGTCCACCAGGCGCAAGAGGTTTTGCCGTTGGTGCCAGTGATCGCCACCAGGTCCATGGCGGCGCTCGGCTCACCGTAAAAAGCGCTGGCGATCGGGCCAGCGAGCGCCTTCAGGCCGAGCACCGCCAACACGCGATCGTCGCTGACGCCAAATACCTCGGCGCCTGCCTGCTCCACCAGCACCGCTTTGCATCCACTGGCCAGCACCTCGGCCACAAAGCGCCGCCCATCGCTGGCCGCGCCAGGCCAGGCAATGAAACCGTCGCCCGGCTGCAGGCTGCGGCTGTCGCACCGAAGCTCTGCGCTGACGCGCGTTTTGAGCCAGCTGGCGATCGCTGCGGGTTCGCGCAAGGTGTTCATCAAAAAGACTCCTCGACGAACGTGGTCACGATCTGCGGCTTGACGCTCATGTCGGGCTGCACACCCAGGATGCGGAGTGTCTGCTGTACCGTCTGGCTGAACACAGGACCGGCGACCACACCGCCGTAATAAGCCCCATTGGTGGGCTCGTCGATCATCACCGCCACCACGATGCGTGGTGACTCCACCGGCGCCAGGCCGACGAAGAACGCGCGGTACTTGTTCTGGGCGTAGCCCTTGCCTTCCTGCTTGCGCGCGGTGCCGGTTTTGCCGCCCACCGAATAGCCCATGGTCTGGGCCTGCGGCGCAGTGCCACCCGTGGTGGCCGCCATCTGCAGCATCTGGCGCACAGCACGGGCGGTTTCCTCGCTGAACACACGCACGCCGTCGGCCGGGGCTTCGTTTTTCAGCATGCTGATGGGGATCAGCTCGCCATCGCGCGCGAATATGGTGTAAGCGTGGGCCAGCTGAAACAGCGAGGCCGAGAGGCCGTAGCCGTAGCTCATGGTGGCCTGCTCGATCGGGCGCCACGACGCGTAGGGCCGCAGCCGACCGCTCACCACCCCCGGAAACGGCAGCTGCGGCTTCTGACCGAAACCGGCCTGAGCGAAGGTCTCCCACATTTCACGCGGCTGCATCTGCATGGCCATCTTGACCGTGCCCACGTTGCTCGATTTCTGAATGATCTCGTTGACGGTGAGCACGCCGTGTTGGTGCGAGTCGGAAATGGTGGAGCCACCGATCTGGATGCGCCCCGGCGCGGTCTGGATCGGCGTGGTCGGCTTGACCAAGCCCCGCTCCAGCGCCATCGCGGCAATAAGAGGCTTCATGATCGAGCCGGGCTCGAAGCTGTCGGTAAGGGCACGGTTGCGCAGCTGCTCGCCGGTGAGGTTGCGCCGGCGATTGGGATCGAAGCTGGGGTAGTTGGCCAGCGCCAGCACCTCGCCAGTGACCGCATCGAGCACCACCGCGCTGCCCGCCCGGGCTTTGTTGGACAGCACCGCCTCGCGCACCTTCTGGTAGGCGAAGTACTGCACCTTGCTGTCGATGGAGAGCTGCAGATCGGGACCGTCCAGCGGCGGGATCACGTCGCGCACATCCTCAACCACCCGACCCAGCCGGTCCTTGATGACCCGGCGCGAACCGTTCTTGCCAGAGAGCTGTTGGTTGAAGGCCAGCTCCACGCCCTCCTGCCCGCGGTCTTCTACGTTGGTGAAGCCGACCACATGGGCCGCAGCCTCGCCCTCGGGGTACTCTCGCTTGTATTCGCGCCGCTGATAAATGCCCTCGATGGCAAGTGCCGCGATCTGCTTGGCCACCGGCTCGTCGACCTGGCGCTTGACCCAGACAAAGGTCTTGTCCTCGTTCTCCAGCCGCTTTTTCAGGTCAGTTAGCGGCATTTCCAGCAGCTCGGCCAGCTCGCTCAGCTTCGAATTGGCCTTGTCCACATCTTCAGGGATGGCCCAGATGCTCTGCGCCACCACGCTGGAGGCCAGGATCAGGCCATTTCGATCCAGCACCCGGCCGCGATTCGCTGGCAGCTCCAGCGTGCGGGCGAACCGCACCTCGCCCTGGCGTTGAAAAAAGTCGTTGCCGAACACCTGCACATACGCAGCACGCCCTGCCAGTGCGGCAAACGCCACCGCCAATGCCGCAACGATGAACTTGCTGCGCCACATGGGCGTCTTGCTCGCCAGCAACGGGCTCGCGCTGTAGTTGATGCTGCGGCTGGCACCGCGATCGGCGTTGTGGCGCCGGCTCATGGTCGGGCCTCGGTTGCGGTGGCGTCAGGCAGCGACACGTATTCGGTGATACCGGGCGTGACCTGGCGCATCTGCAGCTCGCGCGTGGCCAGTTGTTGCACCCGCGCCGAGGCCGCCTGGGCGCGCTTTTGCACCACCAGCTGCTCGTGTTCAGCGTCGAGCTTGAGGGTCTGCGACTTGCTGCGGTCGAGCGCGGTGTAGAGCTGGCGCGACCCGTACTGGATGTGCACCAGATAGAACGCGCTGACCAGCACCCCCAGCAACAACACCAGGTTGAGTCGGATCACCCGATGCCCCCCACGCTCGGCTCTGCGCGAGCGTCGCTGCCCCCAAGGGGCGCACGAGCTTGCTTGGGGCGGCCCGGCGCGACGCTCCCGATGACCCCCACGCTCGGCGCCCCACTCATGGCATCTCCTCAGAGCGTGTGGCCACGCGCATCACCGCGCTGCGCGAGCGCGGGTTCGCCTGCACCTCGGCAGTGCTGGGCATGAGGCGCGAAACACCGTGCAGCGGCATGGGCGCGGGTTCGGCGAACGGCACACGGCGATCAACCACCGCGCGCGACTGGCTCGCCAGAAACTGCTTGACCTTTCGGTCTTCCAGCGAATGAAAGCTGATCACCACCAGCCGCCCACCTGGGCGCAACACGGGCAAACTCGCGTTCAGTGCTTGTTGCAATTCTTCAAGTTCGGCATTGATGAAAATCCGAAGAGCCTGAAATGTGCGCGTTGCAGGGTCCTTGCCCGGCTCGCGGGTTTTGACCGCACCAGCCACGACTTCGGCCAGCTCACGGGTGGTTTGAAGAGGACCCCGTTCCTGTCGGCGACGATCAATCGCCTTTGCAACCGGTGCAGCAAACCGTTCTTCACCATAGCCACGAATGACCTCCGTCAAGGTAGGAATGTCCACGGTTTCCAGCCACTGGGCCACGCTTTGGCCACGCGAGGTGTCCATGCGCATGTCCAGCGGCCCGTCGTGGCGAAAAGAAAAACCCCGCTCGGGGTTGTCGATCTGGGGCGAACTCACACCAAGATCCATCAGCAGCCCATCGACACTGGCCACGCCCAGCTCGCCGAGGTGGGAGAAGCCCTCATGGCGGATCGCCAACCGGGCATCAACGGCGGCGAGAGCCTGTGCTGCGGCCACCGCCTGCGGGTCTTTGTCAAACACAGTAAGCCGGCCTTGTGGCGAGAGCTGCTGCAAAATGGCGCGTGCGTGACCGCCGCGGCCGAAGGTCGCATCGACATAGTGCCCGTCGGGCTTGATGGCCAGGGCTTGCACCGCTTCGGTCAACAGGACGGTTTGGTGGCTCCATAGGTCTTTCACCGCCGGCCCCTAGAAAGAAAAACCTTTGAGCACATCGGGCATCTCGCCCTGCATGGCCTGCGCCTCTTTGGCGACGTAAGTGGGTTTGTCCCAGAGCTCGAAGTAGCTGCCCATGCCCAGCAGAACCACCTCTTTGCTGATGCCCACGGCTTCGCGCAGCTCGGGCGAGACCAGCACACGCCCGGCGCCATCCATCTCCACATCGAAGGCGTTACCCAGAAAAATCCGGCGCCACCACAGGGCGTCCATTGGCAAGCGGGCCACCTGGTCGCTGAACACCTGCCAGGCCGGCCGGGGAAATACCATCAGCGAGCCGTGCGGGTGGCGGGTGATCGTGATCTGCTTGTCGACAACGGTCAGGGCGTCACGGTGCCTGGTCGGCATCGATAGCCGCCCCTTCGCATCCAGACTGAGTGAGGAAATTCCCTGAAACACCGCAATTGATCCCAAAAAACACTTTTCACCACTTAACTACACTTCTTCCCACTTTAGCAGGAAAACACTTGCATACAATCTTCGAACCGCATATTTTTTCAATGAAATCAACCACTTAGAGCGGTGTTGCGATGCAGAATTGCTGGCGAAATTGCAGCAACAGCAAGCACTTACAGCGCTCAATGCATGTGAAATGTGAGACCTCGCCGCAAGGCCTGTGGCGTGTGATTCGTCACACCCTGCATCGAATCATCTGCCGGCCAGCTGGGCCAGCTGGACCGGTCGGGATGGGGACGCGGCGGTGACCGCTGGGCGTGAAAGCATTGGGCCAGACCTCGCGCACCCGGCGCAGCCCTCGCCGGGCTGCTGCCGCTGGTCAGAGGATGTAGCGCGAGAGGTCTTCGCTGCGGCTGAGCTCGGCCAGCCGGCCATCAACATAGGCGGCATCGATGGTGACGGTCTGACCTTGCAGCGTGGTGGCGCCGAAGCTCACCTCATCAAGCAGGTGCTCCATCACCGTGGCCAGGCGGCGTGCACCAATATTTTCGGTGCGCTCGTTCACGTCGCAGGCGATTTGCGCCAAACGCAGGATGCCATCGGGCTGGAACACCAGTGTCACACCCTCGGTGGCAAGCAGCGCCTGGTACTGAAGCACCAGCGAGGCATGGGTCTGGGTCAGAATGGCCTCGAAATCGCTCACCGAAAGCGACTGCAGCTGAACCCGGATCGGAAAGCGGCCTTGCAACTCGGGGATCAGGTCGCTCGGTTTGCTGAGGTGGAACGCGCCGCTGGCAATGAACAGGATGTGATCGGTCTTCACTGGCCCGTGCTTGGTGGTCACCGTCGTGCCTTCCACCAGCGGCAGCAGGTCGCGCTGCACACCCTGGCGCGACACCTCAGCGCTGCCGGAATCGCTGCGCGACGCCACCTTGTCAATCTCGTCAATGAAGACGATGCCGTTTTGCTCGGTACTTTGCAGCGCGCGCTGTTTGATCTCTTCTTCGTTAACCAGCTTGCCGGCCTCTTCATCGGTCAGCAGCGGGCGGGCCTCAGCAACCGTCAAGCGCCGCGTGTGGCGCTTGTCTTGCCCCATCTGGCTGAACATGCCGCGCAGCTGCTCAGCCATGTCTTCCATGCCGGCCGGACCCATGATTTCCATGGTCGGGCGCGCCTCGGCGAGCTCGATCTCAATCTCACGGTCATCCAGCTGGCCCTCGCGCAACTTCTTGCGAAAAGTCTGGCGCGCGGTGCTTTCTTGGGTGGCGACCCCCTCGGTACCTGTGCCAGGCGCTGCATTTCTGGGCAGTGGAACCAGCACATTGAGGATGCGCTCCTCGGCGGCATCTTCGGCACGGACGCGCTGCTGGCGCATGGCGGATTCGCGCGTCTGTTTGATCGCGATCTCAATCAAGTCGCGGATGATGCCGTCCACGTCTTTGCCCACATAACCCACCTCGGTGTACTTGGTTGCCTCGACCTTGATGAAAGGCGCATCGGCCAGCCTGGCGAGGCGGCGCGCGATCTCGGTCTTACCGACGCCGGTGGGGCCGATCATCAGAATGTTTTTGGGCGTGATCTCGGGCCGCAGCTTGTCGTCAACCTGCTGGCGGCGCCAGCGGTTGCGCAGCGCAATCGCCACCGCGCGCTTGGCGGCCTTCTGACCGATGATGAAACGGTCGAGCTCGGAAACAATTTCCTGGGGGGTCATGGACGACATGAGACTCTCGGCATTCAACAAAAAAATGGCATGGACAGCAGGCGACCTGCGACCGGCGCCACACAAGCGGTCACAACACCTCGACGGTGTGGTGCATGTTGGTATAGATACACAGCTCGCCGGCAATCGCGAGCGATTTGCGCACCACCTCTTCGGCACTCAGGTTGGTGTGGTCGATCAGCCCTATGGCGGCCGCCTGCGCATAAGCGCCGCCGGAGCCGATCGCCACGATGCCGTGTTCGGGCTCCAGCACATCACCATTGCCGGTGATGATGAGCGCCGCGGTGCGGTCGGCAACCGCCAGCATCGCCTCCAGACGGCGCAGCACGCGGTCGGTGCGCCAGTCGCGGGTGAGTTCGATGGCGGCGCGCACCAGATGGCCTTGGTGCTTCTCCAACTTGGCCTCAAAGCGTTCGTACAGGGTGAACGCATCGGCAGTGGCGCCGGCAAAGCCCGCCAGCACCTGGTCGTGGTGGAGCTTGCGCACCTTGCGAGCGGTTCCCTTGACCACAATGTTGCCCAGCGTCACCTGACCGTCGCCGCCGATGGCCACCTGGACCCCGTCTGGCGTCTGGCGCCTGACGCAGAGAATGGTGGTGCCGTGAAACTGTTCCATTTGACGATGCCCGTTCGTGTGATTCAAGAGGTTCAATCGTTGCGCAACACAACCCGCGCGAACTCGGTGATGCCGATCACGTGGAAGAAGGCGGCGATCAGCCGGTGCGCGTCAACAAACTGCACCGTACGGCCTTGGGCGTGGTGTCCAGACACCCAGTTGAGCAGGGTGCCGGCAGCCGAAAAATCCACCAGAAGCAGGTCGCGGCAGGAAATGATCATCACATCCGCGCCGGCCAGCCGCCTCTCTAGGGCCTCCAGGATGGCTCGCGGCTCGCCGCGAATTTCGCCTGAGAGCTCCACCAGTCCGAGCTGATTGAACTCGGAATGCTGGCTGTCCAGCCTCGACTCGTTCGGGTATTGGGATGGCATCTGCTCCAGCACCGCCTCACCCAGCACCGACTGACTGCTCTCTGAAGAGGTATCGGAAGACAGACTCTGGAAGTGGCAGAGCGGGCGCTCCCAGCCGGGCGGCGAGACTTCGTAGGTCACGCAAAACTCCAGTGCGGTGAGCTCGAACTCGTCAGCGCGGTTCATCGCGCGCAACACCGCCATGCGCAGCTCCCACCAAAGCTGCTCGACGTCGCGGCGGCCCGAAGGTGTGCCAGCGGTTAGCACATTGCGCAGGGTGCTCGCACCCAAACAGCGCAGCACCACCTTCTGGTCGCCCCACAAGGTAAACATGCCCAACAACGCACGCGCAGCCTGGGCGTCAATCGCTTCCAGCGCAGACCAGTCAAGCACCCAGGGTTGCGGCGCGCGCAAGAGCGCGTTTTGCAGCGCGCCCACCGCATCCGCATCGACATTGGGCTCGCACACCCAAGAGGCCCGCACAGGCGCTGTTGACGGGGTGTGGGCCTGGCCGGCAAGCTGCCCAATCTGCTCAGGCATGTCGTACCACTGCGGCGCGGAACGGCTGAAGCGGTTCACAAAATCAACTGCTCTGCTCTCGAACGGGGCAAGCTGACCGGTGGCCCGGTAAAGATCAAACAGGGCCAACCAGTCGCCGATCTGGTCGCTTCGGGCACCACCTTCTCCCATCCCATCCAGCAGACCTTGCTCGGCGCCGTTGCGGTCGCCATTGGCAAACCGAATAGCGGCCTCTTCAACCTCTGGCGCCTGCTCCACCGCTTCCACGTTAAGCGCGAAAAAGTACCGGGCTGAAAACCTGGCGTCGGCGCCGGGACCCCCGGGCGAGCCCGACGAGGCGCCGGCGATCGCCACCAGCCCGGTGCGCGGCGGCGGCTGGGCCTGCACAGTCTGGGCCGGTCCCGCAACATCGCTTTCCTTGGGGCTGGTCCACTCGCGGCGAACCGTTGCCACAGGGTCCAGATCTCTGTTCAAGGCAACGGTTTCCTCGCCCTTGGTCGGTGGCACGCCATCGGTTTCGCCATCCTGCGGGCCTAGCCGCTTGGCACGCAGGTGAGCCGCCTCAACCGGCTCGCCGTTGCGGCCGGGTAGATGGTCTGCCACCGTGTTTTGCTGGCCAGAGCCGATGGGCAGCGAGTCGGGGCCCTTGGTTTTCCACCATTGCATCGACATCTGGGCTTCGATCTCGTCGATCTTCTTGAGTGTCTTGGCCCGATCGTCCGGTTTGGAGGGCAGGCTGCTCTGAAAAAACGAAGGGCGCAACCCCTGACCAGCTTCGATCGTTCCCTCGCGGCTGCGGATCTTGCGCAGCATGTCGAATTCGCGCTTGCGTACAAAGTCGTTGCGCCGCTTGCGCTCGATCATTTGCTTTAACGCAGCCTTGCTGTACTCGCTTTCACGGTCGGCGCTGCGGCTATCCAGATCTGCCCAGCTTGTCGTCGGGTTGCGAACAAACTTCGCCACCTTGGCGAGAAAACCGGCGTTGGAGTCGTCCTTGGCCATGGCGCGGATTACCAGAAGTCGGATCGGCTGCGAGCGGAGAACGCTGGCCTCAGTCGCCGAACATCTTCTGCTTGAGCTCGCGGCGCTGCTGCGCTTCCAGGGAGAGGCTGGCGGTGGGGCGTGCCATGAGACGACCAACGCCAATGGTCTCGCCAGTCTCGTCGCAATAACCGTAGTCACCGTTGTCGATGCGCCCGATGGCCTGCTCAATTTTCTTGAGCAGCTTGCGTTCGCGGTCGCGGGTACGCAGCTCCAGAGCGTGCTCTTCTTCAATCGTGGCCCGGTCAGCCGGGTCGGGCACGACCACGGTGTCTTCGCGCAGGTGCTCGGTGGTCTCGCCCGCGTTGGCCAGCATGGCATCGCGCAGCTGAATGAGCTTGCGCCGGAAATAGGCCAATTGAAGCTCGCCCATGTACTCCTCGTCGGGCATGGCCAAGACGTCTTCGTCGGTCAGCAAACCAATGGACACGGTCTTCCAGTTGTTGGCGCGCTTGGGATCTTTGCGGATGGCCGAGGGGGCGGGAGGCGTCATGACAACCCGTTCGTTTATGTTGGAAAAGGTCGCTTTGGCAGCGTCTGCTGCGTGGGTGGGCACCACCTCGGCCTGCGTCATCTGCTCCATCATTACTTTCTTGGCAGCCCGCTTGCCCAGCGGGCGGGGCGTGGGCAGCACGGCCGGCGCCGCCTTGGGCGAAACCGTCCTGGCGAGCGGGCTTGCGGCCTTGGCCGCAGGCGCAAGCGCGACCGGCTTGTTGTCGGGTTCGACTGGAGTAGGTACGGTAACAGAGGCTGGCTTGCTGGCTGCCGGCACCTTGGCGCTTGATGGGGAGGCTGATTTGGTCACTGGCTTGGATGCGGTTTGGGGATCGGAGCGCACAAGCGCGTTGGGGGACGTCTTGGCGGTCGCTTTGCTGGGCAGCTTCGCGCTGGGCTTCCCGGGGGTGGGGGTTTTGACGGCTGCAGCGGACTTGCCCATCACCTTGGTGGTGGACTTGGCAGATGGAGCAGCTGGCTTGGCAGCTGGGGTAGCTGCCTTTGCAACCGGCTTCACAGCTGCTGTGGGCTTGGACAGGCTTTTCGCCGGCTTGTTGGCGGCGGTCTTGACCGCAGCAGCCTTGTCTGCGGAGGCCACCACCCGAGCCGTAGCATTGGACTCAACGGGCTGGGCGGTTTGAGCTGTCTTTTTGGCCAGGGCTTTCACGACGGGACTCCTCTGTGTGCCTGACGGCGCATGACATGGTGCAGCGGGGTGGATCGCGGACTCTCACCCGGCGAAAAAATGCTTGCCGACGAAGCTGGCAAGTCCTGGGTTATACCCCCAATCGGTTCTTTTGCAGGCGTGCCGCAGGTGTGAGCCGTTGTAGCGCTGGTTTGGCGTGGGTTGCTTGCAACGGCGGCTGGCTTGGCAGGCACCGGTGGTGTCGACTCTGAGCGAAAACCCGGTCGTTGAAGAAACGAGGCCGGCATCATGGCAGCATCTTTCTGGCGATCTCGCTGCGGCGAGGTCAGACCAGCGACTGGTCCAGGCCTTGCACCAGGATGTCGCGCGGCAGGTCAAGCCCGATGAAAACCATCTTGCTTACCCTCGGTTCGTTCTCGGGCCAGGCCGGGCCGAGGTCGCTGCCCATGAGCTGGTGCACGCCCTGAAAGATCACCTTGCGATCGGTGCCTTCCATGTCAAGCACGCCTTTGTAGCGCAGCATGCGCGGGCCATAGACCTGAACCACCGCGCCCAGGAAGTCTTCCAGCTTGGCCGGATTGAACGGCCGGGTCGCCCGGTAGACAAAGCTCTTCACATCATCGTCGTGGTGGTGGTGATGGCCCGGGCCGTCGAAGCCTTGCTGGTGTGACGGGTGATCGCAGTGCTCGTTGTGGTCGTGGTCGTGGCCATCTTCCTTTTGCGGGTGGTCGTGACCGTGCGCGTGGTCATCGGCCTTGAGGAAATCGGGGTCGATGTCGAGCTTGGCGTTGAGGTTGAAGCCGCGCAGATCGAACACCTCGCTCAGGCTCACCTCGCCGAAATTCACCGGGCGCATCGGCGCGCGCGGGTTCATGTGCTTCAAGCGGTGCGTCAGCGCGTCCAGCCCTTCGGCGCTGACCAGATCGGCCTTGCTGATGAAGATCTGGTCGGCAAAGCCCACCTGGCGACGCGCTTCCTGGCGGTCGTTGAGCTGCTGGGCGGCGTGTTTGGCGTCCACCACGGTGAGGATGGAGTCAAGCAGGTACTGCTCGGCGACCTCATCGTCCATGAAGAAGGTCTGCGCCACCGGGCCGGGATCGGCCAAGCCGGTGGTCTCGATCACCACACGGTCAAAATCGAGTTCGCCCTTGCGCTTCTTTTCCGCCAGGTCCTGCAAGGTCGCGCGCAGATCGTCGCGGATGGTGCAGCAGATGCAGCCGTTGCTCATCTGGATGATGTTCTCGGTGGTATCGGCCACCAGAATTTCGTTGTCGATGTTCTCTTCACCGAACTCGTTTTCGATGACCGCGATTTTTTGCCCGTGGGCCTCGCTCAGCACGCGCTTGAGCAACGTGGTTTTGCCCGAGCCGAGAAAACCGGTCAGGATGGTGGCGGGAATCAAGGACATGGGCAGCGGTCTCCAGCAGCGGGGCTTGAACGCGGATTTGGCAGGGTGCCAGGCCGTCATTCGGGCCGCGCAGTGTAGTGCACCGCACGGAGACCACCGTGACTGGCAGCGCAGCCCGGGCGCGCTGTCAGGCTTTGCTGCTACGCGGACCAAGCGCCGGCGCAGCGGCTGGGTCGGCAGCATCCGGCGCGGCGATCGGTCGTTTGCTCGCTTGTGCCCGGGGGTGGGCCGCGTCGTACACCCGTGCGAGGTGCTGGAAATCGAGTCGCGTGTAGACCTGTGTGCTGCTGATGCTGGCGTGGCCAAGTAGCTCTTGCACCGCGCGCAGGTCACCGCTGGATTGCAGCAAATGGCTGGCGTAGGAGTGGCGCAGCATGTGCGGATGCACCGGCGTGGCCAGGCCTGCCAGCTGCGAGCGTCGCTTGAGTCGCACGCGGATGTGTTGCGGTGTGAGACGTTGGCCGCGCGCGCCAATAAACAGCGCCGGGTCGTCCCCGGCCCAGGCGGCGCGCGCCTGCAACCACAGCGCCAGTGCAGCCAGCGCAGCGCCGCCCACTGGCACGCTGCGCCGTTTGCTGCCTTTGCCTAGCACCTGCACCTCGCCCGCTTGCATGTCGATCCAACCTCGCGCCTGCGCACTGGGCGCCGCATCCAGCCCCACCAGCTCGCCAATCCGCAGCCCGCAGCCATAAAGCAGCTCGGTGGTGCAGGCATCGCGCGCGGCGAGCGCGGAATCGTCGCCGGCCTGGATGTAGCTGGCCAGCGCCACCGACTCGTCCACCCCCAGTGCCTTGGGCAGCGGCTTGCCGGCCTTGGGGGCGCGCACGTCTTGCACCGGGTTGAAGTCGATCTCCCCTTGGCGACCGAGCCAGACGTAAAACCCGCGCCAGCCCGAAAGAATCAGCGCTATGCCGCGCGCGCTGCGCCCGCTGCTGTGCATCTGTGCCACCCAACGGCGAATGTGCGCGTTTTGCACCTGTTTGAGTGGCAAGCCCGCATCGACCGCCTGCTGGCTGAGGCGTTGCATGTCGCCGGTGTAGAGCGCCACGGTGCGATCGGCGAGGCGTTTTTCGACCCGCACATGAGCCAGGTAGCGCCGCACCAGGTCGGCATCTGGCGACTGCTCCGCTGGGTGGGCGATGCCGCGCTCGGTCACAGGATCAGGGGCGCAAGCGCGAGAGTGCGGCGCTGCTGAGTTCGCCGATGCGCTGCAGAAAGTCAATGCCCATGTCGGTGGTGAAACGCCCGGCGTCGGCCGAGGCCAGCACCAGCAGGCCGAAGGCTTGCGGCGCAATACCGGCACGCAGGGGCACCAAGGCGATCGAGGTTGCTGAGGCCGGGTCCGGCAACCACCGAGCAGCCTCCAAACCGGTGCTGGCGCCGCAATAGGGCAGGCTGAGCGAGTGAGCAAAGGTGGTGGCGTCGTCGCTCACACCCAGGGTGTAGTCCTCGCTGGCAAATTCACTCGCCACACCCCAAACCTTGATCGCCACCTGCGGTACCAGAAACTGCGCCGCAAGCTCGCGCGCCACCACCCGCGGCAGCTCGCGCGCAACGCGGGTCAGCAGAAGCTCGCGTGTCCAGCGCTGCAGGCGTTCGGCAATCGCGGTGTTTTCGTGGCCGTACCGGATCATGGCAGCCGCCTTGAGCTCCAGCGCCTTGATCTTTTCACGCAGCATTTCGGCTTGGCGCTCCTGCAAGCTGATTGCGCGGTGGCTGTGCGGGCTGGTGAGCTGGACCGCAGCCAGCAGGCTGGCGTGGCGCTCAAAGAAATCGGGCGTGTTGGCCAGGTAGTTGGCGATGTCGTCTTCGGTTATCGGGGGAATGTTGAGATCGGTCATGACGCGCACGATACAGCACAGGGGCCGCAGCAGCGGGGTGGTGGGCCGACCGATCAAGCCAGCGCAGGCAGGTCCAGCTCGCCGTCGAACACGGTGGTGGCCGGGCCTGTCATCAGCACCGGTGCGCAGTGCTCGGGCGCGTCTTGCCAAGCAATGGAGAGCCGCCCGCCCCGGGTCTGCACCTCGACCTCGGCGTCCAGCAAACCCAGCCGAATGCCGGCCACCACCGCCGCGCAGGCGCCGGTGCCGCAGGCCAGGGTTTCGCCCGCGCCGCGCTCGTGCACCCGCAGCCGCACCAGGCGGCGGTCGATCAGCTGCAAAAAGCCCACGTTGACCCGCTCGGGGAATCGGGCGTGGCGCTCGATCAGCGGGCCCCAGGCTGCCACCGGCGCAAAATCGACATCGGCCACCAGCAACACCGCGTGTGGGTTGCCCATCGACAGCGTGGACAGAAGCACCAGACCGACGCCGGGCAGGTCCAGGGGCCAGCGCTCAAAACCGCCCAGGGGCTGGGCGGCCAGGCCGCTGGCGTCGAATGGCACCCGCGCCAGATCGAACACCGGTGACCCCATGTCAACCGTGACACGGCCGTCATCCAGCAAGCGCAGCGAGAGCTCGCCATGTTTTACCTTCACCCGCACCGGGTTTCGCTCGGTCAGACCTTTGTCGCGCACATAGCGCACGAAGCAGCGCGCGCCGTTGCCGCAATGCTCGACTTCGCCGCCGTCGGCGTTGTGGATCACATACTCGAAATCCAGCCCCAGGCCGGGCGAGGGCCGCACGCTCAGGATCTGGTCGGCCCCGACACCAAAATGCCGGTCGGCCAACCAGCGGTACTGCGCCACGCTCAGATTCAGGCGCCCACGCGTCTCGTCAAGCACCACAAAATCGTTGCCCGCGCCTTGCATTTTGGTAAAGCGAATGTGCATGGTGCGAATTATCTGCCGCAGCGGGGCCCCACCCGCACCGGATGGCGAGCGGGCTTCGCCGGGCCGCAGCGGGCCCACATCCGGGAAAACCATGATCGCCCAGCTGCAAAAAATTTGTATGATGACCCGACAACCAATCAAATCCTGCCAGCGCACCCCCCGACTTCCCCATGACCGGCCTTTTGCCTGCCCCCGAGCGCTTGAGCGACCGCCTGGCCGCCTTGATTCAGCAACGCATCGCGTCCAGCGAACTGGCGCCTGAAGAACGCCTGCCAACCGAACGCCAGCTGGCCGAAACCCACGGCGTCTCACGCACCGTGGTGCGCGAGGCGGTGAGCCGGCTCAACTCCATGGGCTTGCTGGTTTCGCGCCAAGGCGCGGGGGTGTTCGTGGCGCCGCTGAATCAAGCGCGTGCGCTGGCCTTCGACCCCAGCGTGCTCAGCTCGATCGCTGGCGTGTTGCAGGTGGTGGAGGTACGCCGTGGGCTGGAGGCCGACATGGCGGCGCAGGCGGCCGAGCGCATGACACCTGAAAAGGCCGGGGCCATCGCCGCCGCGCTGGCTGCCTTGGAAGCCTGCGCACCGCACGGCGCCGAAGGTGTGCAGGCCGATCTGGATTTCCACCGCAGCATCGCACGCGCCACCGACAACCCGCACTTCGAGCGCCTGATCGGCTTTCTGGAGCAGTACCAGCGCGATGCGATGCACGTCACCCGCACCAACGAAGCGCTGGACAGCGGCTACCAAACACAGGTGCAGCAGGAGCACCGTCGCATAGCCGAGAGCGTGATGCGTGGCGACGCCCTGGCGTCGCGACAAGCCGCCCGCGAACATATGCAAAACGCCGCCATTCGGCTGGAGCAAGCCGCACCTGCTGTGCGCCACACCCTCAGCGCCTTGCTCAAACGAATACCTTCACGCAGCACACCATGAACACCAAACCTCCCCTCACGCTGGGCGTGATCGGCCTGGGCTCCATGGGCCTGGGCGCCGCTTGCTCCGCTGTGCGCCAAGGTGTGCCCACCTGGGGCTTCGACCCGCGCCCAGAAGCGCTCGCTGCGTTTCGCGGAGCCGGTGGCAACGGCGCTGCCAGCGTGGCCGAACTGGCCGCGCATTGCGATGTGGTGCTGGTGCTGGTGGTCAATGCCGCACAAACCGAAGACGTGCTGTTTGGCCCCGACGGGCTCGCACAGCATCTCAAAGCCGGCAGCGTCGTTATCGCTGCGGCCACGGTCAACCCGGCCCTGCCGCCATTGTGGGAGCAACGCCTGGAAGCCCAAGGCCTGTGGCTGATCGACGGCCCGGTCTCGGGTGGTGCCAAAAAAGCAGCTGATGGTCAGATGACAGTGATGGCCTCGGGCAAACCCGAAGCGTTCGCAGCCGCTGGCGCGCTGTTGAACAGTTTCGCCGGCAGGGTCTACCAGCTGGGCGACCGGGTGGGCGTGGGCTCCACCGTGAAGATGGTCAACCAGCACCTGGCAGGGGTGCACATCGCCGCCGCCTGCGAAGCGATGGCGCTGGGCATCAAGGCTGGCGCCGACCCGCACCAGCTCTATGAGGTGATCACCAATGCCGCTGGCAACAGCTGGATGTTTGAGAACCGGGTGCCGCACATTCTGGCTGGGGACTACACCCCGCTTTCCAGCGTGAACATCTTCGTGAAAGACCTGGGCATCGTGCTCGACGCCGCGCAGCAGCTGAAGTTTCCACTGCCGCTGGCCGCCGCTGCGCACCAGCTCTACCTCTCGACCGCCGCTATGGGCCTGGGTGATGAAGACGATTCGGCGCTGGTCAAGTACTTTGCCACGCTCGCCGGGCTGACCCTACCCGCCGCCCAGAAGCCGCGGCCATGAAGTCCGGCGTGATTTTGGGCGTGATTGCGGACGACTTCACCGGCGCCACCGACGTGGCCAGCATGCTGGTGCGCGCCGGCATGCCCACGGTGCAGGTGCTCGGCGTGCCCGAGGGCGAACTGCCGGTGGCCGACGCGGTGGTGATCGCGCTCAAGACGCGCACGGTTCCCGCCGCCGAGGCGGTGGCGCAGAGCCTGGCTGCGCTCGCTGCGCTGCGGGCCGCAGGCGCGCGCCAGATCTACTTCAAGTACTGCTCCACCTTCGACTCCACACCGGCCGGCAACATCGGCCCAGTGACCGACGCGCTGATGCAGGCGCTGGATGCTGATTTCGCAATAGCCTGCCCAGCCTTCCCAGAAAATGGCCGCACCGTGTTCCGCGGCCACCTGTTTGTGGGCGAACAGCTGCTCAGCGACTCGGGCATGAAAAACCACCCGCTGACCCCCATGACGGATTCCAACCTGGTGCGCGTGTTGCAGGCACAAACGGCCCAGCGGGTGGGCCTGCTGGGTGTTGACGCGCTGCGCCACCACGCGCCAACAGCCATCGAGAAACAGCAAGCCGATGGCGTGCGCATCGCGGTGGCCGACGCGATCGACAACAGCGACCTGCTCAACCTGGCAGAGGCCTGCGCCGAGATGGCGCTGATCACCGCCGGCTCGGGCGTGGCGCTGGGCCTGCCGCCAGCCTACCAGCGCCGGGGCTGGTGGGCGCCGAGCGAGAACGCGGCGCAGCTGTCTGCGGTCAGCGGACCGGCGGCTGTGTTGTCGGGCTCCTGCTCGGACGCAACCAACGCGCAGGTCGCGCGCTGGATCGCCGATGGGCACACCGCCATCGCCATCGACCCGCTGGCGCTGCACAACGGAACCCAGAGCGCTGCGACGCTCTTGGCCCAAACGCTGCCCGCGCTGGCCGCGTCGGCTGGGGCTCCCGTGTTGGTCTATGCCACCGCCGCGCCCGAGCGGGTGAAGGCGGTGCAGGCCGAGCTGGGTGTGGCCGCAGCGGGCGCGCTGGTCGAGCACACGCTGGCCACGCTCGCGCTGGGTCTGGTGCAGGCGGGCGTGCGCCGGCTGGTGGTGGCCGGTGGCGAAACATCGGGCGCGGTGGCGCAGGCACTGGGCGTGCCGCGGTTGCGCATTGGCGCGGCGATCTGCCCCGGCGTGCCCTGGACCGAGGCCACGCTGCCAGTCTCGGGCGAGCCGCTGTGGCTGGCGCTCAAGTCGGGCAACTTCGGTGGTGTCGACTTTTTCGCCGATGCGCTGCGCCAAGCCGGGGTGGCGCTGCCGTGATGACTTGGCCTGTCCAGCAAGACGCCTTGCGCGCCGAGATCGTGCGGGTGGGTGCCTCGCTGTTCCAGCGCGGCTACGTGCATTCAAGCGCCGGCAACATCAGCATGCGCCTGAACGCCGATCAAGGTGGTGGTTTTCTCATCACGCCGACCGACGCTTGCTTGGGCTTTCTCGACCCGTCCCAGCTCGCCTGGGTGGACGAAGCGGGCACACAGCGCAGCGGCGAGCGCGCCAGCAAAACGCTGGCCTTGCACCAGCGGATCTACGCCGCTGCCGCCGAAGCGCGCTGTGTGGTGCACAGCCATGCCACCCACCTGGTGGCGCTCACGCTGCAAGGCGTCTGGCGCGAAGACGACATCCTGCCGCCGCTCACCCCCTACCAGGTGATGAAGGTCGGTCATGTGCCCCTCATCGACTACCGCCGCCCGGGTGACCCGGCGGTGGCCGACGCGGTGGCCGCCCACATCACCGCCGCCCTGCGCCCGCTGCGCGCGGTGATGCTGGAGCGTCTGGGCCCCACCGTCTGGCACGACAGCCCATCTGCGGCCATGGCGCTGCTGGAAGAACTGGAAGAAACCGCGCGCCTGTGGCTGCTTGGCGCGCGCGCCCTCGCCCCCATGACCGAGGCGCAGATCGACGAGCTGCGTACCCATTTCAACGCCCCCTGGTAAGCACACAACCCCATGCCCCGTTTCGCCGCCAACCTCTCCATGCTCTACACCGAGCTGCCGTTCCTCGACCGCTTCGCGGCTGCCGCCGCAGACGGGTTCGATGCGGTGGAGTACCTGTTCCCCTACGATTTCACGCCCACTGAGATCGCTGCACGTTTGAAAGAAAACGGCCTGATGCAGGCCTTGTTCAACCTGCCACCAGGCGACTGGGCGGCTGGCGAGCGCGGCATGGCTTGCCATCCTGGACGCGAAGCCGAGTTCGCGGCCAGCGTGGCGCAGGCCTTGGTCTACGCCCAGGCCACCAGCTGCCAGCGCCTACACGCGATGGCTGGGCTCAAACCCGCCGGCGTGAGCGAGGCTGCCCTGCGCAGCACCTATGTCAACAACCTGAGAGCGGCGGCTGCGCAACTGGCGCCGCACGGAATCACCCTGCTGATCGAGCCGATCAACACGCGCGACATGCCAGGCTTTTATCTCAACAGGCAACAACAGGCCCACGGCGTTCTTGCCGAGGTGGGCGCACCCAACCTGAAGGTGCAGATGGACCTCTACCACTGCCAGATCATGGAAGGCGACCTGAGCCGGCGGCTGGAACAGCACCTCGCTGGCGTTGGTCACATTCAGATCGCCGGCGTGCCCGACCGCCAAGAGCCCGACGGCGGCGAGGTGCATTTCCCCCACCTGCTGGACCGGCTGGATGCGCTGGGTTACGCTGGATTTGTCGGTTGCGAATACCGTCCCAAGGCAGGCACCAGCGAAGGCCTCGGCTGGCTGCGTCACTACCGGGCTCGCTCAACCGCTCCCCACAGCGCACCCACATGAACATTCTCATCACCGGCGGCGCCGGCTTTCTGGGGCGCACCCTGGCGCAGAGCCTGTTGCAACGCGGGCAGCTCGGCGGGCGCTCCATCACCACACTCGCGCTGGCCGATCTGGTCGCACCCAGCGACGCCGCGCTCGCCCAAGACCCTCGGGTAGGTGTGCACACCGGCGATCTGCTGCGCAGCTTGCCCGCTCTCATGGCCGCGCAGCGCTGGGACGCTGTGTTCCACCTCGCCTCGGCCGTCTCGGGCGAGTGTGAAGCCCACTTCGACCTCGGCCTGCACGCCAACCTCGACACCACCCGCGCCCTGCTTGATGCCTGCCGCGCGCAGACCGACGCTGGCCACCCGCCGCCGCTGTTTTTCTTCTCCAGCTCGGTCGCGGTCTATGGCAGCGACGCCGCAATCTCACTGCCCGCCTTGGTGCGCGACGACACCCTGCCCACGCCACAGTCGAGCTACGGCATCCACAAATTCGTTTGCGAGCAGCTGGTGGCCGACTACACCCGCAAGGGCTTCATCGACGGTCGCGCCGCACGGCTCATGACGGTCTCGGTGCGCCCGGGCCGGCCCAACGGTGCGGCGTCCAGCTTTCTCTCGGGCTTGTTTCGCGAGCCGCTCGCTGGCCAACCCAGCCAATGCCCAGTGGACCAGGACACCGAGGTGGCGCTGTCATCGCCAGCCAACACCGTCGCTGGCATCCTCGCCGTGGTGGAAGCCAGCCGAGAGGCCTTTGGCGGGCGCACCGCCATCAACCTGCCCGCGCTCACGGTGAACGTGCGCCAGATGCTGCAGGCTTTGCAAGACCTCGCCGGCCCTGAACTGATGTTGCTGATTCGGGATGTTCCGGATGCTGGCGTGAAAAAAATTGTGCAGGCTTGGCCCTCGCGTTTTGAGAGCCCGCGCGCCGCCGCGCTCGGCCTGATCCCCGATCCCGATTTCGGCAGTGTGCTGCGCCAGTACGTGCTGCACCATGCCGAAGCCGTGACCCAACCAGCCGCGCGCCAGCGGCTGGGTCTTTGAGTGTTCCCGTTCCGTTTAGCCAACCAACCCCCCGTAGGAGACATGCGATGAAAGCCATCTTGAAACCCCTCGCCCTGGCCGCCGTGCTCGCGGCCGCTGCCACCGGCGTGCAAGCCCAAACCGTTCTGAGGATCGGTTACGCCACCTCGCCCACCTCCCATTACGGCGTCGGCACCACCGTGTTCTGCGATGAAATGGAGAAGGGCACGCAAGGCCGCTACAAGTGCCAGCAGTTCCCTTCCTCCGCCCTCGGCGGTGAGCGCGAGCAGATCGAAGCGGTGCAACTCGGCACACAGGATCTGGTGAACACCTCCACCGGCCCGCTGGGCAACTTCGTGCCCGAGGTGCGAATCGTCGACATCCCCTTCCTGTTTCGCGACTACGACCACGCCCGCAAGGTGATGGACGGCCCGATTGGCCAAGATCTGCAAAAGAAAATGGCCGCCAAGGGCCTGATCAACCTGGCCTGGACCGAAAACGGCTTTCGTCACATGACCAACAGCAAGCGCCCCATCAACAGCGCCGAAGACGCTGCGGGCCTGAAAATGCGCACGATGGAAAACAAGGTGCACATGGAAGGCTACAAAACCTTCGGTATCCTGCCCACGCCCATGCCCTTCCCCGAGCTGTTCACCGCTTTGCAACAAGGCACGGTCGATGGTCAGGAAAACCCGATCCCGGTGATCTTGGCAAGCAAGTTCTCGCAGGTCCAGAAGCACCTTTCGCTCACGGGCCATGTGTACTCGCCTGCTGCCATCATCTTGTCGCCTGCGGTTTGGAACAAGCTGTCCGCCGCTGACAAAACCGTCTTCACCGAAGCCGCCAAGAAGGCCGCCACAGCCCAGCGCAAGAAGGTCAATGACGACGAGGCCAGCGGCATCGCCCAGCTGCGCGCCGAGGGCGTGCAGGTGATCGAGAAGGTCAACGGCGAGAGCTTCCGCAAAGCGGTGGCCCCAGCCTATGCCGGGTTCGCAAAGGAATTCGGTGCCGCCAATATCGCCGCGATTCAGGCCGTGAAGTAGTCTCCCCCGCGCCGCGCCTGCGGCGCCTCGCCCCCCCAGGGGGCAACACTGGCGGGCCGGCAAAACCGAGGCAAGGCTTCCCCCGCGCCGCCTGCCGCGTCACCCCCCAGGGAGCCACATCTGCGGGCCGGCAAAGCCGGACCCGCGATGTGCAGGGTGGGCTTCCCCTCCTCTGACAAAGCCTGGGCTTGCTTTCCATTTGTACTTGTGCCCTGCTTGGGTGATCGCCATGAAATCCCTCATCCTCACGCTCGACCGCTGGATCACCGGCACCTGTCTTCATTTGGCATGTCTGCTACTGGCGGTGATTTCCTGCCTGGGGCTTTGGCAGGTGGTCACGCGCTTTGTGTTGTCGCAGCCGTCTACCTTCACCGAGGAAGCCATGCGCCGCCTCCTGATCTGGATGGTGATGCTGGGCATGGCAGTGGCGGTGCGCAAGGGGGCGCTGATCTCGGTGGATCTGATGCTGCGCCTTTCGCGCGGCGCCTGGCGGCGCACGGTGCGCAGCGTCATCTCGGGCGTGAATATCGCTTTCTTCTCGGTGGTGCTGTGGTTCGGGATTGACCTGGTGTGGCGGGTGCGCTTTCAAACCTTCGCCAGCTTGGAGCTGTCGATGTCCTGGGGCTACGCCGCTGTGCCGGTGGGCGCGCTGCTGGCGATTCTTGCCACGCTAGCCCACCACCTGGACCCGCAAAACCAGGAACTCGAAACAGCGCAATAGACCGCGCCTGCTGCCCAATGCCCAACCCCTTTTCCCACCGCCGGACGCGCCCATGCCCTTGACCCTGCTGATCACCATGATGGTGTGCTTTGCCTTCAGCATTTCGATCGCCGTAGCCATTGGCGGCTCGGCTGTGCTGGGCATTGCGCTGTTCGAGCCCGATCAGCTGATCCTCGTGCCCAAAGAGATGTTTAGCGCGATTGACAAGTTTCCGCTCGCTGCCATCCCGTTTTTTATTCTGGCGGGCAACCTGATGGAGACCGGCGGCATTTCGCGCCGGCTGGTGGACTTCGCCAAGTCGCTGGTGGGTGGCGTGCAGGGCGGCTTGCCGATGACATGCGTGCTCACCTGCATGATTTTTGCCGCTGTCTCGGGCAGCTCGGTGGCCACCACCTTTGCCATCGGCGCGATTCTGATTCCAGCGCTGGTCAAGCACGGCTACCCGGTGGGCTACGCGGCCTCGGTGCAAGCCACCTCGGCCGAGCTGGGCGTGGTGATTCCACCGTCCATCCCGCTGATCCTGTTCGGTGTGGCGGCCGAGGTGTCGATCGGCGAGCTGTTCATCGCCGGCTTCGGTCCGGGCCTTTTGATCGGTGGCGCACTGATGCTGTTCGTGCACCTGTGGTGCCGTTTCAAGGGCCTGGGCAAAACCGATGGCGATGGGCGGCTGGGTGTCTGGCCAGCCACACGTGACGCTGGCTGGGCGCTGCTGATGCCGGTGGTCATCCTGGGCGGCATTTACGGTGGCATCTTCACGCCCACCGAGGCCTCGGTGATCGCCGTTTTCTACGCGCTGGCGGTCGGCCTGGTGATCCACCGCGAGCTCAAGCTGTCGGACATCGTGGTGGTGTTGCGCAAATCGGTGATCTCCAGCGCGGTGATCATGTTCATCATCGCCAACGCTGGCCTGTTCGCCTTCCTGATCACCCGAGCTGGAATTCCCGACGCCATTGGTCAGTGGCTAACCGCTGTGCTGCAGTCGCCAGGCATGTTTTTGCTGGGGGTGAACGCCGCGCTGTTCGTGATCGGTATGTTCATCGAGACCTCGGCCGCGATCATCGTGCTGGCGCCCATCCTGGTGCCGGTCGCCATCTACTTCGGGATCGATCCGGTGCACTTCGGCATCATCATGGTGGTCAACCTGGCCATGGGTATGATCACGCCGCCGTTCGGTGTCAACCTGTACGCGGCTTGCACTGTGGCCAAGATTTCGCTTGATCGCATCGTCGGCCACTTGTTGCCGTTTGTACTGGTCATCATGGGCTGCCTGATGCTTATCACCTATGTGCCGCAAATCTCGCTGGCGCTACGCGATGTGGTGTATGCCAAACCGCCGGTGGTGGAACCGGTGATTGGCCCGTCCATCGGACCTCAGTAAACCTCCTACTCCTTATGGCCCTTCACTTTATTGCCAACACCGCTGTGCGCTCGGCCAGCGGCCAGACACTGCCTGTGATCGACCCCGCCACTGGCGAGATCTACGACACCCTGGAGCGTGGTGACGCCGCCGACGTCGACGCGGCCGTGACCGCCGCCCGCCAGTGTCTGGACGCCACCTGGAGCCGCCTCACCGCCGCCGAGCGCGGCCGTTTGCTGATGAAGCTGAGCGCCTCCGTGGCCGAACACGCCGACGAGCTCGCCGCGCTGGAGCAACGCGACTGCGGCAAGCCGGTGAAGCAGGCACTGGCCGATGCACTGGCGCTGGTGCGTTACTTCGAGTTCTACGCCGGCGCTGGCGACAAGCTGCACGGCGACACCATTCCCTACCTCGACGGCTACAGCGTGCTGAGCTGGCGCGAGCCGCACGGCGTCACCGGCCATGTGATCCCGTGGAACTACCCGATGCAAATCTTCGGGCGCAGCGTGGGCGGCGCCTTGGCAGCCGGCAACGTGTGTGTCATCAAGCCGTCGGAGGACGCCTGTTTGTCCATCATCCGTGTGGCCGAGCTGGCCACCGCGGTGGGCTTTCCGCCGGGTGCGATCAACATCGTCACCGGCTACGGCCACGAGGTCGGCGACGCGCTGGCGCGCCACCCCGGCATCGATCACATCAGCTTCACCGGCAGCCCCCGCGTCGGCACGCTGATCCAGCAGGTCGCTGCCGAGCGCCATTGCCCGGTGACGCTGGAGCTGGGCGGCAAGGGGCCGCAGATCGTGTTCGATGACGCCGATGTGGACGCTGCCCTGCCCTTCATCGTCAACGCCATCGTGCAAAACAGCGGCCAGACCTGCAGCGCTGGCTCGCGCCTGCTGGTGCAGCGCGGCGTGTACGAGTCGGTGTTGCAGCGCGTGGGCGAGGCCTTCACGAAGCTGCGCGCCGGTCCGCCCGCGATGGACCTCGATCTGGGTCCGTTGATCCGCCAGAGCCAGCTCGAGCGGGTGCGCGGTTTTCTGGACGAAGCGCGCGCCGCTGGCATCGCCACCGTGGCCCAGGGCCGCATCGTGGGCGAGGCGGCTGCCGGCGGTTTCTACGCCGCCCCCACGCTGTTGCGCGATGTGCCAGTGGGCCACCGGCTGGCACAAGAAGAGGTGTTCGGCCCGGTGTTGGCGGCTATGCCATTCGACGACGAAGACCACGCGGTGCAACTCGCGAACGCCACCGCCTTTGGTTTGGTTGCCGGCGTGTGGACGCGCGACGGCGCGCGCCAGTTCCGCATGGCGCGCCGGGTCAAGGCCGGCCAGGTGTTCATCAACAACTACGGCGCCGGCGGCGGTGTCGAGCTGCCGTTTGGCGGCGTGAAGTCCAGCGGTTACGGCCGCGAAAAAGGCTTTGAAGCCCTGCTCGGCTTTACCACCCTGAAAACCGTGGCCTTTCGCCACGGCTGACCCAGTTTATTGGAAGAAACACAAAATGCGCGTCCACAACAAATCCATCATCGTCACCGGCGCTGGCAACGGCTTTGGTGAAAGCATTGCCCAGCGCCTGGCCGCCGAGGGCGCTCGGGTGATCGTCAACGACATTGATGCTGCCAATGGCGAGCGCGTGGTGGCGGGCATCCTCGCAGCCGGTGGAGAGGCCTCGTTTTTCGCAGCCGACGTCACAAAATCGACCGAGATCAAAGCGCTGGTGGATGCCGCGCTGCAGCGCCATGGCCGGCTCGACGCCATGGTCAACAACGCCGGCTGGACGCACCGCAACCAGCCAGCGCTCGATGTCAGCGAAGACGAGTTCGACCGCTGCTATGCGGTCAACGTCAAGAGCATCTATCTGTCGACCATGCACGCGGTGCCAGCGCTGCGCGCGGGCGGCGGCGGCTGCCTGATCAACATCGCGTCAACCGCTGGCGTGCGCCCGCGCCCGGGGCTCACCTGGTACAACGGCAGCAAAGGCGCGGTGATCACCACCTCGAAGTCGCTGGCGGCCGAGTTTGGCCCAGACAACATCCGCGTCAACTGTGTCAACCCGGTGATCAACCCGTTCACCACGCTGGGTGCCTCGTTCGCCGGCGGCGAGCTGACCGAAGAGCGCCTCGCCAAATTCCGCTCCAGCATTCCGCTCGGGCGTTTTTCGACCGGCGACGATGTGGCCAGCGCGGTGCTCTACCTCGCCAGCGACGAGGCCGCGTTCATCTCAGGTGTGTGCCTGGAAGTGGACGGCGCGCGCTGCGTCTGACGCGCGACTTCTCCCCGGCGCGGCCTGTCGCACAATGCCGCCATGCCACGCGCCAACCAACTCCTCCACCCCGCCCGCCGCCCTGCCCCGCTGCGCGCAGCCGCCACCGTGTTGCTGCTGCGCGACGGCGTCCAAGGCTTGGAGGTGCTGATGACGCGCCGCTCCAGCAGCGCCAGTTTCGCGCCCGGTGCCTACGTCTTTCCGGGCGGTGGCATTGACGCCGCCGACGCCCTGGCGCACAGCCTGGCGACCCGCCGACCGACCCAGAGCGACCAGCACCTGACCCAGGCCATTGCGGCCATCCGCGAGAGCTTCGAGGAGCTGGGCGTCTTGCTGGCGCGCCACGCCGACGGCTCGCACGCCAGCACCCAAGACATTGCAACCCTCGACCGCAAAGCGCCGTTCGCCGCGCAGTGCCGCGAACGCGGCCTCACGCTGGACGGCGCCGAGGTGTTCTTGCTGGCGCACTGGATCACCGACCGCGATCTGCCGCGCCGCTTCGACGTGCCGTTTCTGGTCGCGCGCATGCCCGAAGGCCAGGAGCCGGTAGCCGACGAGGCCGAGCAGTTCGAACCGGTCTGGGTGCGCCCGGCCGACGCGCTGGCGCGCCACGCGGCCGGCAGCTTCTTCATCATCTTCCCCACCATCCGCACGCTGGAACGGCTCAAGGCCCACGACACTGTGGCGGCGGTGCTGGACGCCTGTGCGGTCAATGACGAACCGCTGTTCACCAGCTGCCCGCGCGCCGGTGTGCTCAATGGCGCCGATTCGCGCCACATGGAACACGAAGCGCCGTTCGGCGAGCTCGCCCTGGTCTGCCCCGACGGCCAGATCGTGCATGCGCTGGACTGGCAGACCGAGCGCCCGGTGCCGCTGCTGAAAAACCTGCAGCGCCTGACCGCGCCGAATCCCGGCTTCATGACCGGTCCGGGCACCAACAGCTACCTGGTCGGCGACCCCACCACCGGCCACATCGTGATCGACCCCGGCCCCGACGAGCCGGCCCACATCGAGCGCTTGTGGCGCGCCGCCGGCGGCGACATCCGCGCCATCGTTTGCACCCATTCCCACCCCGACCATTCGCCGGGCGCACCGCGCCTGCAAGCGCTGTGCCGCGAAGCCGGGCTCCATGCCGGGCGCGATGTTGGGCCAGGATTAAGCCACGGCGTGCCACCCATTCTGGGTCTGCCGAGCGCAGCAACCTCGCGCGAAAACAGCCGCTTCACCCCCGAGCGCGCGCTGGCTGACGGCGAGCGCATCACGCTGAAAACAGGCGCTGGTGACACCGCGCACACGCTGCGCGTGGTCCACACCCCCGGCCACGCGGCCAACCACCTGTGTCTGGTGCTGGAAGAAGACGGCCTGCTGGTGTCCGGCGACCACATCCTGAACGGCAGCACCACCGTGATCGACCCGCCTGATGGCCACATGGGCGACTACCTGGCTTCACTCGACAAGCTCAGCGCGCTGTGCCGCGAGCACAGCATCGACTTCATCTTGCCGGCCCACGGCTATGTGATCGGCGACCTGCGCCACAGCGCCGACAACCCCTCAGCCCCTGCCGAAGGTGGCGCCCAAGCTGCCATCGCTCAACTGAAGGCACACCGCCTCGCGCGCGAAGCCAAGGTGGCGCGCGCCATGCAGGCACAGCCGCAAGGCACAGCCGACGACTGGGTGAAGCTCGCCTACGACGACGTGCCCGAGCGCCTGTGGCCGGTCGCCAAGCGTTCGCTGCTGGCGCATGTGCAGCGCATTCAAAGCCTGGGTGGGTTCAACCTCTAACAGCGTGCGCCCGGCGCAGAGCCGGACGTGAGAAAAAAGTGTGAAGCGCGCTGTTACGCCGGATTCTGTGCATTCCGGTTGCCCGAAATGTGGTCGCCATTCCTCTGGGCCGCTGGTCACCCAAACGGCTCGGTGCTACCTACCCGCCAACTCACCTTGCGGAACAACAAGGATTCACGACATAGCGAACTGTGTCGCTTCAGACTGGCCTATTTGGTATTGCTGCGCGTAGAGATTGCCCGTTTCACCCGAACTGAATCGGCTCGTCTCTGTTGCTCTGATCCTCACCTTAGGGCCCGTTGAATCCGCTTTCGCAAACCCAGCTGGCTTGTCGGTGGAGAGGTGTTACCTCCTACGCTGTCCTGTGCAGTCCGGACGTTCCTCCAGTGCGCCCTTTCGGGTGCTCTTTCGAGCCTGCACCAGCGACGACCTGGCGCGCTCCACGGGGTCGATTATCCCCTGCCCCAGCAAGCCTGGTTCAAACGATGCGTTCGAGCTTCTTGGACTTCCACACCAGCTTGTAGTAAGCGGTCTGCAGCACCAGCATGGCGGTGTAGGTGATCGGAAAGGCCATCCAGACGCCTTGCAGACCAAAGTGGGTGCTCAGCGCGTAAGCAGCGGGCAGTTGCACCAGTGCAACGCAGCCGATCGAGATCGCTACTGGCACCAGCACCACGCCGCTGGCGCGCATGATGCCGGCAACCACCGCCTGAAAGCCAAACAGCAGCAGGCTCCACAGCATGATTTTCAGCAGATGCTCGGCCTGCGCGCGTACCTCGGCCTCGGTGATGAACAGCCCCAGCAGCCAGTGCGACAGCGCGTAGCCCAACAGCACCAGCGAGCCGATGACGGCGGCGTTGAGCCAGAGGCCGACGCGCAAGATAGCCTCCACCCGGTCAACCTTGCCGGCACCGATCACCTGCGCGCCCAAGATTGACGCGGTGATCGCGATTGAATTCGCAGGAAACTGCACATAACTCACCACCTGTGTCACCGCGCCATAAGCGGCCGTGGCCTGTGAACCATAGCTGTTCACCAGCGCCAGAATCGCCAGCTCCGACAGGGAAAGCACCACCATCTGAAGCCCGGTGGGCAGGCCGATGCGCGTCACACGCTTCAAAATGGTGAGGTCGATGCGCAGCGCGGCGAACAAGGCCCGGTTCGGCGCGAGCACATGGTCGCGCCCAAGCAAGCGCAGCGCCAGAAAAGCCAGCGCTACCACATAGGACACCAGGCTTGCATACGCCGCGCTCTGGATGCCCATTTGCGGCAGACCCAGCCAGCCCAAAATCAGCGCCGGGGTGAGCAGCAAACCCACGGCGGTGGAGAAGGACAGCGCAAGCAGTGGCGACACCGTGTCGCCCACGCCACGCAGCAGCTGCGCGAACAAAATGTAGACCAACAGCAGCGGCATGATCAGCATCAGGACCCGCGCGTAATCGGTGGCAGCGTCCAGCACATCGGGCGGTGTGCCGAGTGCCTGCAAGGCCTGGCGCGCAAACACCACGCCCAACACCGCAGCAAGCAAACCGATCAATCCGCCAAGCACCAACGAGGTGCCTGCGATGGACCGCACCGTATTGAACTCCTCAGCGCCCCAGGCCTGCCCGATCAGCACCGAGGCGCCTGCGCCCAGCCCGATCACCAACGAGATAAAAAAGAACACCACCGGAAACATGCCCGCCACCGCCGCAAGCGCCTGCGTACCCAGCAACTGTCCAATATAGATGCCGTTCAGCGTGCCCGAGAGGCTTTGCAGCAGGTTAGACAGCACCATCGGCGCAAGAAACAGCAGGTAGATCTGCCAGAGCGGGCGCGGTAGCCGATCAAAAGCGGCGGGGCTGGGAGACGATTTGACTCCGTCCCGATGTTGGATGGAAACAGACATAAAAAAACATGCTCGCATGGCCAGCGGCGCACGTCTGTGGGACGGGATGCCGAATGTCTGGCGGCGGCGCGTGGCAGCAAGCGAGCAGGCGACACCAAGATGGTGACAATAGCGCCTCCACCTTGCTCGATCACCACGAGCCCACGGAACCGCCCCATGATCCGCCTCTCCGAACTCAAACTGACTTTGGCCGACGTGCCCACCGAGCACCGCCGCGCCGCCGACGCTCCGACCGAAACCCGCGCCGACCGCGAGCCGCCGCCGCACCCGGTGGAGGCGCTCACCCGCCTGGCCGCTCAGGCGTTGGGCATTGACATGCAAGCTGTTGCTGAACTGCACGTCTTCAAGCGCAGCTTCGACGCTCGCAAAGCCGAGCTGCTTGCGGTCTACATCGTCGACATCACGCTGGCCGACCCAGCGCTGGAACCCAGCCTGCTGGCCCAGCACAAAAAAAGCCCACACATTCAGCCCACGCCTGACATGGCCTGGCGCCAACCCGGCCAAGCGCCTGCGCTTTGGCCGGCCAACGAGCGCGAGCGCCCGGTGGTGGTGGGTCTCGGGCCGTGCGGCCTGTTTGCCGCGCTGGCGCTGGCGCAGATGGGGTTCAAACCGATCGTTATTGAGCGCGGCAAGCCGGTGCGCGAGCGCACCAAAGACACCTGGGGCCTGTGGCGCGGCAAGGGGCTAAACCCGCAGAGCAACGTGCAATACGGTGAGGGCGGCGCCGGCCTGTTTTCAGACGGCAAGCTCTACAGCCAGATCAAAGACCCACGCTATCTGGGCCGCAAGGTGATGCACGAGTTTGTCGACGCTGGCGCACCGGCCGAGATTCTTTACATGGCGCACCCGCACATCGGCACCTTCAAGCTGGTGCGGGTGGTCGAGACCATGCGCGACAAAATCATTGCGCTCGGTGGCGAAATTCGCTTTCAACAGCAGGTGGTGGGCATGGTCACAGCGCCGACGGCAGATGGTCAGCAACAGCTGACCGGCCTGCGCGTGCTGCATCTGGCCAGTGGTACGACGCAGGATCTGCCGACCAGCCGCGCGGTGTTTGCGCTCGGCCACAGCGCACGCGACGCGTTTGCCATGTTGTTCGACGCCGGCGTGTTCCTGGAAGCCAAGCCGTTCTCGGTCGGCTTTCGCATCGAGCACCCGCAAAGCGTGATCGACCGCGCGCGCTGGGGCCGCCACGCCGGGCACCCGCTGCTGGGCGCGGCCGACTACAAGCTGGTGCACCACGCAAAGAACGGTCGCGCGGTTTACAGCTTTTGCATGTGTCCGGGTGGCACGGTGGTGGCGGCGGCCTCGGAGCCCGGGCGCGTGGTCACCAATGGCATGAGCCAGTATTCGCGCAACGAGCGCAACGCCAACGCCGGCCTGGTGGTGAGCATAGCGCCCGCCGATTTCCCGCAGCAGTTTCCGCAAGACGCACCGCTGTGGCACGCTGCCTTCGGCGACACCGACGGCCCGCGCTACGCCGCTCAGGCAAAAGCACTGGCCGCACAGGGCCAGACGCATCCGCTGGCTGGCATCGTGTTGCAGCGCCATTGGGAAGCACGCGCTTTCGAGCTCGGCGGCGGCACGTATGAAGCACCGGGCCAGCTGGTGGGCGACTTTGTGGCGGCCCGCCCGTCGACCGCACTGGCCGAGGTGGAGCCGTCCTACAAACCGGGGCTGCGGCTGGGCGATCTGGCGCACGCCCTGCCTGGCTATGCGATTGAGGCCATGCGCGAAGCGATTCCGGTGTTTGGCCGCAAGATCCCCGGCTACGACATGGCCAGCGCGGTGCTGACTGGCGTGGAAACCCGCACCTCGGCGCCGCTGCGCCTGACCCGGGGTGTCAATTTCCAGAGCCTGAATACGCGCGGCCTGTACCCGGCGGGAGAAGGCGCGGGCTATGCGGGTGGCATCTTGTCGGCCGGGGTTGACGGTTTAAAAGTGGCGGAAGCGCTAGCCCAAAACCTGCTTGGGACCCCGGCATGAGGCCCACCACCCCAGCAGCGAACGACACCCGCACACCCGCGACAACCGCGCCGACAACAGCGCAATTTACCGTGGCGGCGGCTGCCATGGCGGGCGTGGTGCTGACGTCAAACATTCTGGTGCAGTTCGCCATCAACGACTGGCTGACCTGGGGCGCAATCACCTATCCAGTGGCATTTTTGATCAGCGATTTGGTCAACCGGGCACATGGCCCAGAGGCTGCAAGGCGTGTGGCTTGGGTGGGTTTTGCGGTGGCCGTGGCGGCCTCGCTGGTGCTGGCACCGGTGCGCATTGCCCTGGCGTCGGGCACTGCGTTTTTGTTGTCGCAGTGGCTGGACATCAGCGTGTTTGACCGGCTGCGGCGCGGCGTGTGGTGGCGTGCGCCATTGGTGGCTACGGTACTGGCGGCGGTGTTGGACACCGCCTTGTTCTGGAGCCTGGCCTTCGCCGGCACCGGTGGCCCCTGGGTCACCTGGGCGCTGGGCGACCTGGGCGTGAAGCTGGTGCTTGGCGTGGCCTTGCTGCTGCCGTTTCGGCTGTTGATGGTGCGCAGGCTGGCTTAAGGCCAGGCAACACCGGGCATTTTTTAGCTCTTTTGCAGCGCTTCAATGCGCTGCTCAATCGGCGGATGGCTGGAGAACCACTTGCCCAGGCCACCGGCAATTCCCAAGGCCTGCATGGTCTTGGGCAGTTCACCCGGGGTCAGGCCACCAAGGCGGGCCAGCGCGTTGATCATGGGCTGCTTGCGGCCCATGAGCTGAGTGGCGCCGGCGTCGGCCCGGAACTCGCGCTGGCGGCTGAACCAAGCCACGATGATGGCGGCCAGGAAACCCAGCACGATGTCCAGCACGATGGTGGTGACCCAGTAACCGATGCCCGGGCCGCTGCTGTTGCTGGCGCCCTTGCGCAGAAAGCTGTCCACTGCAGAACCGATCAAGCGGCTCAGGAACACCACAAACGTGTTCATCACGCCCTGGATCAGTGCCATGGTGACCATGTCGCCGTTGGCGACATGGGCTACCTCGTGGCCAATCACCGCCTCGACCTCTTCTTTGGTCATGCTCTGCAGCAGACCGGTGGACACCGCCACCAGCGCCGAGTTTTTGAAGGCGCCGGTGGCAAACGCGTTGGGTGCGCCCTCGAAGATCGCCACCTCGGGCATGCCGATGCCGGCCTTCTGGGCGAATTTCTCCACCGTCTGCAAGATCCAGGCCTGTTCGGCGTTCTGCGGCTGGTTGATGACCCGTGCGCCGGTGCTGAACTTGGCCATCTTCTTGCTGATCAGAAGCGAGATGATGGCGCCGCCAAAACCGATCACCAGCGAAAAGCCGGCCAGCGCGGTTGTGTCGAGCCCGTTGGCGGTGAGAAAGCGATCGACCCCCAGGATGCGGGTGGTGAACAACAAGACCGCCACAACAGCCAGGTTGGTGAGGACGAAAAGCGCAATGCGTTTCATGGGGGTTCCAAGAGATGAGACAACGGGGAAAAGAGGCAAACGATATGGGGGTGAGCCGCCCGTTTTTTCAAGCCCGGTTTTTGCTGAGTGGTGTTCCTGTCAAGGCTGATGCATGGGGGCGCGCTTGGCGAAACACCATGGCGTCGTTGTAGAACGCCGGTTCCTCGTTGGCTGACCACCAGCCGGGCACGCCCAGCACAGGCAGCGGTGTGAAGGGCTTGCTGGCCAGCTCGCTGGCGCTCAGCCGATCGGCCAGCCAGGCGTCCCAGCCCGCCAGGTCGGCGCCCAGCGAGCACGGCACCGGCGCGCGGTAGGCATGGGCAGTGATCGATTTGTAAGGCGTCACCAGTTTCTCCAGCAGCGCATGGCCAAACAGCACCAGCCGCACCTCAGCCCAGTGCGTTCGCAAGGCGCCGAACAGGTGCAGCCAGTCGCGCGCCAGCAAAGCCTGCCAGATCGCGTCTGGCGCCTGCAGCAAAGCGGCGTTTTCATCAAACAGCGTGAGCGCGTCGCGCACCGGGCCGCGCACTGAGACGGTTCCTGCCAGCGCGATCTGCTCCGCCTGCAATCGGTTCAGGCGCCGCTTGGTCAACGGAAACCGCAGCCAGACAAGGCCGTTGAAGAAATCGTGCAGGTTGTCGCGGGTGGGCACGCAGCCGGTCGCGAAGATGTGCTGCTCGTAGGCGATGCCATCGGGAAGATCGGTCTGGGGCACAAACACCGGCCGGTCCGCCGCGCCGGGCTGCAAGCTCAACGCTTGCGCCAAGGACAAGGCATGCTCGCCGCTCGCCTGAACCGCCAAGCCCACACCGCCCACCGGCTTGAGCCAGGGCGCCGACCAGTCGACCACCGACCAGGCGCCCGCGACCGGGTGGCGCTTGCTCACCACCGAGGCGCCAAGCTCAGGCAACCAGCCGCCACGCCAGCGTCTCCCCAGACCGCAACGGCTTGAGTTGGGCCTCGCCAAAGGCAAAGCTCTCGGGCGGGGTCCAGTTTTCGCGCTTGAGGGTCACTGTCTCGGTGTTGCGCGGCAAGCCGTAGAAGTCGGCGCCAAAGAAACTGGCGAAGGCTTCGAGCTTGTCGAGTGCGCCGGCGGCATCAAAGGCTTCGGCGTACATCTCCAGCGCGGCGTGGGCGGTGTAGCAGCCGGCGCAGCCGCTGGCGTGTTCTTTGAGGTGGGCCGCGTGCGGCGCGCTGTCGGTGCCGAGGAAAAATTTCGGGTTGCCGCTGGTGGCAGCGGCCACCAGGGCCAGGCGGTGGGTTTCGCGTTTCAGCACCGGCAGGCAGTAGTAATGGGGGCGGATGCCGCCGGTAAACAGCGCGTTGCGGTTGTAGAGCAGGTGGTGCACCGTGATGGTGGCAGCCAGGAACCGATCGGCCTGGGCCACGTACTGCGCCGCCTCCAGGGTGGTGATGTGTTCCATGACGATTTTGAGCTCGGGAAAATCGCGCCGCAGTGGCGCCAGCTGCTGTTCGATGAACACCGCTTCGCGGTCAAACAGGTCGATCTCCGGGCTGGTGACCTCGCCGTGCACCAGCAGCAACAGACCCGCCTTCTGCATCGCC
>Ga0105054_10001912_pt1 | contig 33715 bp, 26 predicted proteins | sample BON02_FD_78091 | JGI IMG/M metagenome (GOLD analysis project Ga0105054, IMG submission 78091) | Freshwater microbial communities from Lake Bonney liftoff mats and glacier meltwater in Antarctica - BON-02 (megahit assembly) | ecosystem: Environmental > Aquatic > Freshwater > Ice > Glacier...
GAGGTAGGTGCGCCACGGCTTTCTCGGTGGGCGCCGGCCGAAATAGGACAACTCCTTCGTGTCGTGAAGCGGCAGAAACGCGACGATCGACTGCACCCCGCGCTCCGCTGCACCCCGGGCCAGCGCCGACGCCGCCTGTTCGACGCCACCCGGGGCAGGTGCCACCGGCTGCGCGACATCGGCGCCGGTTGCCGGGGGGTCCGGGGTGGTGGAGGTCGGCGTGATGTCGGGGACGTGGGCGAATGCGTCCGCAGCGCCCCGCAGCCCGAGCAGGGCGACCATGAACCCGTTGAGGGCACCGCCGGTCCAGGGGTCGTGCCCCGGGTACGCGCGCTCCGGGTACCACGGACCCGTGTGGCCGGTTTCCGCGTCGCGAACGATTGACAGCACCCCCCCTTCATCCACGGGTACGTGAAATGCCCCGAGCACACGCGCAGCGGCGGCGGCATACCGCGGGTCTCGGGTCATCTGCCACGCCCGGGCAAACAGGTTGGCTGCGCGGGCCTGGGCCATACCCGACACGCCAGGGGTGACGGCGGTGGGGTTGCCCGGCACGTCGTAGTACTCAAGCGCTGCCCACTGCGAACCCTGCCACTCGCGGTTCACCAGCAGGCCCTCCATCGTGTCCGCAAGCGCGGGGGCATCCCACTGCACGTTGAGGTCGCGCCAGCGCCCCATGGTGGCCACGGGGTTGACCATGAAACCGTGGCCGGTGCGATATGTGAGCAGCACGCCATCGGGATCACGAGCGATGACGCGCTCGGTTGGTGAGCGGTGCTGGCGGTACCACCACGCATTCATGCGCAGGGCACGACGGGCCGTGGCCTTGCGGCCCCGCGGCGCGTCCGGTGCCGCCGCCAGACGGGCGAGGTCGAGCACCCACTCGATATCCGCGCGCTCCTGCGAGGTGGTGGCCGTGCGGTTGCGCAGAGCAACCAACTCGCGCCATGCGGTTCCCTCGCCGGGCAATGCATCCTCCTCCGCGGTGACCGTGGCAGGAGGCAGGTACTGGGCGAGCGTGGCCGGTGCGGTTCGCTTTGGTGGTGCCGGGCGGGTGCTCGGGGCGGGTGGTGCGGATGGCGGCATCGTGGTTGAAGGGGTAACGGGTGTCGTCGGGTCAGCGAGCGCACTCGGCTGTCGGCGCGGCTGGGGGCGCGACGCCTGGGGCGACACGGTGGTGGCGGGTGACACCGCTGGCGCCTGCGGCACCTCGTCGCCGGGGGGCGTCTGGGCACGCGTAACCGCGTCGCTGGGCTCGGGCGCGTCGTAGGTTGGCTCCGCCGACTGCATCTGGGCCAGAAGCGAGGGGTGAGCGGGGTGACTGAGGCGACCCGCGATAAGCCAACCGCTGCCAAGGGAGGCGATGAGCACCGCGAGGAGGGCGCCGATAACAACCGCCGGTGATGTGGTGCGTCCGGGCATCCGTGTGCCCGTGACCCTAACCGCCACTGGCGGACGCGCCCGGCGGCGGTGTCATGCCGACGGGCTGGCTATGCTCCCGCACCGTGACGGAGGGCTCGAGCTTCCAACAGATCATCCTCGACCTGCACGCCTACTGGGCGTCCAGGGGTTGTTCGCTCATGCACCCGTACCACACCGAAGTTGGGGCCGGCACGTTCAATCCGGCCACGCTTCTGCGCAGCCTCGGCCCCGACCCGTGGCGCGTCGCGTACGTCGAGCCCTCCATTCGGCCCACCGACGGACGCTACGGCGAGAACCCGTTTCGCCTGCAGCACTACTTCCAATACCAGGTGCTGCTGAAGCCGTCGCCGGACGACGTGCAGGACCTGTATCTGGGGTCGCTCACCGCGCTCGGCCTCGACCCGAGCGTGCACGACGTGCGGTTTGTCGAGGACGACTGGGAGGGCCCGACCCTTGGCGCATGGGGCCTCGGCTGGGAGGTGTGGCTGGACGGCATGGAGATCACCCAGTTCACATATTTTCAACAGGCGGGTGGCATTGACCTCACGCCCATCTCGGTGGAGCTCACGTATGGGCTGGAGCGCATCGCCATGTACCTGCAGGGTGTGCGATCGGTGTACGACCTCGAGTGGGCACCCGGAGTCTCCTACGGGGACGTCTATCAAGAGAACGAACGCCAGTGGAGTGCGTTCAACTTCACCGTGGCCGACACCGAAACGCTGCTGCGTCACTTCGATGATCACGAGGCTGAGTGCAATCGCTGCCTCGATGCCGGTCTGGTGTTGCCGGCATATGATCAGGTGCTCAAGTGCAGCCACGCGTTCAACCTGCTTGACGCGCGGGGTGTGGTGAGCGTCACCGAGCGGGGCGCGTACATCTGGCGGGTTCGGGCGCTGGCCGCCCGGTGCGCCGAGGCATGGCTGGCTGCCACCACGGGGGAGCCCACAGATGCCTGATCTGCTCATCGAGATCGGGTGCGAGGAGCTGCCCTCCAGCGCCTGCCGCGAGGCCATCGCGCAAGCGCCGGGCCTGATGGCCGATGCGCTCGCCGCGCTCCACCTCATCGGGGGGGATCCGGTGGCATGGGTGGCACCCCGGCGAATCGCCGTGTTCGTACCCGATGTTCCCGAGCACCAAGGGGGTGCCGCCAGGGCCGTACGCGGTCCCACGCTGCAGGCGGCATTTGACGATGCCGGCACTCCCACCAAGGCGGCCGAGGGATTCGCGCGCGGCCACGGCGTGCGGGTCGCTGACCTCATCACGCGACTCGACCCGGACAGCGGCCGGGAGTTCGTGTGGGTGGACACGGTGGCTGTGCACGCACCTGTGGTGGATCTTGTACCCCAGATCGTCCAGCGCGTGCTGGAGGGTTTGCGGTTCGGCAAGACCATGCGATGGGGCGACGGGCGCGGGCTCAGGTTTTCGCGCCCTGTTCGTTGGATCACGGCAAAGGTCGGGGCGCAGACCTGCATCTTTGAAGTTGCCGGCGTGCCGGCAAGCGGCATGACCCGGGGGCATCGTTTTTTGGGTGGTCCCGTGGACGTGTTGGATGCCGGGTCGTACCGCGACCAGTTACGGGCGTCGGCCGTCATCGTTGATCACGTGGAGCGGCGTACGATCATCACGCAGGGTCTGGACGCCGCCGCGACGGCAGTGGGTGGCACGTGGAGTGACCCGGCAAGGAAGCTCGAGGAAGTCGTGCACCTCGTGGAGTGGCCGAGCGTCATCACAGGGCAGATCGCCATGGAACACCTGCGCCTTCCCGCCCGGGTCCTTGTGACGGCCATGCAGAGCCATCAGCGCTACATGCCGGTGAGCGCAGCAGACGGCACGATCATGCCGGTGTTTCTGGCCGTCAGCAACGGCGATCCCGCGCACGCCGACATCATCGTGGGCGGCAACGAGGCCGTGTTGGACGCGCGCTTGCAGGACGCCACGTTCAGCTACGAACGCGACGTGGCCAGCGGCCTGGATGAACTCGACCGCCGCCTTGACGACATTGTGTTCCACGCGCGCCTGGGCACCCTGGCGCAGAAGCGCGATCGCCTCGTGGCAGGTGTGGCTGACCTTGCGGCCGCTGCCCGTTTAGCCGCCGACGCGCGTGCCACCGCGGAGTCCGCGGCTGCGCTTGCCAAGGTGGACCAGGGTGCGATCCTCGTGGCCGAGTTCAGCGAGTTACAGGGGTTTGCCGCCAGCCACTACGCGGGGCTGGCCGGGTGTGACGAGGGCACGTGCACCGCAATTGCCGAGCAGTACCTGCCGGAGGGTCCCGACTCGCCGTCGCCCTCCACCGAGCCCGCTGCGCTGCTGGCGCTGGCCGAGAAGGTGGACAACCTTGCGGGGGCGTTCCTCATCGGTGAGATCCCTTCGGGCTCGAAGGATCCCTACGCGCTTCGCCGTGCGGCAGCGGGCTTCGTGCGTATCAGTCTGGAGCGTGGCTGGGACATCGCCCCGGCCGAGGTGTTCCCTAAAGCCTTCGCACGGCTGCGCGGTCAGGGTGCTGACCTTGAGTTGTCCGACGACGAGGCGCTTGCCGACATGCAGGCGTTCATCGCCGACCGGCTCGCGTACCACCTCGGGCAGGAGGGCGTGCCCGCAGATGCCGTGCGCGCAGCCCGTGGCGCCGCGCCGGGCGGATTGGCCACCATGGCAGCATGGGCTCGGGCCCTCGACACCCACCGGGGTGACGCCGAGTTGGTGCAGGCCGGCATGGCCGCTACTCGGTGCCGCAAGATCATCGCCAAGTCAGACGTGGGGCGTTCGGGCTTCGCAACCGCTGGTGACGCCGGCGAGGAGGCCCTTGCCGTGGCGCTCGATGTCGCCGAGGGTGCCATCGCCCTGGCCCGCGCCGCCGGTGACCCCGAGCGGGCCATTGCCGCCGGGTCCGCCTTGGCCGTGCCGGTGAACACCTTCTTCACGGCGGTCATGGTGAATGCTGACGACCCCGCTGAACGCGATCGTCGCCACGCGCTTGTGCGACGTGCGGACGCGGTGTACCAAGGTGTTGCCGACTTCAGCGCCCTCGCATTGGTATCCGGGGACTGACGATGACCGGGGACGTGACTAAATGGGTCTACGCCTTTCGCGAGGGGTCACGCGAGATGCGCGACCTGCTCGGGGGGAAGGGTGCGAATGTCGCCGACATGACGCGTCTCGGCCTGCCCGTGCCGCCCGGCTTCACCCTCACGACCGCGGCGTGCATCACGTACCTGGGCGAGGGCCGAGTCTTTCCGCCCGGTCTCGGCGAGCAGATCGCTGCTCACTTGGCCGCACTTGAGGCCGATGCCGGCAAGCGACTGGGCGACGCTGATGACCCGCTGCTCGTAGCGGTGCGCAGTGGCGCACGCGACTCAATGCCCGGGATGATGGACACCATCCTCAACCTCGGGCTCAACGACCAGAGCGTTGAGGGGCTCGCCGCGACCACAGGCAACCCACGGTTCGCGTTCGACTCGTACCGACGGTTCATCCAGATTTACGCCGCGGTGGTGTGTGGGGTGGACAAGCACCACTTCGAGGCCGCCCTCGACGCGCTCAAGGTCGATCGCGGAGCGCGTCTCGACGTTGACCTCGATGCGGACGACCTACGGGGCCTGACCGATACCTTTATCGGCATCTTCCAGCAACACATGGGGGAGGCCTTCCCGCAGGACCCCCGCCTGCAGTTGGATGGCGCAATCCGCGCGGTGTTCGCCTCGTGGGAGACCCGGCGGGCGTATGACTATCGGCGGCTGCACGGCATTCCCCACGACCTCGGTACCGCCGTCAACGTGCAGCGCATGGTCTTTGGCAACACCGGTGACCGGTCGGGCACCGGTGTTGCGTTCACCCGTGACAACGCCACCGGTGAGCCCGGCCGACCGTTCGGCGACTTCCTGATGAACGCCCAGGGAGAGGACGTGGTGGCGGGAATCCGTACCCCGCGTCCACTCGCCGAGCTGGCCGATGTGCTGCCGGAGGCCTTTGCGGAGTTGATGGAAACCATGGGCCACCTCGAGCGCAGGTATCGCGACATGCAGGATGTCGAGTTCACGATTGAGGACGGCCGCCTCTACATGTTGCAGACGCGCAACGGCAAGCGCAGTGCGTTTGCCCGCGTGCGCATCGCCGTGGACATGGTTGATGAGGGGTTGGTCACCGAAGACGAGGCACTGCGCGATCTGGTGGTGTGCGCGCAGGTGCCGCAGTTGCTACTCCCCCAGCTCGATTCCGAGGGGGTGACGCTGGCAGGGCTTATTCCGCTGGCACATGGGGTGAACGCATCACCCGGCGCAGCGGTGGGCGCGATTGTGCTCACCGCGGATGAGGCCGAGCGCCGAGGACATGCCGGGGAGCGCGTGATTCTCGTGCGTGACGAGACCACGCCCGACGACCTGCACGGCATGATCGCCGCCCAGGGCATCGTTACCGCGCGCGGCGGCAAGACGAGCCACGCTGCCGTGGTGGCCGTGGGCATGGGGTGTCCAGCGGTGTGCGGCGTTGAGACGCTGCGCATTGATGGTGACCTCGTCACCATCGGGGACACGGTGCTCGCTGTCGGCGATCTCATCACCATTGATGGCACCAACGGTGCCGTGTACGCAGGGGAAGCACCGGTCACCGCGCCCGACCCGTTCAATCCATATCTGATGCGCATTCTCGAGTGGGCAGATCGTGCCCGTGTGCTGCGGGTGCGCGCCAATGCCGATACGCCCGACGACGCCCGGCGTGCCCGCCAGTTCGGGGCCGAGGGCATCGGCCTGTGCCGTTCCGAGCACATGTTCTTCAGCGCTGAGCGGGTCCCGCTGGTGCAAGCGATGATCATGAGTGATGACGACGCCGAGCGCGAGCGCCTGCTCGCGCTGCTGCGGCCGTTTCAGGTTGACGACTTCATGGGGATCTTCCGCGAGATGCGTGGGCTGCCGGTGACCATCCGTCTGCTCGATCCGCCGTTGCACGAGTTCCTGCCGTCGCTCTTGGACCTACGCCTTCGCGCGGCGGCGAACGAGCGTGAGGGCATTTGCGACCCCGAACTCGATGCCCAGCGGGCTCGAGTCACCGAGTTGCACGAGGAGAATCCGATGCTCGGCACGCGTGGGGTGCGGCTGGGGCTGGAGTTCCCTGAGATTTTTCGGATGCAGGCAGGTGCGGTCATGCAGGCCGCAATCGCCGTGCGCGACGAGACGGGAGAGGCTCCCGTCGTGGAGATCATGATTCCGCTGGTGGCGTATGAGCAGGAACTGCGCGCCGCGCGCGAGATGGTGCTTGACGAGGTTGAGCGGGTACGTGCCACGAGCGACGGTGCTCACATCGAGGTGCTCGTGGGCACGATGATCGAGTTGCCGCGGGCCGCGCTCACGTCCGGTGACATCGCCCGCGAGGCGGAGTTCTTCTCATTCGGCACGAACGACCTGACGCAGACCACGCTCGGATTCTCGCGCGATGACGCCGAGAAGGGCTTCCTCGGGATGTATCTGCGTTCGAACCTGCTGCCGAATAACCCATTCGAGACGCTTGATGTGGACGGTGTTGGTCGGCTCATCCGTATTGCCGCCGAGGGTGCGCGCCCGGTGCGCCCGGGCATCAAGCTCGGCTTGTGCGGTGAGCACGGGGGTGATCCCGCGTCCATCATGTTCTGCCATGACATGGGGCTCGACTACGTGTCGTGCTCGCCGTATCGCGTGCAGATGGCGCGCATCGCGGCGGGGCAGGCCGCGCTGAATGGCGCCCATGGGGTTTCCCCGTCCGACTGATCTCCGCGCCCCCGGGTGTAGGATCGTCGTTCGCTTTTCGACTCTTGGGAGGACCCCGCCATCGGCACTGAGGAGCGTTACCGCCTCGGCAGTCTGGGCGACCTGATCGAGTTGATCGTTGACGGATGGCAGGTGGACCGCCTGCACTACGCCGACGACTGCGCCATCGGCGAAGCACCCGACCCGGTGCCTGCGGCCTTCGTCGAGTTGGTGCGGGCGGACCAGGGCCGGTACGGCATCTACATCCCGGACGACGGAAAAGCCTTCTCGCACCGGGCACTCATCTCGCTATTTCGGGAGTGCCCACACATCTGGAAGCACCGCTCCGCCGAGCGGATTCACCAGATGGCACAGGGCGTTCCCATGGCCAGTCCGAATCAGCGCGAAGACTGGGGCGAGGTCGTGGAGCCCTTTCCTGGCGCGCTGGTGTTTCGCCCCGGCACCTTGCGCGGCGTGGTTGCCATTGATCAGACCGCCTCAGTGGGAGAGGTGACCATCGCCCTGACCGTCCTTGAGCGGTACGGCGATGGTGCCCGGCTGCGGTTCCTGGTGCAGTCCACCGAGGCCCGCAAGCGTAAGCACCTGAACCTCGTTGGGCTGGAGGTGTTCGACGACCTCGGCCGCAGGTATCGCACGGCCATACTCGAGGTGGCGCAGGATGGGAACCGGATGGAGGGCACCATCGCGCTGGCCCCGGCGATTCCCGGGGACGCCGACGATCTCACTGTCCAAATTACCGCCATCGGCGACCCCCGCAAGCCCGCCGATGTCGCTCCCGGGCCCTGGACCTTTGCGCTGCAGTTGGCGCATGCTGCTCAGCAGCCCACCTGAGGTGAGGGAGCCACCGCTCGACCCGCGGGCTACGCGTGCCGCTGACGCCATGCGTGATGTGCCCGAGGATCCCTGCCCGTTGCGCACTGCCTTCCAGCGTGACCGCGATCGCATCATCCACACCAAGGCCTTTCGGCGCCTGAAGCACAAGACGCAGGTGTTCATCTCGCCCGAGGGCGATCATTACCGCACGCGCCTCACGCACACGCTCGAGGTGTCCGCAATCGGCCGCACGGTCGCGCGCGCCATGGGCCTTAACGAAGATCTGGTCGAGGCCATCACCATGGGGCACGACCTCGGGCACGCGCCGTTCGGGCATGCTGGCGAGCACGCCCTCGACGACATCCTCTCTGCCGAACACGGGCGCCGGTTCCAGCACAACGAACAGAGCGTGCGGGTGGTCGAGGTGCTGGAGCGGGACGGGCGGGGCCTTAACCTCACCGTTGAGGTGCGCGACGGAATGCGTCACCACACCGGTGCCGGCCTGCCCGCCACGCTCGAGGGGCAGATCGTGCGCCTCGTTGACCGCATCGCGTATGTGAATCACGACATTGACGACGCCATTCGCGCGGGCATCATCACCGATGCCGACCTTCCCGACGATGAGATCGCCGTGCTTGGCACCACCACCTCTCAGCGCATCACCACGCTCGTGATCGACATCGTTGACGCCTCGGGAGATGGGCCGGTCATCCTGCAGAGCGACGCGGTGGGGGATGCCTTCCGCTCGCTTCGCGCGTACATGTTTCGCGAGGTGTATCTGGCCACACCGGCGGCCGACGAGTCCGACCGCGCGCGGTACGTGGTGCAGGCGCTGTTTCGCCGTACGCTCGACGACCCCACGCTTATGCCGCCGGGGGGTGACCCCGACCCGGTCACCCGCGCAACGGACTTCATCTCCGGAATGACCGATCGCTATGCGCTGCGCGCGTATCGCGACCTGTTCATCCCCCACGAGGGTCCACTCTGATGCCGCGCGTTGACGACGCAAGCATTGACGACGTTCGGCGCTCCGCCGATCTGGTGGAGTTGGTTCGGGGGCAGGTGCAGCTGACGAAGCGTGGCGGGCGCTATTGGGGCCGGTGCCCGTTCCACGAGGAGCGGACGCCCTCGTTCTGCCTCATCCCGCCAGAAAATCGCACCTACTACTGCTACGGCTGCGGGGCCACCGGTGACTCATTCACCTGGATGCAGGAGCGTGAGGGGGCGGGCTCGTTCATGGAGGCCGTTGAGCAACTCGCCGACCGCTTTGGTGTGGAACTGAAGTATGAGCAGGCGTCCCCCGAGGAGGAGGCGCGGCGGCGCGAGAGCGAGCGCGTTCGCGAGCTGCTCGATCGCGCGTGCGGGTTCTACGTGGGGATGCTCTGGAAGTCGCCCGAGGCGGAGCCGGCCCGGGAGTACCTGCTCGGCCGCGGCTTCCCCGAGGAGCTGATCCGTAAGTTCCGGGTGGGGTGGGCGCCCGCGTCGGGCACCGCCCTCGCTGGCCGTGCCATTCAGGATGGATTTTCGCGCGAGCAACTGGCCAAGGCCGGGCTTGCGCGCGTGAGGGGAGGCACCGCAGAGGATTTCTTCCGCGGGCGCATCACGTTCCCCATCACCGATGCGCGCGGGCGCGTACAGGGGTTTGGCGCCCGCACCATGGACCCGAACGATCAGGCCAAGTACGTCAACAGCCCGGAGGGAGAACGCTTTCGCAAGCGCGACCTGCTGTTCGGTTTGGACCTCGCCCGGCGGTCAGCGGCGAAGGCTGAGTTCGCGGTGGTCAGTGAGGGCTACACCGACGTGATGGGTCTGCACATGGCGGGAATCGAAGGTGGGGTGGCGTGCATGGGCACCGCACTCACGCCTACGCAGTTGCGGCTGCTGGCGCGTATCGTTCCCGAGGTGCGCTTGTGCTTCGACGCCGACCGGGCGGGGGAGGATGCCGCGCGGCGCACGATTGACGCGGCCACGGGTATCCCGCTGCGCCTGGCGGTGGTGGCGCTGCCACCTGGCGCAGATCCCGGCGAACTGGCGAGCACCCCGGCAGGCCTCGGCGTGCTCGCCCAAGCGGTCAATGACTCCGAACCGCTCATCCCATGGCTGGTGGATCGGCGCATCGCCCGCGCGGGCGAGAACCCGGCGGAGCGGGAGCAGGCGTTGTCGGACCTCGGCACCCTGCTGGCGGGCATGCCGGAGTCCGCCGACAAGGATGAGGCGCTGCGGCGTATCACCGCCCTCGGCGTGTCCCCGGCACTGCTCGAACAGTTCACCCGGCGGGTGCGGTCCAGCAGCGGCACGCGCGTATCAACCCGGGCCAGTGGTGATGGTGCCCCCGTGCCCCCCTCTCTTGATGAGCAGCGGGAGCGGCGGCTTCTGGCGCTCGCGTTGGCGGTGCCGGGACCCGGGCGCGAACTTCTGAAGGGGCTACACGACGAGCATCTGGCCACGGATGACCTACGGCAGGCGAGGACGCTCATCGTGGACGGCGTGACCACGTGGCCACCGGATCTGGCCCCGCTGCAGGCGGCCCTGCGTGCTGAGGCAGCGAACGGCGGCAGCGAGGCCGAACTGCGTGACGCCTACCTCCGGGTTGAGAAGCGGGCCGTTGAGGGGCGGATGAATGCCGCCCGCACGGCCGGTGACGAGAGCGAATACCTCAGGCTGCTGTCCATGGTGAAGCGCATCGAGGGGGCGCTCCGGGAAACCAGCTAGCCCGGGCGGATCACTGCAACCGCTTCCGCCCGCGCGGTCATAGCACCGGACGTGAGACGCACCGAGGCGCGCACCACGTAGCCGTGAATGTCTTCGGGAAGCCGGCTGGGGGGCCCGAGCCAGAGGATCTGGGGATGTGCTCCAAGCATTTCTGCTCGCGTGGCCCACACGAGGATGCGTGCGAGGGCGAGCGCCCCGGGGCTGACGGCGCCGGGGCGCTCGCGTGCCGCCACGTACGCGTCGTGCGCGCTCAGGCACGCGACCATCGTGACTGGGTCGGCGGGGTCCTCCGGGTCAAGGGTCATGCTCTCGAGAAGAAACTCGGGTTCAATCCCGCCGTCGGCTGCGGGCCGAATAGCGGGTGTCATATCGCATAACCGTGGCGCCACCGCGACCCCGATGGCACGCGCGCCGGACTGAAGGTCCGAATCGAGCGTGGCACCAGAGGCAGCGCCATCTGGCGTGATTACCGCCATGGCGCGGTTTTCGCCTGGAGAGTTCTAGGCCGCGTCGGTCGCTGCGTCCTGTGCGTCGGCGACAGCGGTGTCGGTCACCTCGGTGAAGGTGAACTCGTCCGGCTCGCCGGCCAGACGCTCGCGCACGAACCAGTAGATGAGTGCGCCAATGCCCACGACCACGAGCAGCTTGATTAAGGTCTTCACGGTTCTCCTCTAATTGCGAGCCACGGACAACCTAACACGCGTGCTCTGACGCCATGTCAGGGGGTGGGTCAGCCCAACGCATTCGTGTTGCCCGTGACCAGTACGACCTTGCCCACCGTCTCGTTGGATTTCAGAAGTGCATGGGCGGTGCTCGCGGCAGCGAGTGGGAGGACGGTGTCAACGACTGGGTTGAGCACGCCCGATTCGAGCAGGGGCAGGCCCCAGGCGGCGAACGACGAGACGATCTGCGCTTTCTCGCTGGCCGTGCGTCCGCGCAGTGTCGAACCGATGATGGTTGCCTGGAGCGGGAGTAGTGCGCCCAGATCCAATTCCGCACGGCGGCCTCCGACGAGACCCGTAAGGATGATTCGACCCCCGCGCGCAAGCGATCGAACATTTTCGCTGAGATAGCGCGCCCCCACGAGGTCGAGCACGACGTCCACCCCCAGATTATCCGTCAGCGCACGCACCTGTGGGGCAAATGTGCCGTCTGGAGTGGCGAGTGGTGTCGCACCCCACGGCGCCCCCGCGGCTGCGCGAGCGGCCGTCCGTGACGTGCCAATGCATCGCACTCCGAGCGCTGCACAGATCTGGGCTGCTGCGGTCCCGATGCCGCTTGCGATGGAGTGCACGAGGGCAACGTCACCGGCACGCACACGGCCAAGTTCCACAAGCGTGAGGTACGCCGTGATGAACACCTCGGGAATGGCCGCCGCCTCCGCCCAGGTCAGGCGCTCTGGCACGCGCATCACTTGGCCGACAGGCACCGCCGCGATCTCCGCGTAGCCACCCCCGTCGAGCAGACACATCACACGATCGCCCACGCGCAGATCGGTGGTGGTGCCCGCCGGCACCTCGACCACCTCACCCGCGCACTCCAGGCCGAGAATGGCGCTCGCTCCGGCCGGTGGGTCGTACTTGCCCTCGCTTTGAAAGATGTCTGCGCGATTTACCCCGCTGGCGCGCACTTCAACGAGCACCTCGCCCGGCGCCGGTCGGGGGTCGGGTACCTGCGCGAGGCGCAGATCATGGGCGCTTCCGGGTGTGTCGATCACGATGGCCTGCATAGAGGTGACGCTACTTCAATGGGGACGGTGGGAGTCGAACCCACACCTGGTTTCCCAGAGCGGTGTTTGCGACCGCCGCTCGGCGCGGCGAGAAGGCGATGTTCATGCCGTTCTCGACGTCCAACGAGTTGCGGTGTTGCGACGACCCCTTGAACCCGGCGACTACACCTCGGCCGGCTACCGCAAGCTCGTCATAGCGTTGGGGATGAGTTCATCGATGGCAGGACCGGTGTATGCTGGAACTACGCGATGCCTGAGTCGTTCTCCTCGGCGCTGAAGAACGAGCGCGTCACCGCACCGCCCACGCCACCACGGTCCAGATCAGACGCGACGTCATCGCTTACATCGAGGGGTTATACAACTCGCGTCGAAGTCGCTCAGCGCGCGGATACAAGTGGCCCAACGAGGGACACCACTCTTATGCTCAGGCAGTCGCGGAAGTGTAAGAAAAACATTAACTCCGCTGTCCGAAATCTTCGCAGCACGAAGAACGCTATAAATTGACGACGACTGTATCGACTCATCATATGTTACGAACCGGGCGACTACAACCCAACATCTGCACTGCGGCGCTCCGCCGTTCGCTGTTCTCTGCGCCCCGCCACGCACGTGGGGCCCACCTGAAGAAGACGTTTGTTGGCTTCACAACACTGCTGCTGGCCTTCGGATTGCTGTCGGTTCTCTCGTCGGCATACGCGGTAAACCCGGCAACCGTTAACTTGGCCAGCGCGGAGACTTACTCGGTGCTGGGCGGGACGGGCATCACCAACACCGCCACGACCACTCTCAGCGGTGATCTCGGGTTGAGTCCCAGTGGCACTATCGCCGGATTTGGCCCTGGTGCCGGCACCGTCACAGGCACCATCAACGACAAGAATGCGGCGGCGGCCCAAGCGCAGACCGACGCGGTGGTTGCCTACAATAACGCCGCCGCCCGCACTGCGGACAGCACCTTCTCGGGAGACCAAAACCGGGTGACCTTCGTCGCTGGCGTTCACAGCGCAGGCACCGCGATCTCGCTGACCGGGACGATGACCTTGAATGGTCAGAACAACCCGAACGCGGTCTTCATCTTCAAGGTCGACGCCGCGCTGAATACGGCCGCAGCCAGCAACGTCATCCTGATCAACGGTGCTCAGGCGGGCAACGTCTTCTGGCAGGTCAACGGTGCCGTGACGATTGGCGTAGGCGCCGCCTTCTCTGGAACGCTCATGGTGAATGGTGCCGTGACGATCGGTGACGGCGCTTCCCTCAACGGACGCGCGCTGTCTAACGGCCTGGTCATGCTGAGCACCAATACCATCACCACTACTTCTCCGACCACTGTGCCGGGGGCACCCACGGGTGTCAGTGCCACCCCAGGCAACACTCAGGCAGAGGTGTCGTGGAAGGCGCCAGCCAGTGACGGTGGTTCGGCCATCACCGGGTACACCGTCACCGCCTCTGGTGGCGGTGGCCAGACGGCCACCACGACCGGAGCGACCACGGCCACGGTGACCGGTTTGACCAACGGCACCGCCTACACCTTCACCCTGACCACGACCAACGCGACCGGCACCTCACTGGCCTCGACCGCCTCGACCGCGGTCACCCCGACCACGGGGCCCACTCCTACTCCTACTCCTACTCCTACTCCGGGGGCCACTCCTACGCCCACGGCGACCTTCCTCCCGTCGTCGACGCCGGTGGGCGGAGCCACCGTCGTCGTCGGAGGCAGGACCATCCCACCTGCGGTCACGGCGAACCGACAGAAGGGCACGATCAAGGTCTCCGGAGGCAACCTCCAGATCATCGTCCGTCCGAAGTCCCCCGGAGGAGCCAATCTCTCGCTGGATTCCCACGGCACTGCGATCCTCAATGCCGGTGGCAGCGTCGCGGCGAGCGGTCGCGGGGGCGTGCCGGGCTCTCCGGTCAACTTCTTTCTGCTGCGCGGCAGCACGGCCACCTTCCTCGGGAGCCTGGACGCGTTGTGTGATGGCACGTATGCGGGATCCGTCCCCATCCCCTCTGACCTTGCGCGCGGCACCTACACGTTGCAGGTGAACGGCCTGACCAACGACGCCCGACCGCATGCCGTCGTGACGCGCGCCTTCTCCATCTCTATTCGCGTCAGGGTCATCAAGCCCGCCGCCAAGCCGAAGGCCGTGCGGACGGTTGTCTACTTCGGCGTCTTTTCGGCCAAGCTGACGAAGCCCGCGAAGCGCCGTCTCCACGCCCTCGTCACGCGGCTGCCGACCAAGTCGACCAACCTCGTTCGCGTCGTCGGCTTCGCCGGGCCGGGCTATTCCAACGCCTTCGTCAACGCGTTGTCGAAGGCGCGAGCCAAGTCCGTGGCGCGCTACCTGCGGTCACAGGGTGTCCGCGGGAAGTACGTTCTGAGGGGTGTCCGCGGGAAGTCGTCGGCCAACGCCACGTCGGCGCAGCGCACGAGTGTGCTGGTCATTCCCAGGAAAGGGACATGACGGCACCCGTCTTGTGGATCAGGTCCAGTCGAAGGCGGGACGAGCCAACAATTAGAGGCTCTCTGGCCTGTCCGACGACTCTACGACCTCAGGGTGTCGGCAGACCTCATCGAGGACCAGGCCATCCGCGAGATTGCGGATGGCCTGGTCCGGTGTACGCTAACTATAGCTTGATCAACCATGAATCGAGATCACTGAATGTTACGCGCTCAGCAATCACGACCCAGCATCTACATTGCTCCGCTTCGTCGTTCCCTGTTTTCTGCGCCCCGCCATGCACGTGGGCCCCACCTGAAAAAGACGTTTGCTGGCTTTACAACACTGCTGGTGGCCGTCGGATTGCTTTCGGTTTCCTCGTCGGCATACGCGGTAAACCCGGCAACCGTCAACTTGGCCAGCGCGGGAACCTAATCGGTGCTGGGCGCGACGGGCATTACCAACACCGGCTCGACGAATCTCAGCGGCGATCTCGGGTTGAGTCTTAGCGGCGACATCGTCGGGTTCCCCCCCGGCATCGTCAGCGGAATCATCCGCAACAAGGGTGCGGCAGCCCAGTTGGCGCACGCCGACATGCAGACTGCTTATACTAACGCCCGCGTCCGCACTGCGGACAGCACCTTCTCGGGAGACCAAAACGGGCGCACGTACCTCGCCGGCGTTTACAACGCGCCCGCAGCGTTCGCGCTGACCGGGGTTATGTTTCTGGATGGTCAGAACAACCCGAACGCGGTCTTCATTTTTAAGGTTGACGCCGCGCTGAATACGGCCGCGGCCAGCAGCGTCATCCTGATCAACGGTGCTCAGCCGGGCAACGTCTTCTGGCAGGTCAACGGTGCCGTGACGATTGGCGCAGGCGCCAACTTCTCTGGAACGCTCTTGGTGAATGGTGCCGTGACGATAGGTGACGGCGTTTTCCTCAACGGCCGCGCGCTGTCAAGCGGTCTGGTCACGCTGAGCACCAATACCATCACCACTACTTCTCCCACACCGACACCGACTCCCACACCGACACCGACACCGACACCGACACCGACACCGACACCGACACCGACTCAAAATCCGCCGACCCTCCTCCCGTCGCCGCCGCTGGTGCGCGAAGCCACCGTCGTCATCGGAGGCACGACCACCACATCTACGGCCACGTGGAACCGATTGAATGGCACGATCACGATCTCCGATCGCGACCTCCAGTTCATCGTCGGTCCGCAGTCCCCCAGAGGAGCCGCCAATCTCGCGCCGGGTCTTGACGGCATTTCAATCCTCAATAGCGGTGTCAACGTCGCGTTGAGGGGTAGCGGGGGCGTGCCGGGCTCTTCGGCCAGCTTCTATCTGCTGCGCGGCAGCACGTCCAGATTCCTCGGGAGCCTAGACGTGCGCAGTGATGGCACGTACGTGGGATCCGTCCGCATCCCCCGTGGCCTTGCGCGCGGCATCTACACGCTGCAGGCGAACGGCCTGACGTACGACGCCCTCGGCGTGGCGCGCGCCTTCTCCATCTCCACCCTCGTCAGGGTCATCGGGCCCATCGGCAAGTCGAAGGCCGGGACGAAGGTTGTCTCTTTCCCGGTCTCCTCGTCCAAGCTGACGACGTCCGCGAAGCGTGAGCGCGACGCCCTCGTCGCGGAGCTCCCAAGTAGGTCAAACAATCTCATTCGCATCACCGGCTTCGCCGGGGCGCGCACTCCCGTCGGCCGGGTCAGTGTGTGGTCGAAGGCGCGATACAAGTCCGTGGAGCGCTACCTGCGGTCGCAGGGTGTCGGCGGGAAGTACGTCCTGAAGGTGGGCGGCCGCTCGCAGGCCAACGTCACGAAGCAGCAGCGCGCGAGTGTGGTGATCGCTCCCATCAAGGGGAGATGACAGAACCCATCTTGTGGATCAGGTCCAGTCGAAGGCGCGAGTGTCGCGGTGGATACGCGTCACTCGCGCCTTCGTGACGACCCAATGATTCGAGGCTCTCTGGCCTGTGCGACGGTCCGGCCCTTGCTTGTGAGACATCTGCCGTTGGGCGCGCCTGAGGAGATACGCCGAACGCAGGGTGTGTCGGGGGTTTTCCACGGCTAACACTCGGGGGCAAGCCCCCGGTGAGTCGTGTCGCGCAGGAGCGTGGTCAGCACAGGTAGAACACCCCAAACGACGCACCCGGGGTGATCTTCCCCCGAAAAAGTTGACACGGCGGATTGGATTTAGTCGGCGGTTGTCGTTGCGTATTTTTGTTCGTATTCAGCTGGGGTGAGCATATTCAGTGAGCTGTGCCGGCGGCGCGTGTTGTGAAAGAGCTCGATGTAGTCGTGGATCGAGTTGGCGAGGTCGATCCGGGTCTTCCACCTCTTCCGGTCCAGCAGCTCGACCTGCATCCGACCCCAGAAGAGGCCCTATGGGGACGGTGGGAGTCGAACCCACACCTGGTTTCCCAGAGCGGTGTTTGAGACCGCCGCGTCTGCCATTCCGCCACGTCCCCGTGGTGCCCGGACTACTCGGCCGGGATGATTCTTGCCAATCCCTCCGCCACTGCGACCTGACGGGTCGCGGCCGCCACGGCGGGGGCGACGTCGGGGTTGAAGCACGACGGGATGATGTAGTCCTCATGAAGTTCATCGTCGGAGATGACGTCGGCGATCGCGTGCGCAGCTGCCACCTTCATGCCCTCGCTGATCTGCCGTGCGCGCACGTCGAGCGCCCCTCGGAAGAGCCCCGGGAAGGCGAGCACATTGTTGATCTGATTCGGGTAATCGGACCGCCCGGTTGCCATCACACGCACGTGGGGCGCAGCAAGCTCGGGCATGATCTCGGGCGTCGGATTTGCCATCGCGAACACGATCGGGTCCTTCGCCATGCTTTTGAGTTGATCCACCGAGAAGGTGCCGGGCCCCGAGAGCCCCACGAAGAGGTTGGCGCCCTTAACAGCCTCAGTGAGATCTCCTTGCACCTGCTCGGGATTGGTGTGCTCGGCGTACCAATCCTTCATGAAGTTCATGTTCTCGGTGCGGCCGTTGTAGATGGCCCCACGCGTGTCGCACCCGATGATGTTGGTGACACCGGCATTCATCAGAATCTTCGAGCACGCCACGCCTGAGGCGCCGATGCCGTTGACCACCACCTTCAGGTCTTTGATGTTCTGGCCGGTGATCTTGCAGGCGTTGATGAGTGCGGCCAAGAGCACCACGGCGGTGCCGTGCTGATCGTCGTGGAACACCGGGATGTCCAGGCGCTCCTTGAGGGCGTCCTCGATCTCGAAACACGCCGGTGCCGCGATGTCCTCGAGGTTGATTCCCCCGAAGGCGGGGGCGATGGCCTCGCAGATCCGGATGATCTCTTGCGGGTCCTTGCTGTCCACGCAGATGGCGTACGAGTCGACGTCCGCAAACTCCTTGAACAGCAGCGACTGCCTTCCATCACGGGCATGCCGGCCGCTGCGCCGATGTCGCCGAGCCCCAGCACCGCGGTGCCGTTGGTGATGACGGCCACCATGTTGCGCTTCAGCGTGTAGTCGAAGGCGGCCTGGGGATCGGCGACGATCGCACGCGACACGCTGGCGACACCCGGCATGTAGGCCATGGCGAGGTCCTCGCGCGTCTTCAGGCTGGTGCGCGGCACCATCTCGATCTTCCCGCCATGGTGAAGGCGAAAGGTCCGATCCTCCGACGATATGACGGTCACGCCGTCCACCGCGCCGGCAGCGGCGGTCACCTCGGCCTCGTTCTCCACGCTGGTGGCGTCCACGACGAATTCGCGTACCACGCGACGGGGATCGGCCCCAACCACCTCCATAGCGGTGATGGACCCGCCCGCAGCGCCAATGGCGCTTGCCACCCGGGCGGCCAGACCGGCCCGGCCCAGTTCGAGCTCAAGGCGAAGGGTGACGCTGAACTGCGCGGACGGCGTGACTGCCAACTGGTCTCCAGACCCTTAGCGAAGGCGGGAACACTACCCGCGATTGTGAGATTCACCTCGTGTGCGGCGTCCCCTGCCGTCAATACACTCGCCGACGTGACAACCGAGCCCGAAACCGCCGCGGTAGACGCCGCACTCAACGCCGATGGCGAGATCCTCCTCATCGACGGTTTCAGCTTCGCGTTTCGGGCGTTCTACTCATCCCCGGTTGATCGCTTCTCTCGCGCGGATGGGCTGCACACCAATGCCCTACACGGCATGGCGCAGATGACCCTGAAGGTCATCGAGGATGAGCGCCCCTCACGGGTGATCGTGTGCTGGGACCCCCCCGGGCCCACCTTCCGCGACGACATCTACCCCGAGTACAAGGCGGGGCGGGGGGAGACACCCCCTGAGTTCAAGGAACAGGTTCCGCACTTCAGACCCCTGATGGAGGCATTCGGCGCGGTCAACATCGAGGCGGCGGGCTATGAGGCCGATGACGTCATCGGCACGCTTGCGCGTCTGGGGCGCGAGGCCGGTCAGCGCGTGACGATTCTCACCGGCGATCGCGACGCACTGCAGTTGGCGCGCGATGAGGTGAGCGTGCTCATGTTCGGGCGCGGTGTCACCGAGACCACGCGGTATACGCCCGAGATGGTGACTGAGCGCTACGGCGTGCCGCCGACACTCATGCCCGACCTGCGCGGCATGGTGGGCGACCCCAGCGACAACCTGCCGGGCGTTCCCGGCATTGGCGAGAAGACCGCTCGGCAACTGATGCAGAAGTACGGCACGCTCGATGTGGTGCTCGCCCATGCCGATGAGCAGACGCCCAAGCGACGCGAGAACCTGATCGCACACGCCGACAGCGCGCGCCTGTGCCGGCACCTGTCAATCATTGACGTACATGTGCCCATTGATCTGAAGCCGCTCGACGCCCCGCTGATCACCCGCGACCCCGAGCGGCTTGGGGCGCTCCGAGCCACGTTCGAGACTTTTGAGTTCACGACGCTGGCGCGACGTGTGGCAGACATGGCCGGGGACACCCCGCCCGGTGTGGGCGAGGATCGTGGCGGCAGTCACTCGGCGGTCGTCATCCATGTGCAGGACGACGCCCCTGAGTCGGTGGCCATGGCCATTGCCGGCACGGTTGGTGCCGCGGTGGGACTGGAGGGGAACCAGGTGGCCGTGGTGTCGGATGACGGCATTGCCCGGGCATTCGCCATCGCACCCATTGCCGATCCATCAATCGGCTCCGTGCTGGGTGCTGCACCCTGGACGGCGCACAACGGCAAGACCCTGTTGCGCCGGGCGCGACTTGACGCACCCCTGCCGGCGCACGACACGATGATTGCGGCCTACCTCTTGGACCCGCGCAGGCGCGGGTATCCCCTCGACGAGATCGCCTACGACGCCGGGGTATCCGCCCGGGCCGCGGCCGATGACGATCAGGCTGCGGCCGCTGCGGTACAGGCCGCGCTGGTTCGGCAACTGGCACCCATTCAGACGGTGGCCCTCGAGCGCGCGGGCCTTACCCATCTCTATCGCGAGATCGAGCTGCCCCTCATCGGCGTGCTCGCCGGCATGGAGAATGTTGGTGTGGCCATTGATCTCGACCGCCTCGCCGAGATTCGGGATCGCGTTCGGGCGGAGATTGAGCAGTTGACGGCGCGTATCCATGATCTCGCCGGCGGCCCCTTCACCATTGATTCTCCCAAGCAACTGGCCGAGGTGCTGTTCGAGCGCCTTGGCCTTCCCGCACAGCGAAAAGGCAAGACGGGATATTCAACCGACCGCAAGGTTCTGCAGGCGCTCGCGCACCACCACGAGATCGTTCCGCTCGTCAGCCGGTATCGCGAACTGGTGAAGCTGGACAGCACCTACCTCGCAGCGCTGCCCGAGAGCGTGGACCCGTCCGACGGTCGAATCCACACCACCTTCAACCAGACCGTGGCCGAGACCGGGCGCCTGTCATCCACAAATCCCAACCTGCAGAACATCCCCGTCCGCACCGAGGCCGGTCGCGAGATCCGCGATGCGTTCGTGGCCACCGACGGCATGCTGCTGATGAGCTTCGACTACTCCCAGGTGGAGTTACGGATTTTGGCCCACTGCTCCGGCGAGTCGGCGCTGGCCGATGCATTCCGGGCGGGCCGAGATGTTCACACCGCCACGGCGGCGGAAGTGTTCGGCGTGCCGCCTGACCAGGTGGACAGTGATTTGCGGGGGCGGGCGAAGGCCGTCAACTTCGGGATCATCTACGGCATCAGTGACTTCGGTCTGTCGGAGCAGTTGGGCATCTCCCGGCGGGATGCACGCACGTACATTGACACCTACTTGGCCCGCTATCCGAAGGTGGGGGAGTTCGTGGCAGCCACCATTGCCCAGGCCACACAGGACGGTTACGTCACCACGCTCTTCGGGCGCAGGCGACCCATCCCCGAGATCACCGGGCGCACCCAGCAGCAGCGGCAACTGGGCGAGCGCCTCGCGGTCAACACCGTCATTCAGGGTTCGGCGGCCGACATCATCAAAATCGCGATGATCCGGGCCGGCGACGCGCTGCGCGGTGCACCCGGCCTCGGGGCGCGCTTGGTGCTGCAGATCCATGACGAACTGCTTGTCGAGGCGCCAACAGCCAGCGTTGACGCCGTGCGCCCCCTCATCGTCGAGGCGATGTGCGGGGCGTATTCGCTTGATCCGTCGCTCGCGGTTGATGTGGGGGAGGGCACCACGTGGCTGAAGGCCAAGGCCTAACCGACCTCTGGGATCCCGCGCCGCCCGAGCCGGGGCTCGATCCGTGGGTGGTGCTCCAGGTGGACCCTGCCGCCCGCCCAGAGGTGATCCAAGCCGCATTCACGGTGCTGCGGGAACTGGCCGCCGGGGACGAGGTGCACGGTGCGCGTTGGCTCGTCCGCCTCAACTGGGCACACCGCGTACTGCGGCATCACACCTCGCGTCACGAGTCGTAAGTTCGTATGCAGTTCCCGAGCGAATCCCCGCCTATACTCCGGCGTTCCAGCAATTCGACCGGTGCGCCAGCATTCGCAGTTTGGCGCGCCGCTTTAAGCCAAGGACACCAACAACATGAGCACCAGCGCACCCGACGACGTGGTCATCATTGCCCTCGATATCCCGATCTTCACCCTTGACGGGCCGGAGTACATCGAGGTTGATGGCAAGCGGGTTCCGAACTACGACATCACGATCCCCGAGTTTGAACAGGGCGACGTGGTGTCCGGCCGAGTGGTCCGCATTGACAAGGACGAGGTCCTTGTTGACATCGGGTACAAGAGCGAGGGTGTCATTCCCCTCAACGAGCTCTCCATCCGCAAGTCGGTCAACGTGGCGGACGAGGTGCAGCTGGGCGAGATGATTGACGCCCTGGTCATGGAGAAGGAAGACCAGGACGGGCGTCTCGTACTCTCCAAGAAGCGCGCGCGGTTCGAGAAGGCATGGAAGCGCATCGAGGCCGCGTCCACCGCTGGTGCGACCGTCGAGGGCACGGTCATCGAGGTCGTTAAGGGCGGCCTCATCCTCGATCTCGGGGTGCGCGGCTTTCTGCCCGCCTCGCTGGTTGACATCCGTCGCGTGCAGGATCTGGATGAGTTCATGGGCGAGAAGCTCGAGTGCAAGGTCATCGAGCTCAACCGCAGCCGAAACAACGTGGTGCTGTCGCGTCGCGCCGTGCTGGAGCACGATCGCCGTGAGGTGCGTCAGCGGATCCTCGACGACCTCGAGCCCGGCAAGGTTGTTGAAGGCACCATCTCCAACATCGTTGACTTTGGCGCCTTCGTGGACCTGGACGGCATTGACGGTCTCATCCACATCTCCGAGCTGTCATGGAGCCACGTCAACCACCCCTCCGAGGTGCTCAACGTCGGCGAGAAGGTGGATGTCAAGGTGCTCGAGATTGACCGCGAGCGTCAGCGCATCTCTCTGGGCCTCAAGCAGACCCAGGCTGACCCGTGGCAGAGCGTCATCGAGACCTACCAGATGAATGACATCGTGCCGGGCAAGGTCACCAAGGTCGTCACCTTCGGTGCCTTCGTAGAGATTCACGCGGGTGTCGAGGGTTTGGTGCACATCTCTGAGTTGGCTGACCATCACGTGGAGAACCCACGCGAGGTCGTGAACCAGGGCGACGAGCTCGAGGTGCGCATCATCGAGATTGATGCCGACCGCCGCCGCCTGTCGCTGTCGCTGAAGCGCGTCACGCCCGCCCCGGACGGTGAGGGAATGGAGGGCGCCGTCATGTCCTTCGGTGGTGACGACGACGCGTCGGACGAAGTGTCGGACTCCGCGTTTGACGACGTGGCCCTTGAGGCGACAGCCGAGGTCGCCGCGGACGAGAGCGTCGAGGTCGCTGACGACATCACGCCGGCCGCCGAGGAGGCTGCCGAGATGGAATTGGAGTCCGCTGAGGCAATCGCATCGGGCGACGAGCCCATGGATTCCGAGGCCTAGACCCGAGGCCATGCCGAGCCCCCCGGCCTGCATCGGGCTGACCGGGGGCATCGGCTCCGGTAAGTCCGCGGCCCTTCAGGCGTTTCGTCGTCGGGGGGCCGCGGTTCTGTCCGCCGATGATGTCGTGCATCGGCTCTACGGCGACCCAGCGGTGATTGCTGCGGTGCGCTCCCAGTTCGGCGACGCCGTGGTTGGCGCTGATGGCGGCGTGGACCGGGCGGTGCTCGCCACGCTGGCGTTCGCCCAGGAGGGCGGACTCGCCTTCCTCGAATCCGTGCTGCACCCGCGAATCAGTGAGGGGCGCAAGGCGTGGATTGCGGAGCAGCGTGTCGCCGACCCCACACCGCCGCTGCTGGTGTGCGAGGTGCCGCTGCTCTTCGAATTCGACTTGGCGCGCCAGTTCGATGGGGTGCTGGTCGTCACCGCGGCGAAGTCCGTCCGGCGCGCTCGGGTTGAGGCGCGCGGTCAGGACTTTGAGGCCCGCGCCGCCGTGCAGTGGGACGAGGACCGGAAGGTCGCCGCGGCGAACGCCGCATATGTGAATGACGGCACCGAGGCCGCGCTGGACACCTGGGTTGGCACGCAGTTCCTCAAGTGGGCCGGGCATGGCACGGCGTAGGGGCCGCCGCCGCGCTCGCTGCGTCATCTGGGTCGTCATCCTGGGCCTCGGACTGGTGGCGGCGGCGCTGATCATCCATTCGTCCCAGCCCGCGTGGTACGCCCGCATCTGGTACCCCATCGGCTACCAGCAGGCCATCAATCGGGAGGCGCGTCTCACGGGGCTCGATCCGGCACTCCTCGCGGCGGTCATCTGGCGCGAGAGCGACTTCGACCCGACAGCCCGCTCATCCCGCGGTGCGGTGGGCCTCACGCAGGTGCTGCCCACGACTGCCGCGGACATCGCGGCGGCGCCCAATGCGCCGGTGGGCCGCCTGGCCGATTTGATGGATCCCGAGGTCAACATCGCCTATGGCGCGTGGTACCTGCGGTGGCTCATTGATCGCCACGGTGGGTCTGTTGTTGAGGGCCTGGCTGCATACAACGCAGGCCCGTCCAACCTGACGAAGTGGAAGCAACAGGCGCTCACCTCAGGTCACGCGTTTCAGGTTCCCGCAGACGTGCCGTTTCCCGAGACCAAGGCTTACGTCGAGGACATCATGGACGCCTGGCCCATCTACCGGCGCACGTACGGCGACCAGTTGAACGCCCCCACATGACCCGCTAGTGCCCCGAGTCGTAAGTTCGTATGCAGTTCCCGAGCGAATCCCCCCCGAGACAAGGACGCAGGAGATGGTGGGGACAGATGGTGGGGACAGACCCCGGGTGGGGACAGACCCCGGGTGGGGACAGACCCCGGGTGGGGACAGACCCCGGGGGGGAGAAAACCCCGTCGCAATGGGACATGACCCCGGGTGGGGACAGACCCCGGGTGGGGACAGACCCCGGGTGGGGTCTGTCCCCGTAAGCCGTCCCCGTAAGCCCAGCGATGGGCGGTCGCTGGCGAGACGCCCCGCCTCGTCCGCTGCCTGGCGGATCGAGACGCCACTAAAGGATCAGCTCGACCAGCCGCCTTCTGCCCTCGATCGACAGCGGCGTGTGAGCATCCGGTTCTGCTTCGTTGCTGTGGTGTTTGACGACTGACAGCGTGATGGAGGGGAACCGGATACGCCTTCTCAGGCGTTCGCAACGCGTGGGTAAAACAGCTAGATCACCACCACGTTCCATGGCAGTGTCTTCCAGCTGGTGACGAGCCCGTTGACCATGTACGGGTCGCGCAGTACGTACTCGCCCACCTCTGCTGGATCGCAGGGGTTGAACACGATTGCGGCCCCGGTGACGGGGTCCCCGATGGCACCAGCCATCAGGATGGTCCCTGAATCCTTCAAGTGCTGAAGCAGGGCAAGGTGGGCGTCGCGGTAGGGTCCGCGACGCTCGAGGATGTCATCCACGTATTCGTAGAGCAGCAGGGTGTACATGCGTCAGAGCCTACTGGGGAGGGCACGGTTGATGCTTGATGGCGACGCCGCAAAGAGATTGATCGGAAAGGTCACCAGCGCATCGGTGAGCGACGCCATGGCGCGGCGCCATGGCTATCGCACGCACGCCGTCGGTCTGGTACCGGCACGACCGGGCACGGTGACGGCGGGGTTCGCCGCCACCGTGCGGTTTGGGCCTCGACGTGATGACATTCCCCGGCATGACCTCGCCGCCGCCGCACAGCGGGCGCTCGCGGATGTCCCCGAGGGCGCGGTGCTGATCATCGCCGCACCCGACGCTCCGGGCGAGGCCGTTGCCGGGGGTAAGAAGTTGGCCGCCATTCAGGAACTCGGCGCATGCGGGGTCGTTGCGTGGGGCGCCATTCGCGATCGCGACGAGGCCGCGGGCCTTGAAATGGGCGTGTGGGCGCTCGGGGAGACGCCCCGGGCCAGCGGTGACCTGTTGCAGATCATTGACGTGGGCGTGCCGGTCACATTCGGGGGTGTCACCATCGTCCCCGGTGACTGGGTGTACGTGGACGCCGCGGGGCTCGTCGTGGTGCCCGGGGTGGAGCGCGACGAGGTACTCGAGGATGCCGCACTCATCGAGCAGGCCGATACGGCCGCGGTGGCCGACATCCGGCGCCAAGGTCGCGCCTCACGGGACGGATCCTCGCCGGGCCGGCCGTGACCCGTCCGCTCTTTCCGGGCGAAACGGACAAGGGGCGCTAACCTTCCCGCCGGATGAACGTCGACGCCCGGGCCACGCTAGACCGCCTGCTCGAGGAGAGAATCCTCATCCTCGACGGCGCGACCGGCACCATGATTCAGCAGCACCCGCTTGAGGAAGCGGACTTCCGCGGCGAACGCTTCGCGGATCACCCGCTGCCCCTAAAGGGCAACAACGACATCCTCACGCTGACGCGTCCGGAGATCATCTCGGGGATCCACCATGCCTTTCTCGAGGCGGGTGCCGACATCATCGAGACCAACACGTTCAGCTCGACGGCCATCGCGCAGGCCGACTACGGCGCCGAAGGCGTGGTGCGCGACCTCAACGTGGAGGCGGCCAGGCTCGCCCGGGCCGCGGCCGACGAGTGGACCGCGCGCACCCCCGGCAAGCCGCGCTTCGTGGCGGGTGCGATCGGCCCGACCAACCGAATGCTGTCGCTCTCGCCCGACGTCGAGGACGCCTCGAAGAGGGCGATCACCTTTGAAGAGCTGCGTACGGCGTACGTCGAGCAGGTGCGCGGGCTCGTCGAAGGCGGCTGTGACCTCCTCCTGATCGAGACGATCATCGACGGCCTGAACGCCAAGGCGGCCATCTTCGCCGTTGAAGAGGTGGCCGAGGAGACCGGCATCCGGCTCCCGCTGATGATCTCGGTGACGATCACCGACCGCAGCGGCCGGACGCTCGCCGGCCAGACCATCGAGGCCTTCTGGATCACCATCGCCCACGCGCGGCCATTCAGCGTGGGACTCAACTGCGCCCTCGGCGCCGCCGAGATGCGGCCCTACCTCGCCGACCTCTCTCGGGTGGCGTCGTGCTGGACCAGCTGCTACCCCAACGCCGGCCTGCCGAATGCCTTTGGCGAGTACGACGAGGGCCCCGACGAGACGGCCGGCGAGCTGCGCGAGTTCGCCTCCAGCGGGCTCGTCAACATCCTCGGAGGCTGCTGCGGGACAACTCCCGCGCACATCCGGGCGATCGCCGAGGCCGCCGAGGGTGAGGCTCCGCGCCGGGTTCCGGCGCAGGAGCCCCTGACGCGCCTCGCAGGCCTCGAGCCGCTCATCCTGCGTCCGGACTCGAACTTCCTCATGGTGGGCGAGCGCACCAACGTGACCGGGTCGCGGCGCTTCGCCGATCTGATTCTGGCCGACGACTTCACGACCGCCCTCGAGGTGGCCGCCGAGCAGGTGCGCAGCGGCGCCAACGTGATCGACGTGAACATGGACGAGGCCATGCTCGACTCCGAGGCGGCCATGACCACGTTCCTCAACATGGTCGCCACCGAGCCGGACATCGCCAAGGTGCCGATCATGGTCGACAGCTCCAAGTGGTCGGTCATCGAGGCGGGCCTGCGCTGCGTCCAGGGCAAGCCGGTGGTCAACTCGATCAGCATGAAGGAGGGCGAGGAGGACTTCCTCGCCAAGGCCCGCCTCGCGCGCCGCTACGGCGCCGCGATGGTGGTGATGGCCTTCGACGAAGAGGGCCAGGCCGACACGGTCGAGCGCAAGGTGAGCATCTGCGGGCGGGCATACCGGCTGCTCGTGGATCAGGCCGACGTGCCGCCCGAGGACATCATCTTCGACCCCAACATCTTCGCCGTGGCCACGGGCATCGAGGAGCACAACGGCTACGCCATGGCCTTTCTCGAGGCCACCCGCCAGATCAAGGAGCGCTGCCCCGGCGCCAAGATCAGCGGTGGCGTGAGCAACCTGTCGTTCTCTTTCCGCGGCAACGACATCGTGCGCGGGGCCATGCACAGTGCCTTCCTGTTCCACGCGGTGCAGGCGGGGATGGACATGGGCATCGTCAACGCCGGGCAGCTCACCGTGTACGAGCAGATCGACAAGGAGCTGCTCGAGGCCGTCGAGGACGTCCTCTTCGACCGGCGCCCCGACGCCACCGAGCGCCTGGTCGACCTGGCCGGCCGGGTCAAGGGCAGCGTCGCTGCGCAGGTCGTCGACGAGGCATGGCGCGACGCATCGGTGGAGGAGCGCCTCTCGCACGCCCTCGTCAACGGCATCGTCGAGCACATCGAGGAAGACACCGAGGAGGCCCGCCTGCAGTACGGCGCCCCGCTGCTGGTGATCGAGGGGCCGCTGATGGCCGGCATGAGCGTGGTCGGCGACCTGTTCGGCGACGGCAAGATGTTCCTGCCCCAGGTGGTCAAGAGCGCGCGCGTGATGAAGCGCGCCGTCGCGCACCTTGAGCCCTACATGGAGGAGGAGCGCATCCGCGCCGAGGCCGCCGGCGAGGCCGTCGAGGCCCAGGGCACCATCGTGATGGCCACTGTCAAGGGCGACGTCCACGACATCGGCAAGAACATCGTCGGCGTGGTGCTTGGGTGCAATAACTACCGGGTCATCGATCTCGGAGTGATGGTCCCGATGGCGACGATCCTCGAGACCGCCATCGCCGAGAACGCCGACATGGTCGGGCTCTCGGGCCTGATCACCCCTTCGCTGGAGGAGATGGCAAACGTCGCCGTCGAGATGGAGCGGCGCGGCATGACCATCCCGCTACTGATCGGTGGGGCGACCACCAGCAAGCAGCACACCGCGGTGAAGATCGCGCCGGCCTACTCGCACTCGGTCACCCATGTACTCGACGCCTCGCGCGCCGTCGGCGTGGTGTCGCGGCTGCTCGACCCGATCCAGCGCGAGGTGCACGAGCGCGAGGTGCGCGCCGACCAGGACCGCCTGCGCGAACAGCACGCGACCCGGCGTGAGCGCGCGCTGCACACGTATGCGCAGGCGCTCACGCGGCGCCCGGCCATCGACTGGCGCCCCGAGGACGTGCCTACGCCCGAGTTCACCGGGCGGCACGTACTCGAAAACGTGCCGCTGGCCGAGATCGCCGAGTACATCGACTGGACCTTCTTCTTCCACGCCTGGGAACTGAAGGGCAAGTTCCCAGAGGTGCTCGACCATCCACGCTACGGCGCGGCCGCACGCGAGCTCTACGCCAACGCCACGAGCATGCTCGACCAGCTCATCGCGGGGGGTGAACTCACGGCCAACGGCGTCTACGGCCTCTGGCCCGCCAACTCAGAGGGCGATGACATCGTTCTCTACGCCGACCGTGAGCGCTCCACCGAGGTTGCCCGCTTCCCCATGCTGCGCCAGCAGCGGGTCAAGGCCGACGACAAGCCCCAGTACTCGCTGGCCGACTTCGTCGCTCCTCGCGAGTCGGGGCTGATCGACCACGTGGGCGCGTTCGCCGTGACGACGGGCATCGGGGCCGACGACCTCGCCAAAGCGCACGAGGGCCTCCTCGACGACTACTCGTCGATCATGGTCAAGGCCCTCGCCGACCGGCTGGCCGAGGCATTCGCCGAGATGATGCACGCGCGCGTGCGGCGCGAGTGGGGCTACGGCGCCGACGAGGATCTCGACAAGGAGGACCTCGTGGCCGAGCGCTACCGCGGCATCCGCCCGGCCTTTGGCTACCCCGCGTGCCCCGACCACCTGCCCAAGGGCCGCCTGTTCGAACTGCTCGACGCCCCAGAGATCGGGATCACCCTCACGGAGAGCCTCGCGATGCTGCCCGCGGCGTCCGTGAGCGGAATCTACCTCCAGCACCCGCAGGCGCGGTACTTCGCGGTAGGCCCGATAACGCGCGATCAAGTGGAGTCGTACGCCGGGCGCATGGGGATGACCACCGAGGAGATCGAGCGCTGGCTCGCTCCGAACCTGGCCTACGAGCCCGCGGCGGCCGTCCCGGCATAGTGCGCCGCCTCGAAGGGCTGGCCATTCCGGTCCAGCGGCTTCGCGTGGCCGATCTGTCCCTCTATCCCGAGGACCGCTCCTGCCGGCGAGATCAGTCGTCGTCCCGGCGGCCCGCGGCGCCGGCTGCTGCATCGGGCGAGGCCGAGGGGGCATGTGCGCCGGCAAGGGCGTCCTGCCACGTCTTCGGAAGATCGCGCGACCACCCGCCCTCTTTGGCCCCTTGGCTCGGCACGCTCACGGGGTTGATGCCGAAGAAGCGATTGGGGTTCTTGCTCTGCATGCGCTGCTCCAGATCGGATGGCGTACTTGCGGCAGCCTACATCGGCAAGGCTAGGGGCGATGCGGGGGAGTTGGTGGATAGGGTGCACCCGGATGGTTTGGCCGAGGGGGGGCAGTGCTCGCGTACGTCGGCACGAAGGAGCAGTTCCTTGACGATGGTCCTGACATTCAGGACAAGGTGAAGGCCGCCGTGGAGGCAAAGCTCGGCATCAGGGTTCCCGTCGGGTCGCCGGAATACAACAGCTGGCAGAACTCACTTGGTAACGCGATGTTCCATGTTCTGGACCGCTCGGCGATACCGAACAACGCAGGTGTTGCCATCGAATATCGGATTCACGGGCGCGGGCGTCGGATTGACTTCATGTGTTCGGGCTTTGACGGCGCAGGCGGCGCCCAGGTCGTCGTGGTGGAGCTGAAGCAGTGGACAGAGGTTGCGCACTCGCCTTTTGGGGACTGCGTTCAGACAGCCGTCGGCCGGGGAATTCGCACCACACCCCACCCGTCCTATCAGGCATGGTCGTACGCCTCCCTCCTTCACGACTTCTACGAGGCCGTATCCGGCGTGCCCATCGCACTCGCCCCGTGCGCGTACGCGCACAACTGCCCAGATCCATCCGTGATTCGTGACATCCGGTATGGCGACCTCTTGGTCCGAGCGCCCGTCTTCCTCAAGGGAGAGCGCGATTCCCTCGGCACCTTCCTCGCTCACGACATCCGAACAGGAGACGACGGCTCTGTCCTCGACCAGCTCGATGCCAGTCGGATACGGCCCTCGCGGCAACTGGTCGAGGCCCTTCGAAGCATGCTTGACGGCTACGACGAGTTCGTTCTCATTGATGAGCAGAAAGTTGCCTTCGAGCAGATTCTGCAGCGGGTTGAGCAGGTCAGAGCGCTGGGTAAAGCAACGCTGGTCGTGGAGGGTGGCCCTGGAACAGGGAAGTCGGTGATCGCCATCAATGCACTCGTCCGACTCTTGGGGGATGGCTTCAATGCGCGCTATGTCACGAAGAACGCAGCGCCCCGTGATGTGTATCGGCGGCAATTACAGGGCCAGCGCTCGAAGCGGGATATTGCGAACCTGTTCGTGAGTTCTGACCTCTTCCGTGACTTGGATTCCAACGAGTTGGACGTCGCGCTGGTGGACGAGGCGCACCGCCTGGTGAGGCAAGGAGGGTTCTACGGAAATCTCGGGACGAACCAAATCAGTGAGATCATTAACGCTGCTCGGGTGTCCGTCTTCTTTATTGATGAAGCACAGCACGTCACCTGGCGGGACATTGGCACCAAGGCCGAGATTCAGTCATGTGCTGATCAGGCCGGAGTGTCCAGCCAGTATGTGCGCCTCTCCGCGCAGTTCCGTTGTGCCGGCGCGGATGAGTACCTTGCCTGGCTCGATGCGGTCTTGGGCTTCAGGGGAGACGACGGCCCGGTCCCGGATCTGGGAAGCACTGACTATGACCTGCGCATCTTTGACGACCCGGCCGAACTTCGTGATGCGATCTTTCGTCGCAACCAGGACGGCGGTCGCTCACGGCTTCTGGCGGGCTACTGCTGGGAGTGGGTCTCCAAGAAGGACCCGAGCCGCACGGATATCAACTTCCCGGGCACAGACTTCGCGATGAAGTGGAACCTGCAGGAGGATGGCCCAGGATGGATGATTGAGCCGACATCAATCAATGAGGTCGGATGTATCCACACGTGTCAGGGGCTCGAGGGCGACTATATGGGAGTCATCATCGGTCCCGACCTCCGGCTTGTGGGCGGGGTCCTGGTTGGTGACACCGACGCCCGGGCGCGGAGCGACCAGTCGCTGAAAGGATTCAAGAAGGCCCGGAAGGAAGGGCTCGAGGGGGCGCAAGAGCGCGCCGAGGCCCTCATTCGGCAGACCTACCGAACGCTTCTTACGCGCGGAATGCGCGGGACCTACATCCATTGCACCGATCCCGATGTCGCGGACTGGTTGAAAGCCCGTCTGCCCGCCACGGCGCTACTGATATGAGCGGCAAGGAACAGCAGGAGATCACTGATGACCTTCGCAAATTCGCGGATGAGCGCGACTGGGGGCAGTTTCATACTCCCAAGAATCTGGTGCTCGCGCTCGTTGGCGAGGTGGGGGAGCTCGCCGAGATCTTTCAGTGGCTGACGCCGGACGAGGCCGAGCGAGTCACTGACGACCCCAAGGTCGCGGAGCACGTCCGTGACGAGCTGGCAGACGTCTATGGATACTTACTTCGTCTCGCCGATGTGCTGGGGATTGATCTGAATACGGCACTCCAGGAGAAAATGCGGTCGAACGCAGAGCGCTATCCGATCGACAGGTCCTATGGGAGTGCACAGAAAGCAGCGGAGGGCCAGTAGGGCGCATACGTCACGGGCATCCGCCTACGGCAGCACCCCGGTGCGGATCCACTCCTCAACCGTGGACCGCACGTAGAGCCCCGGCATGGGACCCGGCCACTGATCTGTGCCGAGGCGCGCTGCGAGGGCCTCGGGTCGCACCGGCTCCCAGCCCTGGGGGTCATCGGGGTCGTTGACCCGGTCGAATCGTTCGCCCGGAGGGGCGGGCATGCGCACGATCATCTCGGGGTCATACGCACCGGCGGCATGGCAGGCGACGAGCGCCGCTGGCAGCGCGTAGCCGGGGTACGTGAATACCCCGGGCCCGTCGTAGGCGAGTACCCGATCGTTGACCATCATGGCCCAGTCCATCTCGGCGATGACGGCGATGTAGCCGCTCGCGGCTCGCCAAGCGCGCACGTGCACAAGACCATCGTCCGCGAGCCGAGTGGCGAAGGGCACGAGAGTGTTCAGCACGCAGGTCGGATGCATTCGGTGAAGGGTACCGGCACGCGCAACCACACATCCCCTTGATGATCATTGCGGGGGAGTAGCGTGCGCAACGAGCAACGTCGTCATTGGAGCACGCATGAGCACCATCGCCCGCCCTCGTCCGTCGTGGCCTGCGCCCGAGCCGTCTTGGCCATTTCCGGATCTTCCCCAGGGACTCCGCTTCCTTGCGGAGGTCGACCATCAGTTGCACGCGCCTGATCTCGCCAGGTTGAGCGCGCGCATTGTTGATTCTGGACTGTGGGGCGACTACGTGGCGGTGTGCGAGGACTACCGCGACTACCGCTTGCTGTTCGAGAACGACTACGTGGATGTGTGGGTGCTGTCGTGGCTTCCGGGCCAGGAGACGGGTTTCCACGACCACGACATCTCCGAGCTTGGCCTGTGCGTTGCTCAGGGCGTCATCAGGGAGCACCACATGCACCTACACGCGGCCGACAGCGACCGTCTCGTGCATCCGGGCGAGAGCCACGAGGGCCCATTCGGGTACATCCATCGAGTAGAGCACCACGCGGGTGAACCGGCGGTGTCGGTGCACGCGTACTCCCCCCCGCTCGCGTGGGTTGGGCAGTATCGCGAGCAGGGTGGGCAGTTACTCAGGCTGCGACAGCCCGGCCGCACCCGGTTGGCGCCCGCCTAGGGTCCGCCGAGCGCGGCCACTCGGTCGCGCTCGCGGGAATCCATGGGGAACATCGGGCTCACCAGCACGAGTCCCTCGGGGCCGACCAGGGTGGCGGCCGTCCCCAGTGCCCCCATCACCGTTGGCGCGGTCGCAACCACCTCGAGTCCGTTGGCCACCACGTCGGCCATGGGGCCAAACGTCACCACGTCCAGCCCGAGGTCGCGCACCCTGCTGAGTGCAGCCGTCACCTCGGCGGGGGGGTGGGGGTTGCTGTCACCGCCGAGCACCAGCACGGGTCGCCGGTCCGCGAATGCGGCGAGGGCGGC
>Ga0105054_10001913_pt1 | contig 33711 bp, 32 predicted proteins | sample BON02_FD_78091 | JGI IMG/M metagenome (GOLD analysis project Ga0105054, IMG submission 78091) | Freshwater microbial communities from Lake Bonney liftoff mats and glacier meltwater in Antarctica - BON-02 (megahit assembly) | ecosystem: Environmental > Aquatic > Freshwater > Ice > Glacier...
GCGAAAAAGAAACGGAAGGAGACACCAGCATTGACCACATCATGACGAACAAAGCATAACAAATGAGCAGGTCAAATCTCGGTGACAATACCGGGTCAGTTTTGAGTGACATTCAACATTATACGTCGTCATCTTTGCCTCTAATATCTGGGGCAATCAAGTTTTCGGTCATCTTGCGCAGGGTCTGCGCGGCGTGTTCAATTTGTGCAGCGTCTAGACCGGCGCTGGCCTGTGCGATCATCGCTTGGGCAATTGGCACCAATTCTCCCCGTAATGCGCCGCCATGGTCTGTTAAGCGCACAACAATCCGCCGCCGGTCATCCTTGGCCATTTCGCGCTGCACTATGCCCTTTTTGACCATACCATCCAGCAGTCGCGTCATCGTTGTGCGGTCCCTAATGGTGGCATCAGCTAAGGCGCTCGGGCTTTGCTCCTCATCGCGCCACAGTAAAAGCAGCACCGCCCATTCCTCGGCAACGACCTTGAACCCCGCCTTGGAAAAGGCGGCATTTAAGTGGCGTCGCGTTAGAAAGCTAAGACGGTTTGCCCAGTAAAGTGGCATGGTTTCATAGTTGAACATATTGCGTGTATACTACAACTATTGTAAAATGTAACAATCATCTCCCCTTTTCCACCCCGCAAATCTGCGTTAAAGGAATGCCAACAGGCCCACCCTTAGCAAAAGGATCGCTTAGATGAGCGCCATTCTCGATATTACCGCCCGCGAAATTCTGGACAGCCGGGGCAACCCGACCGTTGAGGTTGATGTTATTTTGGAAGACGGCGCCTTTGGCCGCGCGGCTGTGCCATCGGGCGCATCAACCGGCGCACATGAGGCGGTTGAACTGCGTGACGGCGATAAATCGCGCTATGGCGGCAAGGGCGTGCAAAACGCTGTCGATGCCGTAAATGGCGAAATTTACGAGCTACTCTCGGGCCAAGACGCCACAGATCAGGCTGAAATAGACGCCGCGATGATTGACCTTGATGGCACAGCCAACAAGGCCCGGCTTGGCGCAAACTCAATTTTGGGTGTGTCACTAGCAGTCGCCAAAGCGGCTGCAGAATCGACCGGCCAACCGCTATATCGCTATGTAGGCGGCACCAATGCCCGCGTGTTGCCCGTGCCAATGATGAACATTATCAATGGTGGCGAACATGCGGATAACCCGATTGATATCCAAGAATTCATGATCATGCCGGTATCAGCCGAAACCTGCGCTGATGCCATTCGAATGGGTGCCGAGGTTTTCCATACGCTGAAAAAAGAACTATCTGCAGCGGGCCATAACACCGGAATTGGCGATGAAGGTGGCTTTGCGCCAAACCTTAGCTCTAGCCGCGATGCGCTTGATTTTATTATGAAATCAATTGAAAAGGCAGGCTATAAGCCGGGCGAAGATATGTATTTGGCGCTGGATTGCGCCTCGACCGAATATTTTGCCAATGGCAAATATAACATGAAAGGCGAAGGCGAAATCCTGAGCAGCGATGAGAACGCCGCCTATCTAGCCGCGCTGGTTGATGATTATCCAATCATCTCCATCGAAGATGGTATGGCTGAAGATGACTGGGCTGGTTGGAAAACTTTGACCGACCTTTTGGGCAACCGTTGCCAATTGGTGGGTGATGATTTGTTCGTGACCAATACCACCCGGCTTGCACGCGGCATTGCCGAAGGATGCGGTAACTCGATCCTGGTCAAGGTTAACCAAATCGGCAGCCTGACAGAAACACTTGACGCGGTAGACATGGCGCATCGTGCGCGGATGACTGCGGTGATGAGCCATCGTTCCGGCGAAACCGAAGATTACACCATCGCCGATTTGGCCGTTGCCACCAATTGTGGGCAAATCAAAACCGGCTCGCTTTCACGTTCGGATCGGTTGTCGAAATACAACCAGTTGATCCGCATTGAAGAAGAACTTGGGGCCGCCGCGCGTTACGCTGGCCGCAGCATTCTGGCACGTTAAGGAATAACGGGCGCGGCATTGCGGCGCCCAATTCAGGATAAACCAATGGCACAAGACGAATTTACTGGCCCGCAAATTTACTTGGCCACACCAAGCATATTTGATTTGCAAAGCTTCCCACCCCTGCTGGACAAGGTGCTGGCAGCCGGGCCAGTGGCTTGCCTACGTCTGGCCTTGGCAGCTGAGGAACGCGACGATCTTTCGCGCGCGGCTGATGCCTGCCGTGAGGTCGCCTATCGGCATGATGTGGCGCTGGTCATCGACGACCATTTCCGCCTTGTTGGCCCGCTTGGCCTTGACGGTGTGCACCTTACCGATGGCGCGCGCCATGTGCGTGAGGCGCGCAAATTGCTGGGTGGTGACGCTGTTGTTGGTGCCTTTTGTGGTGCAAGTCGCCATGAGGGCATGACAGCCGCCGAAATCGGCACCGATTACATTGCCTTTGGTCCCCTCTCCGATGTATCGGGCCTTGGCGATGGCACGCTCGCGCCCAAAGATTTGTTTGCATGGTGGAGTGAGATGATCGAAGTGCCGCTTGTGGCCATGGGTGGCATCACCGCCGAAACCGTGGCTGAAATAAAAGACGTTGTGGATTTCATTGCCCTTGGCACTGAAGTTTGGGGCAGTGATGACCCAGTTGCCGCCTTTAAGCGCTACGCGGACCTGCTCGCTTAGTCATCTGTCCGCATTGTAAGGCCCGCCTCTTCAAGGTCGGCCTGCATGCCAGCACGCACGACTTGGCTGCAATAACTGGCCAAGGTCTTGCGATCAGCATAGTCAGCAGCGCGCACGGGTTCATGATATGTTACACGGACTTTACCGCCGCGCGACAGGCCAAACACCATTTTCATATGGCTACCAAAGCTCATATCGCCCCACCAGCCATAAAACCGATCACCCCGGCCCTTGGGCGGAAAATAGCTGACGGTAACAGGCTGAATCCACATATGCGGCAGCAATTCTGGCGTATGAAAGGCGCTAAACAACGCCGATTTGAAGGGTAATACCCGCCGCCCGTCGCTGCTGGTGCCTTCGGGGAAAAAGCATAGCCGATCACCCTTTTGAAGCCGCTCTTTTAACTGTTGTTGCTGGCGCTTGGCTTCAGTTGGTCGCCGTTCAATAAATATGGTGCCGGTAACAGCGGCCAAAAATCCAATGCCCGGCCAGCTTTTCACCTCAGATTTCGCCACAAAATGAATATGCGAGGCGTCATGCAATACAAAAATATCGGCCCATGAGGCGTGGTTGGCCACAAGCGCGCCACCATGTGCCATTTCAGTACCGCGAATTTCCAGCCTAAGCCCGCATAACAGCCGCCCCATGCGGCCCCATGCGCGCACAAAGAAATCAGACAAGCCACGCCCGCCCGACAGGCGCTCAACCAAATAGGCAAGCAATGTCAGCGTGATAAGCGGCACTGTGCCAATAATAAACACAAAGCCACGCAGTAAAAACCGCAGATTCCCGATGAAGCCGACCCGCTCTAGCGGCACTTCGCGCCCAACACCCCAGATCATTTTTCGCTCCTCTGGCGCGCATAAAAAGCGCGATACCGTTCGACCATCCGACTGGTATCCATCAGCAAACACACGTCAATCGTATTAAACTCATGGTCAATATACGCACCCTGCCCCACAAAACCGCCAAGCCGCAAATAGGCTTTGATCAGCGATGGGATTTGGCGCATGGCCGTGGGAGCGTCGATTTGCACGGCGCTCATTCTATCCATTTTGCACATATGTTTCGCATGGGCCGTGACCCGCAAATCTTCCGGGGCCAAATGGTTGTGGTGCAAATAAGATAGCGCCTGCGCAATGTCATCGGGGTTTGTGCCATGGAAAGAGGCGACCCCGAACAAAATTTCAATGCCACGCTGGGTTACATAATCACCCAATCCATCCCATAGCAGATGCATGCCAACCCCACCCCGATAGGGCTTATCAATACAGGACCGCCCAAGCTCGACCGCGCGGCGGCCGGAGTTGAGAATTGGTGTCAGGTCATATTCCGACTGGCCGTAAAACCCAGAACCACCGCGCGCCACATCATCGCGCAACAGGCGATAAACGCCGACAACATGTCGCCCCGCATCATCGGGCGGCACTTCATTGTCAATCAGCAGCAAGTGGTCAAAATAAATGTCAAACGCATCGCGCTCAATGCCAGCCTCGGCATCCTCATCAGAAACCTTGGCGCCCATTTCCTGCACGAATACACGATAACGCAATTGCTGCGCGGCGCGTAGATCCGCGGAATCTTTGGCAAGCCGCACGTCAAATCTGTTGGCTTCCATCTTCAAACGCGCATGCCACCTTGCAATATTATCGGTTTTTGTCGCCAATAACGACCAGCCTATATGATTGTTGCGGATATATTCACGTTCCATTTACCGTTTCAATGCGATAATTCCGATTATGACTTATCATCCTTGGCTAAATCAGCCAATTCCAGTTGCACTTGCTGCGCGTTCAGAACAACCTTGCCAGCATGTTCAAAATTAACTGTAATTCGGTCTGACACAACCGATTGCACCTGCCCGATGCCCCAATCAGGTTGATTGGGGTGAAGCACGAATGTCCCCGGGACCAGAAACATTCAACCCTCCAATTCGGACTTAAACCCAGATGCCGATACATCCACTTGAATCGCAAGCCATCGCTCGCATTTGCCATGACCTCATATCGCCGATCGGCGCTATCGGCAATGGCATTGAATTGCTAAGCCTCATCAGCCCGGCTACGCCAGAACTTGATCTGATTGCGCAAAGTGCAGCAGCAGCGCAGCATAAGGTAAATTTTTTTCGCATTGCGTTTGATTGTGCCCGCCCAAGCGCCGTGCTGACCGGCATAGAATTTGCCCAAACGGCGCAGAATATGTTTGAGGCCGCGCGCCTGCGCGTAACCATCACCACCCCCTGCCCCGATTTACCGCGTGACGATGCACGCCTGCTGTTTTTGCTTATGCTATGCGCTGAAACCGCGCTGCCCCTTGGTGGCCAGTTAAAGGTGCAATCTGATGGGGCTGGCTGGCTGCTGGTGGCACATGGGCGGCGCGTGGCCCTTGAACCGGTGCATTGGGGGCATTTGGAACATGGCGCCAATGCTGGCGAAAGCTCAGCCGCGCGGGTGCATTTCCCACTGGCACGCCATGCCTTGGAAGAAGGCCCGCGAAAGTTTAGCTATGAGACAAGTGAAACCAGCCTGACGCTGCGCCTTAGCTAGCGGCGCAGGGCCTCAAATTCCGCATTCAAACCTTCAACAAACCCAACAAGCCCGGGGCGCTGCACGCGGCGCAAGCGGGCGGCTTGCACAATTGCACGCAACGCGGCGGCGGCGCGGTCCACCTCATCATTCACCAGAACATAATCATATTCATCCCAATGGCTGATTTCAGCGCAAGAATCTGCCATCCGGCCTGCAACAACTTCGGCTGAATCTTGGCCGCGTGATGTAAGGCGTTGGTGCAAGGCCTCTATGGACGGTGGCAGAATGAAAATAGATACTACAGAGTCTTTCAGTACCGATTCTCGAAGTTGTTTGCCACCCTGCCAATCAACGTCAAACAGCACATCACGGCCGGCGCCAATCGCCGCCTCAACCGGGGCGCGTGGGCTGCCATATCGGTTGCCGAACACTTCGGCATGCTCCAACATCCCACCACTATTTACCAAATCGGCAAATTCTTCGCGGGACTTGAAGACATAATCTTTCCCATCCACCTCACCCGGGCGGGGCGCGCGGGTTGTTGCAGAAACCGAAAACACCACATTCGGGTCATTTTCCAGCACCATGCGTGACAGGGTTGATTTGCCTGCGCCTGACGGCGATGACAGAATAATCAGCAGGCCACGGCGGGCAATATCAATTGATTTATTCAAGATTTTGAACCTGTTCACGCATTTGGTCTATCACCAGTTTTATATCCAATCCAATCGCCGTCAATTCCGTTGATTGCGATTTTGAGCATAAGGTATTGGCCTCACGGTTGAATTCCTGCATCAAAAAATCTAGCCGACGACCAACTGGGCCACCTGCATCCAGTAACGCCGTCGCCGCGTCAATATGGGTTGTCAGGCGGTCCAACTCTTCGGTTATATCGGCCTTCACGGCCAAAAGCGCTAATTCCTGCGCCAATCGGTCTGGCTCCACCGGCGCTCCGGCCGCAAGCAATGCGGCAAGCTTGGATTTAAGCAGCGCACCCGTAACGGCTGCCCGGCTTTCAGCGGCGGCACGCGCCTTTGTGGTTAGCTGTGCGATGGCTTTGATCTGCCCCGATAACACCCGTTTTAGCGCCGTTCCCTCATTTGTACGCATCGCAACCAGCGCATCAACCAGCGGGGTAATTTGCACCTCGGCGGCATCGAGCACTTTTGGGGAAACCACAGCGCCACTGCCTTGTTCAATGACGCCGCGTATTTGCAGCAAGTCAGCCGGGTTTACCGCGCTTATTTGTAGGTTTGCAGCGCTAGCCGCCTGAGCAGCCATACCTAGCAATTCAATCGCTCGTGCCAAGGCAGGCTCATTCAATGAAATATCTTGCGAATAGGCCCGCTGCCCCAGTTTTAAGGTGATCGAGACACTGCCCCGCGCCAAAGCAGCCGCCAGCGCCGTGCGCAATAACGGCTCCAAGCCCTCAAACCCATCGGCCAGCCGCATGCGTATGTCCAAGCCCCGCGCATTCACGCTGCGGATGTCCCAATCCCAGGCAATGCCCTCGGTTTGGCCCGAAAGCGCGGCATAGCCGGTCATCGAATGTATAAGCGCTGTCATAAGCATTACCATTGCGTCCCGTTGGCGGCCTGTTTATTGCGCTGCCCTGCAACGGTCAATGCTGCTGCGGCCAAACAAGTCGTTAACGACAAATGACAGAAAAGCTGCAATCCTAATTAAAATGCGATAAAAACAAGTTAGAAAAGCCGCGCTTATCTGCGGTGCAACACAACGGACCCCTAAATTTCGATGCGCAATCATATCCTTAGCCTTTTATACGACCACTGGGATAGCCTGCGCGCCGGGCGCCTTGCCCCGTTTCGCGCCGAAATAAACCCGCGCGCCTTTTCCCCCGCACTTGAACATATGTTCATATTGGAGACATTGGGCCCCGATGACATTCGCATCCGCCTTGCGGGTATGCGCCTGTGTGAAATGATGGGTATGGAAGTGCGTGGCAAGCCCGCCGTATCCATGATGCGGGCCGATAGCCGGGCGCAATTGGCGCGGATCATGCGGCAAGTCACCTCAACCCCCTCCATTGCCGAAATCACCCTCCGCGCGCATGATTTTAGCAATGCTGAATTTGATGCGAGCATGATTTTACTGCCGCTACGCAGTGATTTTGGCACGATTGATCGGATCATCGGCGCGATTAGCTTAGAAGCGACGCGGTTCGGCCCACCGCTTGGCTTTAGCATCCTAAGCGCCAATATCCACGCTGTGAAGGAGGGCATAATTGATGCCCCGGCTTTGCCCGGTTTTGCCGAAGCACAGGGTGGGTTTTCAATGGGCGGCGCACCAGATCTCCGCGCCGTTGCCGATAATCCCAATGCCGCGCGCGGCACACCACGCGGGCAGTTTAGGGTTATTAAAGGCGGGCAAGACTAAACGGCGATGCCTTGCAGCGCCAACAAAGCCGTCAAATCAGAATGATTTAACACCGCATCAGCCTCGGCCATCAGCGCCGGTTTGGCATGAAAGGCCACGCCCAGCCCGGCGGCGTTGATCATCGATAGATCATTCGCACCATCACCTACGGCAATAACATCACTAGCCGTAAACCGGCCCTGTGCGCAAAGTTCGTTCAGCGCGTCTAGCTTGGCTTGGCGGCCCAAAATTGGCAGGCCAACCGCGCCGGTTAACACACCATCTTTGGCCAATAACGTATTGGCACGGTTCATTTGGAACCCGGCAGCGGCAGCAACACGGCTTGTGAAATAGGTAAATCCACCCGAAACCAGCGCTGTCATCGCGCCTTGGGCATTCATGGTTTCAATCAACAACCTAGCGCCGGGGTTTAGCGATACCCGCTCGGCATAACATTGCGCCAAGGCGGTTTCGGGCAGGTTGCGCAATAGGCCCACACGGGCGTGGATGGCGGCTTCAAAGTCAAGTTCACCTTGCATGGCGCGTTCGGTAATTTCGGCGACTTGCGCCTTCACGCCTGCGTAATCGGCCAGTTCATCAATACATTCAACAGGAATAATTGTGCTGTCCATATCCGCAATCAGCATACGCTTTTTGCGGTTGGCGGCGGGTACAATGTTCAAATCAATTTCAAGTTCAGGCAGCCAATCGGCCACAGGGCGGGCCTTGGCAGCACCAATATCATGAAACGGAATTTCAGCTGCCTGCGCGCCCAAATGACGTGGCGCACCGGCAGTAAGGCCGCGTTGGGTTAATTCATCCAACGCGGCCTTAATGTCGGCCACCGCAAGCGGGGTTGCGGCGGTAATAACGAGCACGGCATTCATAATCAAACAACCGCGCGTTCCGCCTCGGCCCGTTTATGCAATTCACCAGCGACAAGGAATGCCAGTTCCAACGACTGTGCTGCATTCAGGCGCGGATCACAGGCGGTGTGGTAGCGGTCAGACAAATCTTCGTCCGTTACGGCCCGCAACCCACCACCAGTGCATTCGGTTACGTCTTTGCCGGTCATCTCAAAATGCACGCCGCCAGCATAAGTGCCTTCGGCTTTGTGAATCGCAAAGAATTCACGCACTTCGGCCATCACCTGTTCAAACGGCCGTGTTTTATAGCCAGAGGGTGATTTGATGGTGTTGCCGTGCATCGGATCACATGACCAGACAACCTTACGGCCTTCATGTTCGACTGCACGAATAAGGCGCGGCAGATGTTTTTCAACTTTGCCCGCCCCAAAACGTGCGATCAAGGTAAGCCGCCCGGCTTCATTCTCGGGGTTCAGCTTATCAATCAGGCGGATCAACTCGTCCGGCTCAAGACTTGGACCGCATTTAAGGCCGATGGGGTTGATAACGCCGCGGCAAAACTCAACATGTGCGCCATCGGGCTGGCGGGTGCGGTCGCCAATCCAAATCATATGGCCCGACCCGGCAACCGATTGCCCGGTCAGCGAATCCACACGGCACAACGCCTCTTCATATTCCAATAACAGCGCTTCATGGCTTGTGTAAAAATCTACCTTCGCCAGTGATTCAACGTTGCTTGACGTCACGCCAGCGGCCTTCATAAAGTCGAGCGCTTCGGAGATACGGTTCGCAAGTTTATGGTATTGCTCATAGCCTTCAGCACCTTGCGTGCTTTCCAACGTCCATGAATGAACGCGGGTAATATCGGCAAAACCACCAGTGCTAAAGGCGCGAAGTAGGTTTAGGCTGGCGGCCGATTGCGTATAGGCCTGCAACATTTTATCTGGCGATGGAATGCGCGATTCCGGCGTGAAGGCGATGTCATTGATAATGTCGCCACGATAACTGGGCAATTCAACGCCGTTAACGGTTTCGGTAGGGGCTGAACGCGGCTTGGCAAACTGGCCTGCCATGCGGCCAATTTTCACAACGGGGGTTTTGCCGCCAAATGTCAGCACAACCGCCATTTGCAGCATAACCTTGAACGTGTCGCGGATCAGGTCAGCCGAGAACTCTGAAAAGCTTTCCGCACAATCGCCACCTTGCAACAAAAACGCGCGGCCTTCGGCAACTTCACCCAGCGCCTTTTTCAAGCGGCGGGCTTCGCCTGCAAATACCAGCGGTGGATAGGCCGTTAACTGCTGCTCGACGCGCGCCAAAGCGGCGGGATCTGTATAATCCGGCATCTGGACCCGAGGCAATTTGCGCCAATCCGATTTTTTCCAAGCATCTGTCATTTCGCCACCCTATCCGTTGCGCTATTTAAAAAGCGGTTTGTTATACGGCAGGGTAAATGGCGTGGCCAGCGGAGAAGTGCGCATTCTGTGTTATATTGTCGAAATGCGACGCCGTTTTCTGAATGCCTCTTGACCATTCCACGGCGCAAAATGAACATGAGGTGCCGCAGGGGAGTAAATTTTAATGATAGCGCGCACTGATTCGCAAACTAAAAAGCCAGCACATTATCTGTTTGTTTTGCTGCATGATTATTCAATGATCGCCTTTGCCAGCGCGCTTGAACCGCTTCGACTTGCCAACCGGATGGCTGGTGCCAAACTGTATGACTGGACATTGGCGTCTGAAAATGGCGAAACGGCCATGTGTTCTAACGGCAGCGAGGTCCGTGTCAAAACTGGCCTAGCGGACGTAAACCGGGAAACCACGATTATGGTTTGTGGTGGTATCAACATCAAATCAACCATGACGCGCCCGATGGTGGCTTGGCTGCGCCGGGAATCACGCAAGGGCATGTCAATTGGCGGGCTGTGCACAGCAACGCAACTTTTAGCAAAGGCCGGTATGCTTGATGGTAAGCGCGCCACAATCCATTGGGAAAACCGCGAGGCGTTCCAAGAAGAATATCCCGACCTAACCGTTTCGACTGCGATTTTTACGATTGATGGCAACCGGTATTCCTCGGCAGGTGGCACATCATCGGCCGATTTGATGCTCAAGCTCATCGCCAACGAACATGGTGCTGATTTGGCAAATGCTGTTGCTGATCAGATGATTTATACCACCGTGCGCACTGATAAAGACGAACAGCGCCTTTCGGTGCCAACCCGCATTGGTGTGCGCCACCCAAAATTGGCAACCGTCATTCAGGTTATGGAAAAAAACCTCGAAGAACCGATGTCGCCTTCGGTATTGGCCAGCGATGTGGGCATGTCAACGCGGCAACTCGAACGGCTATTTCGCCGCTATCTCAACCGCTCACCAAAACGGTATTACATGGAATTGCGGCTACAAAAGGCCCGTAACCTGCTATTACAGACTGATATGAGCGTGATCAACGTGGCGCTCGCATGCGGCTTTGCCAGCCCTTCGCATTTTTCCAAATGTTACCGCGCGCATTTTGCCACCACGCCTTACCGCGAACGTGGCCAACAAGAAATCGCGCATGACTGACCAAATTGTTATAATCGGTGCCGCACGCACGCCCATGGGCGGGCTGATGGGGGGGCTTTCATCTGTTTCAGCACCCGAATTGGGCGGTGTTGCGATTAGCGCCGCAGTTTCGAGAGCCGGAATTTCTGGTGACCGGGTTGATGAATTGCTGATGGGCTGCGTTTTGCCCGCAGGTTTGGGGCAAGCCCCAGCACGCCAAGCTGGGTTTTTGGCGGGGTTGTCGGAATCAGTGCCCGCTAGCACGCTCAATAAAATGTGCGGCTCGGGCATGAAAGCTGTGATGATGGCGCATGACCAGCTTTTAGCGGGGAACGGTAATATTATAGTGGCGGGCGGCATGGAAAGCATGTCCAACGCGCCGTATTTACTGCCCAAAATGCGCGCTGGTGCGCGGCTTGGCCATGGGCAAGTTGTTGATTCCATGTTTCTTGACGGGCTGGAAGATGCCTATGACAAGGGCCGCCTGATGGGCAGTTTTGCCGAAGATTGCGCCCAAGCCTTTCAGTTTAGCCGCGAAGCTCAGGACGCTTATGCACTGGATTCGCTAAGTTTTTCGCTTCGTGCCATTGCCGAGGGAGATTTTGACGATGAAATTGCCCCAGTAACCACGACCAGCCGCAAAGGCAGCCTAACCATTGCGCAAGATGAACAACCCGGCCTTGCGCGGCCCGCGAAAATCCCGCTTCTCAAACCCGCATTTCGTGATGGCGGGACTGTAACTGCCGCCAATTCAAGTTCAATTTCCGATGGGGCGGCGGCGCTTGTTTTGGCGCGTGAAAGCACAAATTCAGGGGCAATACGCGCCCGCATTCTGGGCCATGCCAGCCACGCCCATGCCCCGGCCAATTTCCCCACCGCCCCCGCGCCAGCGGCCCGCAAACTGCTCGCCCGGCTTGGCTGGGCGGTTGAGGATGTTGATTTATGGGAGGTGAACGAAGCCTTCGCCGTTGTGCCCATGGCTTTTATGCATGAAATGGGGCTCGCGCGCGATAGAGTGAATGTAAATGGGGGGGCTTGTGCATTGGGGCACCCCATTGGGGCCTCAGGCGCGCGCATCATTGTCACCTTGATGCACGCGCTTGAATGGCGCGGCTTAAAACGCGGTATTGCCGCAATTTGCATTGGTGGTGGCGAAGGCACGGCCATCGCAATCGAACGCGCTTAAGCCATTCTTCACCGTTACGGGGCACAGTTAGGGCAAAACCCCAATGCGGATAGCCCATGCCCAGCACGTCAATTACCAAAACCCGCCTTCCTAGCCCGGTTGCCGTTACCACGCCGCCAGCGCATCCACGCCTAACCAAACCCCAAAAAGCGGCTGTGCTTATTGGGGCGCTGGGCAAGATCAGCGCCAAGCCTTTTCTAGAAACGCTTGACGAAGGCGCGCTTCGTCATTTTGCCGCCGCCATGTCTACCCTGCGCCAAGTGCGGCCTGACACGATCAATGGGGTCATTGATGAGTTTTTGCACGAACTTGAAACCGCTGGCCTTGTTGTGGCTGGCGGGCTAAACCATGTGCGCGAATTGCTAAAGGATTATGTATCAGATGCAGTTATTGAACGGATTATGGCTGAGCTTAACCAAACCGAACAACGCGATGTTTGGCGCGACATTATTACCGCCCCCGCCGCTGCCTTGGCTGATGTTTTAGAACCCGAACACCCGCAAATTGCCGCAGTGGTTTTGGCCCGGTTGCCCGCCGAATGCGCGGCTGAAATACTGTCAGCCTATGAGGCCGATCATGCGCGTGACATTGTTGTAGCCCTGAGCGATAGCCGCGAACTTGCGGGCGATGTGTTGGCTGAAATTGGCCGCGTGTTGCACGAAGGCCTATCCCAACAAACCAGCCACAAGCCCGCCCCGCCAACTGACCGGATTGGTTCAATCATGAATTTTACACCCGGCCCGATCCGCGACCATATTTTGGCACATTTCGAATCAACCAACCCAAAAACTTCAACCGCGATCCGCCGCAAAATGTTTACTTTTGCCGATATTTCAGCGCGTATCACCCCGCGTGACATTGGCACAATCGCCCAAGCTGTTGATGAAGCAACACTTTTACGCGCTCTTGTTGGTGCCGAGAAAAATGCCGCTGACACCCGCGACTTTGTGCTGAGCAATATGTCCAAGCGCATGGCGGCCCAACTTGAAGACGCAATGGCAGAGCTTGGAACGGTAAAGGCGGCGGAATCTGACACAGCGCAGTTAGATGTGATCCGCGCAATTCGCACCCTTGTAGATGACGGCACAATAACCCTGCTTGATTTGCCCGAGGAGGATGACCTTGCCTGACCATGCTACAAAATCAGCCCTGCTTGGTGGTGCCGGGCGTGGCGCGCAGCCCGTTCCGTTTCGCCAACAAATGGCTTCTGAACTTGCCGCCGCGCTTGGCCGCGCTGCGGGGAAGTTATTGCATCAATCATTAACAGCCGAATTGCTGCACGCAGATCTGTTGGATCAGCCAAGTCTAATTGACGCGCTGAGCCCCGACGCGCTGAGCATGACCTTGTTGGCCCGCGGCGACCAACCCATTGGCCTGATCAGCCTGTCTGCCCCCTTTGTCGCCCAACTCGCGCTTCAAATGTCGGGTGCGAATGGCACCACAGCCTTGGCCCGCCGCCTATCAAACGTCGATCAATCCCTTGCGCGGATGCTGGTGCTGCGCGTGCTGGAAAACCTCCAAACCGCCCTCACCGCATTCGGTGCCAAGGCCGAGATCGAAGGGCTGTGCAGCGGCGCATCAGACACCGCGCGCCATGTTTTACAAGCCAGTTTGCCGCCGGGTAATTTTGGCCGTTTCACATTCAATTTTGCGCTTGATAGCCTGGCGCAAGATCATCTTGTAACATTTTATTTTACTTATGATTTTTGTGCGTCGCTATCTCAAATCCAACCTACCACTGCGCTAAAAAAAACAAGTTCTGAAGCGCAACAATGGCAGGCCCATATGCGGCGGGTCGCGCTGCTCGCCCCGATAGAAAGCCGCTGCATACTTGACCGATTTGACCTTAAAACCGGTGAAATTGCCCGTCTAAAACCCGGCGACATTATCCCGCTTCCTGGGCTTGGGTTGAACGATATTGTTCTGGAATTGCCCCATCAATCCGGCGCACTGGCCTTTGCGCGGGGTAAACTTGGGGCGTTTAGGCGGTCCAAAGCGCTGAAGCTGTTTTCAAAAATATCAGCTGATGATACCTGCCCGCCGCTAGAATTGACCGATAAGCACGGCTAAATGACAGTGTCGAAGGGCGCATTTTGCAATCAAAAGTTTTTTGCCACGCTTTTAACGGTTTTCGAGTTGACGCCGCCCGCCCGGCCCATTATTCACCCCGCTGTGATGGGCGATAGGCCGCAAGGTGTGGCAGGGGACTGTAACTCCCTCGAGGCGACTCACGCCTGGTTCGATTCCAGGATCGCCCACCATTTTTCTACCTAAATCGGGTCGCCGGGCGGGTTTTCATGCGGTTATGCGTGACAAACCCCATATTTTCTGCCACCTGCAGCGCGACAGAGGGGCCGATATGACCGAATTTACCAAACCCAACCATAAGCGTGCCAAAAAGCCTGCGCATGTTATTGAAAAAGAACGCTCGCGTCGGGCGGGTGCGGCCGAAACGCTGATGTTGTTCGGCCTTCATGCGGTGCGCGATGCGCTATCCAACCCGGCGCGTGAAAAACTGCGCCTGATGGTCACCCAAAACGCCGCGCTTCGGCTCGAGGAGGCAATTGCCGCATCAGGCATCACCCCCGAAATTTTTGATGCGCGCCAGTTCAACCCACCGATTGACCGTGATTCCGTTCATCAAGGTGCTGTGCTTGAGGTTAAGCCGCTAAACTGGGGATCGGTGTCCGAACTTTGCGCGCCACATAATGATGCGCCGCTGGTTTTGCTGCTTGACCGTGTAACCGACCCGCATAACGTGGGGGCAATCCTGCGTTCGGCTGAGGTTTTTGGCACCCGTGCCGTGATCGCGCCGCATCGTCATTCGGCACCTGAAACCGGGGCGCTGGCGAAAACGGCCTCTGGCGCATTGGAACGCCAGCCTTATTTGCGGGTGCCCAATTTGGCGGGTGCAATGAATAGCTTGCGCGAAATGGGTTACACAATTTTGGGCCTTGATGGTGAGGCCGCGCTTGACCTGCGCGACATCGCCGCCAAGCTACCCGATGGGCCGATTGCGCTGGCCATGGGGGCTGAGGGGCCGGGGTTGCGTTCGCTCACCAAAGATTTGTGTCATCATCTTGTGCGCATCCCGGCGGCGGCTGAATTTGCCTCGCTCAATGTGTCCAACGCAACAGCTGTGGCGCTTTACGCCGTCGCGCAACGATAAACGCTTATCACAACACCGTGGCCCTGCTAGCGCGGGGCCGATTGGCTTGCTAGATTGGCCTTGTTTAACCACAGGAACCAAAATATGCACCGCCGTTCCGTTTTAATTGGGCTGAGCGCCGCAGCCATTTTGCCCACCCTGCCCGCGCTGGCAGCGCCTTACTTTTTGTACAGCGATACGGCAGCAAATGGGCATGATGTGGTGAGTTATTTTACCGAATCTCGCCCTGTGCCGGGCCAAGCCAGTATTGCCGCCGATTATGATGGCGTGCGTTTTGTATTCGCCTCAGCTGAAAACCGGGCGGCCTTTGCCGAAAACCCCGCACGATTCGCGCCGCAATATGGAGGTTGGTGCGCCTTCGCTATGGCCCATGGCGCGCAGGCTAGCACGGTGCCCGAGGCTTGGACCGTGGTTGAGGACAGGCTTTACCTCAATTTCAGCCTAAATGTGCGCGAAAGCTGGCGGCAGGATACAGCCGGATTTATTGCCCGCGCCGATGCGAATTGGCCAAATTTCGCCACCTAAAGCGCATATTTAGGCGGGTTTGCCACTTATTGCGCGTTTTTCCGCGCATTGGCCCCTTATCCGTTCACAATTCGCAGAGCGGCTCTTTTCAAAATCGCAAGCGGCCCTACATTTGATAACAAGCGGGATGTTGGAACGCCCTGCTTTGTTCACTGTCCCTCGTTCCACACTGCGCCCGGCCCGGCCGGGCGCTTTTTTGTCTGGCGCTCAGCCTAATCCCTGTCTAGCTTGCCGCCATGAAATACGGCCCCCCCACCGATAATGACCTTCGCGATATTTTTCGTGAAACGAAAACCGTTGCCTGCGTCGGCGTTTCAACCAACCCGGTGCGCCCCAGCTATTTCGTGGCGCGATACTTGAACCTGCGCGGGTTTCGGGTAATCGGCATCAATCCCAACTATCAGGGCGAAGTTTTGTTTGGCGAACCCATATTGGCAAGGCTTGCGGATATTCCTGCCGACATCAACATCGACATGGTGGATATCTTCCGTAGATCTGACCAAGCAGGCGCAGTTGTTGACGAAGCGCTTGCGCTTTTGCCAAATTTGCGCACCGTCTGGATGCAAATTGGTGTAATTGACCACGAAGCGGCTGCGCGAGCGCTGGCGGCGGGAAAGCGGGTGATCATGGATCGCTGCCCGAAAATAGAATATCAGAGATTATTTGGTGAATTGCGAATGGGTGGTTTCAACACTGGCCTGATTTCGTCTAAACTGTAGCCAAGCCCACTTATAGCGGAGAGAATGATGACTGACGCCCCAAAATACGGCTTTGACACCCTGCAAATACATGCGGGTGCGCGGCCCGACCCGGCCACAGGCGCACGCCAAACGCCCATTTACCAAACAACGGCCTATGTTTTCCGCGATGCGGACCATGCGGCGGCTTTGTTTAACCTGCAAGAGGTCGGCTATATTTATTCGCGGCTGACCAACCCCACCGTGAGCGCGTTGCAAGAACGCGTTGCCGCACTCGAAGGCGGTATTGGCGCGGTTGGTTGTTCATCTGGCCATGCCGCCCAACTTATGGCGCTATTCCCGCTGATGATGCCGGGCGCCAATGTTGTGGTTTCGACCCGGCTTTATGGCGGCACAGTTACGCAGTTTTCCCATACCATCAAACGCTTTGGCTGGTCAGCTAGGTTTGTTGATTTTGATGACCCGGCCGCCATTGTTGCCGCCGCTGATGAAAATACCAAAGCTGTGTTTTGCGAAAGCATTGCCAACCCCGGCGGTTATGTTACCGACATCCCGGCGGCGGCAAAAGCGGCTGGCGAAATCGGTGTGCCACTGATTGTTGATAACACTTCGGCCACGCCGTATTTGTGCCGCCCGTTTGAACAAGGCGCGCATGTTATTGTGCATTCGACCACAAAATACCTGTCAGGCAATGGCACCTCGATGGGCGGTATGGTGGTTGATTCTGGCACGTTTGATTGGTCAGCCAGTGATAAATTCCCGTCACTTTCCCAGCCCGAGCCTGCTTATCATGGCCTTAAATTCCACGAAACATTTGGCCCAATGGCCTATGTTTTTCACGGAATCGCCATTGGCCTGCGTGACCTTGGGATGACCATGGCGCCCATGAACGCCTTCCAAACCTTGCTCGGCATTGAAACCCTTAGCCTGCGTATGCAGCGCCATGTGGAAAATGCCGTGAAACTGGCCGCTTGGCTTGAGGCCGACCCGCGGGTTGATTATGTAACCTATGCTGGCCTGCCCTCATCGCCCTATGCGGACCGCGCCAAAGCGCTTTATCCCAAAGGCGCGGGGGCATTGTTTACCTTTGCGGTTAAAGGTGGCTATGCCGCCTGCACCAAACTGGTAGACGCGGTTGAGGTGTTTAGCCATGTTGCCAACCTTGGCGATACGCGCAGCCTTATCATTCATTCCGCCTCAACAACGCATCGCCAATTGACCGAGGATCAGCAAGTCGCCGCTGGGGCCGGGCCAAATGTTGTGCGCTTGTCGATCGGTATTGAAGATATTAATGACTTGATTGCCGATCTCGATCAGGCCTTGGCCAAAGCCACCGCCTAACTTCGGCCTGATTTCGCCCATATCTTACTTGCCGCGCTGACAACGCGCGGCAAGTTTGGTATGAGGCGATTGTGGTTATAAAAAGGTTGATATGAGCAAAGCCCCGCCTACCCTTGCGCTAGACCTGACTGGTGAAGCCGCCTCGCTTCACCAATTGGCCTTTGATGGCCATTGGCATGAGATGGCGCGCGCCGGGTTCAACGAAATTGGTTTGGCCGAAAAAATGGCGTTTATGCGCCGGGTTGCGGTGCGGCTTGAAGGCCGGATGTTTCGCAATACGGTGTGGCTACCAAACGAACAGATCATTGAACGCAAGCTGAAGCTCGCTTCGACTGACCCCGCCACCAAACTTGCCGAAGCCAAGCTGGCCCTATCGACGATCACCTCACATCCTGCTGAGGATTTTTTGGTTGAATTGGCCGAGAAAGACGAAGCTGGCTATACCCCCGTTGTTGCCGTTCGCAAAACCACGCTCGCTGAAGCGCGGCGGTTTGCAACTAGCCATGGTTTTAGGGCTGAAAGTTTTACGGTTAATCGCGACGCCGAAGGCTTTAGCGAGCCGGTTCGCTTCATCCCGCCGCGCGATGTGCAGGCGCTGCGCAAACAAGCTGTGCTTGTTGCTGGATTTGCTGCGGCTGCGGCGCTGGTTTTGGCGGGGGCGTGGTGGGCTGACCCGCTGGGTTGGCGCAGCCCGGCCCCTGTAGAAATTGCAGCGCAAGCTACGCCTGTGGCTGATCCCATCGCCATTGCGCAACCCAACGAAGATCCGGTTGTAGCCGCACCCGCACCCACTGAATCTACCGCAATCGCACCCGAGCTTTTAGACGACCTCACAGCCCCCGAAATTGCGGCGCGTGTTGAAGAGATTGTTCCTGATGTTGCGGCGGCCGTGGACGAACCAACACCAGATTCTGTGCAAGAGGTACTTACCGAACCTGCAGCAGACCGCGATTTGACGCCAATCGCAGGCGAACCGGATGTTGCAAGCAGCGACGTTGCTGTAGCTGAGCTTGAGGCTGACACACCAATACCAGCTGAACCAGAAATTGCGGCAGTTGCAGACCCTGTGCAAATAGCTGCGCCGGAAATAGCACAGGTTGAGTTGCTGCCAGAAACCAATCCGAACGAAACGACAGCATTGGCAGATGGCACGGCTGTTGAAACCGTCATGCCCGAAACAGCCGAAACCTTGGCCGCTGAAAGTGCCGTCGAACCTGCGATAGCCGACCCGATTGGCGAAACCGTTGATGTTGCCGCCGCCGAAACATTGCCCCGTGGCTTTGCGATTCCGCTACCTGAAAGTGAAATTAGCGCTGAAGTTGCGCCTGAACCGGCGCCTGAAAGCGAAGCTTTGGTCGTCGCCCGTGAGCCAGGCGAAAACCCGCTGGATGCGCTTGCCGCAGCTACGCCCTTGCCCGAAATTCAACCCCAAGCCACAACAGCAACTGTCAATGAATCTGCGGCATTGGAGTATGTAATCATAGAAGGCCTACCGCCATTTACTTTGCGGCTCCGGTCTGGCAACGATTTGCCGCAGCCATCAGATAATCCTGTTCAAACTGCAGTTGAGATAAGCACGCCAGAAGTTGCTGCCGAAGTTGCAGCCGCAGAACCTGAAGTTGCGCCGAGCGAGGTCGCCAACCCTGAGACGGCCGATCAGGCCGCGATTGATGATGCCAACATCGTCGATAGTCGCCCGGGTTTTGAAGTTTTGCTGCGGGCTGGAACACCCCAAGATGAACCTGCAACACCGGTCGAAGCTGACGCTGAAGCAGAAGTGCAGGACCTTGCAACAAACGCCACCACACCGCTACCCGAAGTGCCGGTTGTGACCGATGAAGCCAGCGCCGAAATTGCAAGCGCGGCAGAAACCACAACCGAAGTTGCGGCAATTGACCCAACTGATGCTGAAGCGGCACGCCTTCGCCCTGCCCGCCGGCCAGCGGAATTTGCCGAACTGGCCGTGGCAGCCGAGGATATTATTTCAGGCGCAGCGCCGCGCACAGCCAACCGCGCCGCGCGACGTAGCGCCGATTTTGCAGCCCGCATTGCGCCGCTTATTACCGCACGCGCCGCAGAAGCCACCGCTAGCGGGCCAGCCATTCCGCCCGAACCACAGGCCGTTGCTTTGCCAACCCGCGCATCGGTGGCGCGCGCGGCAACCATTGAAAACGCCATCAACCTGCGCGAAGTGGCGCTGATTGGGATATATGGCACTGCCGACAACCGTCGCGCCTTGGTGCGCTTGGCAAGCGGGCGCTATATCCGGCTAACCTTGGGTGAAACCTTCTCGGGCGGCTGGCGTATTGTGGCTATGGATGACTCATCTATCCGCGTTCAAAAAGGCAACCGAACCGAAATTTTGCGCATTAGCGGCGGTTAAGCGCGCGCCATTTTTGCCATTCTTGCACGGTATCAAGGTCAACCAACGCGCCTTGCCCGGGCGTTGGCACATCCACCAAAAACGCGGCCGCCGATGCGATGAGGCTGCGCGCACCTGTATCGCCCGTCAACCCTGCCAGCGATTGAAAAAAACGTCGGGAAAACAAAACTGGGTGGCCCGGCTGGCCGCCATCACTTGTTGCGCGGCAAATCTCATGGCCAATGGCGGGGTCAAAAGCAGCAATCAGCGCGTTGTAATGACGAGCCGTAACATCCGGCATATCAGCAAGCGCAATTATCACCGCATCACAATCAAAAGGCAGTTGTGCCAACCCGTCACGCAAAGACCCGGCCATCCCTTCGGTATGGTTGGGCGCGGCACATAGCTCAATTTTCAAACCCTGCAAGGCTTGCGCGCGCAGATGGTTCATATCCGGCAAAACCACGATCACCTGGTCAGCGGCTGATGCATGTGCAGCGCTGGCAGCATGGTGCAAAAGTGGTTTGTCGTCGATCAACTCCAACAGCTTGTCGGCCCCTTGCATACGCCCAGACGCCCCTGCTGCGAGCAATAGCACGCAAATTTTTGCGTGCGGCGGCGTTTCTGTTGCGGCTGATGCTATGTTACCGGGCACGTTGCTAGCCTTCACCCAATTGGCTTTGGTTTGCGCAGGCAGGCCACCACTTCAGCCATAATTGCAATCGCAATTTCGGCGGGTGATTTCGCACCGATACTTAGCCCAACCGGCGCATGAATGCGCGCAGTATCCGATGCAACAACACCCAACGCTGCTAACCGCTCAAGCCGTTTGGAATGGGTGCGGGTAGACCCGAGGCAGCCAAGGTAAAAACAATCGCTGGCCAATGCGGCCTGAATCGCCGGGTCATCCAGTTTTGGGTCATGCGTCAACGTTATAACGACCGACCGCGCATCTAGTTTGGCTCTGGCCAATGCCTCATCCGGCCAATCATGCGAGATTTTCTCACCGGGAAAGCGGCTGGCAGCGCCAAAGGCTTCGCGCGGGTCGATAAGATAGGGCGCAAATCCGGCCAAGCGCGCCATTTGCAGCAATGGCTGCGCAATATGCACCGCCCCAATAACAAACATGCGCAGGGGCGGGTTGTGGATGTTAATAAACCAATCACCCTCAAGCATTGCTTTATCAACGCGCAGGGCCTCGGCCACACTGCTGGTCAATGGGTCATCATCCTTGGGGCCTAGCAAGCGGCACGACCCGGTTTGAAGTTGTGCAACCAGTGCACAGGGTTCAAGCGCTTGGCGTTTGGCGACAAGCTGCGCCAACAAATCCGGCGTTAAACCCGCGCCATCGGTAATGGGTTCCACCAAAATACGGATCGTTCCACCACAGGCCAAACCCACCGCAAAGGCCGCTTCATCCGCCACGCCATAGCTCAGCAATCGCGGCGCGCCAATGCTTAGCGCGTCCAGCGCCTCGACAATTACCGCCGCTTCAACGCAACCACCAGATACCGAGCCCATCATTTGCCCATCATCGCGAATGGCCAGCATCGCGCCGGCGGGCCGCGGGGCTGAACCCCAGGTTTGGACTACACTGGCAAGTACGACGCCATGGCCTGCACGGTACCAATCCAACGCAATTTCAGGTATCTGATCAAACTGCCTGTCCATATGCCCCGCCTATATTTGCGCAAACTCATTCAGAAATTATCCACTTTGCCCGGGAGTATAAGGATAAATACGACAGCTACCAAAACTTACAAGGCGTTGATATGGATAGAATATACGCTATCACAATACAGCAACATGGCCCCAGCTAATGGCGCGCTCGATTCCCCAGTACGCTGCGATGGCGCCGTCATGTAAGCACCCAGCCTGCCAGCCCCAGAAAGGCAAAAAAACCAACCACATCGGTTACTGTGGTTACAAATGTGCCCGAGGCAAGCGCCGGGTCGGCCCCGACCTTTTCCAAACCGATGGGAATAAGAATGCCCGCCAACCCGGCCACAAGCATGTTAATTACGGTGGCCACGGCAATCACCACGCCGAGCAGCGGCAAACCAAACCACAGCCAGCCGACGATGCCGATAACCACGGCGAACACCATGCCATTACCCAGCCCGACCAGTGCTTCACGCCGCACAATGCGCATGGCGTTCGATGCAGTAAGGTCACGCGTGGCCAAGGCCCGTACGGCCACGGTTAGGGTTTGGGTGCCCGCATTGCCGCCCATACTGGCAACAATCGGCATCAGCACGGCCAGTGCGACGATTGATTCAATCGTTGCTGAAAACAGCCCAATCACCAATGACGCCAAAATCGCAGTGCCCAAATTCACCGCCAGCCACGGAAATCGCAGCCGCGCCGTTTCCAAAACCGAGTCTGACAATTCTTCATCGCCGATACCGGCCAGCAGTTTCATGTCCTCTTCGGCCTCATCCTCCAACACCTCCATCGCGTCATCAATGGTGATAACCCCGACAAGGCGGCCATCTTCATCAACGACCGGGGCTGAAACCATGTGATACTGGTTAAAGGCATAGGCCACATCTTCTTGTTCCTGATCTACAGGAATGGTGCGAAAATCCTCGCTCATCAATGCTGTCAGCAGGGTTTTGCGCGCCGCAGCCATGATTTTTGAAAGCCGCACCGTGCCAATGGGGTGCATGAACGGGTCAACAATAAAGACATCGTAAAACGTTTCGGGCAGGTCATCGCTGGCGCGCATATAGTCGATGATATCGCCTACATTCCAGTGCTGCGGGGCCGAAACAAGCTCGCGCTGCATAAGGCGGCCAGCGGTGTATTCTTCATATTGCAGCGACATTTCAACCGCAGCACGGTCAGCATCTTCCAATGATCCAAGCAATTTTTCTTGCTGCGGTTCATCCAAATCACCGACCAAATACACAACATCATCGGTATCAAGGTCGCGTACAGCTTCGGCCAAAACATGGTCAGGTAGGTCGCGCAATATCTCGTCGCGCACGCCTTCTTCCAGCTCTGACAGCACCCCGCCATCAAGCTCAATGCCCCAAAGTTCAATCAGCGCGGCGCGCTCTGAGCGGCTGATCTGCTCCAAAACGTCAGCAATATCAGCAACATGCAGCGGTTCAAGCAGTTCAAGTAGTAAAGGCTGATTATTCGCCTCAACGGCGGCAAGTATTGTGTCTACATTGTCATGGTCAAGCCCATAGGCGTCATCGTCGTCTTCCGTCTCGATGATGACTTTGTCTTCAGATCCGTCGCTCATCATCGCCTCCACTACCGATTTCCACAATCGGAACATAGGAGTCCCGCGCCCCAGACACAAGCCACCGCGCGGGCATGACTTGCGCGGAAACATGGCGGATTATCACCTATTTTCGTGGGAATATTGATAGTCTTTCAACGATTATGTGAATGTTAAATCTTGCTTTCGGTCTGGATATGCCAAAACTTCGTACATGGACCACTAAATATGGCCAGTCTGCTTAACAACGCATATAACCAACGAGGGAAACATGACAGATTCAACTTCTGACTTATATCGCGACCCGAATTCAATGCCGCCATTGGCGCAGGCAATTCCATTGGGCCTACAGCACGTTTTGGCGATGTTCGCATCAAATGTGACACCCGCCATTATTGTCGCCGGCGCCGCAGGCATCGGCTTTGGCTCGGGTGACCTGTCCAACATGATTTACATGATTCAGATGGCAATGCTGTTCGCAGGCATTGCAACGCTGTTTCAAACCATCGGGATTGGCCCCATCGGCGCGCGCTTGCCGATTGTGCAAGGCACAAGCTTTGCCTTCATTCCAATTATGATTCCGGCCGTTGCAGGTGCGGGCGTGGGTGGCATGGCCGGGCTTATGACAGGCGTTATGATCGGTGGTGTGTTCCACTTCATGCTCGGCACCGTCATTGGCAAAATTCGTTTTGCGCTGCCGCCATTGGTAACGGGCTTGATCGTAACAATGATCGGCTTGGCGCTTATCAAAGTTGGTGTGCAATATGCCGCCGGTGGCGTTCCCGCCTATGATGCAGCTATTCGGGCCATGACCGAAGCCAAAGCAAGCGGCACACCGCTCGACACTGCCGCCTTGAAATTTGGCAGCATGGCAATGTGGATCCCAGCCCTAGTTGTGATCGTTGTGACCTTGGCTATCAAATTCTTCACGAAGGGTACGCTTTCAATTGCGGGGGTCTTAATTGGCTTGATCGCAGGCTACATCGTGGCGCTGCTCATGGGTCAGGTCAATTTTGGTGGCATTGGCAATGCAGCATGGTTCACGGTTCCAACGCCTTTCAAATGGGGTTTTGAACTGAACTGGGCCATCATCATTGGCATGTGTCTAATGGCGGTCGTTTCAGCAATTGAAACCGTTGGCGACGTTTCTGGTATTACTAAAGGTGGTGCTGGTCGTGAGGCGACCGACAAAGAGATTAGCGGTGCAACTTTTGCCGATGGTCTTGGCACTGCGGTTGCCGGTGTGTTTGGTTCGCTGCCCAATACAAGCTTCAGCCAGAATGTTGGCCTAATTGCGATGACCGGCGTGATGAGCCGCCATGTTGTGACCATTGGCGCGCTGTTCTTAATTGCAGCTGGTTTGGTTCCAAAGGTTGGCGCGGCCATTTCAACCATGCCAATAAACGTTCTTGGTGGCGGCGTTATCGTAATGTTCGGGATGGTGGCTGCGGCTGGTATCTCGATGCTGTCCGATGTGAAGTGGAATCGTCGCAATATGGTGATTTTCGCCACATCGATTTCGGTTAGTTTTGGCTTGCAACTGGTGCCAGAGGCGCTGGTTCACATGGGTAAAACGATGCAGATTCTGCTGACAAGCGGCCTATTGCCTGCGGCTATCATTGCTATCGTTCTGAACCTGATTATCCCAGAAGAAGACTAAACACTTTGGGGTCGCGCCACTGCGCGGCCCCTATACCAACCCGGCAACAAGCTGGTTTTGGCGCGCAATCAGCCGCCCGGTATCAAGTCGGCTTAGCACCCCCCCTTCCACCACTATTTGCCCTTCGACCAATAGGTCACGCACGCTTTTGGGTGGGCATAGGATAAGCGCTGCAACCGGGTCCCATGCGCCGGCCGCGCCAAGGGTTTGTGTATCCCAAATTGCCAAATCACCACGCTTACCAATCTCAAGGCTGCCAAGGTCAGCCCGTTGTAGCACCTTGGCCCCGCCTAGCGTTGCGATTTCCAGCACCTCACGCGCTGAAATGGCATCAGCCCCGTTTTTAACCCGTTGCAGCAAAAATGCCTGCCGCGCTTCTGAAAGCAAATCACCCGCATCATTGCTGGCCGATCCATCAACCCCTAGCCCGACATTGACACCCGCATCGCGCATGGCACGCACCGGGGCAATGCCCGAACCCAAGCGGCAATTTGAACAGGGGCAATGCGCGACACCGGTGCCAGATCGTGCAAATAGCGAAATTTCGCTTTCATCCAGCTTTACGCAATGTGCATGCCAAACGTCATCGCCCGTCCAGCCCAAATCCTCAGCATATTGGCCGGGTCGGCAACCAAATTTTTCTAGCGAATAGGCGATATCCTCATCATTCTCGGCTAAATGAGTGTGCAGCATCACGCCCTTGTCGCGGGCCAGTAACGCAGCATCACGCATCAATTCACGGCTAACTGAAAACGGGGAACAGGGGGCAATGCCGATTTGCACCATCGCGCCCGGTTCAGCATCGTGAAACGCGTCAACCACGCGAATGCAGTCGTTCAAAATGGCGGCTTCATCCTCCACCAGCGAATCCGGTGGCAAGCCGCCATCACTTTCCCCAATACTCATCGCGCCACGGGTTGCATGCAGGCGCAGCCCAATGCTATCCGCCGCCTCAATCGTATCCTCAAGCCGCACGCCGTTTGGATATAGATATAAATGGTCCGAGGTCAGCGAGCAGCCCGACAACGCCAATTCCGCCAAACCGACCTGAGCTGAAACCAGCATATGTTCTGGCCCCATTTTTGCCCAAATGGGGTAAAGCGTTTGAAGCCAGCCAAATAGCAACGCATCTTGCCCGCCCGGCACTGCGCGGGTTAGCGTTTGATACAAATGATGGTGCGTATTAATCAGCCCCGGCGTCACAACACAGCCGCGCGCATCAATCACCTTATCAGCCAAATAAGGGCCGTCGCCAATGGCGGTTATCACCCCGTCCTCAATCAAAACTGAGGCGCCTTTCAACTCGCGTCGGTCCGCATCCATGGTAACAACAACATCCGCCCCACGCACCAAAACTGAGCCGCGGCCACGCGGGCGTAATGAATGGGGGTGCGGGGTTAAGTGGCTATCGTTCGCCATTGGGGCTGCCTTTTATTTAGTTCCAAACATCCGGTCGCCCGCATCACCAAGACCGGGCAGAATATAGCCAATATCACTTAGCTGCCTGTCCACTGCCGCCGTAATAATTGGCACATCGGGATGCGCCTCTTTCATACGCGCAATGCCTTCGGGCGCGGCCAATAAGCACAAAAACCGAATATCCTTGGCCCCAGATTTTTTTAGCAAATCAATCGCAGCGACCGAGGAGTTGCCGGTCGCCAACATCGGATCAACCGCAATCACCACGCGCTGGTCCAAATCTTTTGGTACTTTGAAATAGTATTGCACGGGCTGCAACGTCGCCTCGTCGCGGTAAAGCCCAACAAAGCCGACCCGCGCCGAAGGAATAAGTTCCAACACCCCATCCAATAGCCCATTGCCCGCGCGTAAAATTGAAATCAGTGCCAGCTTTTTGCCCTTCAAAATGGGTGCTTCCATTTCTTCCAGTGGCGTTTCGATATTGGTTGTCGTCATGGGCAAGTTGCGCGTCACCTCATAACCAATCAGCAAACTTATTTCACGCAAAAGCTGGCGGAATTTAGCCGTCGATGTGCCGCGTTCGCGCATTTTGGTCAGCTTATGCTGCACCAGCGGGTGGTTAACTACGGTCAGGTGCTCGGTCATCAGCTTGTCTCCTCAAACTTGGCTTTGATGCGTTGGCGGGTGGCCGCGTCACAAAAGGCAGCATCCATCGCATCGCGGTTGATGGCAGCAAAGTCAGCTTCGCCCCAGCCGAAGGTGGATGCAAGCCCCTGATATTCACGCGTCATATCTGTATCAAAATAGGGCGGATCATCGGTTGAAACGCTGATGGAAATATTCGCTTCGCGCAGCTTGGCGATGCTATGGTCTTTTAGGGTTGGGAACACCGAAAGCGAGATGTTTGAGCCGGGGTTGACCTCCAGATGCACGCCCGTTTCGGCAATAAGGCGCAGCAATTGCGCATCTTCTACGCTGCGCACGCCATGGCCAATGCGGCTAACCTTCAAATCAGCAATGGTTTCGGCTACGCTTTCAGCACCGCGCACTTCGCCTGCATGGCTGGTCAGGCCCAACCCTGCCTCAGCCGCGCAGTGGAAGGCCCAGGAAAAATCTTTGGCACTGCCAAAGTTTTCATCCCCGCCCATGCCAAAGCCGGTCAGCATTGGGCCAGCGGTTTCAGCCGATATTTTTGCCGTTTTGCGGGCATTTTCAGCCCCAAAATGGCGCACAACCGTTGAAATAAACCGTGTCGTAATGCCCAGTTTGGCTTCTTGAGAAGCGGCCGCCTCGCTCATCGCTGCCAAATATTCCCGCCATTTGACCAAATCCCCACCACAAAAATCGGGTGCTAAAAACAACTCGGTATAAATCACGCCATGTTTGGCTTGCTCAGCCAAAACAGCCTCGGTCAGACGGGCGAAATCCATCGGGGATTTCAGAACCGAACAGGCAGTTTCATAAACCCGCAGGAAATGCACAAAATCCGACCATTTGTAATTGCCATCCGCGCCAAAAATTCCACCCAAATCAACCCTCTTTTCATGGGCCAATTGGCGAATGAATGCCGGAGGTGCTGCCCCTTCCAGATGGATGTGCAATTCAGTTTTTGGTGTGGTCTGAAAGTCGTTCACAAAAAGCTCCTGCCATGTTTGCCTGCATCTAGCCCCAGATGTGCCGCAATCGTTTCACCCACATCCGCAAACGCCACCTGCCCCAAGGAACGCGGCCCCAGCCCGGCCCTATGCACCAGTACCGGCACACGTTCGCGCGTATGTTCGGTGCCGCGCCAAGTTGGGTCATTGCCATGGTCCGCGGTGATGATCAGCAAATCATCGGGCTGCAACCGGGCCAGAAATTCAGGAATACGGGCATCAAAAACCTCAAGCGCATTGGCATAGCCGGGCACATCACGCCGATGGCCGAAATCGCTGTCAAATTGTACGAAATTTGCAAAAACGAAATCACCTTGTTTGGCGGTTTCCGTTAGCTCTAGTAGCCTGTCAAACAGGGCCATGTCATCTTTGCCCTTGAACACTTTGCTAATGCCCGAATGCGCAAAAATATCACCGATTTTGCCCACAGCCAGCACCTGATGGCCCGCCGATTCAACGCGGTTACATAGCGTGGCCGATGGTGGGGTTATCGCATAATCACGTCGGTTGGGCGTGCGTTTGAAATTGGCTGGGCTATCACCCAAAAATGGCCGTGCAATGACCCGGCCCACCATCATCGGGTGGAATATTTCGGCGCCGATTTCACAGAGCGCATATAGCCGCTCTAGCCCGAAACTTTCCTCATGCGCGGCGATCTGCACCACGCTATCAGCCGAGGTATATACAATCGGCTTGCCACTGCGAATATGTTCGGCACCAAGCCGCGCAATAATTTCGGTACCCGAAGCATGGCAGTCACCCAATATTCCGGGCAGTTTGGCGCGCGCAATCATTTCAGCAATTTTATCGGCAGGCATGGAAGGTTGCGTATCGGGGAAATAATGCCAATCAAACGGCACCGGCAGGCCCGCAAGCTCCCAATGGCCCGACGGGGTGTCTTTGCCAATCGAAACCTCATTCGCCGCTGCATAGGGGCCGGTGGGTTGCGCTGAAAAGCCCGGTGGATAGATGCCCGTGGCCAGTTCGGCTGCACGGCCAAGGCCAAGCGCATCTAGGTTTGGCACATGCAACGGGCCAGCACGGCCAATATCGGCACGCCCCGCGGCACATTCGGCAGCAATATGGCCCAATGTGTCCGACCCCGCATCGCCAAAATCAGCGGCATCCAGCGCGCCGCCAATGCCAACCGAATCCATCACAACAAGAAATGCGCGGCTCATCCGGTTATCCTTTCCAAGATAAGTGGTGTTTCAACGGGCTTTTCGCCTATTTTATAGGCTGCTGTCAGGCGCGCCCGCGCAGCCGCTATCCCCGCCTCATTGCGCGCATGGATGCGTGCCAAGGGCTGGCCGGGTTCCACCGCTGCGCCAAGCGGTGCCAACGCATCAAGCCCAACAGCATAGTCAATTTCATCCGCCGCACGACGTCGACCGCCGCCAAGCTCCACCACCACCTGCCCCACGGCGCGGGTATCAATCGCGGCAACATGGCCCTGTGTGGTGGCGCAGAAATCCACAATCATCGGCGCAGCTTCCAGATAGGATTGCGGGCGATCCATAAAATCGGCCGGCCCACCTAGCGCTGCCACCATCTGCGCAAATTTTTCGGCGGCCGCGCCACTGGAGAACGCATTTTCAACCTTGCCGCGTGCCGCATCAACCCCATCGGCCAAGCCAGCGCCCACCAGTAAGTCAGCGCAAAGCGCGACCGTCACCTCATACAAGCGCGCATCGGCATTGCCGCGCAAAAACGCCACCGCGTTGGCCATTTCAATCGCATTGCCCGCGCAACTTGCTAGGGGTTGGTTCATATCGGTAAGCAAGGCCGTGGTTTTGCAACCAGCGTCGTTGGCGACCTGCACAAGGCTTCGCGCCAAAACGCGGGCGGCATCCGCATCAGCCATAAATGCGCCAGAGCCGAATTTCACATCTAAAACAAGGTGTTCCAACCCTGCGGCGAGCTTTTTGGACAGGATAGATGCGGTAATCAGGTCAATTGATTCAACCGTCGCTGTTACATCACGAATGCCATATAGGCGTTTATCGGCTGGGGCAATTTCGCCCGTCTGCCCAATAATCGCGCAACCCACCTGCCCCACAACGCGGCGCAACAGGTCAATATCGGGTTGGGTATCATAGCCGGGTATGGCGTCAAACTTATCCAGCGTGCCGCCCGTATGGCCCAACCCACGCCCCGAGATCATGGGCACATAGGCCCCGCAAACCGCCAACGCGGGGGCGAGCATTAACGATACGTTATCGCCCACACCGCCGGTTGAATGCTTATCAACAACCGGGCCGGGCATATCCCATGTCAGCACATCGCCACTATCGCGCATGGCGAGCGTTAGCGCCACGCGTTCCTCGACGCTCATTTTTTGAAAGAAAACCGCCATGGCAAAGGCCGCCGCCTGGCCTTCAGAAATGCTGCCATCCGTCAGCCCAGTTACGAATTGGCGAATGGCTTTGGCATCCAAAACGCCGCCATCGCGTTTAATAGCAATAATTTCCTGTGTAAGCATGTCCGGCCCCTTTTCTGCAAACTAGCAGGTTAGGCCAATTTTTGTCCAGATGGTCAAGATTTATTATCGAGTTGCACCTGATCAAAAGCATAAGGAAGCAATTCCGCCATTGTCATACGCTGGCGTTCACCCTCAGGCCCGGCCAAAATAATCATGGTATCCGGGCTGGAAAACTCGGCCAATTTTTGACGACATCCGCCGCAAGGGCTAACGGCAACGGGGCTATCGGCCAAAACCAAAACCTGCTTGATTTGGCGTTCACCAGCGGCAACCATAGCGGCTATCGCCCCGGCTTCGGCGCATGTGCCCTGCGGATAGGCGACATTTTCAACGTTGCAGCCAGAAAACACTGCACCGGATGCCGTTTCAATCGCCGCGCCAACTGCGAAGTTGGAATAAGGCGCATAGGCATTTCTAAACGCATTGTTCGCCGCATCAAAAAGCATGTGTCTTTCGCCTGTCATGTGTATTCGTCCCAAAATTACTGCCAGCCTTCTCGCTTACGATAAATCGTCGAAGGCGAAACTCCCAAAATACGCGCGGCTTGTGGCACCGAGTCATTGCAGGCTTCAATCGTTGCTTCAATAAATGCCCGCTCCATTTCGGCCAAGGAATGGCCCACAAAGGCTGAAATTTGCGGGTCTGCCAGTGCCGATGTTGGCGGGCTTTCAGGCTGAACGGTTGAATTTGTAATCCGCGACAAAGCCAAAATATCGGCCGGTAACATTTCGGGAACCACTTCAATACCGTCATTTAACACGACAACATTGCGCACCACATTCAGCAGTTGCCGCACATTTCCCGGCCAATCCAGCCTACGGAACATTTGTGCAACTTCAACCGATAACCGCTTGAAAAGTTTACCTTCTTCCAGAGCGAACTTCTGCAAAATCGCTTCGGCAATTTGCAAAATATCATCGCGCCTTGTGCGCAAAGGCGGCACATGAATCGGCACAACATGCAGGCGATAATACAAATCTTCGCGGAACCGACCGGCCTTCATTTCGGCCAAAGGGTCACGGTTGGTTGCACAAACAATCCGCACATCCACCATGCGCGGCGTGACCGCACCAACGGGTGTAACGCTGGATGTTTGCAAAAAACGCAGCAACTTGGTTTGCAAAGACAAATCCATTTCACAGATTTCGTCCAAGAAAAGTGTGCCACCATGGGCCGCCGCTGCCGCGCCCTTTTTATCAGAAATCGCCCCGGTAAATGATCCTTTCAAATGGCCAAACACTTCAGATTCCAACAAATCCCGCGGAATCGCCCCGCAGTTCAGCGCAATGAACGGCCCCAAATGCCGCGCCGAGCAGGCGTGAATGGCTTGCGCGGCCAAATCTTTACCCGTGCCACTTTCGCCAGTAATAAACACGCTGGCGGTTGACCGGCCGATCCGGTCAATCATCCGATAAATGCTTTGCATTTGGACCGATGCGCCCAGAAACCCGTAAAAGCTGCTCCGCGTTTCTGGCGAGGGTTCCAATAGCGGTTTGCGGCTCGCTTCAAATACCAGCGCGTTTTCAACGGCGGTCAGCAATCTATTTTCATCAAATGGCTTGACCAAAAAATCAAACGCGCCAAGGCGCATCGCCTCAACAGCGCGGTTGATAGAGCCGTTCGCCGTAATTACAATCACCCGGGCGTTCGGGTCATGCTGGTGGATTTCTTCCATCAGCTCCATCCCGTCACCATCAGGTAGCATCAAATCGAGTAAAATTGTCTTGGCGTTTGTGCGTTGCCATTCGCCGCGCGCTGCTTGCAGCGTTGTGGCGGTAACAACCTCTCGTCCCGCTTTTCTCAAAACGGTTTCATACAGCATCGCAAGCGAGGTTGTATCTTCAACAAGGAGGATCGGCTGTGCCATCACCTCTGCTACCAATTGCCGATCTCTTTGGCAACAAATGTTAGAATATTTTCAACGCCTTCAATGGCCTGCTCAATTTTTGGCACCATTTTTGGCCATTCCGAAACCTTCACCTCGGCGTTCAAAATTTGGGCGAAATGCTGTAGGTTTGTGCCACCAATGGCGCCTGCAACCGAAATAAGCACATGCGTTGCGTCACGCACCGCCCCAACATTCTGCTGGTCGCGCCCCAGTTGCAGTTTTTCGTGCACATCTCCCAAATCCGAGGCGATTTTTTCAAGCAAATCGCTCATCACCTCAGGGCCGATTGTTTTGGCCAAAGCGTTGTAAATAGCTTGGTCAACCTCATCCAACTTACCCGTGATGAGGGGCGCAGGGTTAACCGGTGAAGTTGCGGATTGGTTTAAGGTGTAGGACAACAACACATTTCCAAAATCCTCAAGGCTTGTCAGCGGCTTAGCTATCAACCCGCTTGCGCCTTCTTCCTTGATCCGGCGCACATGGTCAGGCATCGCATAGGCGGTTAGCGCCAAAAGCGGAGTCGTTTCACGCCCATCGGCGCGCGCCCGTATGCGGCGAATAACGTCTAGTCCGGTCAAACGGGGCATTTCAATATCCAGCAGCACAAGGTCAAAAACCGACTGCTCAAACATCTCTAAAGCCTCAACCCCATCGGACGCCATTTCATACCGCGCGCCCATGGCCGCCAGCATTTGGCCAACCACAAGTTGGTTGGTCATATTATCCTCGGCCACCAAAATATGCAGGCCCGATAGATTAGGTAAACCGTTGCGCATTATGGGCGCTGCTGCGCTTTGGTCATCCGGGTCAATTTCAACGCAAAGCGCGATCGGAAAGCTTAGGGTGATACGGGCGCCACTGCCCTTACGATTGGTGACACTAATATCCGCGCCCAACCTATCCATCAGTGATTTGGTGATGAACAAACCAAGGCCCGTGCCAACTTTGCTTGAATCCTGTGGGCGACCATGAATTTCAAACAGCTTGTGCAGCGCTTTGTCACTAAAACCCGGTCCGTCATCGTCAATCGTAACGCCAAGCCCGCCATCTGTATTGCCGCTAATCCCAACAATAACATCGCCTGCATCGCAGTATTTCAGCGCATTTCCAAGCAGGTTGTCAAAAATCC
>Ga0105054_10001914_pt1 | contig 33700 bp, 21 predicted proteins | sample BON02_FD_78091 | JGI IMG/M metagenome (GOLD analysis project Ga0105054, IMG submission 78091) | Freshwater microbial communities from Lake Bonney liftoff mats and glacier meltwater in Antarctica - BON-02 (megahit assembly) | ecosystem: Environmental > Aquatic > Freshwater > Ice > Glacier...
CCAACCCCACCCCAACCCCCCCCCCCCACCCCTTTTCTTTTTTTTTTCCCCCCCCCCCCCCCCTTTTTTCCCGTCGTCGGCAGTGGCGATCTCTCGCGCTTTCTCGCAGAGCCCCGACAAAATTCTTCATCCCCCCTCTTTCCCTCGTCAAATCCCTCCCCACGGGGCACATTCTGCCCCAGTGCCGCGTCGGCGGTTTTGGTTGTGGCGCGCGCGCGCGCGAGGCGCGCATCCCCCGCCGCGCCTGCCCCACTCGCCTCCCCCCCCCGCCCCCCGCCTGTTCCCCCGCCCCGAAAAACCGCCGCCTACCGCCTCCATCACACGCCTCACTCCCTTTTTGCTGTTCGCGAGCCGCATCACTCTATCTCGCACGCTCGGATCATTAGGATCAACGGGTCGGAGCCACATTCTTTTGTTTTTTGGAGCGTTTTTTGTAAGCGTTTTTCGTTTGCGTTTCGTCGTCGGCGACGCGCGCTCTCGCACGACCGCGTCTTCTCCAGGCGGCGGCAGCGCAGCCGCATAGAGAGGCGTTTCCATCGACACGCTGCACCGCCTTGCACGCCGCTCTCCGTCATCACCATCACCGAGCATTGCATCGCTCGCATCCTCTCGTGCTTCGGCGTCCGAAACCCAGATTGTTTTTCCGAAATGCAATCGTGATCGCGAGAAGACAGGGGAGAGACGGCGGCGCCAGCAGTCGAGATGATGCTGTGGGCTCGTGGCGGGCAGCAACCGCTGCGGCTGCCGCGCACGCGGAGGAGGCGAGCAGCAGCAACAGCCGGGGTCCTCCTCCTCTCCTTCCTGCTGCTCCTCTTCCTCCCGCCATCCGCATCCGCGACCGCCCCCTCGACGCTGGACGCGCGGCACTTCATCTCGATCGCCAAGCGCCAGATGGCCGCGCTCGGCATCGCGCCGCCCACAGACGAGTGCGACTCGCGCTACGGCGAGACGTACCTCGCGCGGTGGGCCGCCGTTGGGCGCGACGTCTGCCTGCCGCCGTCTGTCGGCGAGCGCGGCGGCGGCGAGAGCGCCGGTTCTGACGCCGACCGCGGCACGAGCCGCGTCTTTTGCGCCGCGCACCCGGGCGCCGAGCTCACGACGTGCGTCCTGCGCAACCTCGTGCTGGCCGACAGCGAGGCCTTCATGGGCGCGGTCCCCCCGGGGGCCGTGCCGTCGTGGCTGCCGTCCGGCGCCGAGGGCAGTGTGCGGCTCGCCTGCGGGCTGTGGCCGGCGGCGGCGGCGGCAGAGGGCGGCGGCGGCGGAGGCCGAGCGGATGGCGACGGCGGCAGCGGCGGAGCAGGCGCGAGCGCCGAGGGCGGCGGCGACGAGCGCGCGCGGGCCGACGCGCTGCTGCGCAAGCGCCTGGACCAGGACGGCGCCGGGCAGTGGATGCGCTCGGCGTTCCCGGGTGGGGCGGGGGCGGCGGCGGCAGCAGCGGCAGGCGCGGCGGGAGCGGCCGCCGCCGCCGCCGCCGCCGGGGCCGAGGCCGAGGTGGCGGCGGCGTGCGCGGGGCGCGGGCGCGGCGGCGCGGCCATCGAGCGCCCCGTCCTGCTGCTCACGCGCATCGACGGCCTCAACGCGTTCCACACCGCCGAGGGGCTGCTGAGCGTGTTCTCGGCGCTGGCGGTCGCGGCGCCCGAGATGCGGCGCGCGGGCATCCTCGCTCCACTGTCGTCCTCCTCCTCCTCGTCTGGCGGCCGCGGCGGCGGCGGCGGCAACGGCAACAACGGCGGCGACGGCGGCGGCGGGGACAGCGGCGGGCGGGAGAACTTTGCGTGGGCGCAGGCCGAGGTGGTGCTGGCGGATCAGACGTGGCCGGGCCCGTTTCTGGACGTCTGGCGGCACCTGGCCGAGGGCGCGGGCGGCGGACGCGGCGGCGGAGCGGCAGCAGCGGCAGGAGCGGCGGCGGGCCAGCGGCGCCCCCGCGGCCGCCGCGGCCGCCCGCCGCGCGACGGCCGCGAGGCGGCGCCCGCGCCGCTCGTGCGCCACCTCGCCTCGCGTCCCTTTCCCGCGGGCACGTGCCTCCGCCGCGCCGTGCTCCTGCCCTACACCCCGCACGGCCAATCCTTGCTAACCTACACGGGCGTCGGCAGCGACGGCCGCTGCGGCGCCAGCCCCTTGGCCTTTGGCGCGGCGCTGTGGCTTCGGCACCTCTTCCGCGCGTCGGCGCCGCGGCGCGGCTTCCTGCTGAGCGCGGCCGAGGCGCTCGAGCGGGGGCCCGAGAGCGCGCTGGGCGCGTCGCACCGGGCCGAGGAGCCCTTTGGGCACGAGCACGGGCCCGACGGCGTGGCCGCGCCGACGTGGTTTGTCCGGCACGAGGCGGCGGCGGCGGCGGCGGCGGCGGCCGGCGGTGGCGCAGGCGCGGCGGCGTCGGCGGCGGCGGCGGCGATCTTCGGGCGGCGCTTTGGCAGGGCGGACAGCGGGACCAACGCCACCGCCGCCAGCAGCGCCCTCATCGTGCCGCCCTACGCGCCCCACCTCGTGCGCCTCAAGCTGGTCTGGATCAGCCGCGCCCACTACGAGCGCCACGGCAGCGGCGGCGGCGGCGATGGCGGCGATGGCGGCGAGGGCGGCGGCGGCGAGGGCGGCGAGGGCGGCGAGGGCGGCGAGGGCGACGGCGGCGGCGAGGGCGGCGGGCCCCCGCTCTCCGCGGGCCCCGAGGCGACGCCCTGGCAGCAGCAGCGCCGGCTGTCGCCCGCAGCCGAGCGCGCGGCCGTGCTCACGCTGCAGGGCGCCGTGCTCGAGTGGAACGCCCGCGCGTGCGCCCTGGCCCACGAGTCGGACGCCCCCGCTTTTGCCGCCGCCGCCGCCGCCGCCCCCTCCGCTTCTTCCTCCGCCGCCTCCGCCGCCGGCGCCCGGGAGGCCGGCGCCAAGGCGGCGGCCGACGGGGCCCCCGCCACCGCGCCGGCCGCCACCGAGCCTCCGTCGCTCCCTTGCCGCCCCCTGCCCGTCCTGTTTGAGCTCGCGCCGCTCGAGCCCAGCGACGCGCCCCTCGACCCCGACCAGGCGCACGCGCTGTCGCGCGCCGGCGTGCTCGCAGGGGTGCACGGCGCGGGGCTGGCAAACATGCTGCTGATGCGCCCCGGGTGCGGCGCCGTCGTCGAGGTGTGGCACAACATGCGCGACAACTACCACTACCAGAACATGGCCGCGCTCCTGGGGCACGACTACCGGCGGCTCGTGACCGGGGAGGAGGAGGAGGAGGAGGGCGGCGGCGGGGAGACGGCGGCGGGGCCGCCGGCTGAGGGCGTGGACGGCGCGGCGCTGGCGCGGGCGGCGAGCGGGGCGATGGACGCGGCGGCGGCGCGGCACGCGGCGGCGGCGGGGCTGCTCCTCAAGGAGGCGCGGCGGAGGCGGAGGGATCGGGAGGCGGCGGGGGCGGCCCGCGGCGCGTTTCCGTGGGGGTTTAGGGGGTAGAGTGGTGTTTTTTTCTCGGCCGTTGCTCTCTCTCTCGAATCAGCGGCGCCGGCGCCGACGACGCCGCCGGCGATCGGCGGATCGGCGCCGCCACGCTGCGTCGATCAAACGGTCGGCCGGCGCCGCAAGGCCCCCAAATCGTCGCGCCTCGCCGCGCGTCGCGCAACCTCTTCCTCTTCTGCACTCTCGCCAGTGCGTCTCACTCTCGCCAGACAACGACAAGCACGCGCTCTCCTCCGCGCGCGCAGAACACAACCAAAAACAGCGGTCTCCCCCCCCGCTCTCCCCAACCACACCCGCCGACGGCACACCTCGTGGCTTCACAGCCACCGTCAGGTCGCCCAAGATGGTTCGCTTCACGATCGACGAGATCCGGATGCTGGTGCGTGGAGCGGCGTCCCGGAGGCGGGAGAGAGAGAGAGAGAGAGAGGACGCAACTGTTGTCGACGGCGGCTGTTCCTCTCTCTCTCCTCTCCCCCCCCCCCTTCTCAAAAGAGAAACGGGATGCGGCGCGCGCCGCCACCGACAGCGCGCGCGCGATGATCGCGCGGCGCGCGCGGTGCGCTGTGTGCGCCACGAGCCGCGCCGCCCGTTTTCGGTGGCCGCGTGCCTCGAGGGCGTGAGGCGCGCGCCCAGTCCTAGTCCGCCAAGGAGAGAGGCGACTTGGGGGAGAATCATCGGTCTCTTGCTGCTGCAAGCGTCGTCTTCGTCGACTCACCCGCCGCCTGCTCCCTCCCCCCCTCCCCCCCCGACACACCCGACACACCCCGCGATTATGACCGCCACAGATGGACAAGAAGCACAACATCCGGTGCGTTTTCTCGTGCGGGAGGAAAGAAGTGGAGGCTCGCTGTTTTGCCCCGCGAACACCACTTTGCTGACGCCTCCCCCCCCTGCAACCGATCCCTCCTCTCGGATCCAAACCACCAAAATCACCACCGCAGCAACATGTCGGTCATCGCCCACGTCGACCACGGTGCGTTTTCGTTTTCCGCGAGACCAAACGGGGCGCGCCGCTTATCCCGTCAACGACGCTGCGCCTCTCATCGATCGCAAAAAAACTCACCGTCCAAAAAAAACAAAACAAACAAACAACAGGCAAGTCCACCCTCACGGACTCGCTGGTCGCCGCCGCCGGCATCATGGCCGTCGAGCAGGCCGGCGACGCGCGCCTGACCGACACGCGCGCCGACGAGCAGGGTGAGTTGGGTTGGCGTCGTGTGTTTTGCTCGATTTTGCCCCCGCTTCTGCCTGCTTCTTCTTCTTCTTTCTTGCGCGCTCTCTCTTGTCGTCTCTCTGGCGCCTGGCGGTGCCGCACGAGTCGGACGTCGTGGAACAAGGAGGACCGGGAGGGCGCGCCCCGTCTCATCCCCCAAGGCGACCCGTCGGCGATCTCACACAACAAATCCAAAAACATCCACGCCCCCCCCAAAACAAAACCACAACTGACACCCAAAAACCAAAAAAAAAAACGACCGGAAAAAACGACGACAACGACGCAAAACGTAAAAAACCAACCAACAAAAACAGAGCGCGGCATCACCATCAAGTCGACCGGCATCTCCCTCTACTACGACATGCCCGCCGCCTCCCTCGAGGCCTTCAAGGGCGAGCGCGACGGCAACCACTTTCTCGTCAACCTGATTGACTCGCCAGGCCATGTGGACTTTTCGTCAGAGGTCACGGCCGCGCTGCGCATCACGGTGCGTCTTGTTTTGTTTTGCTTTGTGCTTTCGTTATGTTTTCTGCGTTTAAAATTTCGTTCGTTGGGTTCGTAGGGGCCGTCGTCTTGTTGTATTTTTTTGTTTTGTTTTCTCCCCCCCGCATGACCCCGCGGGAAAAAAAAACTGACAAAAAACTCGACGGAAACGAAACAACCGACTAAAACAAACACACACAAAACGACAGGACGGCGCGCTCGTGGTTGTCGACTGCATCGAGGGCGTGTGCGTCCAGACCGAGACGGTGCTGCGCCAGGCGCTGACCGAGCGCATCCGCCCGGTGCTCACCGTCAACAAGATGGACCGCTGCTTCCTCGAGCTGCAGATCGACGGCGAGGAGGCCTACATGGCCTTTTTGCGGTCGGTGGGTAGTAGTAGTTGGTCGTGCGTTTGCCGTCGGCGTCGTGGGGGCCTGGATGGATGACCGTTCGCTTCACCACCCGCCACCCACCCACCATCCCCGCGCGCTCGCCGGATCGCCCACCTCGCGCTGACCGACGCCAACGACAAACCAAAGCGGCCCTTTTTTTTTCCGCACGCGCGAAAACACGCTCACACCCACCCCAACCACCCAACCGATCCGTCCGTCCAACCCCAACCCCCAAAACATCCCCACCAACCACCAACCAACACACACAACACTTGACAGGTCGAGAACGCCAACGTCATCATGGCCACGTACCAGGACGCGGCCATGGGCGACCTGCAGGTCTACCCGGACAAGGGCACGGTCTCTTTCAGCGCCGGCCTGCACGGGTGGGCCTTCACGCTGACCACCTTCGCCAAGATGTACGCGGCCAAGTTCGGCACGGACGAGACCAAGATGATGGAGAAGCTGTGGGGCGACAACTTCTTCGACCCGGCGACCAAGAAGTGGACCAAGAAGGCGACCGACTCCAAGACGTGCCTGCGCGGTGCGTTTGTTTGGTTTCTTTTTTCGGGTTGGAAGGGTTTTTTTTCTTCTCTCTGGTCTTGTCTCCTCGTGGTTTCCTTCGCGCGCGCGCGCGCGCCGCGGGGCCCGTTCTCGACGCCTTGATCCCCCGTCGAACTCGCCCCACGCTCACCTCCCCGTCCCGCCATTCTCAAACGCTTGCGCCGCCGCACCGTCCTCCCGAAACGACCACAAAACCCGACGACGCCCAAACACCGACGGTAAAAACAAAACAACACAAAAACCCACCGCCAAACGACAATAAAACAGGCTTCGTGCAGTTCTGCTACCAGCCGATTAAGCAGGTCATCGAGCTGGCCATGAACGACAGCAAGGACAAGCTGTTCGCCCTGCTCGGCAAGATCAACGTACTTCACAAGCTCAAGAGCGAGGAGAAGGACCTGGTGGGCAAGCCGCTGATGAAGCGCATCATGCAGGTGAGGAAAGATTGTTGCACATCTTGCGCGCGCCGCAACAACAGACAGTGTTCGCCGGCAGCAGGGGGGGGGGGCGGGGGGAAGGGGGCCTTGGCCCTTTGCTCTCGGCGCAGAGAGAGAGAGACAGGAAAAAACAGGGCGCTCGCCAAAGAAAGTTGCACGCAGAAAACCAGAAAAGACCGGTGCTGACGCTCGACCCGACTCGTCCCTCTTCCCCCGCCCAAAAAACATCACAACAACAGACGTGGCTGCCCGCCAACGAGGCGCTGCTCGAGATGATCATCTACCACCTGCCCTCGCCCGCCTTTGCGCAGAAGTACCGCGGTGAGTCGCCCCCCCCTGCCACTCGTTCTTTCTTCTTCCCCCTCCCCCTCCCCTTCCCCTCTTGTCTTTTTTCCCCGCTTGTTTTACCCGCCCCTTCTGCGCGCTCGCCCGCCCGCTCCCGCTCTCGCTGGCCTCTCGCGCGCCGCCCACTCGCCCGCGCGCCGCCGCAACCGCCCCCCTTCAACACCCGCCCCGACGCCCGCGAGACTCACCAACCCCCCCCCTCCCTCCCACCAACGCGACGACGCCCCGCCCCTCCCATATACATGCTTCCAGTCGACACCCTCTACGAGGGCCCCCTGGACGACGTGTACGCCACGGCCATCCGCACGTGCGACCCCAACGGCCCGCTGATGATGTACATCAGCAAGATGATCCCCTCGCCCGACAAGGGGCGCTTCTTCGCCTTCGGGCGCGTGTTTGCCGGCACCATCGCCACCGGCCGCAAGGTGAGCAGGATGGAGTCGATTGCGCACGCGCGCGTGCGCACACAGAGAGCTGTTTCGCCCGGGCGTACGCGCGAGACCGACCGACCCAACCCCACACCGCCGCCGCAACCACAACCACCGCCGCCGCCGCCGCCTGTCGCCAAACTTGCGAAACACCAAAGCGACAAAACAACAAAACGCCAAACCGACAAGACGACAAGACGACACCCAAACAACCACCACAACCCCAACAAAAACGAACACGAACAGGTCCGCATCATGGGCCCCAACTTTGTCCCCGGCGAGAAGAAGGACCTCTACAACAAGAGCGTCCAGCGCACGGTCCTCTGCATGGGCCGCAAGCAGGAGGCGGTCGAGTCGGTCCCCTGCGGCAACACCGTCGCGCTCGTGGGCCTCGACCAGTTCATCACCAAGACCGCCACCCTGACCAACGAGGGCGCCGAGGACTGCTTTCCCATGAAGGCGATGAAATTCTCCGTCTCCCCCGTGGTGCGCGTGGCCGTCGAGCCCAAGGTGGCGTCCGACCTGCCCAAGCTGGTCGAGGGCCTCAAGCGCCTGGCGCGCAGCGACCCGATGGTCCAGTGCCTGATCGAGGAGACGGGCGAGCACATCGTGGCGGGCGCCGGGGAGCTGCACCTGGGTGAGTTTTGCGGGAGGTCATGTCGTGTCGTGCCGGGTCGTGTTCGTGCCGTGTCGTGTCGTGCCGTGTCGTGTTCGTGCCGTGTCGTGTCGTGTCGTGTCGTGTTTGCGCGGAAACGTGGTGTCGTCGGGGGGTGGCGCGCGTGCCGGGGGTGGAGCGGTTTGCCGCCTCCTCGGTTTCCCCCCTCGTCATTTGTGCCGCGCGCGTCCCTCCAAATAAACGCGCCTCTCACCCACTTCCCCCCCCTCCCTCCCCCCCCTCTACCCAACGCACCACCACCGCCACCAACAACAACAACCAACCAACAAAACCAAAACAAAAACAACAGAGATCTGCCTCAAGGACCTGCAGGACGACTTCATGGGCGGCGCCGAGATCCGCGTCTCGGAGCCCGTGGTGGCCTTCCGCGAGACCGTGTCCGCCACCTCGGAGCGCACCGTCATGAGCAAGTCGCCCAACAAGCACAACCGCCTGTACATGCAGGCCCGGCCCATGGAGGACGGCCTGGCCGAGGCCATCGACGAGGGCAAGATCGGCCCGCGTGACGACCCCAAGGCGCGCAGCAAGCTCATGAGCGAGGACTTTGGCTGGGACAAGGACCTGACCAAGAAGATCTGGTGCTTCGGCCCGGACACCATGGGCCCCAACATCCTGGTGGACGTGACCAAGGGTGCGTTCTCTTGTCTGTTTGTTTGTGTGTCGTTCTCGTTTGTTGTGCAGAGCGCGGAAGGGGGGTGGCGGGTGTGCGGCGGCGAAGGGAACGAGACGGGGAGCCAGCGCGGCGGCGGCAGCCGCGCGCACCTTTGTCGGGCCCAACAAAACACAACCACTCAACCAACCTCCCTCCACACAAAACACAACACCCAAACACCCAACACCAAAACAGGCGTCCAGTACATGAGCGAGATGAAGGACAGCTGCATCGCCGCCTTCCAGTGGGCCAGCAAGGAGGGCGCCATGTGCGAGGAGAACATGCGCGGCGTGGTGTTTGAGATCCACGACGTGGTCATGCACGCGGACGCCATCCACCGCGGCGGGGGGCAGATCATCCCGACTTGGTGCGTTTCGCGTTTTGTGCATTTTCGTATCGAGCGAGCGGCGGCCGCCCTCTCTTGTTTGTGTTCCCCCGTCGCGCGTTTGCTCGCGCGCTCGCCCGGGGCGCTCTTCTCTTCATTGCCCCCCGCCCTTCCGACCCCCAAACGCCCAGACCAACCTCCTCTTCCTCGACACCAACAAACCACAACAACAACCAACAACAACAAACAAACAACACAACAAAACACAACAACACAACAAAACAACAACAACAGCCGCCGCGCCATCTACGCCGCGCAGCTGACCGCGCAGCCGCGCCTCTGCGAGCCCGTTTACCTGGTCGAGATCCAGGCGCCAGAGGGCGCGCTCGGCGGCATCTACAGCGTGCTGAACCAGAAGCGCGGCATGGTGTTCGAGGAGATGCAGCGCCCGGGCACGCCGATGTACAACATCAAGGCCTACCTGCCCGTGGTCGAGTCGTTCGGTTTCACGGCCGTGCTCCGCGCGGCCACCAGCGGCCAGGCGTTCCCGCAGTGCGTCTTCGACCACTGGGAGACGATGGCGATGGACCCGCTGCAGCCGGGCAACCAGGCCAACGTGATCATGCTGGCCGCGCGCAAGCGCAAGGGGATCAAGGAGCTGCCGCCGCCCGTCAGCGAGTACGAGGACAAGCTCTAGATCGGATGATTTAAAACGGGGTTTTGTTGGCGCGCCTTTTTTTCTTCTCCTTCGATCGGCGGTCGTGTTTTTTGCCGGCCGGTGGGGCAGACGGGTCGCTGCGGTTTCGGGGGGGGACCCTCTTTGGTCGTTGTTGGTTTGCACGCCGGCATCGCAGAAGGACCGCGGATATATACACATCCGTAGACAGACAGAGGCAATGCGGGGCGGGGGATTCAAGGCCGCCCCCTTGTTTTTTTTTTGCAAATGCACACAAGTCGTCTCATTCGTGCGCCGTGTTGGCGTCGGCGCCTCCTGTTTCCGCTTCGCGTCTCTTGTCACCCACGCTCATTTGTGCGTCGGAGTTTGCCACGCCGGGATGCTCGACCTCTTGCTCAAATCCATACACCTTGGCCCCTCTCTCTCTTTACGAAACGAATCACACACACACGCACACACAAACAAAATCGCGGCTCGCAACTCTGAACAACTCAAAAATCCGAGAGTTTGAAATCGCGAGCAAAAGAGAATGGACGACCCGCCCTCCACGTACGAGGGCGCAGGCGCAGCGGGTGGCGCTGGTCCTTACAATTATCAGCAGCACCAGCAGCACCAGCAGCACCACCACTACCAGCTCGCCGGGGCGGGCGCGGCAGCGGCGGCGGCAACGGCGGCGGCGGCGGGCGGCGCGCCGGGCCCGTCGGAAATGGGACGAGCGACTATGGGGCCGCCGCACGGCCACCACCCCCAGCAGCACTACAACGCCTACAACGGGGGCGCCTACGCCGCTGCCCCACCAGGCCCCCCGCCTCAGTATCAGCAGCAGCAGCAGCAGCAGCAGCAGCAGCAGCAGCAGCAGCAGCAGCAGCAGCAGCAGCAGCAGCAGCAGCAGCAGCAGCAGCAGCAGCAGCAGCAGAAGCAGCAGCACCTTCCGGCGCCGGCGGCTGCGCCGGCCCCCGACGCCGCCGCCGCCGCCGCCGCCAACAACGCCGCCGCCGCCCCCGCCGCCGAGACGCGCGCCTTCATGGCCGCCCTCGCCCCGGTCTTTGCCCTCCCCCAGCACCCGGCAGGCGACGGCGGCGCCGCCGGCGCCCGGCCCGGCCTGCCCCTCGTGGTGTACGCGCCGCCGGCCCTCCACCGCCGGCTCGACGCCGCCGCCGTGATCGAGCGGCACGTCGACGCCGCGCTGCTGCCCGCCACGCGCGAGCGCTTCTGGCGGGCGGTGCGCGCGGGGTCGGCGTGCGCGGGCGTGTCGCGCCCGCGGGTGGGCGGGGTGCAGGTGCGGGTGCTCAAGGCCGTGCGCCTGCCGGAGACGGCGGGCGAGGTGCGGGCGCTCGTGGCCGCAATCATGGCGACGGCCGGGGGGAGGGGGGCGGGGGGGCCGTGCGGCGGCGGCGGCGGCGGCGGGAGGGTCGGGCGGTGGCTGCGGCCGGGGACGACCGCGGCCGGCCTGGAGGCCGACTTCCGAGCGTTCTTGGACAGCGCGAGGTCGGTCTGGCCGACGCACAAGCCGCGCGCGCCGCGGGCGTCGGCGTTGGCGGCGGCTGGGAGCGAAGGCGGCGGCGGCGGCGGAGGGGCAGTCGGCTCCTCAGCCGCGGGCGGCCGCGCGCAGCAGAAGAAGCAGAAGCAGAAGCAGCTGCGCAGCGCCGACCGGGCGACAGGTCGGAAGCGCGGCGCGGCCGCGCGCACGACGTCGTCCGAGGAGGAGGACGTGGAGGAAGAGGACGAGTACGAGCAGGAGGAGGACGGCGAGGAGGAGGAGGAGGAGGAGGAGGAGGACGAGGAGGACGTGGCGCCGTCGCCGCCGCGGGCGCAGGCGACGGCGACGGCGGGGGCGGGCGGGCTGCAGCAGCAGATGGTGACGGCTCCCGCGCCGGGGCACCCCCACCAGTACTACCAGCAGCACCCGCACCAACAGCACCCGCAGCAGCAGCAGCAGCAGCAGCAGCGCCCGCAGCACATCTACTATCCGCCCGCCGCCCCGCCGCCGCTCGACGGCCCTGCCGCCGCCGCCGCCGCCGCCGCCGCCGCCCGCCTGCTCAACGGCGGCGGCCCGCATCAGCCGCAGCAGCAGCACCCTCACCCCCAGCAGGATGCCGCCTCCGGCCCTTACAACCACCTGCACCAGCACCAGCCGCAGCAGCAGCACCAGCAGCAGCAGGCCCACCACCACCCCCCGCAGCTCAACGCCAACGGCAAGCGGCCGCATGGCGCCGTTGACGCCGGCGGCGATGACGACGTCTCTGGCGTGATGGCCCCGCCGCCGCCGCCCGCGCAGGCCGCCGACACCCTTCGTCCCGCCCTGCTCGCGGCGGCCCCGGTCCCCACCGCCCCAGCAGCAGCAGCAGCAGCAGCGGCGGCGGCCGCGGCGGCGGCGCCCGCCCCTTTTGCCAACTCCCTGGCCCCGGCGCGCGACGAGGCCGAGGCCGCGCTCCGCGTCGTGCGGCTCGACGTCGGCGGCACGCGCTACAGCACCACGCTGCGCACGCTGACCGCCGTCCCCGGCTCCTACTTCTGGCACCTGGTGCACGGCGGCGGCGGCGGCGGCCCGGGCGGCGGCGGCGGCGGCAGCGGCGGCCCGGGCGGCGGCGGCCCCCCGCGCGCCAGCCCCGACCTCGCCCTCCCGCGCACGTGCCAGGGCGACTTTTTCGTTGACCGCCCGGGCGCCCCCTTCGCGGGCGTGCTCGAGTACATGCGCGCGGCCGCTCACGGCGAGGCGAGCTTCCCGCTGCCGGCCGACGACGCGCTCGCCATGCACGCGCTGGCGCGCGAGGCGCTCTATTACGGCCTGCCCGGCCTGCTCGCGCACGTGCGGTCGGCGGCGCTGGTGCCGCAGCCGGGGACGCGGTGCCAGTACGAGTCGATGTACCTGGAGACGGGGTTCCTGGACATCATCGAGGACGAGGACGAGGACGAGGAGGAGGAGGATGCGGCGGGTCGCGGGCGGGGAGGACGAGGAGGAGGAGCGAGGCGCGGCGGGAGCGGCGGCGGCGGCGGCGGCGGCGAGGACGACAGCGGCCACGGGCAGGTGTCGCTGATGGAGCGCGCCAAGCGCGCGGTCGTCGAGCAGATGAACACCATGCTCGCTTGGCGCGCGTCGCAGGGATTCTTCGTCGAGCGCGTGGACCAGGGCGTGGCCACGCGCACGGCGCCGGGCGGCGCGGCGGCGGCGGCGGCGGCAGCAACGGGGGGCGGCAGCGCAGCGGCCGCTCCGATCGCTCTGCTGCCCTCTGCTGCCGCTGCGGCTGCTGCTGCCGCCGCCGCCGCTGCGCCGGGTGGCCCGCACGACGACGCGGCCGAGGGCCAGGACGCGCCCGGGACCGCCGCCGTCCCGCCCCCTGGCCGCCCCGACGACGCGGCCCGAGGCGGCGGCGCCGGCGGCGCCGGCGACGACAAGGCGGCGCGGCGGCAGCGCAAGCGCGAGAAGAAGCTCCTGCGGCAGCAGCAGCAGCAGAGGGGGGCGGCTGGTGCGGCCGCCGCCGCCCCCCCCCGCCCGCCGCGCATGCAGCACAACCTCTACTACAACATCCTGCTCAAGCGCGTGATGCCCGTGCTGCCGTGCGACCTGGCCGCGCAGCAGCAGCAACGGCAGCAGCAGCAGCAGCAGCAGCAGCGGCAGTGAGCGAGCGGGCGGGCGACGGCGGCGGTGCGCGCAGACGGGGAAAAAACAGGAAGAGGAGAAGGAGGATGAGATTCTGGAGAGAGTTCCATTCCGATAACAACCGCAAAAATGAATAGGCTTTGGGGCGCGCGCGCCGGGGTGCAAAGGAAGGCCGGCGGCCGTGGGGCGTTCGTTTCTTCAATGTTCGAGGGGGGTCGTTTTTCGGCGGGCGGGAGGGGAGAGGGCGCGGGGCGCCTCGCGCCGCCTCACAAAAACGGCCCGCCTGCTGCTACTGCTGCTCCTCCTGCTCCTGTTTCTCTTGATGCTCCTCCAGCAGCGACGGCGCCGCTACTTCCAGGAGCAGAAGCGGTCTGAGCGACTTCGGCGGCCTGTCCGTCCAGCTCCATACCGTTGCCGCCGCCGCCGCCGCCGCCGCCGCCGCCGGCAGATGGGCCGCCGCCGCCGACGGCGTCGCCGCCGCCGCCGCCCGGCCCTTCCCCCGCCCACGAGAACAGCTGCGCCGCGAGACCCGCGTCGGCCAGCCCCAGGGCGGCCGCGGCTGGGCCGGCAGTCACGACTACGACCACGCCGCTGTCCCCGCCGCCGCCGCCGCTGCCGCCGCCGCCGCTCGTGGCCGCCGCTCCCCCCGTGACGGCGCCTCCTCCGCCGGTGGCCGCGCCCGTGGCCGCGCCAGACGGCCACCCGCCCGTGCTCGCGCCGCCGCCGTAGCTGCGCGTGGCGTCCGCGGCGCCCGTCGGCGCGAAAGCGCCCCCCGACGCCGTTGTCGCTGCTGCTGCTGCTGTCGTCGCCGCGTCGCCGCCGAAGCCGCCGCCGCCGCCGCCGCCGCCGCCGCCGCCCTCGCTGCCGGGCCCTGTGAGCATGGGCGGCTCTGCTCCCCCGCCTGCTTCTGATCCGCCAAAAGGTCCCCCAAGGGATCCCGCCCGGCCCATCACCAGAGAGGAGGCGGGACCGCCGCCCGCCCCGACGCCGCCGCCGCTGCCGCCAAAGCTGCTGCCAAAGCCGCCGCCGCCGCCGCCGCCGCCGCCGCCGCCGCCGCCGCCGCCGCCGCCGGCCTTGTGCCCGCCGGCCGCCGCCGCCACCTTTATGGCCGCCGCCGCCGCAGCCGCCTGCGACTTGGTCGTCATCTTGCTCGGCGCCGCCGCCTTCCCGGGGGCCGCCAGCGCCGCCCGCCGCCGCGCCGCCTCCAGCTGCAGCTCCGTCAGCGGCGGGGTTGCGTCCACCGGCAGCCAGCTGCGCGCCAGGAAGGCCTGGTGCCGGATCAGCAGCGGGCGCCAGCGCCTGGCGGGGGGAACCGCCTTGTGCATTTGAACGGTGTTTTGCATGTGCACTAAATCGCCGTCGCGGATGCCGAAGCCCTCGAGCTGCGCCTCGGTGGTGTACTCGAAGCCCAGGCGCTGCCAGGTGAGCTTGACCGACTCCTCGTTGGTCGAGCACAGCAGCAGCAGCGGCAGCCCGAGCGCGCGCGCCACGTCCTCGCACGCCTCGACGACGGCGCGGCCGTGGCCGCGGCCTCGGCGCGACTCGTGCGTCGCGACAAACGGCACCTCGAGGTATCCGGGGCCCGTGCGCACGGTGGCGGCGCTCAGGGCCTTGCCCTTGAGCATGGGCGGGGGGACCATGCCCGCGGGGGCGCCGAGGGCGGCGTGCGGGCGCGGGGCCGTGAGGCAGGGGTCGTGCTGGCCAGGCGCCGGCCAGAGCGACCGCTCGCGGGGGAAGAGGGCGACGATGCGGAAGCCGCTAAAGTCCTGTTGTTTTGTTGAGGTTGGGTGTTGTGTTGATGGTTTTGTCGGAGTGGTTTGACTCGATCGAGGGTGGTGAGCATGAGGATCAAGAGCGCGGGCGAGAGAGAGAGAGAGAAGAGGAGTGAGAGCGCGCACGCGCCGTTGAGAGCGGGGCGGGAGACGACCGGGAGGCGCCGACGCCGACGCCGACGCTTTCCAGACCAAAACAAAAAACAAAAAACAACAACTCTCAAAAAGGCCTCACATAGTCCCCGTCCTGCGCCGCCCTCCGCCCCGTGACCGTCCAGTCCAGGTACTCGTGGATGGTCGCCGCGCGCGGCCGCTGCTCCGGCGCCAGCCGCGCCAGCCGCCGCGGGCCGATCTGCCCCGTCTCGAATGCCTTGAATAGGAAGGGCGCGTCGGAGCGCGCGGCCTCGGCCTGCGCGCGGCCGCGCTCGGCGCCGGCAGGGGCGGCCCAGTCGGCGGCGCTGTAGTCGCGCACGCACCAGAGCACGGCGGGGCGGCCGGGCAGCTCGAGGAGCAGGTCGGTGGGCAGGGTGGCGAGGAGGTCGCGCGAGGCCCAGAGCTCGCGCAGGCGGTCGCCGCGGGCGGTCGACATATCTCGGCCCTTATTGTTGGTGGGCCTCGCTCGGTTTTGGTCGAGGCGCCGGTCTCGAGTGGAGGAGCGCGCGCGCCCCCGCTCGCCCGCTCGGCCGCCGCCGCCGCGACCGCCGCTCTGTCCTTGCTCCTCCCGCTCGCCCCGTGCCGCGGATCGCCGTCCCGCGTCCCCTGGCACGCCTCAGCCGCCCGTCGGCGGCATGCCAGGGTTGTGGCAGGGAGGGGACGGCGCAACTTTTGTGTGTTGTTTGGCGGAACTGATGTCTCCTCCTTTCCCCTCTCTCTCTTCCTTCTTCCTGGAGTTTTGAAGGGGAAACGCCAGGCCTGGGGCCTTTGTTCGAAAGCGGTGCAAGGTAAAGAGAGTCTGGAGGTGAAGGGAAGGGTCCAAATGTGCCGTCACCGGGAGCTCGGCGGGCAGGCGGTGAATTTGGGGGCGCGCGCGGGGGGCGGACGAAACTTGCTCTCCTTTTTCTTGAGAGGGGGGGAAGGAGGAGGGGCGGCGGCGGCGGCAGCGTCACCAGCGTCGCGGCCCGCTTTGCTTCCCTTCTCTCAAGACACGGCCACGCCTCCCAACCCACAACCCCACACTCCACACATCACGCATCCCCGACGACTCGCGGCCACCATCATCTACACGCACCCACGTCGGTCACTGACAGACAAACAGGGCAGGAAGCATCATGTCCTGATCAAATTTCGTAGCCGGGAAACCAAAAAAATCGAAACCCACCAAAGCGCGAAAGAAATGCTCCGCTGCGTCTCGGCCGCGGCCGGCTCGAGCGTGCCCGAGACGATCGACCTGCTCGACGCATCGGCCGCGGTGCTGGCGGCTCGCCGGGCGAGGCGGGCGGGCGCCGAAGGAGCCGACGCCGGCAGCGACGACGACGACGACGAGGGCGACGCCGCCGCCGGCCCGTTGCTCACGCTGGGCCGCCGAGTGAGAGGAAACAGCGCGGCCTCCCGCCCTGGCAGCCAGCCCCCGCGCGTGTCGGTGGACGTGCACGCGGCCAAGGTGATCGTGGCCGACCAGATCCAGCCCCCCTTGCTGAGCCGTGCGCAGGTCGTGCTGCAGCTGCTGGCCGACGGGCGCCTGCGCGTCGAGGCGACGGCCGCCCCGAATCGCACCTACGTCGCGGTGGTCGTGCCGGCGGCGGCGGCGGCGGCGGCGGCGGCGGCTTGGGGGGCGGGAGTAGGCGCGGCGGCGGGAGGGGCTGCGGGGGGATATGCTGCCGCCGGCCCAAAACCCACATCGGGCAGCGCAGACCCACCACCGTCTCCGCGCTGCAAGAAGGCGCGCGTAGTCGCGGTGATTGGCGGCAGCGGGGCGGACGAGAACGACCCGCTCGGCGACGACGGCGGCGGTGACGGCGACAGCGACGGCGACGGCGGCCACGACGACGGGCATCGGCGGCAGCGGCAGCAGCAGCAGCAGCGGCGGCCGGCGCCGCCGCCGTTCTTCTCTTGTTTGTCGCACCCTGCCGTCGCCCTCGACCCCGAGCCGCGACCGCTGCGCAGGCCCGGCGACGTCGTGATGCTGCGCAGCGGCGACACGCTCTACCTGGGCGGGCCCCGCACGCTCCCCCCGGTTCCGCGCGCGCCGGGCGCCACGCCGCAGTCTGCCTCGGCGGCGGCGCAGGCGGCGGCGGCGGGGCGGGGGGCGGCGGGGGTCGCGGCGGCGGCACGTTCGCCCGTCGTTCCGCGGATGCCCAACCCCTTTGTGTTTGTGTACGCGGCGGCGCCCGCGGGAGCCCTCGAGGTGCGCGTGCGGCGCCGGCAGCGGCAGATGCAGCAGGAGGAGGGCCGGGGGCAGCAACAGCTTCGGCAGCAGCAGGAGCCGCAGCCGCAGCCGCAGCAGCAGCAGCAGCAGCCGCAGCCGCCGCCGTCCCTGCTGCCGCCGCCGCCGCCGCTGCCGCAGCCGCAGCCGCAGCCGCCCCTTGCCGCCGCGACGACCCCTCGTCCTGCGCCGGGCGCGCGCGTCGCGCCCGACGCGCCCACCGAGGGGCAGGGCAGCAACGCCCGGCCCGCCCGCCCGCCCGCCGCCGCCGCTGCGTCTGCCGCCGCCGCTGCAGCCGCCGCCGCCGCCGCCGCGCGCCTCGCCGCCGGGCCGCCCTCGGGCGTCGCCCAGCCGCCGCAGTCGTCGTCGCCGCCCGCGCCCGGCCCGCCTCCAGCGCCGGCGGACTCGGACGCAGCAGCAGGCGCAGCGGCGGCGGCGGCGGCGGCAGCGGCGGCGGCGGCGGCGGCGGAAGGGTCGCCATCCCCTCCCTCGGACGGCCCCGCCGCCGCCGCCGCCAACCGCTCCCGCCGCGAGCCCCAGCAGCCGCAGCAGCAGCAGCAGCAACATGAGGAGGGGCTGCGGCAGCAACAACAACAGGAAGAACAACAACAACACCACCACCACCAGCAGCAGCAGCAGCAGAGCCAGCGCCGCAAGCAGCAGCAGCAGCAGCAGCAGCGGCGGCAGCAGCAGCAGCGAGAGGAGCACCAGCAGGTCGAGGCCGCCCTGGCCGCCAGCCTCGACTGCCCGATCTGCCAGGACGTGCTGCTCGCCCCGCACGAGCTCGGCTGCGGCCACGCCCTCTGCGGCCCCTGCCTGGTGCCCATGCTGCGGCCCGCGGTCCTCGCGGCCGCGCGGGCGGCAGCCCCCGGCCCAGAGAGCTGGGGCGGCGGCGGCGGGTGGGGCGGCCTGGGCCGGCCGCTCGGCGGCGGGCGCGCGGCATCGGCGTCGGCCGACGCCGCTTGCCGGTGCCCGATGTGCCGCACGCCCGTCGAGGAGCCGCCGCGCAAGGCGCACACGCTGGCGCGCATGGTGCGCGAGGTGCTGCCGGCGGCGGCCGCGGCCGCGGCCAGGGCCACGGCGGCGGCGTCGACGGGCAACGGCGTCGGCAGAGGCGCAGGCGGCGCAGGCGGCGGCATGGGCGGCGGCGGCGGCATGGGCGGCGGCGGCGCGGGCGGCGAGACGCAAGAGGCGCGCCTCTGCGCGCTGCGCGACGAGTGGACGGCCGACCGCGAGAGGCGCGAGGCCAGCTGGGCCGAGCAGGAGGCGCGCGCGCGCGATTCGTGGGAGCTTGCGTTTGGGCGGAGCCGCGGGGCAGCGCGGGGCGGCGGCGGCGGAAACGGCAGCGGAAACGGCGGCGGGGTCAGCGGCCGCGCGCGCGCCCCTCCCGCGCTCTCGCGCGACATCGCCAGTCTCTTTGGCTCGGCGCAGCTGCAGGCCCGCGCCGTCCCGCCGCCGCCGCGCACGCCCGCGCCGCCGATCGCGGGGGTGCTGCTCGGGGCGACGGACGTCGCCGCCGCGCTGGCGGCCGGCCGGCGGCCGTCCGCGCTGGACGGCCTCGGGCCGCTGCCGTCCCTCGTCGTGTCCGACGTCGTCTGGCGGGGCGGCGTCGGGGGCGCGGCGCGGCGGCCGGCGGTGGCGCAGGCGCGGGCGCGGCGGCGGATGCGGCAGACGCACCTGACCGGGCTGCTGCAAGGCGTCGCCGGCGCGGGCGGGCGGCATCGCTCGGGGGGCGGGCGGGACGCGAGCCCGCCCCCGCCGCAGCAGCCTCCTTACGCTGGCGGCGGCGGCGGCGGCGGTGGGGGCGGCGAGGGCGGCGGGGGTGGCGGGTGGCAGCTTCCGCCCCACACGGCGTTTTGAGTGGCGGGGGAGTCCGCTCGCATCTCTCCGCCCGCGAGCCGAGAAAGACAGAGAGAGAGAGAGAGACAGACAAGAAGCGGGGGAGGCGGCGGCAGCGCGCGACAGCGGCGAAGAGGGGCCGTCGCCGCCGCCTGATTCTGGGGCCCATCGCCGCCGCCGCCCGATTTTCGAGTCCTGACAAGAGGAAAAAGTGCTCTGATCTGTGCTCTGATCTGTGCTCTGATCTGTGCTCTGATCTGTGCTCTGATCTGTGCTCTGATCTGTGCTCTGATCTGTGTTGCACGCCCACCCGCTCGGGCACGCAAGCGCACCACGACGTGCGCGCGGAGAATTGAGGAGCAGACCAAGACAAGAAACGCACAAGACAGACGCTCAAAAACCAAGAAACGGCGGCGACGGGCAAAAAAGGGAGCAAATTGAAAACCCGCGGCAGAGGGCCGTTGGGTGGTGCGCCCCCGCCCGCCCGGCGAGACGACCAACCGTCTCTCTCTGTTCTGTACCCCTAGGCCTCACCACGGTCGGTGAGTTCATCACCACCGCCCGATGCCAAAGATGCGCACGCGGTGCATCGCGGGCAGCTTGGCCACCAGCAGCAGCGCCGCCACCGCCCCATTAAGCGCCATCAGCAGCCGCGCCGTCCCCTGGCCTCCGTCGCCGCCCCCCGTTGCCGCCGCCGCCGCCGCCGCCCCTCCTCCGCCCCCCGCCCCCTGCCCCCCGCCCCCACCGTATCCTTCCCCTCCGTGCGCCGCCAGCGCCGCCGAAAGCAGCCCCCCGCCGTGCGCCGCGAGGGCGAGCGTGACGACAGGGATCAGCGTGAAGAACTTGCGCGTGCGCGTTCCGTAGGTCTCGTTGTCCATCTGCTCCCAGAACGTGAGCTGGTCGAAGCGGCCCTGGTCCTCGGCGCAGGGGGAGCCTTTCGTCCAGTGGAGGAGCCAGTAGCTCGCGGCGCCGTGGAGCCAGTGCACGACGGTCCAGGCGTAGCGCGCGGCGCCGGGGGCGCCGCCGCCGCCGCCGCTCGCGCTGCCGCCGTCGGACGCCGGCGCGAGCGACAGTAAGGCGGACGCGGTCGCCCACATGAGGAGGAGGAGGGAGACGTACCAGGTCCAGACGCCTCGGGAGCCGAGCCAGTTGACGTTCTTGTTGATGTTGGCCTCGGACACTGTGCGGCGGTGGCGGGAGAGCGCCATCTTTTCTTTTTCCGACACAGCTCGGCCGGTCGGCCGGTCGCGCGCAGGCGGCGGGCGCGCGCGCTCGAGCGCCCGCTTTCGCGCGCCCTGGTGTCGCGCCTCCTTCTTTCTTGCCTGCTCGCCTTCCCCCGCAGGTCGAGCTGAGAGGTTGCGGCAGGCGCTACACGCCCCCGCGCGAGATTGCGCGCGGGCGGCCTGATGTCGCGAGTCCCCGCGCGGAGAGAGAGAGCAAAATGGTGGTATGGTTGCAACCACGCCTCTCTCTTTGACGTGCTGGCGTGCGTGCGTGCGTGCGTGCGTGCGTGTGAGAGAGAGACGAGGGCTGGTGCGCGGTAGGGCAGGATCGATGGTTAGGTCGGACGATACGGCTGGTGCGTAGGCGTGCGAGAGAGAGGAGCTTTTGAGAAAGGTGGAGGGGGAGGGGGAGGGGGAGGGGGAGGGGAGAAGAGAGTCAGAGTCGTGCTGATTGATGGGGGCAAATGGCGACCAAGACGTAGGCGCCCCCTTACCGAGCCGCTCCACAATCGCAACGCATTTGACATAACAAGTTGACACATTCACCCGACATCGCAGCTCTCCCCACACACGGCGCGCACGCGACAAAAAACATCGGCTCGACATCCGCTTTCTCCGTCCCCCTCCACCTTCTTCCTGGCAGCCGGTCCGCATCCCGTCCGGAGTGGCATCGGCTACAGGCAGCAGCAGCAGCAGCGGCTGATTCTCTTGTCGCGGAAGGAGAAGAAGAAAACACAAGAAGCGCCGCCGCGTGGAACGCGCGCGCACAGAGCCGCCGCCGCCGCCACCCGCGCCTTCTTCCTTCGTCAGACGAAGCAGCAGCAGGTGCACGACAACGAGCGAGGCAGCGCAGTCCGAGGCGCCTCGGACCCCCCCCCCCCAGGGGCCCAAGAAGCAGGACAAGAGGCAAGGCCCCCTTGGCCTTGTTTTCTTGCAGGAATAAATACAAACAATCACCCCGCAGAGAACCCAACAAAGATGTCGGCCCCGGCAAACAACGGCGGCGGGTCTGCCTCGTCGGCCGCCGTCTCAGCCTCGTCCGCCTCGCCCGAGCAGCTGCGCGCCTGGTTCGACGCCATCGACCGCAACCGCCACGGCGCTCTCGGCGCCGTCGAGCTCCAGAACGCCCTCCAGCTCGGCGGCCTCAACTTCTCGCTCGCCACGGTCGCGCACATCATCCGCATCCACGACCGCTCGGGCCGCGGCGCCATCGCCTTCGGCGACTTTTCCCGGCTGCACGAGTTTCTAACAAACGTGCAGCACTCGTTCGAGTACTTTGACCGCGACCGCTCGGGCTCCCTGTCCTACGACGAGATTTTCGCCGCCCTGCAGCACGCGGGATACACGCTCGAGCGGCAGGCGCTCCAGGCCGTCTTCAAGCGCTTCGACCCCTCGCGCTCTGGCGCGCTGGGACTTGCCGAGTTTCTGGCGCTGACCCTTTTTCTGCGGAGCGCCACGGCCACGTTCAACGCGTTCGACCCGCAGCGCACGGGGGTGGTGCGGCTGTCGTTCTCGCAGTTCCTGTACGCGGCGTCGCACACGGTCTGAGAGCGGAACGGGACAGAGGAGAGGACGATGCTGCGCGTCGGCGCTTCGCCGCTCGCTCGCTCGCTCGCGCTTTTGTTTGTCTTTGTGGCGTGCGGGCGCGCGGGCGGTCCAGCCGGGCGCGTCCTCCTCCTGTTGACCACATTTTTTCCATGACACGTATAAAAACCCACAACTTGCGCGCACGTAGAAGTCCTCAAGTTGATAAGGGTCTCGACCATCATCGAAACATCCATTTTATTGCCATCGGTTGTCCCAAGTTTCTGGTCGCCGTCTTCCTCTCTCCAAAGCCAAACCGCAAGCGCCGACGTCGACGAAGAGTGGCGCCCCTCGACTTCTTTCTCGTCGTTTCGTCCTCCCGCCGTAAACGTGTGCACCTAACCTCGAGCTACTCCAGCCCGCGACCTCCACCCTTGCACACGGTGCACCTCCGATCACGACCACACGATCACGCGGTCACTCACGATGATATACGACACGCGCGCGAGCCCCTTTCTTGTGCTCGACGCCCCCTTCACGCGCTGGGAGCGCGTCAAGTTCGTCTGCATGCTCCCGCTGCTCCCGCTCAAGCTGGCCGTCATCCTGTTCTTCGCGCTCGCCGTCGGGGTGCTCAACGCCTTCTTCACGGGCGCGTGCGACCTGTCGAAACCGCTGCCCCGCTGGCGCCGCCGGGGCGTCGCCGCCTCGTCCCGCATGTGCACGGGCGCCATCCTCGCCACGGCGGGCTTTCTCCGGCCGCGCGTCAAGGGGCGCGACCACCTGCGCCAGGGCCTGCGGGACGGCGCGGTCGTGGTCGCCAACCACGTCTCGTACGCCGACGCGTTCGCGGTCGTCGCCGCCTTTTGTCCGTGCGGCATCACGCTCGAATACACGAAAACGATCCCGCTCTTGGGGCCCGGAATCCGCGCGCTGCAAAACATTTACGTCTCGAACGACGGCGCCTCAGAACAAGGGGGCGCCGCGCGCGCGGTGGGCGACCGCGCCGAGCGCAGCGCCGAGTTCGACGTGCCCGTCATCGTGTTCCCCGAGGGGACGCTGTCCGACGGCAAGGGCCTGCTGCGCTTCAAGACGGGCGCGTTTGCCGCCGGGCGGCCGGTCGTGCCCCTCGTGATGCGTTACGGCCGCGGGCGCGCCGCCGCCAGCGCCGCCCCTGGCCCGCTCGGCGGCGCCCTCGACGCCTCGTTCAGCCCGGCGTGGGGCATCGTGCCCATGCCCTTCCACCTGCTGCGCATGCTGACGCAGCTGTTCAACCCGCTCGAGATGGAGTTCTTGCCCGTCTACCGCCCCTCGGACGCCGAGCGCGCCTCGCCGCGCCTGTACGCCGAGAGCGTGCGCCTGCTGATGGCGCGCGCCCTGCCCGGCGTGCCCGGCGGCGTGGACGGGGGCAGGGGCGGCCGGCTGTACGACCTGGACGACCGCATGAGCATGATGGCGCTCGAGCGCGCGGGCGTGCGGCCGACGTGGGACGGCAGGGCGGTCGAGGTCGACGCGAGCGTGCCGACGGCCGACGCCGCGGCGCTGGGGGCCGACGGGAAGATCGACCTCGGCCCTCATTTGGCGGCGCTGGCGGCCGAGGCCGAGGCCAAGCGCCTGAGGCGGGGGCAGGGAGGCGCGGCGGCGGCGGCGGCCGGGGCCGGGGTTGGGGCGGCGGACGTGGTGGCGGCGGCGGGGGCGGCGGCGGGGGCGGGGGCAGATGCGGCGGCGGGCGGAGGAGCGAAGAAGGTTGTTTGAGAGATTGCTTTTTTTGGCTGCTTCTTCAAAACGAACAAAATGATAATAATCGGGACCCCTTTTGCGTCACCGCTTGTCGATGGCCTCGGGCTGCGCCCCGCGGAACAGCTCCGGCAGGTGCGCGTTGGTGACGTTGCGAGGCGCCTGCTGCCGCCGCCGCCGCGCGCCGAGCGCCCGCTCCAGCGGCGGCACCTTGCGCCGCTGCAGCGTCGACAGCGCCGACGGCAGGCCCTGCCGCCGGAGCGACGCGGTCAGCTCGGCGGGCTCGGTCGGCACCTCGACCTCGTGGTAGAGGCGCACGGCCTCCGCCGGCAGGGCCACGGCCGGGCGGGCGCGCATGTCGGCCGGGAAATAGACGTCGCAGCCCGCGTCGTGCGAGTACTGCCGCAGCGCAAACCCCCTGGCGACCAGCGCGTCGGCGTCGTCCAGCACGGCGCGGTAGGCGTCCCGCACGTCGCTGGCCTTTGTGCCCGCGGGGCGGGCGCGGATGTGGCGCAGGAGGGCGTCGGCGTCGCGGATGCCGTGCTCGGAGCGGTAGGCCAGACGCACGACGACGCCTGAGGAGGAGGACGAGGAGGCCGCGCCCGCGCCGCCGCCGCCGCCGCCGGCCGGGGCCGCGCCGCGCGTCGTCTGCGCGACGCGCGGCTGCCGCACGAGCTCCGCGTGCAGGCGGCCGCCCGGGGTCAGGTCGTACGACGCCGGCAGGCCCGCCGCCCGCATGTCGTCCGCCGTCAGCGGGCGCCCCTCGGCCGCGCGCAGGACCGCGAGCGCGTCCTTGACCTGCTTGGCGAGCGGGGCGGCGGCGGCGGCGGAGCCGGTGGCGGCGGCTCCGGCGGGCGCGCCGCCGTTGTTGTTGTTGTTGTTGTAGTTGTTGTTGTTGTCGTTAGTGCCGCCTCCGCCGCCTCCTGCCGTGCCCCCTTCGGGCGGCGGCGGCGTGCTGCGCGCCCGGACGCCCGCCGGGCCGACGCGCGCGAACTTGGCCGGGCGCGCGCCGGCCGTCACGGGCGCGCCGCCTCCCGCTGAAGCAGCAGCAGCGGCGGCGTCGGCGACGCCGGCGGCGCCCTCGGTGCGCAGCTTGGCGCGGCCGGCCTTCCACGACGCGAGCGTGGCCATGATGCTCGGGTTGGCGGCGCCTGTGGGCGAGGGCTGGTCGTCCGCCATCCTACGCGCGTGCTCGTTCTTGTGGCTGCTTTTGGTGTGTGCGGGGAGCGCGCGAGGGGCCTGTGTTGAGATACGTCGAGTCGGCGTGTGGGGTTGTTGAGTCCGCGATCAAAAGACGCGTTGATGTCGTTGCAAGCAAGAGAATGGTTGCTGTGGCAATGAGCGCGCGGCATTCGTCTTCAACTGCGGTCCTCCGCCATCGCGACGTCGTCGGCCGCTCGAATCGGCGCCGCCAATGCCGCCGCCGCCGCCGCCGCCGCCGCGCCTCCTCCTCCTCCCAGCTCTGCTGCTCCTGTTGCGGCTGCTGCTCCTCCCTTGACCGCCGCTGCTGCCGCCGCCGCCGCCCGATCCCCGGCCTCGGCCGCATCGTCGCCCTCGTCGCCCTCGGCCTCCTCCGCCGCGACCTCCTCCTCCATCGCCGTCGACGCGCCGGCGCCGCCCGCCGCCGCCCCCGCCGCCGCCATGCCCTCCCGCTCCTCCCCGTCGTCGCCGCCGCCCCCGGCCCCGCCCGCCGGCTCCACCGCCCTCCCCGCCGTCTCGTACCGGTTGATCAGCGCCAGCAGCTCCTCCCCGCCCGCCGGGCGCCCGAGCGCCTCGTCGACCGCCGTGCGACCCGCGCGGTTGAGCACGGCGGCCGACGCGCCGGCCTCGAGCAGCCTCTCGGCGCAGGGGCGCTGGCCGTTGAGGCACGCCCAGTGCAGGGGGGTGTTGCCCTGGGCGTTGGCGGCGTTGACGTCCTGCGGGTTGTTGTTGGGTTGGGTTTGGTTTAGTTTGGTTTGCGGCCGAGGAGGTTTGGGAGGGCGGGGGAGGGGAGGGGAGGGGCGCTGCCGCCGCCCGCGACAAGACGCACGGCGAGCGAAAAAGCACAAAAAAGAGAAACGACTCACCGCGCCGGCGCCAATTAGGATGTCGACGATGTCGCTGTGGCCGTTGGCGCACGCCATGTGAAGGGCTGTCAAGTGAGGGGGTGGAGGAGCGTATGTGCGTGCGCGATGGACGCAGCAAGGGCGTCAGTGCGCTTGTCTCCCACGCCGCGGGTCGGCCGCCGCCGCATTCTTCGCGCGCCGAACGGACGCAAAATGAATCCCTCACGCACCCGTGCGTCCGTCCTCGTCCGTGCCGTTTACGGGCGCCGAGTATTGCGACAGGGCCGCCCTCACGTCGTCCGTGTCGCCGTAGCGCGCGCTGTCGATGAGGAACTCGAGCACCTGTGCCGGCGTGGGCGTATCGGCGTCGGCCATCCTTTGGGGTTTGCGCGAGAGATAGAGGCGCGCGCCTCGCCTGTCCAATCGTTGATTAAGCAGGATTGGATCGTTGGCGCAACGTGGGACTGAATGAGGGCCGCTGCACGCGTTTTGGAAAAGAGGAGAGAAGGGACTCTCGGCTTTCCTCTCTCTCGTCCTCCTCCAGAAGCTCTCCGCCTCCCTACGCCCTCTCTTCACACACGCAAGCCCAGGCTCCTTCACCACACAGCAGGCATCACCACCTTCGACTCGACAAGCGACTCCCTTGCTCGCTTGCGTCTGCGTGCAAACGAAAGAACGATTGAACGATTCTTGAAAAACGAAAAGCGTCAAGCGCCTCGGCCTTCTTCACCCGCCTCCCCCCCACACAGCGCCCGCAAGCACGCACGCACGCCCGACCCTAGCAGCGCCCCAGATCTCAGGCCTTTTTGCCCCGCCGTCCCGCGCGCGCGCGCCTCGCCCGCTCGTGCTTCTTTGTCAAAAGACAAGCGCGCGCGCGCGTGTGGGGTTCGTCCCGGCGCCGTCCAAACCGTCGCCGCTCGCTCGCCACCGAGCAAAGAAGAAAAAGGCCCCCCTCCTCCCGAAGGCCTCGCCGCGCGAGCACTCGCCGCGGACTCGTCCTCCAGGGGCCGCTCGCCCGCTCGCCGAAATCAGCAGCAGCATCAGCAGCAGAAAGACCCTTTTTCTTCCCTGTCAAAAGCGGATTAAAAACAAAAAATGTCGTCCCCGTCGGCGGCCATGCTGCGGCTGCTGTCGGACCTCCGCGCCATCAAGAACGACCCCCCCGAGGGCTGCAGCGCCTCGCCCTGCTCCGAGGACAACCTCTACGTCTGGGCGGCATCCATCTGCGGACCCGCCGACAGCGCCTGGGAGGGCGGAATTTTTTCGCTGCGCATCGCCTTCGGCGACGCCTATCCCTCGCGCCCGCCCAGCGTCCGCTTCGCCAGCGAGGTGTTCCACCCGAACGTCTACCGCGACGGGAGCGTGTGCCTCGACATCCTGCAGGACCGGTGGTCCCCGGTTCACTCGGTGGGCACCATCCTCACCTCGCTGCGCTCCCTGCTGGAGGACCCGAATCTGGCGAGCCCGGCAAACCCCGAGGCGGCGGCGCTGCTGCGCGCCGACCCGGCGGCCTACCACAAGCGGGTGCGCCGGCTGGCGCAGCGGTCGCTCGAGTGACAGTCGTGTAGTGAGCGGTCGCGCGCGCGCTTGAGCTCGGGCGCGTTGGGCAGGGCGATGCGCTCTTGGCGGCGGCGGCGCGGTTGGTCGCGCCGATCAAAGGCGCGTCTTTTTTTGCCTTGTTTTGTTTTGTTTGTTTTTTGTTTGATTTTTGTCGTCGGCGCCAGCGAGGGGGCGTGTTTGGGTTCTTTCACGTCGTCCTTGCCTCTCCCTTGCCGGCCCCCCCATGTATTCTCCCATGTACCACCGCCTATCCCTCACCCAAATTCAAACTCCCGGCTGGGGGGTCTTGTAAAAACGACATGAACACACGAGGCGGCCGTCGTTGGCAGACGAGGACGGGCGCGGCGGAGCAGCGAGAGCGCGCACAGGGAGTCTCGGACCGAGTCATTTTCAGTCGTTTGTCGTTTCACAAGAAGATGAGCGGGGGTAGCAAAGCAGGGCACGTGTGCTCCAAAAACAATCACGGAAAAAGACAAACGAAATCAGAGCAAGCCCGCCGCCGACAGCGGCTTGTCGCTCCCGTTGCCGCCGCCGCCGCCTCTGCCGGCCGCCGCCGCCGCCGCCGCCGCCGCCGCCGCCGCCGCGCGCGCACACTGCCGGGACCGCAGCCTGTCGAGGGGCCTCTCGCCCAGGTCGTAGCCGACGACCTGCTGCGACATCTCGCCCAGGGCGCCGAGGGCGGCGGCCGAGCTGCTGACGGCCGGGCCCGCGCCGGCCTGCTGGGCGGCGGCAGCGGCGCGCGCGGCCTGCTGCGCGGCGGCGGCCGCGGCGGCGCGGCGGCTCGCGCGGCCGGCGGGCGGCGGCATGAGCGCGGCCGTGGCGGCGGCGGCGGCGGCAGCAGCAGCAACAGCCGAGGCGGCCGCGGCGGCACCTGCGGCCGTCCCGCCACCACGCCCGCCGCCGCGCCGTCCCGAGCTGCCGCCGTCCCCGCCGACCGCGCTGCCGCGGCGCGGGCGCTTGGCCGGCGTCGGCGTCGGGCCGCCGTCGCTGCTCGGCGCGTTTTCGCCGCCGCCGCCGCCGCCGCCCCGCTTGCCGCGGCCGGCCGACGGCGTGACGCCCGCGGCGACGGCGGCGGCGGCGGCGGCCTCTGCGGACGCGGCGGCGGCCGCGGCCGCGCCCCGGCACCCGGCGCCGAGGATCAGGTCGCCCGCCGGGTTGGCCTCCTCGCCGGGGGCGCCGCCGCTGCCGTCGTCGACCAGGGGGGCGCCAGCGCCGCCGCCGCCGCCGCCGCCGCCGGGCCCCACGCGCCCGCCTCCTCCGGCGCCGCCGCGGCCGCTGCCCGGCCCCCCGCCGCCGCCGCCCTTGTTGTCTGCTCCTGCTGCGGCAGCGGCCCCGCTGCTCGGCCCGCCGCCCGTGCCCTGGAACGAGTTGAGCAGGTTGTTGAGGCTGGCGATCAGCATGTTGCTGTGCTCGCCGCCGCCGCCGCCGCCGCCCCCAGCCCCAGGCCCTGCTGCTGCGGCCGCCGCCGCCGCCGCCGCGCCGTTCTCGGCGCCGCCCTCCCATCCTCCGCCATTGCCGCCATTGCCGCCGCCGTTGGAGGAGAGCGGCGGCTTGCCCAGATTTGAGCGCGCGGCTGCTGCTGCCGCTGCCGCGGGCGCCGGCGCGAGGTCGCGCAGCAGCGGCTGCGAGCCGCCGCCCTGGCTGCCGCTGCCCCCGAGCTGGTTGCCGACGTCGGCGAGCGTCGGGCGCGCCACGGCGGCGGCAGCAGCGGCGGCGGCAGCAGCGGCGGCGGCGACGGGCGCCGCGACCGCCGCCGCCGCCGCCGCCCACGCCGCCCCGACCGCCGCCCCCGCCCCCGCCACACCGCCGGCCCCAGACGCCAGCACCGCCACCGCCGCGGGACGCATCCACGTGACGGGCGCCTGCGTGGGGCCCAGGAGCGCGCCGTAACCCGCGGCGTCCGGAGGAGCCGCGCCGCCCGCGGCCCCGCGCTGCGTCGGCCCCTGCGTCGCCGCTGGGCCCAGCGCCGCCGCCGGCGTCCCGCCGCCCGCCCCGCTGCCCCCTGCTCCTCCGCTCGAGGAGAGCACCCGCTCCGCCCCCGGCGGCCGAAAGTCGCCCGGCGGCAGCGCGCGGCCCGCGCGCGCCGACTCGAGGAGCCACTCGGGCGAGACGATCTGCACGCGGAAGCGCGCGGCGAAGGCGGCCTTGTCCGAGGAGGTGCTCGCGGCGGCGGCAGCGGCAGCAGAGGCGGCGCCGCCGCCCCCCCCGCCGCTCCCGCCGCTCCCGCCGCCCCCGCCCCCGCCGCCGCCGCCGCCGCTCGCCGGCGGCACCGCCGCCATGACCAGGTGCGTGCACGCGCGGTTGAGCCCCTCGGCAAAGTGCCCCCCCAGCATGCCCACGACGTAGCGCACCGTCTGCTTGCGCGCCTCGTCCAGCCCCGAGGTGTGCACGCGCAGCGGGCGGAACGAGGCCAGCGGCAGCCGGTGCGGCAGAGGGCGGAAGGGCAGGTGTCGCTCGCCGATCTGCAGCAGCCTCCCCGCCCGCAGGCACGCCTTCACCCAGAAGGCCGTGACGCGCATGGTCGGGTGCACGGCGCGGAAGGCGCCCGAGGCGCGCTCGAGGGCCTGGGCGTCGGCCGGGGTGAGGCCGTGGGCGCAGAGGGCAAAGGCGCGGGCGGGCGCGGCGCCGGCCGGCAGCATGGCGGCGTCGAGGAAGACGCTGCCGCCGCCCGCGCGGACGGCGCACAGCGCCGCCGCCTCGGCCTCGGCCGGGGACTCGGGCGGGGGCGCGGGTGGCGGCTGCGGCCCTCCTCCTCCGGCTCCTCCCCCTGCTCCCGCGGCGCCGCCACCTAGTGCCGCCGCTCCCGCCGCGCGCAGGGCCGCCGGCGTGAACCAGTAGCCCGCGAAGGGGCGGTTTGGGTCGGCGGCGGGCTCGCGCCAAAACTCGGGCGCCGCGTGGGCCGCAAGCGCGGCGGCGGCGGCCGCGTCGCCAAAGCCGCCGCCGCCGAGGCCGCCGTGGCCGCCGCCGCCGGCCCCTGGGTTGCTGTAGGCACCCGTGCCGCCGCCGCCGCCCGCGAGGGCGTCGAGCGTCAGGGCGCCCGAGCCCTGGGCGCGGACGGTCGCGACGTGGCTGAAGACCCCCGGGGCGCTGCCGCCGCCGCCGCCCGTCGAGGCCGCCGAGGCGAGGCCCGCCGCCGCCCCTCCCGTCGCCGCCGTCGCCCCTCCCCCGTCGCCGCCGCCCGCCCCGGCACCCGCGTCGGCGCCCGCCGCGTCGCGGGCCAGCACGCCGTCCACGTCGAACAGCACGCTCGTCCCGCGCGCCGACGGCCCGTCCCCGGCCGCCACCAGCCGCTGCTCCCGGTGGCACAAACGCAGCCAGTCGGGCCGCACGACGCGCACCCACCGGCGCGCCGCCGCAAAGGCGCGCACGGCGGCGAGCTCCTGCCGCGTGGCGGCGGCGCCGACGACCACGTGCGACAGCGACGGCGACAAAAAAGGGCCCGCGTCGGCCCCCACGCCCGGGGCGCACCCGGCGGCGGCCACGGTCGCGGCGCCCGAGGGCAGGGCCGACGGCGGCGGGGCGGACAGCAGCGGGTAGCGCGAGGCGCCGTAGGCCGCCGCCACCGAGCAGAGCTCGCGCTGCTCGGCCGACGCCGCGCGGACGCCGACGAGCGACAGGACGACGCCGTCGAGGAATCGGGCGCGCGGGTGCAGAGGGGTGCCGTGGCGGCCGGCAAGGGAGACGAGCGCGGCGTCGAGCTCGGCGTCGGTGACCGAGGGCAGGGCCGCGCCGGCCTCGTCGGCGGCGGCCGCGAGCGAGGGCTGGTGCGCGCCGCCGCGGCCGGCGGCGGCGGCGGCGGCGTCGAGGCCGCCAAACAGCGCGGCGACGCGCGAGGCGGCGAGCCGGGCCTCGGCCGGGTCGAACAGGTCCGGCAGCGGCACAACGGGGGCGGGGGCCGGGGCCAGGGCGGCGGCGCCCGCACCGCCCGCGGCCAGGGTAGCGCTCGCGAGTGGCGGCATCGGCCCGAAATTCCGGTTGCTGCCATCCGCCCCGCCGCCGCCGCCGCCGCCGCCGCCGCCTTGCCCGCCTGCGCCGCCCGGCCCGGTCAAAAAGGCGTCGGCGGGCGTCACGCCGGGCAGGCCGACCGGCTCGGCCCCTCGTTCTCCGGCTGCTCCTGCTGCTGCTGCTGCTGTTGCCGCTCCTGCCGCCCCCCCCGCCGCCCCGCCGCCCCCGCCCCCGCCGCCCGCGGGCCGGCTGCGGACCGGGTGCGCCTCCTCCGGCGCCGGCCTCCCGAGCGCCTCGCTCGCCTCGAGCCACGCGCGCGCCACCACGCGGATGTTGCCCCACGCCAAGGCCGCCCGGTACTTCTTCCCCGACGGCTCGGCCGCCACCAGGTGCGTGCACCGGTCGCGGAACAGCTCGGCGCTGAAGGCGCCGCCGCCGCGCTCGACCATGGCCTGCGCGGCGTCGCGCTCCGCCACGGTCATGTTTGTCACGCTGACGTTGAGGCCCGCGAAGGGGCCGAGGCGGTGGCGGTCGTAGGGGGCCTGCTTGTTTGTTGGCGTTATTTGGTGTTGTGGGTTTTTGTTGTGGGTTTTTGTGTTGTGGTTGGGGCGTTGTGTTTCGGGCGTGCGCGCGGTGTTTGTCGTCGGGCGCGGAGCAAGGGGGTCGCGCTGCTCCGGCCGACGAGAGAAAATGGGGGGCAGACGCACGTTCATCTTAGTCCGGAAGCACTCGTGCACCCAGTCCTTGGTCACAAACGTGGACACCTTGTGGTGCTTGGCCGCGACGTCCTGTGTTTAGTTGTGGGTTTGTAAAGAGGAGATGTGGTTGTTTTTTGGGTGGGGTTGGGCAAAGCAAAGCGGAGGAGCGTCGCCGTCGGGCGCGGCAGCGCGCGCCGCCGGCAAACTATTTTTGTTGCTCCGTCGCGGGTACGCCCAATCCTCTCTGCGCACGCGCCCTCGCTCGGGCGCAATCATCGCGCGCATCGCAACCTAGACTCACGCGATACGTGGGATCATTGACGTTGCCGCAGACGACGATGTGCGGCGAGACATGCTGTCGCTGCGACCTCGACAGCACCGAGCCGCCCAGGGCGTCGATGCGCTCGACGATGGCCTCCAGGTCGGCGCCCTCGTAGCCGCAGACGACGAAGCGCGTGCCCTCGAAGGCGCGATACCTCCCGCCGCGGCTGTTGGCGCCCTGCGACCCGCTCATTGTTTCTTCTCGTCCTCAGCTCATTTTAAAACAACGCGGGGGTTCTCCAAATCGCGATGAGGTTTTGCCGCAGTGCTCGTGTATGTATGTTTCAAGGACGCGGTTCAAGAAAGGGGAAGAAAATAATGAGGTTTCCAAGCGATGCGTCCGGTAAGCACGCGCGTGAACCGTCAAGTAGAGAGAAGAGAGGCAGAGCGGCAGCGCCGGCGGCGGCGCCTGAAAGGCGAGAGCGGGGCGAGCAAGAGCGTGTAGAGACGGCAAAACGTTGTTGTTGTTGTTCTTGTTGCAGCTTGAGAGCAGATGCGAATGAAGACAGGCGGAGAGTAGAGAGGGAGGCGAGTGCGTGCCCGGGTCGTGACGGAGGATGAACGTGCTGCGCTTCCCAAAAAGCGCGACGACTGAACGCAACGATCGATGGCTTGGGCGCGCCGTGTCGTGTCGTTTGTCGTTTTGTCGTTTTGTCGTTGTGCGTTTCTTCTCTGTTGTGCGTCGTCGGCTGCTCCTCCTGCCTACCCACCGGGGCGACTGTGACCGCGCCGCAGGCGGTCACCGCGGCGACTGCGACCGCGTGGCGCTGCGCGCGCGATGGTGCTGGTGCTCCATGGCGGCGCCGCCGGCCCCGTCGCCATCGGCGTCGCCGCCCATCACCGGCGAGCGCGAGCGCGAGCGGCCGCGGCCGCGGCCCTGCTGCTGCAGCGCGCCCGCCGCGTCGGCCATGCCCGCGTCGCCGCCGCTGTCGGCACCGCCGCGCCCCCCGCCGCCGCCGCTGTCGGCGCGGCCGTCGGGGGGCGGCGCGCGGGGCCCGCGGGGCCCGCGGTCCTCATAGACGGCGGGGGCGCGGCCGCCGCCGCCGCCGCCGCCGTTGCGGCCGCGGCCATCGTCCCCGCCGCCGCCGCCGCCGCCGCCGTACCCGCCGTAACGCCCGCCGCCGCGCGGGGGCGAGCCCGAGCGGCCGCGGGCCGGCGGCGGCGAGCGCGACCGGCGGCCGCCGCCGCTGCCGCCGCCGCCGCGCGGCGGCGAGCGCTCGCGGCGCGCGTCGCCGCCGCCGCCGCCGCCGCCGCGCCCGTACGGCGAGCGCTCGCGGCGGACGGGCGAGCGGCTGCGGCTGGTCCGGCGCCCGCCGCCACGCCCGCCGGGGCTGCGCGAGCGCGAGCGGTAGCGCCTGCCCTCGCGGTCCCGCCCGCCGCCACCGCCGCCGCCGCCGCCGCCGCCGCCATTGCCGCCGCCGCCGCGCCCGCCGCCGTCCCCCCCCCCGCCACCCCCTCCCCCGCC
>Ga0105054_10001915_pt1 | contig 33693 bp, 20 predicted proteins | sample BON02_FD_78091 | JGI IMG/M metagenome (GOLD analysis project Ga0105054, IMG submission 78091) | Freshwater microbial communities from Lake Bonney liftoff mats and glacier meltwater in Antarctica - BON-02 (megahit assembly) | ecosystem: Environmental > Aquatic > Freshwater > Ice > Glacier...
TGGCGGTCCGTTTCGCCGCGGGTGACTTCGGCGGCCGGTCGGTCACGGTGGGTTCCGCCCAGCCGGTCCGCCTGATCCTCCGGAGTGCGCGTGCCGCCGAGGCGCTGGGACGCGGCGAGGAGATCGTCAGCGACATGTACCGCATCGCCGGCACCGACGATGACCCGGACGCCGACATCATCGTCCATGGCGGCCTGGGCCAGGACCAGGGTTTTGTCATCAACCCCGGACGCTCGTTTCTGGCCGACCTCCTGGGTGCAGACATCGACCCGCTGCCCTGCAGGGAACTCTAGCCCCCGGCCGGGCCGGATGCCGTCAGGTGTCCGGCCCGTTGGCGCGGAACTGCGACGGCGTCTGGCCCGTGATCCGGCGGAACTCGGTGTTGAAGCTCGATTTGCTGACAAATCCCGCGTCGAACATCACCTCCGTGATGGGCAGGTCGCTTTCGCGCAGGGCGCGCTGGGCATGGCGTATGCGGAAGCCGTTGATGTAGCGCGAGAAATTCTCGCCGGTCACCCGGTTGATCGCCTGCGATACCTCGCGCGCGCTCACCGACAGGCGTCGCGCCACCCGTGCGAGTGTCAGGTTGCTGTCGGTATAGAGGCGCTTCTCGTTCAGCACCGTGTCCAGGGCGGCCATCAGTTCACGGTCGCGCCCGCTGGGCTCCTCCGTCCGGGACGGTGCAGGGCCTGACCCGGCCATCGCCATCGGTGCACCGACAAGGGCCACGACCACGACAAAGGCGGTGAAGATGCCCGAGACACCGGTCAGAAGCCGCAGGATCGTGGCATCGCCGGCAAACAGGCCGGCGGCGACGATCAGCAGGTCGGTCGCGACCATCATGGCGATCAGGAAGGTCGTGGCGTAGAGCGCCGCCCGCACCAGACTCATGCTCTGGGGCGGCACCTGCGCGAAGTCGTCGGCGCCAAGGCGCAGGAGCGTGGCGATGCGGAACAGGTAGATGCCGTTGATCGCCAGCACCAGGACATCGGCCGAGATGGCGACACGCGCCAGGATGACCAGTTGCGCCAGCACCACCGGCACGCCGTTCCACAGCAGTGCCGTGCGCAACGACGCCGTCCTGTCCTGGGTCAGGGCGCGGAACCCCAGATAGGCGGCCGGGGCCACCACCACGGCGATCAGCGGCTGGACCCTTGCCGCCCATGCCGCCTCCCATGACAGCCTGAAACCCAGCAGCAGCCCGATCACGCCCAGCGCCAGAAGAAAGGCGCACAGGAACAGCCGCGCGGCAAACGGCGCCCGCGTGTTCTGCGCCAGGGCCCAGGCGGCGATGGTCGTCAGCACGCTGACCAGCCAGACAAGGGGAAACGCGGTCACGCCCGCCTCCATAACTTCACGTTAGACATCTGCCCGGGCCGTCTGCTGCTCGGCCCCGTGGGAGCGCCGGGGCAAGAGCAAGGTGCCGGTCGCCGGCTCAGGCGAGCTTGACGTCGCTGATCTGGATGACGGGCTGGACGGTCGTGTAATTGGGAATGTCGGCCAGGATCGCTGCGGCATGCGGGCCGAAGGCAGCCTGAAACGCATCGACGGAATCGAACAGCAGGTGGCCCATCGCAACGTAGGCCGGATCCGTGCCGGGTGCGCCGCCGGCAAGGCCGTGATCGACCGTGGCCCCCTTGCATGCGGCGCCCAGCTTCTGGCGGACCATCGGGATATGGCTCTCGAGGTAATAGTCCATGTTGAAGTTGTCGCCGCTCTTGTGCGGATACAGCACGCTTACCTTGATCATGGGGATCTCCCTGTTGATGCGCCACGCATGTCGCACCTTGCACTGATTCCCGAAGACCTTGGTTCAATCCCAAGTCCGTAAGCATGAGCAATAGGTCACCGATCCGCAGTTGCGCAAGCGGCGAAGCACTTCGCACCGCAAGGAGCAAGGCGCCCTCGCCGCAGCGGGGAATATCGGTGCTGCCTGGCGGCGCGCCGATTGTGATGGCCTGTAGGGCGGCAATCCAGGTTTCGCCGGGGAGGGGTGCCATGCGGTATTGCGAAGCTGCATCACAGAACAGTGTCTCGCGCGTCATGAATTTTTAAAGCTGTATTCCTGATTTACCAATCAAATTTCGTCTCCACGGATATAAAATGTGTAAATTATTTTACATTTCAAACTGATTTTTTAGGGATTTTTCCGCTATAACTAAATAACGATAAACAAACAATTGGGGTAATCCCTGATGCGTATCTATCGCTTGAGTCTGTCGTGTGCAGCGTTACTTTTCGCTTCGTTGTTTACTGGAAACGCACGCGCAGCGGAAACGCTGACGCTGGCCGGTACGGGTGGCGCGATGCCGATGGCCGAAGTGATCGCCGACGCGTACGACGCGGCGACCGGCACCAGGATCGAAGTCATCTTCGGCGTCGGCAGCGGGGGCGCCATCCGTGCCCTGGGTGACGGCGCGATCGACCTTGCCATTTCTTCCCGCCCGCTGAAGCCCGGCGAAGCCGAGCTTGGCCTGACCGCGATTGCGATCGCGCGAACGCCGCTCGTGTTCGTCACCTCGCAGGGAGAGCCCGACAGCTTGGCGAGCACAGAGCTTGCCGCCATCTACGCGTCGCCGGATTCCCGGTGGTCGGACGGGTCACCGATCAAGATCATCCTGCGGCCTGAGTCCGATGGTGACACCGCCCTCGTGGAGGAGGCCTTTCCGGGAATGCAGGCCGGGTTCGAGGCGGCGCGGCTTCGCCCGGAGATCCCTGTTGAAGCCACCGATCAGGACAGCGCCAAGGCTGCCGAGGAGCTGCAGGGTTCCCTTGTCCAGGCCGGTTACAGCCAGATCGTGACCGAACGGCGCGATCTGCGGTTTGTTCCGATCGACGGTGTCGCGCCGACGCTCGATCACTTCGAAGCCGGCGACTACCTCTACGAGAAGGTTTTCTACCTCGTCTATTCCGAGGCCGGGAAAGTGGGGGCGGAGGGCCTGCTCGGGTTTCTGCGGTCTGCGGAGGGCCAGGATACCCTGCGCGCGTCGGGAAGCCTGCCGGCTGCCGAGTAACGGGCGCGATCGGTGAAACGAGTTTCGCTCCGCACCCTTGTCAGCACCATCGGGCTGTTTGTCGCGTTGACTTCCGCGACGGTGATCCCGAGCGGTGTTCTGCTCGTGCGTCACCAGAACATATCGCAGATGCTGACGTTCAAGGCCCGGCTCAATGCCGACCGTCTTGCCCAGTACATCTATGGCCATGCCGCGATGTGGCAGTACCAGGAACTCCGGCTCGACGAACAGATCCAGTTGCCGACAGCCGGCCGCGAGGCGATTCACCAGACGATCTATGGCAGCGACGACAAGCCGTTGCTCCACAACGGACCGGAACTGGACTTGCCGGTCATGAGCCGGCGCGCCGACATCGTCGTCAACGGCGAGGTGGTGGGCCATCTCGACGTCTCGGCAAGCCTGCGCAGCACCCTCTACTGGACGGGTGCCGCAGCGCTTCTGGGCGCGATGCTGGGGTTTGGCATGTATTTCTCGGTGCGGGTGTTTCCCCTGCGGGTGCTCGACCGGACGCTGGGAGCTCTGCACGGCGCGCAGCGCGATCTGTCCTCTCAGAACCTGCGCTTCGATGCCGCGCTGACCAACATGTCGCAGGGCCTCCTGATGCTCGATGCAGGGGCCAGGCTGGTGCTGTTCAATGCGCGTTTTGCCGAGATCTACGGGCTGCCCCATGATCGGGTCGTACCGGGCATGACCATGCCGGAACTGATGGCCCTTGCCTTTGCGGCAACCGGGATCGAGGAGGCCAACCCCGGGGACACCCTGGCCCAGCAGGAAAAGGCCTTTGCCGATCCCGAGGGGGGCTCCTATGTCCAGCACCTCAGCGACGGCCGGAGCATCGCCTCTTCATTCCGGCCGATGCCCAACGGCGGCATCGTTCTGACCTTCGAGGATATCACGCAGCAACTGATCGCCGAGGAGAAGATCCGGTACCTGGCGCAGTATGACGCGCTGACCGACATGCCCAACCGAGCCAGTTTCCATGACCAGATGGGCGTCGTCATGCAACAGTTGCGGCGCGGCGAATCCGTTGGCGTCCTGAGCATGGATCTGGACCACTTCAAGGCGGTCAACGACACGCTCGGGCACCCGGTCGGCGACCTGTTGCTGCAGGCGGTGGCCCGGCGCATGCAGAGCTGTCTGCGTGACGAGGACATCGCGGCAAGGCTGGGCGGCGATGAGTTTGCGATCCTCCAGATTCCCGCAGGAGAGCCCTCCGACACCAGTGCGCTGGCAACCCGCATCATCGAGGTTGTCGGGGCGCCCTACGACCTCGACAACCACCGCGTGATGGTGGGCGTCAGCATCGGTATCGTGATTGCGACCGAGGACGACTGCGATCCCGATTCCCTGATGAAGAACTCCGATCTGGCTCTCTATCGCGCCAAGGCCGATGGCGGCAGTGTCTATCGTTTCTTCGAAGCCGATATGGATGCGCTGATGCAGGCGCGCCGTGTCATCGAACTCGACCTGCGCAAGGCGATCAGCAACGGCGACGAGTTCGAGCTGTTCTATCAGCCCATCGTCGATATCAAGACCGGGAAGGTCACCAGTTGCGAGGCGCTGCTGCGCTGGAACTGCCCCGGCCGCGGCCTCCTGATGCCGGCCGACTTCTTCCCCGTCGCCGAAGCCACGGGGCTGATCGTGCCGATCGGCGCATGGGTCCTGCAGCAGGCCTGCTTCGAGGCTGCGCAATGGCCCGAGGCCATCACGATTGCCGTCAATCTCAGCCCGGCCCAGTTCAAGAGCAAGGTTCTGGTTTCCACCGTCGAGAGCGCGCTTGAGACGTCGGGCCTTCCTGGCAGCCGTCTCGTGCTCGAAATCACCGAACTCGTCCTGGCCGAAAAGATCGAGGACATTTTTGCCGTTCTGCATCAGCTTCGCGATCTCGGGATCAGGATCGCGATGGACGATTTCGGCACCGGTTATTCCTCGCTGGGGTATCTGCGCAGTTTCCCCTTCAGCACGATCAAGATCGATCAGTCCTTCATCCGCGACCTGCCTGGCAGGGAAGACAGCGTCGCGATCGTTCGCGCGGTCGTCGGCCTCAGCAGCAGCCTGGGCATCGAGACCATTGCCGAGGGCGTGGAAACCGAGGAGCAGCTCGCCAGCGTCACCTCCGAAGGCTGTACCCGTTCCCAGGGTTACCTCTTCAGCAAACCCCTCCCGTACACCGGGGTCGAGGAACTGCTCCGCGAGCAGGCCGCCATCGCCGAGACAGGCTGACGGTCAGCGGCGCGGGCCCTCACACCGCCAGTGCCATGCCCTCGCCATAGGGCATGTCGGCGCCGCCCGAGGGGTTGCCGTCCGCGTCGAAGCCGATCGCCTGCACCGCCGCGATCTCGTAGCTGTAGGGGCTCCTCACCACCGTATAGCCGGCTTCCTCCAGCGGCGCGTGGGCGTAGCTGGGGATGCGGGCGGTGACGGCGATGGCGTCGCTGGTGGCCGAGAAGCGCGGCGCCAGCACCGCCTCCTGGGGCGTCATGCTGAAATCGACGACGTTCAGGATCACCTGCAGCACGCCCATGGCGATCTGGGTGCCGCCGGGTGCGCCCAGGGCCAGAACGGGGCGGCCCTTGTCGAACAGGATGGTCGGGCAGATCGACGAGAAGCGCGCCTTGCCCGGCGCGATCGATCCGGCCCGGCCCGGCCGCGGGTCGAAGACCGACATGCAACCGTTGTACATGAACCCCAGCCCGTCGGTGATGACGCCCGACATCATGCCCAGCGAATGGGTCATGGAGACGATGCTGCCGGTCTGGTCGACCACGGTGACATGGGTCGTGCCCGGCGATTCCGGCAGGCCCAGGCGCGGCACGTGCGCCTTTTCGCCGCGCGCGATGGCCGCTGCCTTCTCCGCGGCATAGTCCTTGGACGTGAGGCGGTCGACCGGGACGTCGTAGAACCGCGGGTCGCCGACATGGGCGTCCTTGTCGGCGGTGGCGACCTTCATGGCCTCGGCCACGGTGCGGATGTAGTCGGCGCTGTTGTGGCCCATGGCCTTCAGGTCGAAGGCTTCCAGGATGTTGAGCATCTCGACCAGCATGATGCCGCCGCCCGGCGGCCGGTTGGTCGCCATGTCCAGCCCCCGGTAGCTGCCCCACAGCGGTGCTGCCGTCTCGGTCTCGTAGGCCGCCAGATCGGCCGCGGTCATAAGGCCGCCGTTTGCCGCCATGTCGGCATCGATCCGCGCCGCGATGGCGCCGCTGTAGAAGGGCGCCGAACCGTGTTCGGCGATGGTCGTCAGGGTCGCTGCGTAGTCGGGGTTTTTCACGACCGCCCCGATGTCCCTGGGCGCTCCGCCAGCGTCGCAATAGACCGCCCGGCCCGTGGCGCTGTGGCGCAGGCGCTCCAGCACCGTGGTGCGCCCGGGCCGGTCGGGCGAGACCCAGTAGCCGTGGACCCCGGGGCTGACCATGAAGCCGTCGGCGGCGGCCCGGATCGCCGGTTCGACCAGCACGCCCCAGGGCAGGTTGCCCCAGCGGCCATGGGCCTCGTGCAGCGCCTTGAGTGTACCCGGTGTCGTGATCGACTGATGACCGAGGTCGTTGACCGCGCCCTTGAGGATGAAACCGAAGCCGTCCTCGGTTTCGCCCAGGATGCGGTCCTGCCACATCTCCGGGGTCGCCGCGGCGGGCACGCGGCCGTGGAAGTCGATGATCTCGTGGGTGCCGCTGCCCGGCATCAGCACGTGCATGCTGCCGAAACCGGCGATGCCGCACATCAGCGGATCGACCACGGTCTGCACGAAGGCGCAGGCGATGGCGGCATCGACCGCATTGCCCCCGGCCATCAATACCCTCGCGCCGGCTTCCACCGCATCGGGCTGCAGACTGACGATCATGGCCTTGTTCATTGCTTCCCCCGCTTGCGCCTTGTCGGGCGCGATGATACCCGCCGGGCGACAAAAGTGGAGCCTTCCGATGAGCGAGCAGACCTGGAATGCGCAGGGTTATCAGACCAACGCCGGCTTCGTGCCGGTGCTGGGCCGTCCCGTGCTCGAACTGTTGGCGCCCCAGGCCGGGGAACACATCCTCGACATGGGTTGCGGCGACGGCGCGCTGACGGTCGAACTGGTCGCGGCTGGCGCCACGGTGGTGGGCATCGATTCCAGCCCGGAGATGATCGCCTCGGCGCGCGAGAAAGGCCTGGACGCCCATGTCGCCGATGCCGCCAGCCTGGCGCTCGGCGGCGCCTTCGATGCCGTCTTTTCCAATGCCGTGCTGCACTGGGTCAAGGATGCCGACGGCGCCATCGCCAGCGCCTGGCGCGCGCTGCGTCCCGGCGGCCGTTTTGTGGGCGAGTTCGGCGGCCACGGCAATGTCGCGGCCATCGTCACCGCGCTGGTCGCCGTGCTCGATCGGCGGGGCATCGACGCCCGTGCCTTCCATCCCTGGTTCTATCCCACGCCGCAGGCCTATCGCGCCCGCCTGGAGAAGGCCGGCTTCCGCGTCGACAGCATCGCCCTGGTGCCGCGCCCGACGCCGCTGCCCACCGGCATGGCCGGCTGGCTCGAGACCTTTGCCAACCCGTTCCTGGCGGGCCTGGCCCCGGCCGACCGTGCGCCTGCGCTGGCCCAGGCGGTGAAGCTGCTGCGTCCGGCCCTGTGCGACGACGAAGGCAACTGGACCGCCGATTACGTGCGCCTGCGCTTCGCGGCGACCCGTCCGGATTGACCTGCGGCGCCTCTTGACGCTCCGGCCCGGCGCGCCGATTATACGGTCGTATAGTCGGCTGCGGGCGAGGAGACGGCACCATGGCGCAGAACAACGTTCTCAAGGGTGACTTCGGCGGCGCGTTCAAGCGGCCGTTCAGCGACGATGCAGAACACTCCTGGAGTCTGCCGTCGCGCTACTACACCGATCCGGCGGTCTGGGAGGCCGAGAAGGAGAAGATCTTCTACCGCTCCTGGATCTACGTCTGCCACGAGAGCCAGATCGCCAAACCCGGCGACTACACCACCACAAAAATCATCGACCAGAATGTCGCCGTGGTGCGCGGTCGCGATGGCGCCCTGCGCGCCTTCTACAATGTCTGCCAGCACCGGGCGCACGAACTGCTCACCGGCCAGGGCAACCTCAAGGCCGTCATCACCTGCCCCTACCATGCCTGGGCTTACGACCTGGAAGGCAAGCTGCGCACCGCGCGCAACTGCGAAAAGGTGAAGGGGTTCGACAAGGCCGATTTCACCCTGAAGCAGGTTCGCATCGAGACCATGCTCGGCCTCGTCTTCGTCAACCTCGACCCCGATGCCGTGCCGCTGGTCGATCAGGCGCCCGAGCTGGAGGCCGACATCCGGGCCAGCGTGCCCCACTGGGACGAGATCGTCTTCACCAACACCTATGATTTCGGCGGCCGCCCGATCGAGGCCGGCTGGAAGGTCGTCGTCGACAACTACGTCGAGTGTTACCACTGCGCCACCGCGCATCCGGCCTTTGCCGACATGATCGAGATGCCGGCTTACGAACACACCACGCAGGGCATCACCGCGCGCCAGCTCGGGCCGAAGATCCACGCCGACAACAGCGCCTACAAGCTGACCGAGGAGGACCGCACCAAGCAGGCGTTCTTCTGGTATCTCTGGCCCACGACCACGATCAACGTCCTGCCCGGCCGTGGCGATGTCATGGTCACCAGCGTCGTGCCCCAAGGGCCCGGTCGCACCGCCTTCCGCAACGACCGTTTCGCCGTCGGCGGCGAACCCGAAATAACCGAGCGTCACGACTACCTGCAGAACATCCTGGGCGTGGAGGACATGGACCTCTGCGAGTCCGTCCAGCGCGGCCTCGTCTCGAAGGGCTACGACCAGGGCCGCTTCATGGTCGACGAAGCCCGCACCGGCGAAGGCGAACACGTCGTCCATTTCTTCCACAAGCTGGTCTTCGACGCCCTGAACGGGTGAGGGCCGTTGCCAGACCGCAGCGTCATCGCGAGCACCGAACCCACCCGCTGTCATCCCGGCCGGAGGGCGCAGCCCGCAGAGCCGGGATCGGGGATGGTGCAAGACAACGGGCGATCCCGGCTCTACGCTTCGCTGCGGCCGGGATGACAATCAGGGGTTGGTTGGCTCTGCTCCTCAGAATGTCATCCCGGACAAGCCCGAAGGGCGCGGATCCGGGATCCTTGACGGAATACCGATCAGGTTACGATCTAGATTTACAACCTGAGATTGTATTTTCGCTTCTCTAATCCCATTTCTACCGAACGAACCCAATTCGGCCTAACCCGCTGTTCTCACTACGCGAATCCGATTCTCCGAATCCATCGCGTGAACGTCCTCACGGACGGCCCACGATCTCCACGAAAACCTCGGCATCGGCCGAACGTCCCGCCGCGTCGGTGACGGTGATGGCGGCAAAGCCGTTGCCGTCGGGCACCCATGCGGCATCGCCCCGGCGGTCGGCCGCCACCGGTGTGCCGTTGACGAACCAAGCGAACGGCGCCTGGCCGCCATCGACGCGCAGGGGCATGGCCTGGGCCGCGCCGTCCGCCCAGGCCAGGCGCAGGCGGGCGCCGTCGACGGGGAAGGAAAGCTCCGGCCCGTTGGCTGCGGCATCGCGGTCGAAGCGGGCGAGATAGGCCGGCAGCGTGGCGCTGGCCATGGTCGTCACCGCCTCGGGCGGATGCGCCGCCGGGTCGGTGTCGTCCGGGAACAGATCGAAGACCGAGAGCAGGATGGGCGAGGCGGTGTCGATGCCGATACAGCCGCCGCACGGGCTGCCGTCGGCCCGCCCGACCCAGACGCCGACCGTGTGCTGGGCCGAAAAGCCGATCGCCCAGGCGTCGCGGTAGCCATAGGAAGTGCCGGTCTTGAAGGCAATCGGGCGGGCGCTGCCGTCCTGCAGGAAGCCTCCCGTGCGCGGTGCGTCGCGCAGGATGTCGGCCAGGTACCAGGCCGCGAACGGCGCCATCAGCCGCGTGCCCTCTGCCTCGGGTGGGTCGCGCAGTTCCACCAGCGGGCGCACCAGGCCGCCGTTGGCGATGCCGGCATAGGCCGCGGTCAGATCGGTCAGCGTGATGCCGACGCCGCCCAGCGCCAGCGGCAGGGTCGGCCCCGATGCGCCGGGCGGGTAGGTCATCCTGATCCCTGCGGCCGCCAGCGCCGTGTCGAAGCTGGTCGCGCCCAGACGGTCGAGCACGGCGACGGCCGGCACGTTGAGCGACCAGGCCAGCGCCTCGCGCGCCCGCACCATGCCGGCGAAACCGCCGTCGAAGTTGACCGGCCGGTAACCCGCGAAGTTGCGCGGCCGGTCCTCGATCAGGGTGTCGGGATGGAGCAGGCGGCGGTCGAAGGCCAGACCGTAGATCAGCGGTTTCAGGGTTGAGCCGGGCGAACGCACCGCCCTGGTCATGTCGACCATGCCCTGGCGCCCGGCATCGAAGTAGTCGCGTGCACCGATCTGCGCCAGCACTTCCATGGTCGCGTTGTCGACCACGATGATCGCCAGCGTCGCGCGCGGATCGGCGGCAGGCAGGCGCAGGGAGACCATGTGTTCGATCGTGGCCTGCAGAGTGGCGTCGATGGTCGTGGCGATGGTGCTTGTGCGGGGCTGGCCGGCTTCCAACCGCTCGGCCAGATGGGGCGCCAGGAAGGGCAGGTCGCGGCGGCCCTGGGGCACGCCCGATGTCATGGCGCGTTCGGCCTCAGCCTGGGTGATGATGCCCAGTTCGGCGGCACGGGCCAGCACGCGGTCGCGCGCCGCCCGTGCGGCCGCCGGATGTCGGTCCGGGCGCAGCCGTTCGGGCGACTGCGGCAGGGCGACCAGCAAGGCCGCCTCGGCCGGCGACAGGTCGGCTGGTTCCTTGCCGAAATAGGCAAGGCAAGCGGCGCGCACGCCTTCCAGATTGCCGCCGAAGGGCGCCAGCGTCAGATAGAGGCCGAGCACACCCTCCTTGCCGAGATCACGCTCGAGCTGCAGTGCCCGGGCCATCTCGCTGAGCTTGGCACCCAGCGTGCGCGCGCGCGGTTCCAGCAGGCGGGCGGTCTGCATCGACAGGGTCGAGGCGCCCGACACGATCCGCCCCGCCGACAGGGCCTGCCCCAGGGCGCGCGCGATGGCCAGCGGATCGACGCCGGGATGGCTGTCGAAACGGCGGTCCTCCCAGCCCTTGAGCATGGCCAGATAAAGCGGATCGACGTCGGCGGCTGTTGCGGGCAGGCGCCACATGCCGTCGCTGGCCAGAAAGGCGCGCAGCACGCTGCCGTCGCGCGCCTCCACCGTGTGGGTCACCGCCGCTGCGCGCGACAGGTCGGGCGGCGCCGCCCGGTCGAGTGCGGCGAGCACGACAAGAATCGCGACGCCTCCCCAGGCGGCCGCGATCAGCCCCGTGCGTGTCTGCCTGCGCACGCCTGCGCCTAGGGCGCGGTCACGTCGAGTGTGCCGGCCACCCCGCGGGCGAACAGATAAGGCCGGTACATGTCCTCGACGAAGGGTGCGGGCACGACATAACGCCCCGGTGTCACCGCGCGCGCGACATAGGCCAGCGTCACGGTGCCGTCATGGCGTTCCAGGTCGAGGACCGCAACGAAGCGGTCGTCGCGCAATTCGACCTGCTCGGGTTCGGCAAGTTCGGGCATCCAGCCGAATTCGCTGGCTTCGATGGCGCCTTCCAGGCGGGCGTTTTCCAGCTCCAGGCCGGCCGGCAGCATGTCGACGATCATGGCGTCATGGCGCAGGGCGTCGACGGCCGTGACATGGAGCAGCACGACGACACGCTGATGCTGGCGCAGGCTGCTCGCATCAATGGCATTGCCGGCCATGTCATAGACCTCGCGCACGATGCCGAAGCCGTCGGCCTCCGCCGGTGCATCCGCGCGGGGATAGCCGGTCCACGAAAGCGAGAGGTAGAGCGGCGCCTCGCCCTGGTTGGCAATCAGCGTGCCGCCCCCCTCAGGCGGCCAGGCCAGAGGCTGCCGCACCGGGCCGTTGCGCTCCTCAAGCACGCCGCCGATGGTCACGGCGACCGGCGCGTCCGACTGCACGGCGGCCGCGCCGACCACCAGCCAGGCCTTCTCCTGAGTGCTGGTCCAGCGGCGTTCGCCGTAACGCTGGGCGACATCGGCGGTCAGACCGGCGATTTCGGCCGCCGTGGCGATGCCGCTTTCGAACAGCAGGGCCTTGGCCATGGCCGAATCGCGCAGGGGCGAACCGTAGATCGCGTAGTCGGAAATGCCATCGCCGCCGATCGCTTCGAAGCTCTCGCGGGTACGCACCGGATCGCCCAGATCGGCAAAGGCTGCCGCAAGCAGGGCGTGGCCGATGGAGCCCAGGCCCGATCGGCTCAGGCGGTCGGCGGCATAGGCCAGTTCATAGGCATCGCCCTGGCCGGCACGCGCCAGGACATGCAGGGCATAGGCACGGGCGCTGGCGTTTTCGCTGGTATCGTCCAGGGCCCGCGACAGGGCCTCATAGGCACCGGCCATGATCGCCTGCGGCACGAAATGCCCTTCAGCCTCCGCCCGCCACAGGAAGTCGGTGACATAGGCGGTCAGCCAGGTCGAACCCCCGCCATGCCAGGACCACAGGCCGAAATCACCGTCGCTGCGCTGCATCGCGCCAAGGCGCCGGATCGCCTGTGCGATGCGGTCGTCGATTTCGCGCCGGGTCAGGTCGATCAGCGTGCCCCCGGCGTCGAGCCTGTCGATGTAGAGCATCGGCAGCGCCGTGCTCGTGGTCTGTTCGGCGCAGCCGTAGGGGTAGAGATAGAGCCAGCGCAACAGGCTGGCGGTATCGATCGGCGGGCTGCTGTCGGCGGTCAGGGCAACCGACAGATCGCCTTCCAGGAAACCGGCGGTCAGGCCGGGGCCGGCCGTAAAGGAGGCTCCGGGTGCCAGGTCGATGACGCGCCGCTGGGTCGTCACGCTTGATGGCGCGTGCACACTGAGATCCCAGCTTCGTTCCTGGTAGAAGTCGTCCGGCCCGCTGATCACCAGCGTCATGGCCGCCACGCCCAGGGCCGTGGCTTCCAGGCGGAAGCCCGCCCCGATGCGTTGGCCCGCTTCCAGTTCGGCCAGCACGGTGGCCGGCTCGCGCACGCTGACAGGACCTTCGGCGACAAGCTGGAAACGGTAGCTGCCGGCCACGCCCGCGACATTGTCGATGGCGAGCGATGCCATCGAGCGGTCGCCCGGCGCCAGGAACCGCGGCAGTACCAGATCGGCGACCACGGGGGCGGCAACGCTCATGGTCGTCTCGGCCTGTCCGACCCCGCCCGCCGACCAGGCCACTGCCATCAGGCGCAGGCGGCCGTTGAAGTCGGGGATGGCAAGCGGCACGATCGCGACCCCATCGATCACCGGCACGATGCCCGAGAACAGGGCGACAACCTTGCTGGAACGTTTGGAGAGGGCGTCGCCGAACCCCCCGCCCTTGCGGTCGCCACCCGAGCGCATGGCACCGGGGGCCGCGCCGGTGGCGTCGATCAGGCGGCCGTAGAGATCGCTGATCGCCACGCCCAGACGCCGCTGACCCAGGAACCATGCGGAGGGATCGGGCGCGCTGTAGCGGGTGAGCTGCAGGATGCCGTCATCCACCGCGGCGAGCGTGACGTAGGCGTCGCCGCCGATGGCATCACCGACGGTGATGGCGACATCGATGGTCTGCTCGGGTTCGATGGCCGCGGGTGCATCGATATCGACCGCAAGGGCCTGGCCGCTGCGCTCGACGCTCATCCAGGCGACGCCGACGGCGCGCTGGGGGATCGAGGGCACCGGCGGATCGGGCGCGCCATAGGCCGTGGCCACGACATAGGCGCCAGGCGCCCAGTCCTGCGCCACCGTCAGGGTCACTTCGGCGCCTTCGTCGGGCACCGCCACGAACTGCATCTGGTGCATGGCGTCGTCCATCACGGCCAGCGCGACCTGCGCATCGAAGGGCGGATCGATGAAGACGGTGACGGTATCGCCCGGCGCGAAGGACTCTTGCGACAGGGTCACGGTGACGCGGTCCGGCGGGCTGTCACCGGCGATCGGGCCACGGCTCCAGCCTGAACGAAAACGCACACTGGTCGCCGCGCCGCTTTCGGGATCGTAGATTTCCAGCCGGTAGCGGCCCCAGTCGATCTCCTGGGTGATGCGGACAAAATCGGTCGCGCCGGCCTCGAAGCTGCCGTGGGCGACCACGTCGTCCCACAGGAAGCCGCGATAACGCCAGTTGCCGCCATCGTCCCACCAGCGCCATTCGTAGCCCTCGCGCACCAGATTCCACGCCAGCCCGTCGCGCGCCACCCGGTTGCCCTGATCGTCCCAGACGCCGATGTCGAACGCGGCCTCCTGGCCCCAGCGGACATAGGTGTCGAACAGCGGCTTGATGCCGATCAGCAGGTCGGTGGAAAGCACGGTCATCTGCCCGTCGCGCCCGACCGGGCGGCCGCCGACATCGAAGATCTGGGCGTGCAGCGCGACCGCGACCGGCGAGGTCGTCGCAGGCATGTCGGAAAGGTCGAGCACCACCTCGGCATGGCCGGCGGCATCGGTGACGAAGGGCAGCGGCTCGGGCGAACGGGCCTCCAGATCCTCCTCGACCAGGCCGAAGGCAAAGCCGTTGTCCAGACCCAACGGATCGCGCTCGGCGGCAAAGGTCAGCGTCAGTTCGCCTTCCAGGCCAGCGGCGACCCCGCCGTAGAGGTAGTCCGCGTCGATCACCGCACGGCCGGTGATATCGGTCGCGGTCAGGATTGCAGGATCGGCGGCAAGGTCGAACTCGATGCGCGGCGGTACGAAGTCGTCGACCAGGAAGGTGATGCTGCCGATGGCGCGCGAGGCCGGGTCGGCCAGGGCCTCGACCGTCCACTGGCCGGTGTAGGCATTGTCGGGCAGCTCGACATCCAGCGGATGGCCGCCCTGTCCGGCATCGGCAACCACGGTGCGCGAGACCTCGACGCCGTCCGGGCGCAGGACGCGCAGGATCAGCGACAGGCCGGTCACGGCAACAGATTCATCGTCGCGCAGCAGCGCCATCACATGGGCGGTTTCGCCCGGCCGGTAGATGCCGCGTTCGCTGTAGAGGAAGGCATCGAGCGGGCCGGGGGGCAGGCGGCCCTCGACGCCGCGGTCGGACAGGTCGAGTGCTGACATCTCGAGATCGATGAAGGCGAAATCGTCGCCCAGCCGGGCGACCACGACACGGGGGGTGTTGCCGCCCGTGCCGCGTACCAGACCGGCATCCAGACGAGCCAGGCCGTCGGCGTCGGTCGTCGCCTGACCCAGAAGCTGGCTGTTGCGCGCATAGAGTTCGATCTGCGCATTGGCCAGCGGCGTGCCATCGGCCAGCGAGCGTGCGGTCACGTCGAGCCCGCCGTCTCCCAGATAACTGGCCAACCCCAGATCGGAGACGACAAACCACTGGCTCGCCCAGTCCTGCCAGTATTCCTCCATCTGGCGCTGGTCGACGGCCGCGGCGGCATAGATGCCCGGTTCCAGGCTGCCGATGGTCTGCGCGATGGGGATAGCGGTACGCACGCTCCGGTTGGGCGTGTTCTCGACCGCCATCTCGCCCTGCCAGACCAGTTCGCCGCTGTTGTCGGCCAGGTCGTCCAGCGCCCAGTTGTAGAGATCGCCAAAGACCATGCCGTTGCGGATTTCGCCGACCAGGGCGCGGTCGTTGACCCGGTAGATGCGCACTTCCAGCGTCTCGACGTTGACCGTCTCGACCGGCAGGCCGGCATGGTCGACCTTGGGCAGGACGAAACCGGTGCCGGGGAACCGTGTCGAAGGGTCGCGGTCGGGCACGTCCAGGTTCAGCGTCTGGTCTTCGGCCAGTGGGGATATCCTGCCCGGCAGGCCGGCCAGCAGGGTCAGCGCGTAGCTCTGACCGTGCCGCAGGCCGTCGATGCAGAGCATGTCGCGGCGCACGCTGAACCCGGCATCGGTGCGGGGTTCGAGCCGCAGCCAGGTCTCGATGGGAGAGCCGCTGTCGGCGGCGAGGTCCTGGTTGAAGAGGATGCAGGCGCGCGGCTGGTCGCCTTCGCTCTGCACCTGGATGTCATCGACATAGAGCTGCATGGCCGCGGCGCTGCTGCTGCCGTCGGCACGGGCAGCGCCCGTCGCGATCAGCAGGAAAACCAGTCCCAGAACGAGTCTCGCCATGGCAGCCCCCGGAGTTGCAGCGTCCGTCAGGCGGCCATTCTAGTCGGGCATTGCGGCAAAGACATGCCCGCCCTGCGGCAACGGGATGGCCGGGACGGCGTTGGAGCCGTGATGCCGCTTGACTTGCCCCGCGCGCATTAACAGATTGTCGCCAATCGAATCGACGCCGCAACGTGGCACGGGCCACAGGCGCGATGAGAGCTGGAGACGAAGAGCTTTTCGAGCAATCCCCGGGCCAAGCCAGCCCCAGACGCCGTCTCCGCTTCCCGAAATCGACCACCCGAACAGTGCGCTTGCAACCTTGGTTGCAGCTCAGGTGTTGAAGCGCGTGATGGGCGTCCGGCCGGAGCCCTTACCTGAAAACTGGTCCATGCGTATCACCTCGTGGTTCGTGCTTCTTCTTGCTGTCGCCGCCAACCTCACGGTCTGGGCGTGGATGGGCAAATCCGTGCAGGGAACAGCCTGGACGCGGCCCATGCAGGGCGTCGCCTACAACCCTTCGGGCCTGCGCCAGGATCCGGCCGATGCGCCGGACATGGCCGCGGCAGAAATCGACCGCGACCTCGATCTGATCGACCGTCGCTTCGATCACGTGCGGACCTATTCCACGGCCAACGACCTTGATCTGGTGCCCTATATCGCCCGCCGCCACGGCCTGGACGTCACCATGGGCGCCTGGCTCGACGGCAACGACGAGCGTGACGGTGCCGAGATCGACCGCCTGGTCGCGGCCGTTGAAGACAACAGCAATGTCGCCGCAGTGGTCGTGGGCAACGAGACGCTGCTGCGCGGCGATCTCGATGCTGCCCGCCTGAAGGTCTGGCTCGACAAGGTCCGCACGCAGGTCGACGTACCGGTGACCACGGCCGAGACCTGGCATATCTGGCTCGATCATCCCGAACTGGTCGATTCCGTCGATTTCCTGGCCGTCCACATCCTGCCCTACTGGGAAGGCGTGCCGGTCGACAACGCCATCGCCTTCATCGACGAACAATACGGCCGCCTGCAGCAGGCCTTTCCGGGCAAGCGCATCGTGCTGACCGAAGTCGGCTGGCCCTCCGACGGGGTCGTGATCGGCAAGGCCATACCGTCGCCGGCCAACCAGGCGCTGTTCCTGCGTGCCTTCGTTGACTATGCCGAACGCACGGGCATCCCCTATTACCTGCTCGAAGCCTTCGACCAGCCCTGGAAGGTCGCTGCCGAAGGCACGGCGGGCGGTTACTGGGGCATCTGGGACGAGGCCCGGGAGCCCAAGTTCTCCTGGTCGCAGGAGGTCAGTGACCTGCCGACCTGGCCGGCGCTGGCTGGTCTTTCGGCGCTGCTGGGCGGTCTGGCCTCGCTCGCCTTCCTGCGCCGCAACACCATGGGCTTTTCCGGTCGCCTGGGCTTTGCCCTGCTGTTGCAGGGCAGCGCCGTGCTCGCGGTCTGGGCCGGTCATGTCGCCCTGGCGCGTTACCTCACCACCTGGTCGGCGACCGGCTGGCTGGCGATCGGCCTGGGCGTGGCCCTGCTGATCGTCGTGCTGCTGGTCGAGGCCTTCGAGTGGTGCGACGTGCGGGCGCAGCCGCGTCTCAACCGCGCCTTCGGGGCGCTGTCGTTTGGCGTGCGCCCGCAGCGGCGGGTTTCGATCCACGTGCCGCTCTACAACGAGCCGCCCGACATGGTCGCCGATACCCTGACCGCCCTGTCGCGCCTGAACTACGACAACTTCGAGGTCCTGGTGATCGACAACAACACCAGGGATCCTGCGGTCTGGCGTCCGGTCGAGGCGTTCTGCGCCCAGTTGGGCGAGCGCTTCCGCTTCATCCACATCGAGCACTGCCCCGGCTTCAAGGCCGGCGCCCTCAACCGCGGCCTGGCCATCACCGACCCGACCGCCGAGATCGTTGCCGTGATCGACAGCGACTACATGGTTGCGCCGGGCTGGCTGGCCGATCTGGTGCCGCATTTCGATCGCGACGAGGTCGCCTTCGTCCAGGCCCCCCAGGACTATCGCGATGGCGGTGAAAGCCTGTTCAAGCGCATGTGCTTCTGGGAATACGCCGGCTTCTTCCGCATCGGCATGGTCCAGCGCAATGAGCGCAACGCCGTCATCCAGCACGGCACCATGACCATGGTCCGGCGCACCGTGCTGGAGGATATCGGCGGCTGGTCGGAATGGTGCATCACCGAGGATGCCGAACTGGGCCTGCGCCTCTACGAAGCCGGCTGGGACTCGGTCTATGTTCCGGCCAGCTACGGCCGCGGCGTCACGCCCGACGACTTTGCCGCCTACAAGGGCCAGCGCTTCCGCTGGGCCTACGGCTCCGTGCAGATCGTCAAGAAACACCTGGCCGCACTCTTCCTGCCCGGCACCTCGCGCCTGACCGGCGGCCAGCGTTACCAGTTCCTGGCCGGCTGGCTGCCGTGGTTTGCCGATGGTCTGAACGTGCTGTGTTCGGTGCTCGGGCTGATCTGGACCTTCCAGGCGATCTTCTTTGCCAAGGTCTTCGATTTCCCCTTCATCGCCGCCATCGCCCTGGCGATCCTGCTGTTTGCCTTCAAGGTCGCCAAGACCGTGATGCTCTACCGCGCGCGGGTCGATTGCAGCTTTGCCGAGGTCCTTGGCGCCTCGGTCGCCGGTCTGGCCCTCTCCTACACGGTGGCCAAGGCGATCTTCCTTGGCATCTTCACCTCCGGGCGGCCCTTCCTGCGCACGCCCAAGTGTGAAAACCAGCCGGCCCTGGTGCGGGCCCTGGTCGCGGTGCGCGAGGAGGCGCTGTTCCTGGCCCTGCTGCTTGGCGGTGCCGTCGGCATGCTGGTGGTCCACGGCCAGGACGGTATCGTGCCGATCCTCTGGGCCGGTTTCCTGGCGGTTCAGGCCTTGCCCTTCGGCGCGGCCATCGTGCTGTCGGTGATCGCCACCCTGCCGGCGCGCCGTCGTGCCGTGACGGTCACCCTGCCCGCGGGCGAAGAAGCCCAGCGGGCCTGAGGAGCAGACCCATGTTCATCGACGCCCGTCAGCTTGATGACGGCAGTGCCATCGCCTGCGATGTCGCGATCATCGGCGCCGGCGCCTTCGGCATCACCCTGGCGCGCGCCCTGCGCGGCAGCGGCCGCGATGTCGTGCTGATCGAAAGCGGCGGTCTCGACTTCGAGGAGGATACCCAGGCGCTTTACGAGGGGGTCACCCAGGGCATCGCCTACAACCTCGATACCGCGCGCCTGCGCTACTTCGGCGGCAGCACCAACCACTGGGGCGGCTGGTGCCGCCCGATCGAGGCCCATGATTTCGAGGCGCGCGCCTGGGTGCCCCATTCGGGCTGGCCGGTCAGCCGCGCCGATCTCGATCCCTTCTATCCGGAGGCCCAGCAGATCTGCGAGCTGGGTGCCTTTGACTACAGCATGGAGAATCTGGCACGGCTTGCTCCGCCCCTGGGCCTGCCCGGCGACAAGGTTGCCGACGGCTTTTTCCAGTTCAGTCCGCCGACCCGCTTCGGCGAACGCTACCGCGACGACATCGCCGATGCGTCCGATATCCGCTGCCTGCTCAACGCCAATGTCACCGAGATCGTCGCGGCCCACGATGCCGCCTCGATCGCACGGCTCGACGTCGCCACGCTGACGGGCAAACGTTTCACGGTCACCGCGAAGACCTATGTGCTGGCTACCGGCGGCATCGAGAATGCCCGCCTGCTGCTCGCCTCCCGTTCGGTTGCGCCGGCCGGCCTGGCCAACGGCCACGATCTGGTCGGGCGCTACTTCATGGAACATCCGATCTTCGGGCCCGTCGCCTCGTGGATCTGCGATGCGCCCGAGCGGATCGCGCCCTACTACGGCACCTACACCGCACTCGACGGCGCGGTGGCGCGCGGCTGCCTGTTCATGACGCCCGAGCACATGGCCCGCGAAGGCCGCCTCAACACAATCTTCACCTTCACGCCCAACGACGACGTGCGTTACCTGCCGGGCCGCCCGGCCGAAGACGGCCCGATCCCCCTGGAAACCGAAATGCTGACCCTGCTTTCGGGCGTCGAGCAGGGTCTCGAGCACACCGGAAAGCGGGTCTACATGGGCTGCGGCACCGAGCAGGCGCCCAATCCCGACAGCCGCGTCACGCTGGCCCACGAGGTCGATGCCCTGGGCATGCCGCGCACCAATCTGGCCTGGCAACTCAGCGAGGGCGACCGGGAGAGCCTGATGGCCAACATCGCGACCCTGGCCGCGACCATGGGCGCCTGGGGCCATGCCCGCCTGCGCCGCATCCTGCCGGCCGATTTCGCCTGGAACGATGTCGACATGTTCTGGGCCCACCATCACATGGGCACCACGCGTATGGCCGCCGACCCGGCCCGCGGTGTCGTGGACGCCAACCTCAGGGTCCATGGCCTGGGCAACCTGTTTATCGGCGGCAGTTCGGTGTGGACCACCGGCTGCGGCGCGACCAACCCGACGCTTTCGATCGTCGCCTTTGCCTTGCGTCTGGCCCAGCGCATGCGCGCCGGGGAGGCCTGACCATGTCGTGGTCGCGCCGTGACATCCTGATCGGGGCCGGGCTTTCGGCAGCCCTGGGCGGTGCCGTGCTCTGGCGCCTGACGCCGGGGCAAGGGCCGGGGCCGACGATGGCTCTGGTCGACCGCGCTGCTGCCGCGCGGATCGGCCGGCGCCTGCTTGATGCCGCCCGCCCGCCCGCCGACGGCAACGCCGCCCAGAAGCGGATCGATACCCTGCTGGCGACCCTGCCGGCACAGACGCGTCCCGCGGACCTGCGCCCGGCATTTGCCGACTGGATCCTGGCCGATTTCGAGGATGGCCGCATGGTCGAGGTCGACGGCTGGTACCTGGCGCGCACGGAGGCCGATCTGGCCATTCTTGCGGCACTTCAGGCCGGAGAGAATCATACCAAGTTGCAATGAGTTGGACTCGTTGCAGCTTGGTTAGCGCGCGACTGCGCGCCGCGGCTTATGCCGCGAAAGCCAAGCCCGCGGAGCGGGCGCCCGGCGAGTGAGGGCTGCGCCATTGATCGGTTCCGAACAATGGCGCTTGGTATCAGACGGGCTGAAGCGGCCAGACCATGGGCAGCAGCACCAGCGTCAGAGCCACGATGATGATCTCCAACGGCAGGCCCATGCGCCAGTAGTCGCCGAAGCGGTAGCCGCCCGGTCCCATGATCAGGGTGTTGTTCTGGTGCCCGATGGGCGTCAGGAAGGCGCAGGAGGCGCCGATCGCCACCGCCATCAGGAACGGATCGGTCGCCACACCCAGAGCGCTGGCGACGCCGACCGCTATGGGCGCCATGACGATGGCCGTGGCCGCGTTGTTCATGATGTCCGACAGCGTCATGGTCACGACCAGGATGACCGCAAGCAGGGCCAGCGGCGGCGCGCCGGCCATGACCGAGAGCAGACCGCTGGCCAGCAGTTCCGTCGTGCCTGTGGTTTCCAGGGCGCCGCCCACGGGGATCATGGCGCCCAGCAGCACCAGCACCGGCCAGTCGATGGCATCGTAGAGATCGCGCAGCGAGACCATGCCGAGCAGCACCATGGCCAGCATGGCGACCGAGAAGGTGATGGTGATCGGCGCCAGACCCAGCGCGGCGGTGATCACCGCGGTCGCGAAAATGGCGACGGCAGGTATGGCGCGGCGCTGCGCGCCTACGGCGAGCTTGCGCTCGGCCAGAGGCAGCAGGCCCAGCCGTCCCAGCGCCGAATTGGCATGTTCGCGCTCGCCCTGCAGCAGCAGGATGTCGCCGGCCTGGAAACGGAAGCTGCGCAGGCGGCCGCGGGTCGGCTGCCCCTGGCGGGAAACCGCCAGCAGATTGAGATCATAACGGCTGCCCAGGCGCAGGCTGCTGGGCGTGTGGCCCTCGATGCGGCTGCCCGTCGGCACGATCGCCTCCAGCATGGTGACATCCTCGGACTTGAGCGCTTCCACCGCCTGGGACTTTTCGCCGACCAGTTCCAGGCCCAGGGAGGAAACCGCCTTGGCCATGCCCTCGGGCGATGCCGACAGCATCAGCACGTCGCCGACCCGGATATGGACATAACGGGCGGCACTGAGCATGCGGTGGCCGTCGCGGATCAGGGCGATGATCTGGACATCGCTGTCGGCAACCTTCTCGTCGAGCTCGTGCAGGGCGACATCGACCGCCGAGGAATCCTCGGTCACCTTGGCCTCGGTGATGTAGTCCTCGATGGCGCCAAGATCGGCCGGAATGTTGCGCTTGCGCACGGCGGCGGGCAGCAGGTGCCAGCCGATCAGGGCGACAAAGGCGACACCGACGATGGCGATGGGCAGGCCCACGGGCGTGAAGTCGAACATGCCGAATGCCGGCTCGCCGGTCGTGCTGCGGTAGGAGGCGATGATGACGTTGGGCGGCGTCCCGATCATGGTCGCCAGGCCGCCCAGGATCGAGCCGAAGGCCAGCGGCATCAGGATCAGGCCCGGCGAGCGCTTGACCTTGACGCAGGATTGCAGCGCCACGGGCAGGAGCAGGGCCAGCGCGGCGACATTGTTCATGAACGCCGATAGGAAGGCCGCGACGCCGGCCAGCACGGCGACATGGAGCGCCGGGCTGGCGCTCGCCCGCACGACCAGGGCGGTGATGGCGTCGACCGCGCCGGAATTGGCCAGCGCCCGGCTGATCACCAGCACGGCCAGAACGGTCACCACGGCGGGATGGCCGAAACCGTCGAAGGCGTCGATCGCGGGCACCAGTCCGGCCAGCACGGCGGCCATCAGGCCCGCGAAGGCGACGACATCATAACGCCAGCGGCCCCAGATGAAGAGCACCGAGACCGAAAGCACGATCAGGCAGATGGCAATCTGTGGGCCGGTCATGGCGTTCTCTGGCTGGTTGCCGTCTGGAGGTCAGCCGAGGTCGAAACTGATGCCCTGGGCCAGCGGAAGCTCGCGCGAGTAGTTGATCGTGTTGGTTGCCCGCCGCATGTAGGCGCGCCAGGCGTCCGAACCGGATTCACGACCGCCGCCGGTCTCCTTTTCGCCGCCGAAGGCGCCGCCGATTTCGGCGCCCGAGGGACCGATGTTGACGTTGGCGATGCCGCAGTCGCTGCCCTCGTCGGAAAGGAACATCTCGGACTCGCGCAGGTCGTTGGAGAAGATGCAGGAACTGAGGCCCTGGGGCACGTCGTTGTGCATGGCGATGGCCTCGTCGAGCGTGCTGTAGCGCATGGCGTAGAGGATGGGCGCAAAGGTCTCTTCCTTCACCACGCCGGTCTGGCCGGGCATGTCGACGATGGCCGGGCGGACATAGTGGGCGCCGGGGAATTCCTTCTCCAGAACGCGTTCGCCGCCGGTCACGTTGCCGCCTTCGTCGAGCGCGCGCGACAGGGCCGCCTGCATCGCCTCGAAGGCCCGCCCGTCGATCACCGGGCCGATCAGCGTGCCCTTTTCCAGCGGGTTGCCGATGGGCACGCTGGCGTAGGCTTTCTTCAGGCGCGCCAGCAGGTCGTCATAGATCGATTCATGGACGAACAGGCGACGCAGGCTGGTGCAGCGCTGGCCGGCGGTGCCCACGGCCGAAAACACGATGCCGCGCACGGCCAGGTCGAGGTCGGCGGTGGGCGCGATGATTGCGGCGTTGTTGCCGCCCAGCTCCAGCAGGGATTTGCCCAGGCGCGCGGCCACGGTCTGTGCCACGGCATAACCCATGCGCACGCTGCCGGTGGCGCTGATCAGCGCGGCGTCGCGGTTGGCCGCCAGGCGTTCGCCGGTCTCGGGCCCGCCGATGACGATCTGGACCAGGTCCGACGGCACCTCGAAGCTGCACTGGGCCGCGGCGCGCCCCAGCAGGCGTTTGCAGGCGATGGCGGTCAGCGGGGTTTTCTCCGAGGGCTTCCAGACCATGGTGTTGCCGCAAACCGCGGCAATCGCATAGTTCCAGGCCCAGGGCGCGACGGGGAAGTTGAAGGCGGTGATGCAGCCCACGACCCCCAGGGGATGCCAGGTTTCCATCATGCGGTGGCCCGGGCGCTCCGACGCGATGGTCAGGCCGTAAAGCTGGCGCGACAGGCCGGTGGCGAAATCGCAGATGTCGATCATCTCCTGCACTTCGCCCTTGCCCTCTTCGAGAATCTTGCCCGATTCGAGGGTGACCAGGGCGCCCAGTGCGTCCTTGCAGCGGCGCAGTTCGTTGCCGAACAGGCGGATGACCTCGCCGCGCTGGGGCGCGGTCAGCTTGCGCCAGGCCTTCTGGACCTCGACCGAACGGGCGACCATGGCGTCGACCTGATCGGGGCTGGTTTCCTTGATCCGCGCCAGCTCCGAGCCGTCGACCGGCGTCCGCACCGCAAGACTGCCGCCGTCGAAGAAATCCTCGCGGATGTCGGCATCGTTGAGGCCCAGCGTGTCGAAGATCGTTTTGTTGTCCATGGGGCAAACCTTGTCGCTCGGTAATCGGAGAGGAATGGGGGGCGGGGATCGGGCGCGGGTTGTAACGCGCCGTCGCGGGGCCGTCGACAGTCGTCGTTTCAGCCCTTTTTGGTCCGCTCAAGCACGCGCGAGCGCGGGAATACGCCGGTCACGACCGTGCCCTTGCCCAGCTCGCTTTCGATCGTCATCGAACCGCCGTGCAGTTCCACCAGAGCCTTGACGATGGCCAGGCCCAGGCCCGAGCCCTGGTGCTGCTTGGCCGTCTTGGCCTGGACGAAAGGATCAGTGATGCGCCCCAGAATTTCGGGCGGAATGCCGATGCCGGTGTCGGTGACCTGGATCACCATCTCGCCCTGCGGGTTCATGAAGGCCCTGGTCGCCACCTGGCCGCCCGGTTCGGTGAACTTCACCGAATTCGACAGCAGGTTGAACAGCATCTGGCGCACCGAACGGCGGTCGGCGCGCAGGTTGGGCAGGCCGTCCTCGATGTCGGAAAGCAGACGCACCTCGCCGCGTTCGGCCATCGGCTCCATCAGGCGCACGGTGGCGCCGACGATCTCGGCAACCTCCACGACATCGTCGGAGAGACGGAATTCTCCCTGTTCGATCTTGGCGACATCGAGCACGTCATTGATCAGAGTCAGCAGATGCGAGCCGCTGAAGTGGATGTCGGAGACGTATTCCTTGTACCGCTCGTTCTGCATCGGGCCCAGGATTTCGGTCTTCATCGTCTCGGAGAAACCGATGATGGCGTTGAGCGGCGTGCGCAGTTCGTGGCTCATGCGCGAGAGGAATTCCGACTTGGCCTGGTTGGCGTGTTCGAGTTTCAGATTGGCCGAAACCAGTTCCTGCTCGGCGCGCTTGCGTTCGGTGATGTCGACCACGATCGACTGCAGAGCGTGGCCGCCCTCCCAGTCGACGATCGAGACCCGGTTTTCCAGCCAGATTTCGTGGCCGTCGCTCTTGAGGCCGCGGAATTCGTAGCGCGACGGCGTATTCTCCCCGCCCAGATGACCCTGGTTGAAGGCCGCCACCCGATCGCGCTCATCGGGTGCGATCATCAGATGGATTTGACCCAGCGCGACGACGCTTTCGGGGTCGGGATAGCCGTGGATGTCGGCATAGGCCTTGTTGGCAAACAGCATGATGCCGTCGCGATGAATGACGATGCCCTGGATCGAGCCTTCCACCAGGGAGCGGAAGCGGGCCTCGCTCGCGCGCAATTCGGCCGACCGCCGGTCGACTTCCAGGCGCAGCGCCTCGGCCAGGTCCTGCAGCCCTCTCTGGCGCGCGCGCACCAGCACGAAACCCAGGATGATCAGGGTAACCAGCAGGATGACGCCGGCCACCACATACTGCATGCGCAGTTCCGAGAGGTTGACGGCTACGATGTCGTCGGGCGCCGACAGCAGCACGATCAGCCGCTGCTTGAGCAGGGGCACACTGTCCCAGGCGGTGATGCGGGGGGTGTCGTCCTCGGGATCGATGGCGCTGATGTTGCCGCTGCCGTCGGATTCTCTGAGGATGCGCCGGGCCGTCGTCGTCGCTTCGTCGTCCGACATGTTCGAAAGCAGGTTGCTGTCGACGGTATCGGTCTCGGAGCTGTAGAGGATCGTGCCCTGCTCATCGATGGCAAAGACTGAACCCAGGCGGCCGGCGCTGATCGGCGCCAGGAATTCGCCAAACAGAGAATCCAGACCGGTCACGGCCGCGAGCACGCCTACGACCCGGTTTTCGACCACCAGGGGGCGGTACAGCAGCAGGGCGTGGCTGTTGTTGATCTTGAGGATCTGCAGCACCGGCTCGGGGTCATAGGCCAGCCCCGGCTTCTCCAGCAGCGCGCGACCGCCGGCAATGATTTCGGGCGCCTCCTCGAGGCCGGCGAGAGGCGGATAGAGGCGTTGCGCCACCAGGCTGCCCTGCGCATCGAGCAGCACGAGGGTGGTGCGGTGGACTTCGCCATGGATGCCCAGGACGACTCGGTAGGCGACCGGCGAGACCGAGGTCTGGTTGAGCAGGGTGGCCAGCTCTTCGCCGGCCAGTTCGCTGCGGCGCAGGAAGGTCTGGCCCAGGTGATCGGTCAGCGCCCGTGCGGCGATGCGCGTGATCGCGGCCTGTTCCTTGTTGAAATTCTCGCGGTGGCGGTCGACGGCCAGTGCATCAAGCCAGGCGACAGCGATCGTCAGCACGATCATGGCAGCCGCACCGATCAGCGCCACGGCCCAGGTCGTTGCCCGAAGGCTGCGCGTCGGTCGCGCGAATGTCGGAGTTTCGACCGCCATCACATCATTTGGCCGGAGCCTGGGTCCAAAGTCATCATGGGCGAATGCTGCGCCGCACAAATGACATCATAGACCAGCAACGCGTGAATGATAGTCGCGTCAGGCGTCTTTGCCGTCTCCGGCGCCGGTTGCGTCAAGGGCGGCATGGAGGATGTAGTTGACGGCAACGTCATGGGAACGCGACCAGCGGTCGCCGAGCGGATCGTAGGTCAGTCCGGCGACGTTGGTCGTCCGGGCGCCGCCGTTGCGCAGGTCGCGGGCAAGCTCGGCCGGGCGCACGAACTTGCGCCAGCGATGGGAGCCGCGCGGAACCCAGCGCAACAGATACTCGGCGCCGACAATGGCCAGGGCAAAGGCCCGCGGCGTGCGGTTCAGCGTCGACATCACGATGGAGCCGCCCGGTTTCACGAGTCGGCAGCAATCGGCGACAAAGGCGGTGCGGTCGGCGACATGCTCGACGATCTCCAGCGCCATCACCGCGTCGAAGCGCCGGCCCTGGGCGACGACCGCCTCGGCGGTGCCTTCGAGGTATTCGATGGCCAGACCGGCGCCCTGCGCGTGGGCACGGGCAACGGCCAGCGCTTCCGGCGCGGCATCGATGCCGGTCACGGTCGCGCCCATCCGGGCAAGGGGTTCGCAGATCAGGCCGCCGCCGCAGCCGATGTCGGCGATTTCCAGCCCCGCCAGGGGCCGATCGTCACCGGTCAGGCCGAAATGGCCGGTCAGGGCGTCGCGGATGAAGGCCAGGCGCACCGGATTGAGGCGATGCAGCGGGCGGAACGGCCCGGAGGCATCCCACCACTGGTCGGCGACAGCCGCGAAACCCGCGATTTCGCGGGCGTCGATGCTGCCTGTGCGCGCGGCGCGGTTTTTCAGCTCGGCTTGCTTCGTCATGGGGCCGAGAGTATGTAGTCGCGCCCTCGCGGCGGGAAGGCCTTCCGCCGCGCAGCGGGTTCTTTTTTCTCCGGTGACGGCGGCGTCATGGCGGTTCTGGTTCAAAAATTCGGCGGCACCTCGGTGGGCGACCTCGAACGCATCGCCCGTGCGGCCACGCGCGTGAAGAGTGCGGTGGAAGGCGGCGACGCGGTCGTGGTCGTGGTTTCGGCCATGGCCGGTGAAACCGACCGCCTGGTCGGCCTCGTCCACGAGACCGACCCCGGCTTCGACCGGCGCGAATACGACGCGGTGGTCGCCTCGGGTGAACAGGTGACCGCGGGCCTGATGGCGCTCGCCCTGCAGCGCATCGGTGTGCCGGCGCGCTCGTTCCAGGGCTGGCAGGTGCCGATCGTGACCGACGAGGGCCACAGCCGCGCCCGCGTTGCCGAGGTCCGTCCGGAAAACCTGCAGGCCTGCATCGACCAGGGCATCGTCCCCGTGGTGACCGGTTTCCAGGGCATCACGGAAGCAGGACGGATCACGACCCTTGGCCGCGGCGGCTCGGATCTTTCCGCCGTGGTTCTTGCCGCGGCGCTGGGCGCGGAGCGCTGCGACATCTATACAGATGTCGATGGCGTCTTTACGTGCGATCCCCGTATCGTTGCCAAGGCGCGCAAGCTCGATAAGATCACCTACGAAGAAATGCTGGAGATGGCCTCGCAGGGGGCCAAGGTGCTGCATACCCGGTCCGTGGCAACCGCCATGAACCATCGGGTCCGTCTGCAAGTGCTCTCCACCTTCACGGGTGCCCCCGGAACCCTGGTCGTCGACGAGGACGAAATCGTGGAACAGCAGGTCGTCAGCGGCATCGCCTACACCCGGGACGATGCCAAGATCACGATGGTCGGCCTGCCCGACCGCCCCGGCGTGGCCGCTGCCCTGTTCGGGCCGCTGGCCGCCAACGACATCAATGTCGACATGATCGTGCAGAACATCTCCGACGACGGTGAACGCACCGATCTCACCTTCACCGTCGCCAAGGGCGACCTCGACCGGGCGCTGAAGGTGCTGAAGGACAACAACGGCGCCCTGGGCGCGGCCGGGATCGAGCCGGATTCGCGGGTCGTGAAGGTCTCGGTGATCGGTGTCGGCATGCGAAGCCACGCCGGAGTCGCCGGCACCATGTTCCAGGCTCTGGCCGACAAGGGCATCAACATCCAGGTCATTTCAACTTCCGAGATCAAGGTCAGCGTCCTGATCTCGGAGGACTACCTGGAGCTTGCACTGCGCGCGCTTCACACGGCCTACGGGCTGGACGCGGCCGAATAGGGGATGGCAGACAGGGCAGGAGAGGCCATTCTTCAGCGGTTGTGGTCCCGCGGACGAGCCCTGCTCGGTGTCGAACACGCCATCATGGGCGGAGCGATGACCTGGGTCAGCGAACGCCACCTGGTCGCGGCCATCTCCAATGCCGGCGGTTTCGGCGTGCTCGCCTGCGGCGCCATGTCGCCCGACCAGCTTTCCGCCGAGATTGAGGCGACGGCCGCCCGCACAAGCCAGCCCTTCGGCGTCAACCTGATCACCATGCATCCCGATCTGGAGGCGCTGATAGACGTCTGCGGCGACCACGGTGTCGGTCACATCGTGCTGGCGGGCGGTCTGCCGACCGTGAAGACGGTTGGCCACGCCAAGGCGCGCGGCGCCAAGGTGCTGGGTTTCGCCCCGGCGCTGGCCTTTGCGCGCAAGCTGGTACGCATGGGTGCCGATGCCGTGATCATCGAGGGCATGGAGGCCGGTGGCCATGTCGGTCCTGTCTCGACCAGCGTGCTCGCCCAGGAAATCCTGCCGGTGCTGACCGAGGCGCCGGTCTTTGTCGCCGGGGGCATCGGCCGTGGCGATGCCATCGCGGCCTATCTGCGCATGGGCGCCTCGGGCGCACAGCTCGGCACCCGTTTTGTCTGCGCCGCCGAATCGATCGCGCACGACAACTTCAAACACGCCTTCATCCGCGCCAGCGCGCGCGATGCCCAGCCTTCGGCACAGCTCGATCCGCGCTTTCCCGTCATCCCGGTGCGGGCGCTGATCAACGAGGGCACCCGACGCTTCGCCGACAAGCAGCGCGAGGTGATCGACCGCCACGATGCCGGCGAGCTCGACCAGAAGGCCGCGCAGCTCGAGATCGAACACTTCTGGTCAGGCGCGTTGCGCCGCGCGGTCATCGACGGCGATGTCGTGAGCGGTTCGGTCATGGCCGGGCAGAGCGTGGGGATGGTTGCTTCCGAGCAGCCGACCGCCGAAATCATCGCCGAAATGGTCGCCCAGGCCGCCGCGGCGCTGGCCCATGATGGCTGAAGCCTCAATTGCCGCAGCCTTTGGCGCGGTGATAACGTCCGCAGATGAGCGCCCGCATCAGACGGGCGCAGGGCGGACGACAAGACCATGAGCCAGAACAGCCGGGGCGGCGGCGAGTCCGACAGCACCGTGACGCCCTTCCGCGACATCAACGCCGATTCCGCGCAGCGGCGCATTGCCGACGATCTGCTCCAGGCCCGCCTGGCGCGCGGCCTGGAGGTCGCCGATGCGGCAAAGACCCTGCGTATCCGCGCGGTCTATCTGGCCGCCCTGGAAGAGGGGCGTTTTGCCGATCTTCCCGGCCCCACCTATGTCGCCGGTTTCCTGCGCGCCTATGGCCGTCTTCTCGATCTGGACGGCGACGAACTGGTGCGCCGCTACAAGGACGAAAGCGGCGGCGTGCTGGTGCATCAGCAGCTCAACTTCCCGATCCCGGCCTCCGAAGCGCGCCACCCTACCGGCTTCATGATCGCTGCGGCGCTGATCGTCGCCCTGGCGGTTGCCGGCGCCTGGTATGTCGTCCAGGAGCGCGATCTGGACGTGATCGAACGGGTGCCCGAAGTGCCCGAGGAAATCGTCGAGGCCGGCGACAACGCCCAGGCCGCCACCACCGGCCAGGATCTGATGGCGACCGAGGCGGAAAAGGCCCTGATCGACGATCTGGCCGCCGACATCACATCGCCCGAAGCAGCCGAGGATGGGGTTGCCCAAGAGCCTGCGGTTGCCGTTGCGGGCGGGCAGGATGCCGCCGCGGACGACCAGACCGAGGTGCCCCAGGCAGAAACCGCCCAGGACGAGGCCAACGCGGTCACGACAGAGGCGATCGAGTCTGCGGCAGTCCAGACCGAAGCCGTCACGACGGAAGCAACAGCGGAGGTCGCGACCGGCGACGGCGGCGAGATGGCTGCCAGCGAGGCCGAGATCATGGCCGAGAACGGCTATGTGCCTCGTGTCTATAGCCGCACCAACACCGATTCCCGGGTCGAGATTCGCGCCGTAGAGGAGACCTGGATCCAGGTCGAGGCCCCCGGCAACGAAATCCTGCTGACCCGCGTCCTGCTGCCCGGCGATATCTACCGCGTGCCCAACCGGGACGACGTGACGCTGGATACCGGCAACGCCGGGGGGCTGGAGGTGCGGGTCGACGGAACGCTGATCGGGCCGCTGGGTGCGCCCGGCATTGTCATCCGCAACGTCACCCTGGCGCCCGACGCCCTGCTTTTGCGCTAGCGTTCCGGCCTCTGAGCGGCTTGTTTCCTGCTCAATCCGATGAGGTCGGCCAGCAGGTTTCGGAAGGTCCGGACGCGTTCTGTCGTTTGGCTTTCGCTTTACCCTCGACCAGCCGTGGGCTATTGCTCCGCGGAACCCCGGACCGACAGCCATGACCGCACAAGTCTTTGATCGTCCGCCACGCCGCGTCAGCCGCAAGATCAAGGTCGGCAACGTGGAAGTGGGCGGCGACGCCCCGATCACCGTCCAGTCGATGACGAACACGCTGACCACCGACATCCACGCGACGTCGCACCAGATCAGCCAGCTCGCCGTCGCCGGCGCCGATATCGTGCGGGTGTCCTGTCCCGACGAGGCCTCGACCGCGGCCTTCAAGTCGCTGGCCTATGAGTCGCCGGTGCCGCTCGTCGCCGATATCCACTTCCATTATCGCCGCGGCATCGAGGCCGCGGAGGCCGGTGCGGCCTGCCTGCGCATCAATCCCGGCAACATCGGCTCGCCCGATCGCGTTCGGGAAGTGGTGCAGGCGGCCAAGGACCACGGCTGTTCGATGCGCATCGGCGTCAATGCCGGCTCGCTGGAAAAGCACCTGCTGGAACAACATGGCGGGCCGACGGTCCAGGCCATGGTCGACAGCGCGCTGTTCCACGCCCGCATCCTGGAAGACAACGACTTCTTCGACTTCAAGATCAGCGTGAAAGCCTCCAACGTGGCGCTTGCGGTGGGTGCCTATCGCGGCCTCGCTGCGGTCTGCGATTACCCGCTGCACCTGGGCATCACGGAAGCCGGCGGCATGATCGGCGGCACGGTCAAGTCGGCGGTCGGCCTGGGCATGCTGCTCTGGGAGGGCATCGGCGACACCATCCGCGTCTCGCTCGCCACCGATCCGGTGGAAGAGGTCAAGGTCGGCTGGGAGATCCTGAAGTCGCTCGACCTGCGCAGCCGCGGCGTCAACATCATCGCCTGCCCGTCCTGCGCGCGTCAGCAGTTCAACGTGCCCCAGACCGTGGGAGAACTCGAAAAGCGCCTGGCCCATATCGACATGCCCATGACGGTCTCGATCATCGGCTGCATCGTCAACGGCCCGGGCGAGGCCAAGATGACCGATATCGGCCTGACCGGCGGCGGCAAGGGCGGCCTCAAGGCCGACGGCAAGGGCACCCATCTGGTCTATCTGGCCGGGCGCGCCGACCACAAGGTCGAGTCCGAGGACATCGTCGAGCACATCGTCGAACTGGTCGAGCGCCGCGCAGCCGAACTGCGCGCCGCCGACGCTGCCCAATAGCATTCGCAGGTCAGCCGGTGAGCAAGCTGCAACCCATTCGCGGTACACACGACCTCCTGCCGGAGGCTTGCCGGGGCCATCGCCGCGTCGAGGATGCCTGCCGTCGGGTCGCGGAGCGTTACGGCTATGGCGAGATCCGCACGCCCATCCTGGAAATGACCGGGGTCTTCTCGCGCAGCCTGGGTGACGCCACCGACGTCGTGACCAAGGAGATGTACAGCTTCACCGATCGTGGCGGCGAAGAGGTCACCATGCGACCGGAGAACACCGCCTCGGTGGCGCGCGCGGTGCTCTCCAACGGGTTGCTCAACGAGATGCCGCTGAAGCTGCATTACGCCGGGCCGATGTTCCGCTACGAGCGACCGCAGAAGGGCCGTCAGCGCCAGTTCCACCAGATCGGCGTCGAACTCTTCGGCGTGCCCGAGCCTGCGGGCGACGTCGAGATCATCGCCATCGCCGCCGACATCCTTGCCGAGCTGGGTCTGCTCGCCGATGCCCGGCTGGAACTCAATACCCTGGGCGACACCCCCAGCCGCGAGGCCTATCGCACCGCGCTGGTCGCCTTCCTGGAGCAGCACCGCGAGGCGCTCAGCACCGACAGCAAGGATCGCCTGGTGCGCAATCCCATGCGCGTGCTCGATTCCAAGGACAAGGGCGACCGCGCCATCGTCGCGGACGCGCCTTCGATCTTCGATCACCTCACGCCTGATGCCGCTGCCTTTTTCGACGACGTTCGCCGCGGCCTGGACGCGCTGGGTATTGCCCACACGGTCAATCCCCGGATCGTGCGCGGCCTCGATTACTACTGTCACACGGCGTTTGAGTTCATCACCGAAAAGCTCGGCGCCCAGGGCACCGTGATCGGCGGCGGGCGCTACGACGGGCTGATCGAACAGATGGGCGGTCCGGCGCTGCCCGGCGTCGGCTGGGCCGGCGGCATCGAGCGCCTGGCCATGCTGGCGGGCGAGCCGCCCGCGGCGCCCCGCCCCATCGCCCTGGTCCCCATGGGCGAGGTCGCCGAGGGGCGTGCCATTGCTCTGGCCCATGCCCTGCGCGGCGCCGGCCTCAGCATCGACCTGGCCTACCGCGGCAACCTGAAGAAGCGCATGCAGCGCGCCAACAAGGTCAACGCCCGGCTGGCCCTCATCCTTGGTGACGACGAGCTGGCACGCGACATGATCGTGTTGCGCGATCTCGACA
>Ga0105054_10001920_pt1 | contig 33621 bp, 13 predicted proteins | sample BON02_FD_78091 | JGI IMG/M metagenome (GOLD analysis project Ga0105054, IMG submission 78091) | Freshwater microbial communities from Lake Bonney liftoff mats and glacier meltwater in Antarctica - BON-02 (megahit assembly) | ecosystem: Environmental > Aquatic > Freshwater > Ice > Glacier...
GGGGGGGGGGGGGGGGGGGGGGGGGGGGGGTTGATCGTCCCGACCCCTTTCCCCCCTCCCATTCCTCCTGCTCACCCGGCACGATCTTGTCCAGCACCGAGTGCTCCCCCTCCGGCCCCGAGCCAAACGTGTGGTTGTAAACCACGTCGAGCACCACCCGCAGCCCCAGGCCGTGCAGCGACTGCACCGCCTCCCTCAGCTCGGGCGTGCGCGAGGGCCCGTCGGCGTCGCGCGCGTAGCTGCCCTCGGGCACGCCCCAGTGCACGGGGTCGTAGCCCCAGTTGAAGGCGTCGCGGCTGGCGACGGCGGAGACGGCGGCCTGCTGGCGGTCCGAGTCCGGGGGGTGCACGGACAGGTCGTCCTGTTGTTGTTGTTTGCGGTTGTTGTGTTTTTGGTGGTGGTGGTGGGGGGCGGGGGGCGGGCGTTCAAAACTGCCGTCCGTCGTCGTCTCGTCGTCTCTTTTTCGTCGCGTTGTTCCACCGCCCCACCCCCCGATCCAAAAGCAAAAAGACCAAAAAAACGCACCGTCACGCGCTTCTGGTCCTCGGGCCGCTCGGGCACCGACCCAAAGTCGAACGTCGGCAGCAGGTGCACGTGCGTGAGCCCCGCGCGCCGCAGCTCGGACAGGTGCGCCAGGCCCGCGCTGGCGCGCCCGCCCGGCAGGCGGCGCGGAGAGAAGGCGAGGTACTTTCCGCGCAGGGGCTCGGGGACGGTGGGGTCGGTGGCGCTGTTGTTGTTTTTTTGTTTGGTTGTTTTTGTCGATGGTTGCCATTGATAACGCGAGCGGGAGGACGAACCGGGATCGAGGGAGAGGGAGTCCCAGAAACGGTCGGCGGATGAGCGTGTGGCAGGGGAGCGGGGCGGCCTGTCCTTTTTGGCGGGCGGGCGGGGGGGGGGGCGGAGGTTTGCGGCGCGGGGCAAAAAGAGAGCCCCTCAAAAGAGAGCCCCTCAAAAGAGAGCCCCTCAAAAGAGAGCCCCTCAAAAGAGAGCCCCTCAAAAGAGAGCCCCTCAAAAGAGAGCCCCTCAAAAGACAAGGACAGGAAAAGCCGCGCACCTAAAGTCCCGGATGTGCAGCTCGTACACCGACACGTCCGTCCACTGCGCCAGGCCCGGGACCGCGTGCCCGTCCCACCCGGGCGGCGCCATGCCGGGCGCGCCGAGGTCGCAGAACACGCACCGCTCGCCGTCGGCCGTCAGCGCGCGGGCGTAGGGTTCCGTCGCCTCGGCCGCCTCGACGGCGCCGGTCGCGGGGTGGAAAGCCGTGACGCGCAGCTTGTACGCCGTGCCCGTCCACTCCAGGGGCCGGGGGACGGACCACACCCCGGCCTGCGGGCCGCCGTCGGGGCCGCGGACCATGTCGAGCACGCGCGAGGGCGGCGCCGAGCGCGCGGCGCGGCGGGCGTCGGCGGACGAGCGCGGCTCGCCCGTCGCCGGGTCGAGTGAGTAGTCTGGCCCGCGCCCCCAGTGCAGCAGCTCGACGCGCTGCGCCGTGGGCGCCCACACGCTGAGGGTGCGGAGGCCGGTGTGCGGGTCAGCCCAGTCGCCGAGGGGCCAGTCGGTGGCGAACAGGCCGTCGAGCGCGCCGGCGGTCTGCACGCCCGTGGCGTCAAGCAGGGCGCCGCCGTTGCCGCCAACGCCGCCGCCGCCGCCGCTGCCGCCGCCGCCGTCCGAGGGGCCGTCGGCGCCCGGCGCGCGCACCGAAACGGCCAGCTGGCACCGCAGCAGCGCCCCGGCCTCGGCCACCGCCTCGGGCGGCAGGCGCAGCTCCGTGCACCCAAACAGGTGGGGGAAGCGCGCGGTGGCGGGCGAAAACCTGGGCGCGCCCGAGCCTCCGCCGGCGGGCGGCGCCGGCGCCGGCGGCGCGAGCAGAAGCTCAAACGTGGCGTCGGCCCCAACGACGCCGCCGCGCCCCGTCAGGCGGAGCGCGGCTGCCGCCGACGCGTGCAGGAAAAAGCGGCGGCGGGCGCCCGGCCCGGCGCCGCCGCCCTCGGTCGCGGGCACGCGCCACAGCAAGGTGTCGGGGGAGACCCAGTGCGCGCGCGCGCGGGAGAGCGAGCCGGGTGCCACGTCGGACAGATCCGGGGGCTCTGTGAAGACGACGGCGGCGGCCCCGCTTTCGCCGCTCTCGCCGCTTCCGCCGCCGCCGCCGCCGCCGCCGCCGCCTGCCGCCCCCCCGGCCTCGCCCACGAGCCACACCTCGCGGGTGCCCGCGCTCAGGTCCAGGCGCTCGACGCCCACGGCCTCCTCGTGCGGCAGGCCTGCGCGGGCCGGCGGGCGGTGCACGAGGACGCCCGCCCAGCTGGCGGCGGCGGCGGCGCCGCCCGCGCCCTCGCCCGCGCCCGCGCCCGCGCCCGCGCCCTGCTCGCCCTGGCCGCGCAGGGGGACGTCAAACACGGCGCCGCCGACGGCGGGGCCCACCGCGACCGGCTGCAGGGGTTTTGCCCACTCGGTGGGCCGCTGGACGCCGTCGCCCCAAACGTGGAGACCGTACCCCCGGGCGCGCGCGGGGTCGCCGGCGACGCGCCAGTGGACGCGGAGGGTGTGGGGCGGCAGCGGCGGCAGCCCCGGGTCGGCCGAGCCCGCCGCCGCCGCCGCCGCCATGACGGTCCTGACTGTGGTGAAGCGACGCGCGGGTTGATGATGGTCGTGGCGGCGTGAGGAGGGCGGTCTTTGCTGCTGCGCCAGGCGCATTGCGTTTCGGGGAGTGTCTCGCTTTTTGGGGGGAGAGGTGAACTGGTGGCGCTGTTTTGTCAACAAAGAATTTCCGGGGTGTCAGACAGTGGGATCGGACTTGCAGGGCTCAAAGGGCTTGGGAATGGTGGAAAGGCGGGAGACTGGGCGGGTCTCCCCTTCTTCCCCTTGGCGTCTCCGCTGTCGGTTGCCGTCGGGTGTCGGGGGCCGACCATCGGCTGGCGCCGAGCAGTGGCCCCGGGCGGCGCGCACCGTTAAGATAGCCGATGTCGACATGGCCGGCGCGCTTTCTCCGATCGATCTCCACGCACACGTTGTCGCGACCACCAGTTGCAATCTTTAGAGAGGCGCTAGGTCTCGCCCCCCCGAATAACAACCTCGCGAAGCCCCCCACGCGGAACATCGGAACCATCAGAATTTCAAATTCATTGGCCTCCTCTTTCCTCTCCCGCTCCTTGCGTCCTCCGTGACCCCTCTCCCGTCTGTTGGGGTGACAAGAGGCGTACTGCGATCGCGCGCACCGGCTGCCAGAGTGCCCGCTCCCCAGGCCTCTTGGCGCTCGACGGGCGCGGGAGGGGGGCGTCGTCGTGATCGAGACACGATGGCGCCACCGGTCAGCGCCAGGCCCTCCTCTGCCTCGGGCCGCCGGCGGAAGCGAGAAGTTGAGGTGGAGCAGGTCAAGCAGCCGCCGGCGCGCCCGGCCTCTGCGGGGAAGAGGAACGCCGCCGCGGCCGCCGTCGTCGTCGTCGTGCTCACGCCGCGCTCTGTCTCCCCGGGCCGGCCGACGTCGGCGACCGGCGGCGGCGGCGGCGGCACCACCAGCGGCCGCAAGCGCAGCCGGCCGGCCTCAGCGGCAGCCGCCGCATCGGCAGTCGCACCGCCGGACGCCACCGTGACGTCCCCCCGTCCGACATCGTCGTCGCGCCCACTCTCCGCCGCCGCCGCCGGCAAGGCGCCGCCGGAAGAGGCGGCAAAGCAGCGGCAGCGGCAGCGCTCGCGCTCGCGGCCGGCGCCTGCAGCAGCATTGGCAGCAACGGCGGCAGATGAAGCGACAGGAATCCTCGCTGCCGCGCCTCCGCGCCCAAACATCACGCGGCGAGTAGTGAGCCAGGCGGCCGCAGGCAACGAGGAGGAAGAAAAGCAGCAGCAGCAGCAACCGAAGCAACCGCGCTCGCGCTCGCGCTCGCGCTCGCGCTCGCGCTCGCGCTCGCGGCCGGCGTCCGCCAAGCAGCGGCCGGGGGCGTCGGCGGGCCCGCCGACGGGCGTCGTCGCTGTCCCCAGCGCCTCGGAGAAGTCAAAGCGCCGCCGCCTCACCTCTACCTCCGGGCGCAAGCAGCAGCAGCAGCAGCAGCAGCAGCAGCAGCAGCAGCAGCAGCAGCAAGATCGGCGAGAGGAGTACCCAGCGCGCGAGGCACCGCCGACGTCGTCGCCGCTGGGACAGAGGCCCCTCTCGGCCAAGCGGTCGGCGCCGGCGCCCCTTCGGTATCGCGACGAGGGGGGCGCCGACGCGGGCGGGACGGCGGCGGCGGCAGCGGCGGCGGCGGCCCCCGCCCCGCCCAAGCGCGCGCGCAAGCCCAGGCCACGAAACGCGGTGGCGGCCGTCGCCCCCGCCGCCCCCGCCGCCCCCGCCGCCGCCGCCGCCGTCGCCGCCCCTCTCGCCGTCTTGGTCGCTGGGCCCCCGCCGCCGCCGCTCGCCGTGCTGCTGCGGCACCCGCGCAATCCCCGCTCCAGGACCGCGCGGCGCTTTGCCGCCGGCGCCGGCGCGCCTCCCCCCCCGCGCAAGGCGCCGGCCGCGGCCGTGCTGACGATGCTGCGGGCCTTGGTGGGCGCGCCAACGGCGGCGGCCGCCGCGCCCCCGCCGCCCATCGCGCCCGCGCCGCCGCCCCCCTTCCCCGGCGCCGACGCCGTCGCCAGGTGCCTGGCGCTGAACTACCTGCGCGCCGCCTTCCCGCCGCCGCCGCCGCGGCCTCCTCTTGCGCCGCCGCGCGCGCAGGCGGCGCCCGCCCGGCGGCCGGCGGCGGCCGGCGTCTCGACCGCGGGCGTCGTGCCTGTCCCTGCCGCGGCACCGGCGACGGCGCCGGCGACGGCCGAGCGCTCTTCTGCTGCCGCCGAGGCCCGGCGGCAAGCGGTGCCGCCCACGGCCGCTGCGTCCAGGCCAAAGCCGGCCAAGCCGAGGCAACGGGCGCAGCAAACGCAGCAGCAGGAGAAGCAGCGGCGGCAAGAGCAGGCGGCTGCCGCCGCCGTCGCTGCCAACGCCGGCGTCGCCGACGGCGACGGCAAAAGCAGCAGCGACGACGACGACGCGGCCCCCCCCCCGCCGGCGCCCGTGGCCGCCGCCGACGCCGACGCCGCCCCCGCGCCCGCGCCCAAGGCCATGATGATGGCCCTCGCCGCCGGCCCGGCCCCCATGCCCCCCGTCCCCCTCGTCCTGCCGGACGGCTCCGTCCTCGACCGCCCGGACGACATGGACGCCGAGACCTGGGCCGCCGTGCGCGAGGCCGTCTTGGGCCTGCGGCGCCGCGGGAGCGTCGCGCGGCGCCCGCACAACGTTGGCTGGGCGGAGTGGGGCGGCGGCGGCGGCGCGGGGGGCGGCGGGGGGAGGGCGGGGGGGGCGGGGGCGGCGGCGGCTCGCGCGGCCCCCGCGCCCCGCGCCCCGCCGGCGGGCCCGCGCGGCCCTGGCAGCCGCGCCGCGAGGCCGAGGAGGGCAACTGGGTGGGCGAGGCGGCCTTTTTGCGCGCGGCAGCGTGCGCCGAGGCAGAGGCGGCGGCGGCGGCGGCCGGCAGCGGCAGCGGCCGCGGCGCCAAGCAGCAGCAGCGTGCTGTCGGCCTAGGCGGTGGTCTCACGCCCCCGCTGTCGGTGACCGGAACGCCGCCCCCGCCCGTTGACGCAGTCGCGGCCGCAGGAAGCTCGGACGGCGGCGGCGAGGCGGCAGCAGCGGCAGCAGCCGCGGCGGCAGCAGCGGCGGCAACGGCAGCGGCGGTCGTTCCCGACGCTCTGGCGCAGGCCGCGCTCTGGCCGCGCGCCGAGCCGGGCGACGCGCTCGCACGCTTCGCCGTGCTCGTGCTGCTGCACAACCCGGGATGGCCCAACGCCTTGATGTGGGAGAACTGGGTGAGCGCGCACACGCCCGAGGCCGTGGCCGCCCTGGACGGGCCGTTTGTGCAGCCATTGTTGCCGCTGACTGCGGCGTCGGCCGCGGCGACCGCGCCCGCGTCGCCCGCGCCGACCGGCGGGGCCGACGGCGGCGGCGGCGGCGGCGGCGATGGCGGCGACGACGACGACGACGCCCCAGCGGCCGCGCCGTCGTCTTTTGTCGCTGCTGCTGCTGTCGCGCCCGCGGGCGTCGACCACGCGACGGCCGTCGCGCCGCCGACGACCGAGGGGCGCGCCAGCGGCAGCGGCACCGGCGGCTGCGTCGGCGGCGACAAGAGCGGCGAGGCCGCGACGTCGGCGCCGACGGCAGCGCCCGCCGCCGCCGCCGCCGGCCCTCCCGCCGCCGCCGCAGCCGCCACCGACCTCCCCTCGCGCCCCCCGACGCCCCCCCCGGCCCCCGAGCAGGCGCCCGCCCCGCCCGACCCGCCCCCGCCCGACCCGGCCTCCCTGCGCCCGGCCGTGCTCTGCCACGTGAAAAAAGGCGTCTCCCTGGCGCTGCCCTCGTTCGCCGCGCGAGACTCGGTCGCCCGCCGCCGGCTGGTCGCCGCCGTCGACGCGGCCTGGGGAGACGTCTCGCTCGTGCGGGCGCAGCTCGTCGCGCTGGACGAGCTGCTGCGCCGCTGCCCCTCGGCCCGCCACGTGGCCGTGTGCTCGGGCCACGACGTCCCCGTGCAGCTGGCGACGCCCGCCCTGCTGCCCGCCGGCGCTTCGCTCTTTGGCTCGTACCAATTCGGCGCCGAGGAGAACGCCACGCTCCGCGAGGCGGCCGAGGACGAGCTGCTCTCGGACGGCTCCTTCAGCGCCGAGGAGGCCAGGCGCTGGTCGCGCGCCCTCACCTTCCACCACCAGTGGGTCGTGCTCAGCCGCGAGCACGCGCTCCTCCTGTGCGCCATGCGCCGGCCGCTGCTAAGGGCGGCCGCCGCGCTGCACAAGGCCTGCACGGCGGTCGGCGCCGGCATGGCGCCCGACGAGTTCGCGCTGGTCACCGCCCTGCGCTTCTCGGGGCTCGCGCGCTCGGTGCAGCGCGTGCAGCTCGGCCGCGGCCTGCGCTACAAGCCGGGCGACCTGCTCAACTGCTACCCGACGCTCGTGCTGTTCCCCGCCGCCGCCTCGCCGCACCCGACCACGTGGGCGGCGCCCGACGAGCGGCAGATGGTGCAGGTCGAGAAGGGCGGCGTCGGGAAATACGCCAAATCCGTCACCCTGAACGACTGCCTGCACCTGGCGCGCGCCCGCGGAGCGCTCTTTTTCCGGAAAGTGGCCCTGCGGGCGGCGGGAGCCGGCAGGAGCGTGCGGGCCGCGCCCGAGGCAGCCATGCTGCTGTCGTCGCTGGAGGCAATGTGGCGGGGCGCGGCGCCCGTGGAGGGGCAGGACGCGCCCGACATGGAGCCGTCGCCCGCGTCCAGGGCGCGGGCGCGGGCCGGGAGCGCGGACAAGTGATGTTTGGTTGAAGATGGACAAGATTGATGCGTTGGTGTGGCGATTTTGTTTCATTGTTTCGTTGAGAGACCGCCGCTTTTTTTTTTCCTTCGAGTTGTCGTCGGCGCGTCGGGCGGCGGCAAGCCGCTGCCTCGGCGTCGGCGCGCGCACGCTCGGAGCTATCGTTTTTGTTTTCCATCGGAATGGTTTTGCCCTCCTCTCTTCCCACAGCTCGAGCGAGTTTGAGAAGAACCCCCTTTGCTTGTAAATCCAGCGATCGTCCACAACTATCGACGGAAATCCAGAGAAGCAGGCGTCGGCCGTTTGTTCTTGTGAGCCGTGCCCCCCGATCGGCGGCGGCGCCTCTGATTACATGGGGACCTCTTCCCGCGCGTGAGCGAGGCATCATGACCGGGCGCGATGAGTGCGATGAGCACGAGGAGGGTTAGTTGCCCGTCCCCGGGTTCGACCACGAACGAGAAACAACGAACATCCTAGCTGCGCTCCTGCCTCACGCCGGCCCTGATTCAAGCCCCACGTTCCCCCTCTCCCGCCAACGAAACTCAAAAAACAACAAACAACACAGCTGTCGCGCTCGGGATCGTGCTGGCCGCGTGCGGCCAGACTGATACCGAGTCGTGTGGCACCGTGACCGCCCTCGAGGTCTGCCTCCAGCCCCTGCCCCGCGTGAGTCGCTCGATCACGATGCGCAACACAAGGAGGAGAAGCAGCGCTCTCGCTCTCGTGCCTCCTCTCGCCGCTCCACAAACGCCAACGCCAACGCTCAAAAGCCCAACCAAAACAACCAAAAACAACGACAGCTGGGCGCCTCCCTGCGCGCCTTCCCCAACCTGGTCGAGCTCAGCCTCGTGGACGTGGGCCTGCGCTCTCTGCCCACGATCCCGCCCCTGGGCGCGTCGTGCCCGCAGCTCCAGCGCGTGTGGCTCTCATGCAACGCGCTGTCGGGCGCCTTCCCGCCGGCGGCCGGCGACGGCGACGGCCCCTCGCCCCTGCGCGGCCTGTCGCGCCTGTCGTCCCTCTGCCTCCGCCAGAACCGCATCGCGCGCCTGGACGCCCCCCGCCTGGCGCTCGACCTCCCGGCGCTCGCCAGCCTGTCCCTGGGCGGCAACCGCCTGCGCCGGCTCGACGGGCTGGCGGCGCTGCGCGGGCTGACCGAGCTGCAGGCGCCGGGCAACGCACTCGAGCGGCCGCCCTCGGCGTCCTCGGCGTCCTCGTCGGCATGGCCGTCGGCGGCGTTGCCGTCGTCGTCGCCACTGCCGGCGTCGGGAGCAGCGGCATCGCCTGCCCTGCGCGTGCTCAACGTGGCCGGCAACCCCTCCCCTTCGTCACTGCGCGAGCTCGGGGGGCTAGCGGCGTCCTTCCCGGGCCTGGAGGAGCTGTGGCTGGCGGACCCCATGTGGGCGAGCGCAGGCGGGGCGGCGGCGGCCGGCGGCGGCGGAGGCGGCGGCGGCGGCGGCGGCCCCAGCGCCGACGCCGACTCTGGCCAGGGGCAGTGCCCGGCCGCGGCGCTCGCCGGCTACGCCTCGGCCGCCATGGCCGCGCTGCCGGCGGGCCTGAAGCTTCTTGACGGCCTGCCCGTGCCCGACGGGGCGCGCGCCGCCGCGCGCGAGGCGCGGCGCCGCTCGCGCCTGGCGCGCTCGCTGGCCCGGAGAGAGCTCGAGCGGCGGTGCTTTGGCGGCCTGAGCGGCGGCGGCCTGGGCGGCGACGGCGGCGACGACGACGACCAGGCGGGCCGCTCGCTGCTCGCACGGGCGGCCGCGGGCGTACGCCTGGCCGCCGAGCATTGGGACGGCGTCCGCGCGGCGCTCGTGCGCGAGCTGGCGGGCGCGCAGGCGGCGCTCGCCGCCGCAGAGGCCGCCGCTGAGGCCGCCGACGGAGAGGACGGCGACGGCCGCTCCGTCCCTCTGCTGTCGTTGCCCGCGGCCTCGCGAGCCCTTTGCGACGTCGAGCTCGAGCTCTCGCGCGTGCGCCACAGGCAGCACGAGCAGCTGCAGGGCGCGCTGGCCGCCGCGGCCCTACGCGCGCGCCGGGCGCTGCGGCGCGCCCTGCGCCGCGCCGCGCTCGAGGCGGGAACACACGGCAGCGCGCGCGTCGAGGAGGGCGAGGAGGGCGACGCAGAGGAGCAGCGGGACTGCGGCGGCGGCGGCGCTGGGAACTCCGCTTGCTCCATCGCCTTGGCCGCCACGTCCGCGGCCGCCTTTGCGAGCGCCCTCGCCGCCGCAAGGACCCGGGACCTGCGCGTGCGCTCGGCCGCGCGCGTGCGCAGCCGCGCCCTCTGTCTGGCGTTCGAAGCGCGCCTGGGGGGGCGGCTGCTCCCCTCAGGCACGGCTTACTTTGGTCCGGCGACGCCCGCGGTGGCGGCGGTGGCGGCGAGGGGCGGGGTCGTGCCCGCCGCCCTGGCTGCCGAGGGGGGCGGGCACGTGCGCACGCTGCTCTACGTGCTGCCGGACGCGGGGGAGGAGGAAACGGGCAGGCGGGCGCGCGGCGACGGGGCGGCGGCGGCGGCCGGCAGAGCGCAAGATCCTGCCCTCCAGGATGACGACGACGACGACGACGCCGCGACCGACGACGACCGGGAGATGGAAGCTCTGGAGGCGGTGGCGGAGCTGGGATTTGTCGGCGCAGCGGCGGCGGCGGCGGCATCATCCCGTCCAGGCCGCCGGCGACGCTTCTTTTCCGGGGGGGGCGCGGCCGCCGCCCGGCCGTGGCTGCGGCTGCTCTCCTCGCTTCCGACGACGCGGCCTGGGCAGTGTCTGACCGTGATGGTGGTGCGGGCCTACGTCGGGGCCGCGGGATCAGGACACGTCCGCCTGCCGCAGGCGGAAGGAGGACACGGGGCCGCCGCCGCTGCCGCCTCGGCCGCCGCCGAAACGCCGCCGCCGCTGTCGCGCGCCGGGTGGGGTCCGCTGCCAGACGGCGCGGTTGCCGCCGCGGTCGTCGTCGCCGCCGGCGCGCCCGAGGTCTGGTGGCATCGCGATCCGTCGCTGGTTCTGCCGGTGGCCATCTTGGAGCTGTCTGGCGAAGATGGAGACGCAGAGGAGGAGGAGGGGGTGGCGGCGGCGGCGGCAGCTTTGCGCCCGCCTCCTTGCTCAGCGGCCGCCGCAAGCCCCGCCGCGCCCTTGGTGCCCCGCGCCGTCCCGAGCGCGCACAGCCTTCGGGTGGCCACCACAGCGGTGCGGCGAGAGCTCGAGCCTTGGGTGACGCTCGGCGACGCGGGGCAAACCACCCTGCTCCCGCCCCCTTCCGCCTCGCTCGCTGTCGCCGACGCCGCGGCCGCCGAGCGCCGCCGGGCGCCTCTGTCCGCGGCCGAGGCGGCCAACGCCGCCGCCCTCTCGCACCTGCGCCGCCTCCGCTTCGCCGCCGCGTCCCCGTCCCCTGCGCCGGAGCTGCCCGACTCGCTCCTCGCGCTCGAGTGCCTGTCTCTCGCGGGCGCCGGGCTCGCCGGCTCGCTCGCGGGCCTGCCCCTGGCGCGCCTCACCCGCCTGCGCGCCCTGTCGCTCGCGTGCAACGCGCTCGAGTCGCTTTTTTGGGCGGCGCCTGCGGCGTCCCCCGCCCCGCGCGACGCTGCCGCCGAGCACGGCCTCGTCCTGCCCCCCTCTCTGGTCTACCTGGACGCGCGGCACAACCGCCTCGCGTCGCTCGCTGGCGGAGGCGGTGGCGGAGGCAGAGGCGGAGGCGGAGGCGGAGGCGGAGGCAGGGGCGCCGATTCGCCCCCGTGCCAGCAACGGCTGCCGCGCCTGCGGCGCCTGCTGCTGTCGGGCAACGCGCTGCGCGGCGCCGCCGAGACCGGCGCCGCGCTGCGGGCGCTCGGCCTGCCCGAGGAGGCCGCGGTCGACCTCGAGCTCAATCCGCTGTGCGAGGAGAGGGGGTACCCGGCCGCCGTGCGCGACGCCCTCGGCGAGCGCGCGCGCCTGACGCCAGACCGGCGGCAGGGCGTCGGGGCCGCGCTCGTGGCCCTGCGCGCCGACGCCGCCGAGCGCTCCGCGCGCTGGCGCGACCGATCGGCGGCGGCGGGAACGGCGGCGGCGACGGGAACGGCGGCCGCTGCCGCCACCGTCGACGACCACGACGACCACCGCGGCTTCGTCGCCCTCCGACCCTTCAGATTCCATGTCACTGGGGCTTGCGGAAGGGCGCGCCTGAGCGCCAGCGGCAACCTGCTCGAGGCCACGCCTGCCTCGCTGGAGGCCTTTTTCCTGGCGCCGCCCGACCCGCTCGCGCCGTCGATGCCTCGGCCGCCGCCGCAGCTGCCGCTCGTCGCGCTCGACCTGAGCGGCAACCGCCTCGCGGGCGCGGCTCCGGACCTCTGGGGCGCCCTGGAGAGTGCGTCGCGCCTGACGCGCCTCGAGCTGGGCGGCAACCAGCTCACGGGCTTTCCTCCCGAGGAGGAGGAGCGCGCCGCTGCCTGCGCCCACGGGCCCTCCTCCCGCCTGCCCCCGCCGCCGCAGCCCCGCGGCCTCCGCTGCCTGTGGCCGCTGCTGCCCGCGCTGCGAATCCTGGGCCTCGAGTCCAACGCCCTGACCTCGCTCGAGGGCATCGACCGCGTGGCCGGTACGGCGCTCGAGCGGCTGCATGCGCGCGGCAACCCGGCGCTGGACTCGCCGGCCGCCGCGCTCTCGCCGCTGTCGCCGGCCGTGCTGTCCGCGCCTGCGCCCGCCGCGGCAACCGCGGCCGCAGTGGCCGGCGGGACGCGCCCCCCCGCCTGTCCTTCGTCTTCTCCTCCCGCCGTCACCGCTTCGCCCTTTCCGCGCCTGCAGGTCCTCGACCTGCGCGACTCGGCCGTCTCGCGGGGCGCGGGCGTGCCCGAGGGGGCCGTCGCCGCCTGCCGCGACCGGCAGCAGCAGCAACAGCCCCACCGGGAACGGCAGGACATGCCCCGGCAGCGCGCACGCGACTACCGCCTGTACGCGCTGCACCTGCTGCTGCTGCTGACGCCGCCCGGCGACCCGTCCGCCGCGCCCCCGCTGCTTGTTCTGGACGGGCAGGCCGTCGCCCCCCCGGAGCGCGACGAGGCGGCGCTGGCGTTCCGGGGCGTGCTCACGCGGGAGGCGCTGGGCCAGGCCGGGCGGGGGGCGGCCAGCGACGACGACGGCGCCGAGCGCCTCGCGATCCCGGGCAGCTTGTCTCTGCGCGGGTGGCGCCTCCGCAGCACGGGCGGCGTCTTTCTAAAGGCCGCGGTTGCCGCCGTCGCGCTGCCGCGGCCGCTTCCGCCGCCCGCTCCCCCTCCCGCCAGCTTTGCCTGCTCCCTCGTCGACCTGGACCTCTCGGGCAACCGCCTCGACGCCATCAACCCGCACCTGGCCGGGCTAGTGGCCCTCACGCGCCTCGTGCTGGACGACAACCGGCTCGGCAGCAGCATCGCGGCCGTCGGTGGTGGCGGCGGCGGCGGCGGCGGCGGCCACGCTGCCGCCGCCTCGTCTTGCTCGCCGCAGCACCAGCACCAGCACCAGCACCAGCAGCAGCAGCAGCAGCACGCGCTCTCGTTCGAGCTGACGCTGCCGTCGGGCGCGCGCGCGCCGCTGCTGCCCGCGCTGGCGTCGCTCAGCCTCGACGGCAACGGCCTCGCCTCGCTCGCGCCCCTGCGCCTGGGCGCCCTCGGCCGCGTGCTGCGTCGCCTGTCGGCGCGCGGAAACGCGCTCACGTCGCTCGGGGGCCGTGGCGCGGGCGCCGGCGCCGGCGCCGGCGAGGACGCCGCCTCGAGCCTCTCCGCGCTGACGGGCCTGCAGGACCTCCTGCTCGACCGCAACCGCCTCAGGAGGTGGCGCGACACGGCGGCCGTGCTCGAGGCCGTCGCCGCGGCCGGCACGGGGGGTGACGACCACGACGACGACGACGGCGGCAGCGGCAGCGGCAGCGGCTACGGCAGCGGCTGCGGCAGCAGGGGCCCCTCTCGTCGCCCCCCGCTCTCCCTCAGCCTGTCGGAAAACGGCATCCGCTCGCTGTGGGGGATGCCGCCGCTCGCGCGCGTGTGGGAGCTGCGCATCGGCGAGGCGCGCTCGGACCGGGTGCTGGCGGACCCGCGCGACGCCGAGGTCCTGGCCGCGGCGGCGCCCGCGCTGCGCAGCGTGTGGATCGGCGGCGGCGGCGAGGAGGAGGAGGAGGGAGGAGGGGCGGGCGCGGCGCCGGCGGGCGGTGCTGCCCACCCGACCGAGGGGCAGCGGCAGCAGCGGCAGCAGCAGATGCAGCAGCACCGCGTCTTGCTCGCGGCGCGCTGCGGCCCCGGGCTGGAGCTGGTGAACGGCGTGCGATTGAGCCAGCCCGAGCGCGAGGCCGCGCTGGCGGTGACGGCTGCCGAGCGGGCGGCGGTGGCGGCGGCGACCCAGGCAGTGGCCGAGGGGGGCGACGCCGCAGCGTCGGCGTCGGCGGCGGCGGCGGCGGCGGCGGCGGTGGTCGCGGCGGCAAGTCGCGCACTAGTCTCGTATTCGTGAGCTGGACGCGACCAACCTAGCCAATGTAATGTTGCTGGAGTTACTGCGGTCAAAGGCCAAGAAGGCGTGAGAAGCCGCAACCTGGGTGCCCCGGTTAGAGCAACGCATAGAAAAAGCACAGGCGGCGCGGGCGCGGCGCGGGCGGCGCCGTTTTTCGTTTCGTTTTGGTCTCCTCGTTTTCGTTTTCGTTTTCGTTTTCTCGCGCCGGGCCAAGCCAGGGCCTTTCGTTTCTGAGAGCTTCTTCTTCTTCATCCCCGTCCACAACTCAGCGCTGCTGCAGCCCCACGGGGCCCATGCCCCCCGCGCCTCCCAGAAGGCCGCCGAGCAGGCCGCCGCCGCCCCCCATGCCCGGCTGCATCTGCATCTGCATCTGCATCTGCATCTGCTGCTGCTGCTGCTGCTGCTGCTGCTGCTGCTGCTGCTGCTGCTGCGGCGCCGCGCCGTAGCCGCCGGTCAGGCCGCCAAACCCGCCTCCGCCGCCGCCGCCCGGCGGGTAGGGCTGCGGCGGGCCGCCGTGGCCGCCGTGGTGGTGCGGCAGCAGCAGGCCGGGGCCCCCGTGCAGGCCGCCGCCGTGACCCATGCCGTTGCCCGCGCCGCCGAGGCCGCCGACTAGGGGACCGCCCTGCAGCCCGCCGCCTGGGCCGACGCCGCCCACGACGCCCACGCCGCCGCCGCCGCCCTGCATGTGCTGCTGCATCTGCGCCTGCTGCTGCGCCTGCTGCGCGGCCTGGTGCGCCGCCTGCGCCATGGCCGCCGCCGCGCCCGGCGGCAGCACCTGGAACTCGGCCATCAGCGCGACGTGGTCGCTCGGCCAAGAGGCGTTGGGAACGCCCTCCCCCGGCCTAGTCAGCACCTCGTCCTCCGCCGGCAGCTCGAGCACCGCGCGCGGCAGCAGCGAGTCGCGCGTGTACAGCACGTAGTCGAGCGTGCCGCGAAACCCGGCGTTTAGGTTGGTGAACAGCGGCTCCTTGGTCAGCGGGTCGAGCCGCCGCCGCTGCCGGCGGAGCTCGGCCGTCAGCGGCGGCGCGTCGGCAAGCGCCGCGTAGGCCGACGCCAGCGGCAGCGCGTGCTGCAGCTTTTGCTCGCGCAGGATGCCTAGAGGGTCGAGCGCCGGGTCGAGCTGCGAGGGGTCCACCCGCCCGCGCACCAGCAAGGCGTGCGCCGCCGACCCGGGCAGCGAGTTGAAGTCGCCCGACACCAGCATCGGGATGTCGGCGCTGTTGGCGATCTTCTCCAGCCCCTTCAAAAGAGTGTGCACCTGCCACAGCTTGACGTCGCTGAGCTCCGGGTTGGCGTGGATGTGCGTGTTAGCCACGCACAGCAGCTGCTTGCCGCCCTGTGCCTGGCCCGGGGACTGGCCGGGCGCGCCCGGGCCGCCGCCGCCGCCGCCGCCCGGGCCGTGGTGCCCGCCGCCGCCGCCGCCGCCCATGCCCCCGTGCGGCGGCGGCGGGTCGAGCGCCTCGAGCACGGCGATCAGCGCCACGTTGTCCTTGAGCAGGCGGCCCATGGTGGCCTTGCGCTGCGCGGGCGACGCCATCTGCTCCGCCAGCGACACCGCGGCCTTGTTGAACTCGACCTCGTACTTTTTGACCAGCGCGAACCGCGAGGCGCGGAAAAACGTGGCGCAGCCGTCGATGGCGTAGGACGAGCCCGTGAACACCTCGGCCGTCTTCTTCTTGAACACGCCCTGGTACCCGAGCGCCGCCAGCTGCGGGTGCAGGTAGTCGGCGTAGTGGTCGCTCTGCACCTCCTGCAGGCAGAGGATGTCGGCGTCGTAGGCGCGCAGCCACCGCATCAGGCAGTCGCGCCGGTAGGGCCAGGCCACCGCGAACGGAGGGCAGTGGCCGTACATGTCGCCCTTCGCGTAAATGTCGGCGAGCAGGTTGTACGTGAGCACGGTGAAGCGCCCGGGCGTGGCGGGGGGGCGGTGGGGGGCGGGGACGGCGCCGCCGGGGAGGGCCGGGGCGGGAAAGTGTTGGGCGGCGGCGCCAAAAAAGCCGCCGGCGCCGCCGGCGCCCGGCTGCGGCGTGGGCCCGCCGAGCGCGAGCGCGACGGCGGCGGGCACGTGCGCGGGCAGCGGCAGCGGCACCATGCGGCGCAGGGGCAGGACGGGCACGGGCCGCACGCGCGACGCGAAGGCGGCGACGGGCCGGCCCAGGTCGGCGTAGGGGTGCAGCGAGTCGACCACCGACGCCTCGAACTTGAGCACGTGGCCGACGTCGTCGGCCGTTGGCGCGTAGCGGCGGCCGCGGCCGACCTCGGTCCACGTCTCGACCTGGCTGCCGCCGCCGCCGCCCGCCGCGCCGCTGGCGGCGGCGGTGGCCGCCGCGGCCGCCGCGGCTGCAGCGGCGGCTGCGGCGGCGGCCCCCCCTCCCCCTTTCATGGCGGACATGGGGGTGGTGGCCATCATCGTGGCCGCGCCGCCGTCGGCGCCCCCCATCATTGCGCCGCCGTAGGCGCCGCCGGCCGTGCCGCCATTGTCGACGCCCGCGGCGCCGTCCTCGGTGGCGGCGGTGGCGGCGGCGGCGGCCTGCTGCTGCTGCTGGAGCAGGCGGAAGGCGGCGGCGTGGGCCTCGCGGTGCTGGGGCCAGCTGTGGCGGTAGCAGTCGGGGGAGCAGTGGTAGCTGATGCCCAGCGGCTGCGGCTGCGGCCCTTGCTGCTGCTGCTGCTGCTGCGCCGAGGCGCCACCCGGCGCCGACGCGCCGCCGCCGCCCGCGCCGCCCCCCGCGCCGCCCGCGCCGCTCGTCCCGCCCGCCGCGACCGCCCGGCTGCGCAGGCACACCGTGCACTGCACCGTCGCGTCGCGGTCCGGGTGCACCGAGCACGACGCCCCGCCGCGCTGCAGCGACGACCGCCACCACCGGCAGCGGAGCCGGTACTGCTGGCCGCCGGCCGACGCGGCGTCGGCGCTCTCCTCGGGCACGTCGTCCGCCGTCATGGTCTGCTCGCCGCGGCGGATGAGCACGTACGGGTCGAGCGCGACGCTGACGATGGGGGTGTCGCCCGTGGCCAGGCGCACGGCCTGGACCGTGAAGGGCTGCTGGGAGTGCGCCATTGTTTGTCGCGGGAGAGGGCCTTTTCTCTTCGTTCTCCAAGGAGGGGTTCGGCGTCGACGACACGATCGTCTGCCTCTCTTGTCCAAGGTCGGAGGGGAACGCAGGAGCACGCGCGCGCGTTCCGGGGTCACGCCACCTCCTGGCCGCGGCTGCTGCCGGCTGGGCTTGCTGCTTCACGGAGCGGACGCCATCCTCACCAGCTCCCTTCTGTCCTCTCCCTCTCCCTCGCCTTCTCTCTTTCTCTCGCGTTGGCCTCCTGGGCAGGAAATATGATCGAGATGATGGCGATGATGTCAAAGACGGGCTGGTTTTTGCGCGGGGGGAGGAGGAGGGGGGGGAGAGCTATATCGGAGAAAAAGAGAGGGGTGAAGTTTGTCTCGTTCGATGGACCTGCCGAAAGCGCCTCTCATCACGCGTCATTCCCAATCCCCCATCACCACTCGCTCACGCCGCAACACTGCCCTCACACCATCATTTTCGCGCGCGCGCGACTGATCGATCGCATCAGGAGATCGAAGGAACGGCGGACAAAACCCCAGCGAAGTAAAAACTCACCCGCGCTTCCCCCCTCTCCCGATCAAATGAGCGGCCCGGCGCCGACCACGTCTCTGCGAGGTTCGCTGCGCCTGTTTCGACTCGCCATGACCACGCAGCGCCGCGCGGCAGAGGCATCGGCGGCGTCGGCGGCAACGTCAGTGTCGGCGGGGTCGGCGGCGTCGGCAGCGTTCAGCAGCGGTCATCGGGCAGCACCACCAGCAGCACCAGCAGCACCAGCAGCAGCAGCAGCAGCAGCAGCAGCAGCAGCAGCAGCAGCAGCAGCAGCAGCAGCAGCAGCAGCACCCCTACCATCACGATCGCTGATACTGGCGGGCAGGATATCGTCGGGAGGGAGAGCGTCGCTGCTTCTTCCGATGGCCGCAGCGCGCGCCGTTGCGACAGCAGCGGCAACGACGGCGGCGACATTGGCCGCCGCCGCCGCCGCCGCCGCCGCCGCCCCGCACCCACTTCTACGGGCCTACGCCACCTCCGCCACCACCGTCCGCCTCAACGACCTGCACCCGGCCCTGGGCGCCACCAAGGCTGTCCGCCGCGTGGGCCGCGGCGACGGCTCGGGACGCGGCACGACCTGCGGCCGCGGCACAAAGGGGCAGGGCGCCCGCAAGGGCGGCGGCAAGCCGGGCCTGCTCTTCGACGGCGGGACGCGGCAGCTGCGCAAGTGGCCAAAGGTGCACGCCCGGCCCGGGTCGCCCGTGGAGTACGACTACGTCAACCTGGCCGACGTCGCCGCCGCGGCGCGCGAGGGGCGCCTGGGCGGGGTCGACTTTGGCGCCGCGGCCGCTTCTTCTTCGTCGCCGTCGCCGTCGCCGTCGGCGGCCGCGGCAGCGGCAGCGGCGTCTGCGGCGGCGGCCGACGCCGGCGCAAGCGGCGGCGGCCTCCCCCTCGTGACGATGAAGCACTTGCGCGACGCCGGCCTGGTGTCCAAGTCGGTGCGATGGGGCGTCAAGCTGCTCGCGCGCGCTGACCCCCAGGCCGCCGCCGCAACGGGCGGCAGCGGCAGGGCAGCACAACGCGCGGCGCCCCGCCCGCTGCCGCCGATGCTGCTCCAGGTGTCGGCGGCGTCGGCGGCCGCGCGGCGCGAGGTGGCGGCGGCGGGCGGGCGCGTGGAGGCGGTGTACTACAACCGCCTGGGCTTCCGGGCGCTGCTCAAGGTGCGGGGCCTCTTTTGTCGTTGGTTGTTTGAGGGGGGCGAACGTGGGGAGGGGAGAAGCAGCCGTCTCCTTGTTTTGCCCGAAGAGGACGCCCTCCCGAGAGAGTGTCTTTTTCCGCCGCCGCCGCCGCCGCCCGTCCGCTCATCTTTTTGGCCCCCGCCCCCTCTCTCCCCCCCCCCCGAACAACCCCCCAAAACACCCATCAGCCCGAGGCCTGGGAGCGCGAGGGCCGGCCCCTGCCGCGCGGCGTGCGCGCCTGGCCGCCCCGCGACGAGGGCAAGTTTGACGTCGTCGGGACGATCCCGCCGCGGCGGGGGGGCGCGCCCCCGGCCTCCTCCTCGGCCTCTGCTCAAGCGGCACCGCCGCCGTCGTCGTTGTCCGCGGCGGCCGCCGCGTGAAAAGATTGGGAGATGTTCTTCTTCTTTCTCGCGCTTGTGCTTGTGTAATCGAAGAAGCGGAAGGCGTGCGTGTGCGTGTGTCGATTGGAGGGGGCCTGGTGAAACAAATCTGCTAGAAGATGAAGGCGCTCCAAGCGGGCGAGACGGGCCTCCGACGGCGCGCGAGAGGGAGAGAGCGCCGCCCGCATAAGACGCGCGCTCCTCCCTGCACAACCCGCCTACCTTTCGCCCCTTTTTTCTTCGCCCACTCACCTCAACAGACAAGATCAACATGGCCGCCCTCCAGGTGAGCAAGAGATCGTGCGGCGATTGCGCGCAACAGAGCGCTGACGCTTGAACCTTTTTTTGGCGTCGCTTCTCTCTCTCTCTCCGCGCGCCTGCCTCTGGCGCTCGGGCCAATCCTTCCACGCGCCGTGTGACTGACGCCCGCCCCCGCCCGCCCCCGCCCGCCCGCCCTGCAATCACCTCGAAAACACAGACCCGCGCCACCCAGGTAGGAAGGACAGGACGGAAAGAGAGGGGCGAAACTCCTCGAGAGGGGTGCCTCTGCCCTCCAACTCTGTTTTTTTGCTAGCGTCGCCTCCACCGAGGAGACGCCGCGCGATGCAGGGGCGCGCGCGGCCGCGCGCGGCCGGATCAGGATCCCGAGCTGACCGCGTCGGCCGAGGAGGAGGAGCAGGAGAGAGGAGAGCGAAAGAGGGGGGGAGGGGGCAGAAAAACGGAGGCACTGCCCCTCCAAGCCACGGGCCCCCTTCTCCGAGCAATCGCGCGCCCCCCGCCGGCCCCCGGGGCCCAGATTGGCGCGGCGCGGCCCGTCAACGTGCATGCCGGCCGCGCGCGACCCTCGGAATCGCCCGGCCTGGGCGCGCGCCGACGTAGGAGAGAGCAGTGAGGGCCCCCTGCTCTGGAGATGGCCGCGCCCCCCTCGCCCCCTCGCTCTCGACGGCGGGCCCCGCCGACGCCCCGCGCTTTCTGCCGCGCTCTCTCCCCCTCTCTCTCTTGCCCGCCCCTCCACCGACTGCAACAACCCCGGCCCACGCCCCCCCGCCAACTGCCCACCCAACCAAACCCTCCAACCTAAATACAAACAAACAGGGCGCCGTCCGCCCGGCCGCCGCCCCGCGCCGCGCCGTCGTCGCCGTGCGCGCGCAGGCCGCCGCCACCGGCGCCGCCACGCTCGCGCGCGCGCCCGTGCCGCTGGCGCTCGAGGCCGGCGACATGCCGCTCAACACCTTCTCCAACAAGACGCCCTTCGTCGGCAAGGTGCGCTCCGTCGAGCGCTGCGTCGGCCCGAAAGCCACGGGCGACACGTTCCACATCATCATCGACACCGAGGGCAACATCCCCTTTTGGGAGGGGCAGTCTTACGGCGTGATCCCCCCGGGGACCAAGATCAACAGCAAGGGCAAGGAGGTCAAGCACGGCGTGCGGCTCTACTCGATCGCCTCGTCGCGCTACGGCGACGCGTTCGACGGGCAGACGGCGTCGCTGTGCGTGCGCCGGGCGACCTACTGGGACGCCGAGCTGAACAAGGAGGACCCGGCCAAGGAGGGCATCTGCAGCAACTTTCTGGCGCGCGCCGTCAAGGGGTGCGTTTCTTTGCTTTTTTTGGCTTTGCTTTTCTCTCCGTCTCACGCTCGTTCTTTTTCCTATTGTCCTCCCCTCCCCCGCCCCTGTTTCGTCCCCGCCCGTCTGCTCCTGCTCCTCCCCTCTCCCCACTCGCCCGCCTTGCTCACCTCCCTCCCAACGCTTTCCTCTCCGAATCCACCCACCACCGACCACCAACAAACAAACCAACAAAACAAACAAACAAAAAACACCAATCAAAAACAAAAACAAAAACAAAAACAACCGCAGCACCGAGATCAACATGACGGGCCCCACGGGCAAGGTGCTGCTGCTGCCGCCCAACAAGGACGCCGCGCTCATCTGCGTGGCCACGGGCACGGGCATCGCGCCCTTCCGCTCGTTCTGGCGCCGCTGCTTCTACGAGGACGTGCCCTCGTACAGGTTCACCGGTGAGACAAGAGGGGTTTCGTCTTCATTGTTTGATGCCGCTGCAGGAAGAAAAAAGATTTGCCCGGAAGAACAACAAAACCCACCAAAAACCCACAACCAAATCCCAAACCCACAACGCAACACAACCAAACACAACAAAGGCCTCTTCTGGCTCTTCATGGGCGTGGCCAACAGCGACAGCAAGCTGTACGACGACGAGATCTCCGCTATTTCGGGCACCTACCCCGACCAGTTCCGCATCGACTACGCGCTCAGCCGCGAGCAGAACAACGTGCGCGGCGGCAAGATGTACATCCAGGACAAGGTCGAGGAGTACGCGGACGAGGTGTTTGGCCTGCTGGACGGCGGCGGGCACATCTACTTCTGCGGCCTCAAGGGGATGATGCCTGGCATCCAGGAGATGCTCGAGCGCGTGGCCACGGGCAAGGGCCTCGTGTACGAGGAGTGGATCGAGAAGCTCAAGCACAACAACCAGTGGCACGTGGAGGTGTACTAGATGGATTGAGGGCGCGCGCACGGAGAGGATTGTCGTGTCGAGAGCGTTTTTGGGTCGGTTATTGCGCAGGACGGGCGCGCACTCTTTTGTTGGGTTCTTGAGGGTTGTTTGAGGGGTTGAGAGGTTTTCTGCGTGCGCTTCCTTGCAGCCGCGCGCTTGTTTCCCCCCCCTCTCTTTGGCCTTCCCTTGCGTAGAAGATTTATATATGAAGTGTTAATTCATCTTCTGGGATCCGTTCTCATCCTTGTCGTGTCGAAATTGTCAAGATCTTTACACCACCGCATTCCGGTTTGTGTTTTTTTCGCGCGGGCGTCTCGCTCAAAACAAAACCGACGACGCCTTTTTGCTCGCCCTCGTGCGTTCAGACGTCGCGCGAGGCGGCCAGCTGCTGCTGCTGCTGCTGTTGCTGCTGCTGCTGCTGCTGCCGCTGCTGCCCTGGCTGCTTTTGCTGCCACCCGGCAGGCAGCACCCAATAGCCCCGGCCCAGGCTGCCGCCGCCGCCGCCGCCAGGGCCAAAGGCGAGGCCGCCGCCGCCGCCGCCGCCGCCGGACGCCCCGGCCCCGCCGCCCGCGTCGGCCAGCGCCTGCCGCGCCTCGCGGGCGTCTGCGCGGGCCGCCCGCAGCGCGGCTTCCTTGGCCGCCAGCAGCTCCGTCACTCCGCGCGCGGCGTCGGCCAGCGGCGAGCTCGCATGTTGCTGCGGTGGCTGCTTGCCCTGGTTGTTGCTGCCGCTGCTGCTGCTGCCTCCGACACCCCCGGCCATCTGGGCCGCCCCCCCCCGCCTCCCCAGCAAGGACCGCGCGTCGTCCGCCGCCGCCCGCGCGGCGCGCCCGCGCTCGCCCGCCAGCGCCTCGGCGGCCTCGGCCAGCGCCGCCTCGCGCAGCTCAACGGCCGCCCTCAGCCCGCGCTCGCGGCGCTCCCCGGCCTCGCGCGCCGCGCCCCCGGCCAGTGCCGCCGACAGCTGCTGCCGGCGCGCCGACCCGAGCAGTGCGTCGCGCTCGGCGGCGGCCACCTCCCCGCGCTGCAGCGCCGCCTCGGCCGCCAGCCTTGCCTCCGAGAGGCGCCGCTCGGCGGCCGCCAGACGCGCGCGGCACGCCTGCAGCGACTCGCGGTCGCGCGTGCCCGACGCCGCCGCCCGCCGCAGCGCCTGGGCCTCCGCCTGGGCCTCGGCCAGCGGCGCCTCGGCCCCGCGCCGCGCGCGCTCCGCCTCGGCCGCGCCCCGGGCGGCCTGCGCCTCGCGCCGCCGCGCGTCCGCGGCTTCGTCCCGCAGCCGCCGCACCGAGTCCAGGTTGGCGTGCACCACGTCGGAGAAGTAGGCGCGGTGCTCCGTCAGCGCGCGGTCGTGCGCGCGGCACAGCGCAGCGGCGTGCGCGGCGGCGCGCTCCTCAGCCTCGAGCAGCTCGGCGCGGCGGCGCGCCTCGGCCTCGTCGCGCGCGCGGGCCATGCGCTCCTGCCACTGGGACTCGAGCTCTCGCGCGGCGGCCTCGAGGGCCTGGCGCGCTTTGGCGAGCTCGCGGGCGTGGGCCGCGCGCTCCGCGCGCTGCGAGGCGGCCGCCGCGGTGTCGGCGCCGCGCAGGGCGCCGCTCAGGGCGAGGCGCTCGGCGGCCGCGGAGGCCGCGGCGCGGCGGGCCTCGTCGGACGCCTGGCCCACCGCGACCTCGGCCGCGGCGGCGGCGGCGGCCAAGCGCTCAGACGCCTCGCGCTCGGCCGCCGACAGCGCGGCGCGGCGCGCGCGCTCGCGCTCGGCCTCGCGGTCGTCGGCGCGCTCGAGCTCGGCGTCGCGCACGCGCAGCTCGGCCTCGCGCTCGCTCAGCTGGCGCTTTGTGGCGTCCCAGAATGACAGAATCTTGTCCTGTCGATTTGTTTTGTTTGGTTGGTGCTTTTCGGGGCGGCGGCGTGAGTCGTATTTCCCCCCGTCTTCGTCTCTGCCCGCTTCGGGCGGCCCCGCGCGCGCGCACAGCGCAGAACGCAAAACGTGCCCCCCCCGCCTCCCTCTCTTCCTTCTTTCGTGCCCGTGTTCACGAATCGGCACCTACTCACCCGCTCCACCTGCATGAAGCAGCGAAACTCCTCCTCGCGCCCCTTGTCCTCCCCGAGCGCCACCACCTGCGCGCGCAGGCGCTCCAGCTCGGCCGGGTCAACGCTCGCCGCCGCCGCCGCCGCCGTCGCCGCTGCCCCGTCCCCGCCGGCCGTCGCCGGGTCCGCGCCGGCGCCCTTGGCCGCCTTCTTGCCCTTTTTGCCGCCACCTTCCGCGCCGCGCTTGGCGGCCTTTTCGCTGCTCTTGCCCTCGCCGTCCGCCTTCTTCGCGCCCTTCGCGGCGTCCTCCTTCTTGGCCTTTTTCTTTGCCGGGTCGGCCGCTTTTTTCTTGGACGTCGCAGCGCCGCTCGCTTTTTTCTTCTTCTTTAGCGCCGCTGATTCTTCGGGGCCGGCCATGGTTGTTCGAGGTAGGTCGTCTGCAGTTGCTCGAAAACTGTAGAAATTTTTGTGTGTAGGAAGAGCTGGGGGGGGACCACAGAGGGCGCTCGATGCAATGCAAAATTGAGAAGCGTTGACTCCGGCGGCGGGAGGTCGCCCGGCTGAGAACGCCCCTCGTCGTCGATCGCCGCGCGACGGAAAACAAATACGCGACGACACCACCTCGCCCTTACCCGCAAAAACCTCACCCGTCCCCACTCTCTGTCGCTGTCTCACTCATTCGTCCTTTCCGCACCACCAGCTCTCTCCTACCAGATTGTCTGGCCCGAAGTGCGCTCCCCATTCTCGCGACACTGCTCGAGAGACGCCCCTCTCTTTTTGCACCCCTTCTATCAGGGGCCCCCGGCGATGGGGGATTGGGGCGTGACCTAGAGACGCACTCTTGGCCGCGCTCTGGGGCGCGCGCGCGAGAGGTGCGAATGACAGAACGCGAGAAGAAGGAGCACGAAGGAGGGGAAGTCGCTTAGATTTCCGTTGCGTCGTCCTCACGCGTAATCCTCTTGGCGCCTGGCGACGCGCGCGATGGACAACGGGGGGTCGTCAGGTGGCGGCGCTTCAGATCTCAAGGACCGCCGCGGCAGGGACAGGGAGAGGCCGTCTTCGGGCGGCGGCGGCGCCGCCGCCAGCGACGGCGGCGCGCCCCCGCGCCTGCCCGTCGCCACCCTCACCGGCCACCTCCACAGCCTCGGCCAGCAGTCGGCCGTCATGCGGCGCCGCCTGGCCGCCGCCGAGGGCGCGAGATCGGGCTCCCTTGCGGGCGTGGGATTGAGCGCGGGCGGCGGCGGAGGCGGCAGCGGCGGTGGCGGCAGCGGCGGCGGCGGCGGCGGCGGCGGCGGCGGCGGCGAAGGCGGCAGCGGCGGCGGCCGCGGCGGGGGCGGCCGCAGCGCGCTTCCCTCCCCCTCGTCCTCCGTGCAGCCATTCGCCCACGCTCGCAGCGCCGGCGCTAGGATCGCGGTGCCGCCCGTGCAGGTCCTGCACCTCAACGGCTGGACGCCGCTCGTCTCTCCGTGGCCGCGGCCGGCGTCCGCGGGCGGCGACGCCGGCGACCGCCGCAAGCGCAGCGCGTCGCCGCCGCCGCCGCAGGCGGGGCGCGGGGGCAACGACGGGCGGCACAAACAGATGCGCGGGCCTCCCCCGCAGCAGCAGCAGCAGCAGCAGCGGCAAGCGGGGCGACCGCGCCCGGCCCTGACCGGGCAGGGCCCTGAAGAGCGCGAGATGCTTTGGGACGGCGAGGAGGGCGAGCTGCCGCCCTTTGCGCTGCCGCCGCGGCCCCCGCTGCCGCCGCCGCACCCGCCGCCGTCCACGCGGGCGGCGTCGCCCTTGCCGTCCCGCCTGTCCGCCAAGGGGCGCGGGCCCCTGCCGCCTTGGGCGCCGGCGTCCGGGGCGCGGTCGGGGGGCGCATTACCATCAGGAGGAGGAGCAGAAGCAGCAGAAGCAGCAGCAACGGCAGCAGCATCAGCAACGGCAGCAGAAGCAGGCAGGACAGCACGGTCAGAGGGGGGCGGGGCGTTGCCGGCCTCGCGGGCGGCCGCCCCCGGGCGCCACCGCGAGGAGCATCAGCAGCACCAGCTGCGCCGCGAGCGCCGGCGCTCGCGCTCGCGCTCGCGCTCGCGCTCGCGCTCCCGGCCGCGGCCGCCCCGGCGACAGAGGTCGACGTCGCCGGCGCGCGCCCGCTCCGGTGCGCGCTCGTCCGGCGGGCGCCCGGCCCGCGGCCTCCGCGGGAGCCGCAGCCGCAGCCGCAGCCGCAGCCGCAGCCGCAGCCGTAGCCGCAGCCCCAGCCGCAGCCCCAGCCGCGGGGGCGGGCGCAGGGCCCGCGGGCGCACGGAGGGCCGCAAGCGGAGTCCCAGCCGCAGCCGGCGCCGCAGCCGCAGCCGCCGCAGCCGCAGCCGCCGCAGCCGCAGCCGCAGCCGTGAACGCAAAAAGGGGGCGCGCGGCCGCGACCGCACGCAGCGCTCGCGCAGCCGCGAGGCCAAGGGCGGTCAAGCGGACGCCGAGCAAGCGCCGGGGTCCCCGCCGTCCTCCTCGCGCCAGGGGGAGGGCCGGCGCGGCGACGACGCGCGAGAGCCGGCCCTGGCCGCCGCCCGCTCGGCCCCGCGCTCGCTGTCGCCGTCGCTGTCGCGGTCGCCGCCGCCCGCCTCGCCCGCGTGCTCTTCCCCGCGGCAAAAGCAGCAGCAGCCGCCGCCCGAGCAGCAGCAGCAGCAGCAATCCGAGCAGCAGCAGCAGCCACAGCAGCCAAGGCCCCCCGCGGCGGCGGGAGCGCCGGCCGCCGCGCGCTGGTCCCCTCCCCTCGCCCTCTCCGTCGCCGCCACCGCCCCTGCCGACGGCAGCGCCGAGCGCCTCATCGAGATGGCGGCTGCTGCTGCGGCGGCGGCGAGGGCGCGGGCCGGGGACGCCGCGGCGCAAGCAGCCTCCCGCGCGCCGAGCTCCCCTCTGCGCGCCTCGCGTTCCGACGACGTCGCCGCCGTCGTCGCCGCCGCCGCTGCCGCGGGGCGACCGCTCCCGGCCCGTGCGTCCCCGCCGGCCATGGCGACGGCCGCGCCTGTCGCGCCGCCCAGGGCCCCTGCCCTGCCTCCGCCTCCTGCTTATCCCCCTCCCCCGCCCGCTGCTGCCGCGCCTCTCGCCCCTCCTCCGCGGCCCCCTGCTGCTGCTGCCGCCGCGGCCCGACGTCTGGCGGGAGCCCCCGCCGCCGCCGCCGCCGCCGCCCCCTCCGCCGCCGCCCACGCAAGGAAGCAGGACGGGAGGGCTGCCCGCGCGGCAGAGCAGGCGGCCACCGAAGAAGCCAAGGCCGCCGCGATCGTCGAGGCCGAGGCGAAGGCCGCCGCAGCGCGTTGGCGCCCGCCGCCGCCGCGCGCGCTGCCCCCGCCGCCGCCCGCGCCCGCGCTGCCCCCGCCCCCGCCCGTCCCGATCCTCCGCCCCGGCCCCGAGGCCGGGCCCGGGGCGCGCGCGCTCTACTGGGTCGCGGCCGCGCGCGCGGCGGAGGCCGCCCTCTGCGCGCGGCTTGCGCACGCGCGGGCCACGGCGGCCGCGGCCGCGGAGACGGCGCGGCTGGCGGCCAAGGCCGAGGCCGCGGCCGCGGCGGCGCCTCTGGCGGCGGTCCCGTGGCGCTTTGACAACGGCTCTCGCGAGGTTGACGGCGGCGGAGACGGCAGGGGGGCAGGCGCAGCACTGCCGCCGCCCAGGCCCGCGAGCCGCGGCCGCGAGGACGGCGAGCTGCCCCCGCCCCCCCCCGAGGAGGGGGAGCTTTTGCCCGCTCCCGCGCCGCCGCCGCCGCGCCCGACGCCGGCGCCTCGTCGCAGCCCGGGCCCCGCGCCCTGCTCGCCCGGCGTGCTGCCGCTGCGCGCGCTGCTCGCGCTGCTCGACGCGCCCTCGTCGGCCGCCTCGAAGCTGCACCCCGCCTTTGCGCGCGTGTGGGTGCCCGCGTGCCTCCAGCCCGACCGGAAGCAGCAGCAGCAGCAGCAGCAGCAGCAGCAGCAGCAGCAGCAGCAGCAGCAGCAGCAGCAGCGGCGGCGACCGGGCGGCGACGGCGGCGGCGGCGTAGGCGGCGGCGGCGGCGGCGGCGGCGGCGGCGGCGGCGGCGGCCCCCCCCTGTTGCTAGACGACGTGCTTCAAGACTGCAGCGATGGCCGGGCCTTCAGGTGCCTCGGCGACCACCGCAACCGCTTCGCGCTTACCTTGCCCCTGCGCGCCGTCGCGTGCGCCGCCATGGAGGCCCGCCGCTGCGCCCGCGAGGCGGCGGCGCGCAGGGGCGAGGCGGCGGCTGCCGCCGCTGCTGTCGACGGCGCCGCGGCCGCCGCGCGAGAGGCCGGCTGGGCCGCCTACGGCGCCGAGGCGCGCTGGGCTTCCGAGCGGCTCCGGCAGCAGCTGTGGGTGTGGCGCACGCGGGACCTCGGCGGCCCCTCGAGCGCGCGCGCCCCGGCCGAGGTCGCCGCCCTCGTCGGCGACGGCCCGGCCAAGCTGCCGGCCGCGGCGCGCCTGTTTCTGCTCCCCGGCTCGGCCGCTGCGGCTGCGGCGGCGGCGGCCGAGGCGGCCGCCGCCGACAGGGCCGCCGCGGCCGCGGCCGCCGCGGCGTCGCGCGCCAAGGGCGGCCGCCCGGACGTGCCCGTGCACCTGCTCATGCCGCGGCCCCCGCCCGCGCCGGACGTCGACTTTGGCGCCTTGTTCGGCGGCCGCCGCCGCGGCGACCGCGGCGAGGGCGGGCAGCGCGGCCGCTGGGGCCGCGCCGTCGTGCCCGTCTGCTCCGCGTCGGCCGCCGACGTGGCGGCGTCGAACGCCGCCGCCGAGCGCCTCCTGGCCCGCGCCGCCGCCGAGGGCCCGCTGCCGCCCGGGCCCGCGGCCCGGTCGCTGCCTTGCTTCCGAGACGACGAGCGCGTGTGGGCCGCGCTGCCGCCGGCGGCGGTGGCGCCGCCCCGGCCCCTGCCCCTGCGCGCGCGCGCGGGCGCGGGTGCGGGCGGTGCCGGAGAGGGCGCCTCCCGCTCCGCCGCCGCCGATGCCGCCGCCCCGGCCGACGCGGAGCCGCCGCCGCCGCCGCCGCTCATGAGCGTGGACGACCTGCGGCGCGCGCTCGAGGCCCGCGAGACGTCGCCCGCGCGGATCTATTGCCACGTCAGCGCCGCGCGCCGAGCATCCCCTTGCTCTGCCGCCGCCACCGCCGCCGCCGCGGCGCGCCCTGGCCGCCGGGCTCCTGCCGCCTCGCGGCGCCGGTCGCCCCGCGCGTCCGTCGTCATGCTTTGGGACCTGCTGGCCGTGGCGGATCGGCGCGAGCGCCGGCGACAGGAGGGAGGCGACGACGAGGAGATGGAGGAGGAGGAGGAGGAGGAGGAGGAGGAACAGGAGGACGTGCCCTTGCCGCCCCCGGCTCTGCCGCCACCGCCGCCGCCCGCGCCGCCAGCCGAAGACGGCGCCGCGGCCAAGGCGCTGCCCGCCTGCGACGCCGCCGCCCTCATTCCTCCTCCTGCCGCCGGCGCGGCGCCTCCTGCCGCCGCCGCTTCTCCCCTCTTCGCACCCAGTCCGATGGCCATCGACCTCCACCACCACCAGCAGCAGCAGCAGCAGCACCAGCAGCGGCAGCTCCCGCTCGCGCCTTTGCCGCCCGGCGGCGACGGCGGCGGGCTCAGCGTCCCCCGCCGCCGCCGCCGGAGCAGCCCCGGCGCCGGCGCCGGCGCCGCCCAAGCCCGGGGGCCGACGGCGACCCCGCCTCGCCTGGCCGCGGACGCGTCTCCCGGGACGGCGGCACTGGCCATCGCGCAGAGCTTTACCTGCGCGCGCGCCATGCCCAGAGCCGCGGCGCTGGCCGTGGCCGAGGCCGCGCGCCAGAGGCACGGCTCGGCGCTCGAGCGAAAGCTGGCGAGCGGGGGCGGCGGGGGGGGCGGTGGCGGCGGCGGCGCGGGCGCGGGGGCGGGCGCGGGGACCGGGGGGCCGGCGGCGCTTTTTCTGCACCGCGCGACGACGCCGCCGCTGCACGCTGCCGGCGCGGGAGGCGCTGGCGCGCCGGGCGCGGCGCTTTGGGCGTCGCCCGTGACAGCCGGCGGCAGCGGCGGCGGCGCGGGCGGCGGGGGCGTCGGGAGGGCCGACGGCAACGGCGGCGGCGGCGGCGGCGGCGGAGGCGGCGAGGCGGGCGGTGGCGGCGGCGGCGGCGCGGACCAGGCCGACGACCTCGGCGGCCCGACGTCCCGCAGCGCCCGCGTGCAGATGCGCGCCCTCATGCGCCAGAGCAACGCCCCCAAGACCCGCGGCAGCATGGGCGCGCGCGGCAGCAGCGGCAGCGGCGGCTGCGGCCGGGGCGGCCGAGGCAGCGGCGGCGGCAGCGGCGGCGGCGGCTCGGCCGACCCCACGTCGCCGCCCGCCAGGACCCGCCCCCCGACCGCCGCCGGCCTCCTGCCCCGCTCCGCGGCTCGCGCGGCCGCCTCCCTGACGCCCGCCGCGGCGCTCCCAGGCCCTCCCGCCGCGCGCTCCTTGCCGCCCCCCGCCCCGCCCGCCCCGCCATCCGCCTCGTCGGCCCCTCCCGCCGTAGCGCTCGCCGACGCCGCCCGCTGGCGCGCCGCCGCCGCCCGCACCAAGCGCCTCGCCTTCGGCCGCTCGCGCGTCCACGCGTGGGGCATGTTCGCCGCCGAGCCCATCGCCGCGGGCGAGTTCATCTGCGAGTACGTCGGCGAGCTCGTGCGCCTCGGCCCTGTTCTGGACCTGCGCGAGCAAGCGCACACAGCGCGCGGCTTGGCGGATTACATGTTTCGGGTTTCCGGTACCGAGTGGGCGGCCGACGCCACGCTGCGCGGCGGCCGCGCGCGCTTCATCAACCACTCGTGCGACCCGAACGCGGCCGCCCGCGTGTTCTTGGTGGGCGGGGTGGCCAAGGTGGGCATCTACGCGCGCAGGGACGTGCTCCCGGGAGAGGAGGTGACGTACGACTACAAGTTTGCGCGCGAGGAGGACGCCGAGAAGCGCGTCGCCTGCCGGTGCGGCGCGCGCGCGTGCCGCGGGACGATGAACTGACCGACGGCGGCGGCGCGACACGACGCGATAGGGGAATTCTTTGATCGGTTTTCCTTCGAGAGAGAGCGATGGCGCCTTGGGCGCGAGCGCGCGCGCCAAATCGACTGGAGGACCGAGTGGGGATGACTGAGTGGGGCGCCGACACGGCCGCAAAAATCACGCATCCAGAAATAAAACGAGGGGCTTTTTCATTTTTTTTGTCCAGATTGCGAGGCGCAAACGGAAAAAAGACGAGGGGTTTTCTTTCCAAATGTCATGCTTTTTTTATTTCTCTTTCTCGATCGGCGCCACCCTTGTTATCAGCAGCAGCAGCGCACAGCCTTATTCTACGCCTCTCGATCTTCGCAGGCAAGAGACGCGGTACTCGAGGCGGCGGCGGCGGCGGCGGCACCGGCGTCTTGGCGCATGCCGTCGTTTGCCCCCCCCCCTCTTTTCACTCCCACGTCCGGCCGAAGCGCTTGGTCGTCGCAAACTGGGGCGTGGCCGCAGCGGTCAGCGGCCGGCGGCTGTGCACGGGCTTCGGAGGCGGCGGCGCCGCGGCCGAGGCGGCGGCGGCGGCGGGCGCGGCGCGCGGCGCGGGCGTGCGCCGGCCCGACGGGCGCGCGGCGGCGGCGGCGGCGGCCCCCGGTGCTGCTGCTGCTGCCGCCGTCGCCTGGAGGGGTGCTCCCGCCGCGCCGAGCGAGAAATCCGGCATGACGGCGCGGCGCGAGCGCTTGCCGGCGGCGGACGCGCCCCCTTTCGCTCCCGCGGCCGCGGCCGCCGAAGAAAAGTAGGACGTGGGGGGCGGGTGGGCGGCGGCGGCGGCAGCGGTGGCGGCGGCGGCCGTGGCAGGAGGCGGCGGAGGAGCAGGAGGGGCGGCCGCGCGCGGGGTGGCGCGCCTGCGCGAGGGGGCCGGCGCTGCCGCCGACGAGGCCGAGCGCTTGGCGCGCGGGTTGGGGGCCGGCGGCCGAGGGGCGGCAGCCGCGCGGGGCGGGGGAGGCGCTGCTGCCGCCGCCACCGCCGCGGCTGCCGCTGCCGCCGCCGCCGCCGCCGCGCGCTGCGTCGTCCGCAGGGCGGGCTCCTCCGGGATGAGGGGCAGCGGCGCCGGCGCGCGCCCGGGCAGCGGCAGCCGCCGCTCCAGCACGGCCGCCAGCGTGGCCATGGCGGCCGCGGCCACCGAGGCAGAGGCGGGCGGGGGCCGAGGCCGGGGGGCCGGGGCGGCGGGGGCCGTGGGCGCGCGGGGGGGCGGGCGCGGGGCGGGCCTGCGGGCGTTGCTGTTGCCAGCCGGGTTGGCGGGGCGCACGGGCCGGGGGCGGGGCCGCGGGCGGGCGCCGCCGCTGCTGCTGCTGCCGGGGTTGTTGGCCGAGGCCGCCGCCGCCGCCGCCGCGGCCAGCACCGTCGCCGCCCGCCTGGCTGCGGGGCGGGCGGAGGCCTTGACGATGGCCGCCTTGGCGGGCGGCGGGGCCCCCGTCGCCCTGCGGGACGCCGCGGGCTGCTTGAGCTTGGGCTTAGGCTTCGGCGCGACGGCCGTCGCCGGCGGGCTTCTGCGCTTGGGCGCCGCCGCGGCGGCTTTCCGCTGCAGCGGCGGCGGCGGAGGCGGCGCCGCTGCCGCCGCCGCCGGCGCCTCCTGGTCCGACTGCTGCTGCCGCTCCTCCCGCGCGCGCTTGGCGCGTGCCACCGAGCGCGTCATGCGGGCCTCGAAAGCGGCGGACGACGGCCGAGGCGGGGCCGCGGGCGTCGCGGCCGCGGCGGCCTCGGCCATTGCCGTCGCCGCCGTCGCGAGCGCTGCTGCCGCTGCTGCTGCTGTTGTTGTCGTCGTTGCCGCCGCCAATCTTGGCGTTGCCGCTGCTGCTTCTGCTGCTTCCGCGCGTGGCGGGCTCGCGGCGTCCTCTTCCGCCCGGTCCGGCTCTCCTTGGCGCTGCTGCGCCGGCATGAGCACCAACAGCGGCTCGACGGGGGCTGCGTCGGCGGCGGCAGGCGAGTCCCCGCCGCCGCCTGCCTCTCCGTTGCCGCGGCGCCGACCCGCCGCCAGGGCGTTCCAGTGCGCCACGAGCGAGCGCACGGGCGGGCGGGGGCGCCGGAACGGGGAGACCGCCGCCTCCTGCGCCGGCGGCCTTCCGTCGCCGGTCCCGCCCGCCGCGTCGTCCGTCTCCCTGTCGCCGTCTCTGCCGGCGCCGCCTTTGTTTGCGCCCTCCAGCCCCTCCCCCTCCTCCTCCTCGCCGTGCTCCGCGCCGTCGGCCCCAGCGGCCGCGGCGCGCGGCGTGCTACGCCCTCCCACCGCCATGGGCGAGACCGGCGGCGACCCCTGCCGGCTGCCCGGCCCCTCGGGGGCGCCGGCAAACCAGCCGTCGGCGCCGGGCGTCGGCGCGAGCCCGCCGCCGCCGCCTCCTGCTGCCTCTGCTGCCGGCGGCAGCGCGTCGGACGGCGGGGCGTCGGGGTCGGCGGCGATGCTGGGCCGCCCCTGGCGCTGCTGCAGCTGCTGCTGCTGGCGGGACAGGTCGTACCACTGCGGCGCGTCGAACGAGTAGCGCCCTGCCACCGCCGCAGTCGTTGTTTTCGCGGCGGTTGCTGCTGCTGCTGCGGCCGCCTTGGCGTCGCCGGCGCGGCCGCCCTCCCCCTCGGCGACAGCCGGCGCCGCGCTGTCGTCCTCCATGGTTGAGAGCGGTTCCTCTCCTCGATTGCGTGCGGCTCCTTTGTGCGGCTCCTTTGCGCGTCGCCGTGTGTCTCCACCAGACGCCAGGCGATTGCACGGTTGGCGTCGGAGTAGGGCGAACAGCCTGTCGCCGAATCGCGGCGCGCGCAACGAACGGGAGGCTTCAATTTCAAATGAGTTGCGCCAAGTTGGTCCACGTGTGATATCTCTTGCACGGGACTGTTACAATACGAGTGCGACGCTGGTATCGACCACGTCTAGAGGCGAGCTGGGAAAAACAGAGAGCGAACGGAGGAGGGGCTGGCCACAGCGCCGCCCGCTGTTGTTCCCGACGACGACGGGGGTGCGAACGGCGGCGCGCCGCGCTCGGTCGACCCGGATCTCCTGCGCGCGTCGCTCGGCCGCATCGGGGTGGATGCGCGCGACCCCACCGATTACAGCAGGTTCCGAGCACCGTATGTGCACGAGGCGCCGCTGTCTGTCGGGGCCAGGGCGGCGGCGGCGGCACCACGGGGGGCGGCGGCGGCGGCGGCGGCGGCGGCGGCGGCGGCGGCGGCGGCAGAGACGTCGGCGGCGGCGGCGAGGGCGGCGGCAACAGCGGCGGCGGCGGCGGCGGCGGCCGAGGCGGCGGCAGCGCA
>Ga0105054_10001923_pt1 | contig 33571 bp, 21 predicted proteins | sample BON02_FD_78091 | JGI IMG/M metagenome (GOLD analysis project Ga0105054, IMG submission 78091) | Freshwater microbial communities from Lake Bonney liftoff mats and glacier meltwater in Antarctica - BON-02 (megahit assembly) | ecosystem: Environmental > Aquatic > Freshwater > Ice > Glacier...
GTGAAGATGAAGAGGAAGAAATTTAATCTCTAACTTTATTTCAATGAAATTTTAATCCTGTTCTGTTTTTCACGGAACAGGATTTTTTTATCTTCGTCTGAAATAAGTTGATTCTAAGACTAGATTTTGCATTTGGAATCCTCACACCCTATCTCGATCCTTCATGAGAAGTTCTGAAATGAAATAACAAGATGAAGTCTTACCCTGCTATAGTCAAGTTGGAAATAGTGATATTTCGTTGATTACGGTAGGACTTCAGCAGGGTAAGATAAGTCATTGCCTATTCTAGTTAAAACAGTATATCGACTTTAGAAAAGTCAAACTAAGCACATGAAATACCTTGTTGTAGGGTTAGGAAATATTGGCCCTGAATACGAATTAACCAGACATAATGTAGGCTTCCTAATCCTAGACAGGCTGGCTGATGAAAATAACCTAAGCTGGGAAAGTGACAGGCTAGCCTTCATCTCCCTTCTGAAACACAAAGGGCGTCAAATTCATTTGATCAAGCCTACCACTTATATGAACCTAAGTGGGAAAGCCGTCAACTATTGGATGAAAGTATTAAAAATACCCAAAGAAAATGTTTTAGTCGTAGTGGACGATATTGCCCTTCCATTTGGTAAATTAAGGTTGAAAGCCAAAGGCTCCAGCGCTGGTCACAATGGCTTGAAAAACATTGAAGACCTAACCGGTGGACAAAATTATTCTCGACTTAAATTTGGTATTGGCGATGGTTTTCCAAAGGGAAGACAAATAGACTATGTTTTGGGAAGATGGTCAAAAGAAGAAATTGATACCCTGCCAATTTATATGGACAAAGCCATTGAGATGATCACAGCCTTTAGCACAATAGGTTTAGAAAAGACAATGAATTTTTACAATAAATAAGAAAATGACAAACATTAATCTTGGTATTCAAATCGTACCAAAAAGTAAAACACTGGACAGCTACCAATTAGTAGACAAGGCCATTGCGGTCATTGCAGCATCAGGTGTAAAATACGAGGTCACACCGTTTGAGACCGTCATGGAAGGTCCGGAAGAAAAGTTAATGGCAATAGCCAAAAAAGCACAGGAAGCTGTACTGGATGCTGGTGCCGAAGAAATATTGGTTTATTACCGCATGCAGGTACGTAAAGGAAGTGATGTAAGCATGGAAGAGAAAACCCTACCCCATAAGCATTAAATCCTGTTTTATATCCCTACCTATTGGTATTAAAAAAACCTTTCCTTAAGAAAGGCTTTTTTAGGTTTACTTGGTCCAATAATCCACTACTGTCACATCCTCAAGATGAGGACTCAAAACATCCACAAATGCTTTATGCTCCGGATGTGGTAAATAAACTTCTCTAGCTTCTTCACTTTCAAAAGTGACAAAAAAGCAATGCGTCAACCCTTTATTAAGCCCTTCAGGACTATTGTTGATACCCCATTCAAAATCCTTTATCTCAGGAATTTTGTCCTGTAGTGCAATAAATGCTTCCTCTACTTTTGCAATGTCCGATGGACTTGATTCTTCTTTAAAAGAAAATAAGACCACATGTCTTAACAAAGGCTTGTCAGCGCTCACAGTTTCTTTCATCACTTTCGGTTTTTCATTTGTCTCTTTATTCTCTCCTGGCTGGCAGCCAGCAGCTAACAATAATAATACTGCAATTGAAAATAATCGTTTCATAGCAAGCTTAGAATTTAAGTGTTATCATCTATTAAATTGCAAAGTAAAAGAAAAAAAAGAAAAATGGGTGCTTGCCATCAAAATATGTCAGCGCTTGGATTAAAATAAAACATCATTTTGCTTGGTTGACACTTATTAATTCTAAAAAAAAGCACGCATAACACCGTGTTTTAATTGTCATTTTCTCAAAAATTCCTCAATATTAATGCATAATTTGAATTAAATAATTTACATTTAACAAGAATTGTGCAGTGGAATTAGTGAAAAGTAATGTCTTCAAAGAGAAAACAGGGGGATTGGATATTGAGACATGGCAACACGATCGCAATGTCGAAGGTATCTATGAATCTGTTGGTTTAGAAGTGACTGCAACACATTACAAATTTTTATTTATCATTTTGGACTTGACAAAAGGTTTGTTGAATAAAAACCCGAATCTTTAACGTATATACCTAAAAAAATCTTTTTTATGAGTGAAATAGGGCTAACCTATATAGTGGATGATGATCCTTTATATAATTTTGGTACAAAAAAAATCATTGAAATAACTTCTTTTACTAAGCAAGCTCTATTTTTCTTAAACGGTGAAGAAGCATGGGAAGACTTTCAGCAGAGAATTGAAAAGGATGAACCGATGCCAGATGTTATTTTTACGGATATCAATATGCCACTTATGAATGGTTGGCAGCTGTTGGATAAAATTGGTAGCGTTTCCTATGATCATCCCATAAAAATCTTCGTGATTTCTTCTTCTATCAATCAGGATGAAATGGACAAAGCAAAAAAATACGATTATGTCAGTGATTACATCGTAAAACCACTAACACTGGATAAAGTAAAAATCCTTAAAGCAAAAATACTTGAAGGGAAGTATTGACGCTAATTAAGTCCGAATACTATTACTTTAAGCAGCTATTTTTATCTGCTTGGTCAGATGAAAATAGCTGCTTCCCTTTGACAGCAACGATACCCTCAAAATTAAAATAAATTTTTTCTCGTTCTTTGTGCTTAATTAAAAATCGAGTGCGGCTTTTTGTTGTTATTCTCTAAGCTTTGCCTTTTTCATAGCCTTGTAAACTTCCTCCATAATATTAGTCCGAACATTTAATTTATAGATGTTCCTGTTTTCCCTAGTAGGATGAACCCTGTTCGAGAGAAACACATAAACGATTTTATTTTCTGGGTCAATCCAGGTATAAGTGCCTGTAAATCCTGAGTGCCCAAAACTTTTCTCGGAAGCACTAGGCGCTGCATTGCCATTTGGATCTCCCGGTTTATTGGGTCGGTCAAATCCCATTCCCCTATAATTTCCTTCCTCGCAGAATACACACTTGGAATATTCATGGACCACCCCAGAAGCAATCAATTGTTCTTCGCCATACAATCCATCATATAGATAAAGGTGCATCAGCTTTGCCAAGTCATTAGACGTGCCAAACAAGCCTGCATGTCCACTTACTCCACCGAGCATGGCAGCTCCTTCATCATGTACTGAGCCATGCAAGAGTTGCTTCCTGAAAGCCGAATCATACTCTGTTGGCACAATTCGATCCACATCAAAATTTCGGTAAGGGTTAAAAGTAAGTGTTCCGGCCCCCAGGGGTTTGTAAAGATTCTCTTTCAAATAGGCATAAAAGCCTACTCCTGTAATCTCCTCCACTACCTTAGGCGCAAGAATAAAAGACAAGTCGCTATAGACATATCCCGGCTCAGCATTTAAAGGAGAAGAAAAGATTTTCTTATAAATTTTATTGTCATACTTGCGATGAATGAACAGCTTGTCTGCCACTTTAATAGGAAACCGTCTGGAAGAATCTGCCTTCATGGTATACCACTTAAAACTTCCATTCTTCCTAACGGTGGACATCCAAAAAGGAATCCATGACCGCAACCTGGCCTGATGGGTTAAAATATCTCTGTAGACTAAATTTTCTTTATTGGTTCCTCTGGCGGCTTTCAGGTAATGGCCCAAAGTCTGGTTTTCATCAAACTTGCCCCTACCTTTTAAATGCATAAAAGCAGCCAAGGAGGTGCTGATTTTGGTGAGTGATGCCATGTCATACAAGTCATCCACCCTTACTTCCTGCAAGGAATCATAGGTATGGTATCCAAAAGCTTTGTGGTAAAACACCTTGCCATCTTTAGCCATTAGCACTTGTCCACCCGGTATGGCCTTCATTTTGATAGCCATCTGCATCATGGAATCTATGCCGTCCAGATCCATAGAAGCCAAGCCTACACCTTCAGGCAAGGTATAAGCCATTCTCATCCCTCCCTCAAGTTTCATACCATCGCCTCTGGAGAAGACGTGGTTTATCGTAACTGGTAATTTGCCGCCGGCACCTATTCCCCCAAAGATCATTTGGGCCGTAAGGTCTTGTGTAAGGGAAGTCTCCTGATAGGCTGCGATAACCCCCGCAGCATTCTCCAAACCCAGAATTTTTCCCAAGCTGTAAACATTTCCAAATACGCTAACGACAACTGTATGGCTCTCAATAAGTGACCTTAACAAGGTCACCATTTCAGGGCTTATCCCAAAATTATTATTCCCCTCTCGAATACCCAGCCCATGAATACCTACCAAAACCAATTGATGGCCTGATAGGCTGTCTTTCAATGCATTAATATCATCTATTCCTCCATCTTTAGGGAATATGAAATGATCCATAGGGCTGTACCTATCCAGGTAATTTTGAAAATCAGTCCTTTGATTTGCGCCTATTGAAAGACTTGCGATTTTTGTATTTTCAAGCCCCTTGACAGGAAGGACATCGTTTTCATTCCTAAGAAGGGTAAGAGAAGCCTTCGTTAATTTTTCGGCTAAAAACTCCGCAGCTGAGTTGTTTAAATCCGCTATCAAATGATCCGTTTCAACAGGCTCCCATCTATCTAGCCCTAACCAGGCTTTGGCTTTTAGAACTTTGAGCACTCTTTTGTCTATTTCCTCCTGACTAATTTCTCCTCGCCCAAGAGCTCCTTTTATTTCTTCAATCGCCGCAGAAACGTTCATAGTGTTTAACAGCATATCATTCCCTGCGACAAGTGCTTTGGCATCCACTTTGCCCGGAGGGTAGTATTTAGCCACTGCTTGCATGTTTAAGGCATCGGTAAAGATAAGCCCTTCATACCCCATTTCATTCTTTAGTAAATTCGTGACAATGGGTTTGGATAAGCTGGAAGGGCTATTTTCCGCACTATCCAAAACGGGGGTCTCCATGTGCGCAACCATTATACTTCCTAATCCCTGATCCATCAATTTTTGAAAAGGATACAATTCTAAATCTTTCAAGCGCTTTTTTGAAAAGTGAAGCACAGGAAGACCATAATGTGAGTCCACGTCCGTATCGCCATGACCTGGGAAATGCTTGGCCGAAGCCAATAGGCCATTGTCTTGCATGCCTTTCATATAGGCCATAGATTTGCTGGTCACATTTTCTTTCTCTTCACCAAAGGAGCGAAAACCAATTACTGGGTTGTTCGCATTGTTGTTGACATCCACTACTGGTGCAAAGTTTACATTAATACCTGCCCTTTTGGCTTGCCGAGCGACTTCTGCTCCCATTTCATAAATTAGCCTTTCGTCACTCAACCCTCCCAAGGCCATTTGATAGGGATACCTTACAGTGCTGTCCAATCGCATTTTTAGCCCCCACTCCCCATCCAGGCTTACCATTAAAGGCACCTTTGAAAGTTGCTGAAATTGATTGATCATATGAGCTTGACGTACCGGACCTCCTTGAAAAAAGATAATTCCTCCGACTCCGTGTTTCTTTACCAAGGCGGCAATGGAATCTACATGCACCTTGTCTTTGTTGGAATAGGCAGGAATCATGATCAACTGCGCTATGCGTTGCTCTGGAGTTAGAGTGGACAATACTGAGTCTGCCCAATGATCGTATTTTTCAGCTAAAAACGGTGGGCGCAGATGCTGCGCAAAGAGTGAAACCATACTCAGGGAGAGCAAAATTAGAATGAGCAATCCCTTTTTTGCCACTGCAAGTAAAGATTGCTTTTGGGTAGGGTTTCCTCCACCAAAAGAACTTCCGGTACTTTTTCTATTATTGTACATACTTTTAAATGCTATCAATTTCAGTTGAAAGATACCATTTTTGTTGCTTCTCATTAAAATGATTTGAAGAAAATGCCTATCATTGGGTATAAAACTTCTATTTTAAAGAGAGAACTATGAGTCCATCGCTCGTTTTTGGTGTGATAGCCGTCTATTTTGCACTTTTATTATTGATCAGTTATCTAACTTCACTAAAATCTGACAGTCTGACATTCTATACCGGAAACAGGGAATCACCCTGGTTTTTAGTAGCCTTTGGGATGGTGGGGGCCGCATTATCGGGAGTTACTTTTATCTCGGTTCCGGGCGAGGTAGGCAACACCCATTGGGCCTATTTGCAATTTGTAATGGGAAATATGGTAGGCTATGCTGTAATTGGACTAGTACTGATTCCGCTCTTTTACAAACTAAGCCTGATCTCTATTTATGAATACCTAAAGACTAGGTTTGGACCTAAGGCCTATATTTCTGGCGCCACCATTTTTCTTATCTCCCAAACCATAGGTGCTTCTTTCAGGCTTTTTCTTGCAGCTACTGTTTTACAAATCGCTTTTTTCGATGCCTTCGGCATCCCCTTTTACGGTTCGATACTGGCCACCATGGTCTTGATCTGGCTCTATACCTACAAAAGCGGTATCAAAACCATCGTATGGACGGACACCCTCCAAACCATCTTTTTGCTTTTAGCGGTCCTTATTACCATTGTGGTAATCGGCAAGCACCTTGGGGTAAGTGGTGGTGAATTGCTTACAATAGTAAAAGACAGCGAACTTTCTACCATTTTTGTTTGGGAGGGTAACACAAGTCAGAATTTCTTCAAAATGTTTGCAGGAGGTATATTTATAACCATTGCCATGAATGGACTGGACCAAAACATCATGCAAAAGAACCTAACCTGCCGCAATCAACGGGACGCGCAAAAAAACATCTTTTGGTTCTCTATTACCTTTTTCATTTCCAACCTTTTATTTCTGGGCTTAGGTGTACTGCTTTACCATTATGCTGAAATAAATGGCATCGATTTACCCAAAGCGACCGACGAGTTGTTTCCTTACCTCGCACTGAATCACTTTGGCACGCTAGCTGGGGTGGTTTTTTTACTGGGGATTACTGCAGCCGCTTTCTCAAGTGCGGATTCCGCATTGACCGCCTTGACAACCTCTTTTTGTATAGACATTGTCAATTTACCGGAGCGCAAAAACATCAATCAAGACAAAACCAGACGATGGATACACATTGGTTTTACCTTTCTGGTATTTTTAACCATTGTGGTATTTAATGAGGTCAACGACAGAAGTGTAGTTAGTGCTGTGTTTAAAGCCGCAGGGTTTACCTATGGGCCTTTGCTTGGCCTATTTGCCTTTGGACTGACCAATAAAATGGCGGTGCGGGACAAGCTGGTTCCTTATATTTGTCTCTTAAGTCCTTGCCTCTCCTTTATAATTGACTGGAATTCCGGCGCCTGGTTCAATGGTTTTCAATTTGGCTTTGAAATCCTACTGGTAAATGCTGCCATTACCTACCTTGGCTTGCTTCTTTCCAGTACAGGGACGTTATCTGCGCAAAAGTGAAAAGGGCAACATAAATAAAGCGAATATCATCGATAGGGTAAGGGTAACACCAAAACCAAGTAAACGAAAAGGCAATAAAACCAACCAAATCAGCGGGTAAAGCAATAATATAATTAGGGCAACGGGCCAACAAAGCACCAGCAAAATGGCCCAAAGAATCATTCCGGTAAATATTTTCATGGATAAAATCGAGTTTTTGCAAGAACAAATGACCAATTAAGTGCCACAAATTAAAAGTGGCTCCCAAAGGCTTTTAAAGGCCAAAAAGGAAGTGAATTTATTTGCTTGTTACGATTTCGGACAGAATTGTGTCCGGTAATAGTCAAGCCCTACCCTACAAATAATTACCATTACAATCAATTGCTATGTTACACCTAGCTGATTTTGATGTGTCCCATCTCGTAATGCAATAGTCATTGCCTATTTCGTCTGTATCCCTCAACAAAACGGGTTTAATTGACGTCATGGCTAAAACAAAAAAATAAAATGACCATGAAAAACAGTAATACCCTCTTTCTGCTCTTAGTGCTTTTTATAGTTTCCTGCGTAGAAGATCCACAACTATCAGCCTCCGAAACTGGTCCTTTGCCCGTAGGCTCCTGGAGCAATGTCTCCTACAATGAAAATGGAATGACTTTGGAAAAAGTGAACAAATTGGCTGAAAACACCTATGGCTATCGCTTTCTTAGCAATGGTAAATTTGTCCATCGCGCCAATAGCGGCTGGTGCGGCACCCCTCCTATTGTCACGAGTGATTTCGAAGGCAGTTGGACTAAAAATAGTGATGTCATAAGCATAAAAGGAACTTTCTGGGGTGGTGAAACTGTAGAGGAATGGAAAATAATATCCTCTGACAATAATGTCTTAACAATCAATGTGCTGAAAAGTGAATTGAAAATGGAAGAATAATTTCTTCGCTAAGTTACGCTTACTATCCAGGAGAATCACATTCAACTCGAAATATGCAATAACCCTTTAATTAGGCGATTAAATCACTTCCTGAGAAATATAGGATAGGCTGCTACGATTCTTTTTGTTTAATTCCATTTGACCCTTTAGTGATTTATACCTAATCATAGAAATTTATAGGGTAATCGAAGAAGCCTAAGTAGCTATTCATAAGTAGCCTCGGGTTTCAACCTGTGGATAAGGCATAAAACCTATGATTTTGGCGGCATTGTTGCCTGTTTTTAGCAACAATGCTGACAAAATCACGAATATATGTAAACCCCGTAACGTTATTTTTTCCGCATCTTTGAATCTGGGTTTAAGAATTATTGGAATTTATTTTTTAGAGAAAAATCACTGCACCGCCCTTATAGCTATCTATTGGTAGAATATATTTTTTAAGGTATATTATGGCTTTATTTTCTTCCCTATTGTTATTGAGCCGAAGAATTAGCAAACGAAACCATTTCAATTATTGATTAGATCTGAAAAGCCAAAAATAGAAGCCTCCCATGATTATACAACTCCATCCAATAAAACTACTGTTTGCACTTTCTTCCCTTATTTTCTCTCTTGTCGTTGTCGCCCAAGCGCAAGATGGTGCGCTCATTCATCTATGGCCAGATAAAGTACCGGGAGAAACAGCAGCCAAACATCCGGCGGTCATAACAGAAAACAACAGTGGAGATGTCACCCGATTGACGGATGTAACCGATCCTACTTTAAAGGTTTTTATGCCAGATGAAAACGTAAAAAATGGGGCAGCAGTTATTGTTTGTCCCGGAGGAGGCTATCGGATTTTAGCTATCGATAAAGAAGGGTATGAAGTGGCCGAATGGTTAAATACATTGGGTTATACGGCTTTCGTTCTGGAATACCGTGTGCCACAAAAGCAAGATGGTGCCTTGAATGATATTCAGCGGGCCATTCGATTGGTTAGAAGTGGAGCAAGTGACTGGAAATTAGACCCTGAAAAAATAGGGGTGATCGGTTTTTCTGCTGGGGGAGGTCTATCTGCGAGAGCAAGCACAAGGTATGTGGAAGAAACCTATTCTGCCCAGGATGCCATTGATGAAGTATCCTCCAAGCCTAATTTTGCCATGTTGATCTACCCTGCCTATCTGGACAAAGGAGAAAACAGAAGCCTTACCCCTGAATTGAAAGTCGATCAAAACACCCCTCCGATGTTTATTTTTGCTACAGCTGATGACACCCACAGCAACAGTGCGCTGGTAATGGCCACTGCCTTGCGGGATAACAAGGTACCGGTCTCTTTACACCTTCTTCCCAAAGGAGGGCATGGATATGGCCTAAGGGAAGGCAACCCAGCAGGTATAACCTGGCCACAATTGGCTGAAAAATGGCTGAAAGACACCGTGAAATAATCTGAACTTAAGGTCTGTTATATCAAGAAAATACGTCTAGCAAATTTTTCTGAGAGATGGTTTGCAGTAGGCCATTGCAAATGGCCGTTACAAGATGGTTATCTAAAGTACGTCTCCGATTGATACAAAGGTGTAATTGCAAATTTCACCTAGACGGAGCCTATCGGCGGCTGAGCGGAGCCGAAGCCAATTCAGTTAATTATAGAATGCTTTTTCCCAGTGGTTTTAACAATAATATGCACTTGGGAACTACAAATCCACGGGACAGGTAGTCTTAGTTAAAATTCTCAAAACAAGCGATTTACACCTAAATAAAAGTATTCGCTCTATTTTTCCTTTTCTAAAAAATCCTTGGGAGTAACTCCATAAGTTTCTTTAAAGCATTTGATGAAATAGGATGGGGAGCTGAAACCTACTGCATAGGCTATTTCAGAAATGGACTCACCCGATTTTCCCAGTCTTTGGATAGCCATTCGGAGTCTTTGGTCACGAATAAATGCAGAAGTGGAAAGCCCGGTAAGTGCCGTTAGTTTTCTGTGCAATTGCATTCTGCTCATCCCAAGTTTCTTGCAGAATTCATCAACTGTGAAATTGGAATCTCCAAGATCCTGGTCAACAATACGTTGAATTTTCTCAAGAAATTTCTCATCCACGGAGGTAATGGCTATTTCATTCGGAGAGATACTTGTTTTTCCTGAATACCGAATCCTTAAATTCTTTCGCAATTCGATCAATTTTTCTATCCTTACCAACAGTTGTTTGATTCCAAAGGGTTTGAGCATATAGTCATCTGCACCTACCTCAAGGCCTTTGAGTATGTTACCTTCCTCGGATTTGGCTGTCAACAGGATAATGGGGATATGCGAAGTCTTTTCGTCATTTTTTAATGTTTGACAAAGTTCTATTCCGTCCATCTCAGGCATCATCACATCTGAAATGATCAGATCGGGGATTTTCTTTAAGGCTAAAAAAAGCCCATCCCTTCCATTTTCAGCTTCAAGAATATTGTAATTTGGCCTAAGTTCTCCGATTATAAACGAGCGGACACTGGAGTTGTCTTCTACCACCAAAACAAGCGGGGCATCATCTCCTGCAATACTTTCATTGGCTTTGTATCCCTTGTCCTCCTCACCCACTTCCTCCTCCAATACCTGTTCGGGTCGAAATGAATTCCTTTCGAGGGGTATTGTTATTTCTACTCTAAAGCAATCCTTATCTTCCAGGTGAAGACTAATTTGCCCTTTATTAAGTTCTACCAAGTCTTTGACCAAAGAAAGGCCGATGCCAAACCCCTCTATTTTGGTATCGGGTTTGTAGAATTTGTCGAAGAATTGAGAAATTTCTACTTGCGTGTACCTGACAAAACTATGATTGGATACCGATAGATGTAGCTTATTTTCTTTGCTTAAAGATAGAAGCATTACTTCTGTCCCGGGCTTACCGAATTTGACGGCATTTTGTAACAGGTTACCGACAATTTTTTCGATTTTGTCGGGATCAAACCAAACTTCGGTGATCAAAGGAATATCAGAATTAATTCTGATATTCCTTTCAGCTGCAAAATAAAAGAAATTTGACACGATTGACTGTAGAAGTAATCCCAAATTACCTTTTTGAATTTTTAGCTGAAGCTTTCCTGATTTTATTTTGGAAACTTCCAGCAGTTGATCCACAAGATTCAGTAATCGCTGTGAATTTTGTTTTATCAGCTTAAGTTGTGACTTGAAAACAGGGTTTTCTGACAGGCTCAAAAGCCTTTCTACGGGTCCGATAATCAACGTCAATGGCGTTCTGAATTCATGCGAAATATTGGTGAACAAATTGGTTTTGAACTTATCGATTTCCAAAAGTCGGCTAGCTTCTTCCTCTTTCATTCGGATGAGGAATTTTATTTGCAAACGCCATTTGAGGTATTGATAGGCCCAAATTACAGCCAACGTAAAAAACACCAAATAAGCCAGCTTTGCCCAAAAGCTTTGGTACCAAGGTGGAAGTATGGTAAATTGAAGCGATACAGGTTCTTCAGACCAAATACCGTCATAATTGCTGGATTTAGCTAAAAAGTTATACACGCCAGGAGCCAAATTGGTATACCTTGCCTGGTTGTTGTTTCCTGAACGAATCCAGTTATCATCATGGTTTTCAAGTTTGTATTGGAATTCATTTTTGTCTGGTGAAGAAAACACCAAACTCGCCATATTGATCGTCAGCGTATTTTCATTGTGCCCTAAGGTGATTTTATGGTTGATCTCCACAGGCTTATCAAAAACATACAGTTCCGTTATGGCTGTTTTTGGAGGAATATTATTGAAAGCTATATCCTCAGCGCGAAACCAATAAAAACCCTCTAAACTCCCAAAATACAACAATCCATTTTTGTTTTTGAAATAAGCCCCTGTATTAAACTCGGTGGCAAGGCCATCGTAATTGGTATAATTGTTAATGCTATAATTGGGGGATTGGGAAGGAAGAGTCGCAATTTTTGTGATTCCTTTATTTGAACTCAGCCATAAGTTACCGGAGGCATCCGGCAAAATCCCATAGACCACGTCATTCGCCAGGCCTTCTTTGGTTGAAATACCGGACACCTCACCAGTGTCGATATTCAATGCATTGATCCCTGATCCGTTTGTTCCTATCCAAAGCATGTCCCTTCCGTCAAAATACAAGGATTTAATGTTGTTGGAGGAAATGGATTTGGGATTGCCTTTCTGGTAGGATAATGAATGGAATCTACCAGAATTTATATCAAATCGCGCTATTCCATGGTTTTCGGTTCCTATCCACAAATCACCATTCCTTCCCTCTACTAGTGTCCTGATGTTATTCCCTGGGATACTGAGTGAGTCATTGGTATCATTCATAAATTGTTGCAAAACCCCTTCCTCTGGGTCAAATTGGATCAGGCCGTCATTTCTTGTTGCCAACCAAAATCTTTCATTACTGTCTTTGAAAATCTTCCATACTGTATTCGCTGGCAAGGCAACGTTACTTTTATCATTGAAATGCTGAAATCTCCCCGATGTAAGATCCAAAATACTGAGACCTTCTTCCTGATACCCGATCCAAAGCTTTCCTTTACCATCACCTAAAAGACTCATTACCCGATTGCTGCTGACACTATTCGGACTCCTTTCTGAACGGGTATATGTTTTCCAAGAACGAGATTTTGGAATGTAAGATGTTAGTCCTTTACCTGAAGTGCCTATCCAAATTGTTTCATATTCATCCAAATATAACGCCCTGACGACATCTATATTGATGTCTTCAGGAACCTGTTGGTTTTGAAAAAAATTGAATTTTTCCAGAAAGGCATCATAAAAACTAAGTCCTGCGCCATCTGTCCCAAACCACAACGTACCTGTATAATCTTCGAAAATACAGAGTACGTCGTTGTAATGAAGTGATCGGGGGTTTTGCTTGCTATAGGTAAAATTGACAACAGATCTTTCTTTTAAGTTAAACCTAGTCACCCCTCCACCATAGGTTGCTGCCCAACTATTTCCTTTTGAATCTTCTCTGATATCCAACACCATATTTGAAGAAACAGCTGCTTCTCGATCTCCAAAAATTGCCTGAATTGGCCTAGCGGTATAGCTCCCATTTTCCACCAGCCAAATACCAGCGTTTAAGGTCCCTATCCAAATATTCCCTGCTGAGTCCAAGGTACTGCAAGAAAAATTTAAATTGGATTCTGGCAGCACCAAAAAAGTGGTCGATTGGGTATGCACCTGCCAAACAGCTATTGCATCTTTAAACGTTAAAAGCAAATTATTTTCATCAAAAACATCAATGTCAATAATTTCCATGGAAGGGTCCGTCCAATTTAATTCAAAGGACTGGATAGCTTCATTCCACTTGAAAAGTTGTCCGGAAAAACTGCCAATCCAAATATTTCCCTCGCTGTCTTCTTTGATACAGCTTGCGGCATTTATCCCGGCAATTGGTAGAAATTCATCTCTTGATAGATTTAATTTTTCGGGTACCGAAGTATCTGGAATTATCCATACTCTATTTTTACTATCGGCATATACTTTTCCCAACTGAAAATGCGATAATTGGGTAATGTCCGTAAAATTTTTATCAAATACCTTAAAATCTTTGCCATCGTAGCGGTTTAATCCCTCTTGGGTTGCAATCCATAAAAACCCATCTTGATCCTGCGTAACCGAAACAGCTGAATTTTGGGAAAGCCCCTCATTCACTGAAAGTTGCCTGAAGGAAAGGTCTATTTGAGGAAATACACTATTCCTTGATCCTAGAAAGATCAATAATGCAACAAGAGGATATTTTTTAAAATGGAATAATTTCAATAAATTATTTTGTTTTTTTCAGCCTTTTAATAAACTGATTTGGTTTTCATAAATATAAAATCTTTACCTCATTAAATCAGCAATTATTTTTTAAAAAATTACTTCAATCATTTCCTGTGAATACATTTTGAAATCCAATATTCATTCTTTCAAAAGTTTGATATCAAATTTACAACCGATGTTACAAGGCTTACATTTTTTGATACAATTGTTACAGGTTAAAAATTTACCATTAATTACTTTTGACAATCAAATGAATGCTATTGATAGTTATAATTCAATCAATTCTAAACCTGAATGTCCAACTTGCAAAAGTGGTTTTTGAATACAGTGATAAGGAGCGTGTTTCTTATCATTGGCTTTATGATCTTGGGGATTGCCTGTCAAAAAAAGAATACCAAGCCAATACCTACAGTGAACTCCTTACTCTCCCACAACACCGAAAATACCTGTAAGCCCGCCGATCTACCTCCTGTTTTAGAGCTCAAGAGTCTTATCCCCACTTCTAAAAGTACACTGATAAAATTACTGCCTGATAAAGTAGGTGTATATTTGAAAACACGAACCCTAACCGGCCATAAAGAACCGTTGAATATTAGTGCTATTCAGGCTACGTATCAGCACTGGTCTGAAACCTCCAAGACAATTTTAATAGATATTATGGATGGAGCAGGACCAGTTGCCTTTGTTCTTTTGTCAGGAAGTATTCAAAAATTAAATCTGGATTTTGAGGAAGTGAAGCCTGGTGGGTTCTCGAGAACACTCCAAAGGAAATGTCAGCGAGTCTGGGAAGCTGAAAACAGCATTGATGGGGTCGCTGAACTTGAATTTATTCACGCTGGTAGATTTCTTGTGTCGATTAAAGGCAAGCAGTTGCGGCATGATGATTTGTGGGATTTTGCAGATAAGCTAGATTTAAAGGGGCTGAAATAGCTTTTTTTTTCAGCATGTTACATGCGTATTATTCTTTGATACATGTCTTTCATCGAAACCGCAGCCTTGGATATAAATTTATACTTGTCAAAAATATTATAAACACACCCTAAATTTTTAACCAAAATGAAGTCAACTTTAACTGTATTATTTATGTGCTGTTTCTTCTGGGCAAATGCGCAGGAAATAACTGGAATGATCAAAAACCATGAAAAATCCGAAATGAACATGGTTCTGATGCTATTTGGGATGGATCATCCGATTTCTATAGGCACGGTTGACAAAAATGGTCAATTTACCGCAAACCTCGGAAATGCTAGCTTAGATAATATCCCCGAAGAGAATTTGTCCATGTATATTGGAGAACTTTATTCCAATTTCTACTTCAACTGTTCAGACAGTGAGGCTTTTGGAGACAATTATGACAAACCGGCTGTGAGGCAAGACTATGTAAGGTTGACCAACAAGGGAGAATGGGCCGGGACCGCTTATTTGGTTTCCGATGAAAGCCTCATTCCTTGGCTGGAAGACTCCGGCTACAACAATGCCATTAAGGGATCTTTTTATGAAATCATGTATGTAGCGCAAGGCATGACGGTAAATATGACCTGCAACAGCAGTGTCTATGCGACCGACGATGAACAGGTTGAAACCGAATACACGTTTAACCTTCAATTGAAAAAGGGATTCAATTGGGTGGAATATACCATAGAGGAGGTATATGAAACAGACCCAGCTATCAGGGCTTCTTTTCCATCCAAAGTCACCATAAGTAACTTAGAAGACCCCTCCAAAATGCTTTGGATAGGCCGTTATTACTAGTTATTTAAAATCAAAGAGTTATGAAAAAGTCAATCAAAATCAATCAAATCCTCCTTATTATGATGATTGGCATCATGAGTTTTGGATGCGGAAGTAATGATGATCAAGACATGGATCCTGACAAAACCTCCTCGGAATATTTTATGAAAGCAAAAGTAAACGGGACACTTGTGGAGTTTAAAACAGAAACACTCCTAAGTGGAGCTATTGGTTCTTCAATTCAAGGTGTCTATGATCTGAGTCTGTCAGGCGGAAGACAGTTAAGTAACCAATCTGGGTTAGCTGAATCCATTACCATTGTATTAAGGGAAACTTCTCCCATCACCCAAAAAAATTATTCCGGACTTGCACCATTTGAATATGGATTTAAAGGCGTTCTTCTTGGATATGCCTTTGATATCGAAGATAAAGTCTATACAACGGACATCAATGGTCCAAATGTGAATCTTGAAATTACCGAAATCAAAGAAACCCATATCAAAGGGAAGTTCAGCGGCGTTGTAAAAGATTTTCTCAATGGTGAGACTAAAACAACCACCGAAGGAGAGTTTTTTGTAAAAAGAGGTAATTGATTTTTGAGGGTAACTATTTAATTGAACCTTAAACACTCTTCTCCTAACCTGTCCGGTATACCTGGGCAGGTTTTTTTTGATGTTATACCTAATGGGATAAACTGGTTTTGGGGATAAAAAATTTGATACGTTTACCAATTTTGACCTTTATCTCAAAGAAGGTGGAAATATTGTCCGTTATGAAATTGAAGAGATATTTGAATCAAAGAGTAAAAGTGTTTTACCAAAGATTACAAAAGTCAAAAAAATTGAAAAATTACCACCAACCCTTACTTGAGTAATGGTTGGTGGATCTTCAATAGTTTTGAAAAAGGTTTTCACATTTTTCTTTTAATCCCTCATAAATGCTTTTTCCTTTCCAATTGTTACAGGCCTGCTATACTTTGTTACATGCTTTATATTAAGTCTTTTTCTGAAATATCATTTTTGTAAGGGAGTCTAAGTATGCCAGCTTGAATCCGCTATTATTTTAAATGATCATCAATTTTAGTGTCGAAAATATGAACAATTATTACCCAAGCTTCACCCGAACAATGAAAAGCCTGTTTTTTTCAATTGTTTTCATTTTTGTTGGCTTTTCTTCTTTTGGGCAAGCACCTTCGGCACCTTCCACGAATCTCACTACTTCCAATATTGATGGGGACCAGTTCTATGTAAGTTTCACAAGAGGAAATGGCACAAGAAGGATTATTGTGGCGAGTACAAGTCCGGTGACGGCTGTCCCTACTGATGGAGCGGATTATCTGACTGGAGATTTTGGCCTTGGAAATGAGCTCTCGCAGGGTCAATTTGTAGTTTACAATGGAACAAGCAACCAAGGCTGGATTTATGGTTTAAATCATTCCACCACCTATTATTTAAAAATATTCGAATACAATGGATCGAATTTCACGACAGAATATCTTAAAAACCAATTTTTAGAAGGAAGTGCAACTACTTTGACAGCACCTACCGTTCAGGCTAGCGCACTTAGATTTAGTAATGTGACAGGTTCAGGAATGTCGATCGCCTGGGACAATGGCAATGGAAACGGGAGGATAATTATAGGAAAAGCTGATGGTCCGGTGGATGCAGAACCTCAGGATTTGACAAATTATGGCGGCGGTTCCGGTTCTTTCACCAACGGGACCAATTTAGGTAATGGGAATTTTGTTCAATATTCCGGTGCAGGTTCCAATACCACTCTCAGCGGCCTTGACCCGAGCAGGACGTATCATTTTGCGATATTTGAATATAAGGGAAGCAGTGGCAGGGTATATCTTAAACCCGGTTCAAGAGGTTCCCAAATAACTTCTTCTTCTCCTTCTGTTGCTGCTTCAAACTTCTCAGTAAATAATGCCAATGTAGATGGGGATAGGTTTTATTATTCCTTTACAAAGGGAAATGGAGCAAGAAGAATGGTGGTTGCAAAAAAAGGCAGTCCCGTAACCTCTAAGCCAGTGGATGGAGAACCCTATACTGCCAACACCGATTTTGGTTCCGGCTCGGAGATGGCCCCGGGAGAATTTGTGATTTACAGTGGTACGGGCAGTGGCAGTTGGTTATATAACCTTGAACCATCCACTACCTACCATTTGGCAATTTTCGAATTCAATGGCACGGGTACTTCGACTTATTATTTACGAGATCCTTTCTTAGTGGGTGAAAGGGCTACACTCATTCCTCCAAATACCCAGGCAAAAAATTTGACCTTCAGCAATGTTACCGGTAATTCTATGACCGTGAGCTGGACAAATGGAAATGGTTCAGGTCGTGTTTTGGTTGGGAAAGAAGGTGCGGCTGTAGATGTTTCACCTGCTGATTTTGTCAATTATGGAGGTGGGAGCGGTTCATTTTCAAATGGGAGTAACCTAGGTAATGGCAACTATATCCAATATTCAGGTGGTAGTAATACGACTACGCTTACCGGATTAAGCCCTAATAAAACCTATCATTTTGAGATTTTTGAATTTACTGGAAGCGGTACGGGAAGGCAATACCTTAAACCCGGAACTTTTGCCTCAGAAAAGACGGTTTCTACTCCTACTGTTCCCGCTTCTATTTTTTCGGTAAACAATGCAAATGTGGATGGGGACAGGTTCTATTACTCATTTAGCAATGGCAACGGGGCCAGGCGGGTCATCTTTGCCAAAAAGGGCAGTCCGGTAACTTTTAAACCTGTAGACGGAAAAACCTACACGGCTTCAACCAACTTTGGACAAGGAGAAGAAGTAACCGAAAATGAATTTGTGGTTTATAATGGTACTTCCAGTGGCAGTTGGCTTTATAGTTTGGACCCTTCCAGTACCTATCATTTAGCTGTTTATGAATACAATGGAACAGGCGAGGAGACCTTTTACCTGATGGACCCCTATTTATCCGGAGAAAGGGCTACCCTTTCTCCCCCTTCCCTACAGGCAAGTAATTTAACATTCACCAATGTAACCGGAAATTCCATGACCGTGAGTTGGACAAATGGAAATGGTTCAGGAAGGATCTTAGTAGGGAAAATCAATGCTCCGGTGGATGCATCCCCATCTGATTTAAATAATTATGGCGGAGGATCAGGCTCTTTCACGAATGGCAGTAATTTAGGGAATGGCAATTTTGCACAATATTCAGGCGGCGGAACCTCCACTACCATCTCCGGTCTGAGCCCGAATAATACCTATCATTTTGAAATCTTTGAATACACTGGTAGCAGCACGGGAAGGCAATATTTAAAACCGGGAACAAAGGCCTCTGAAATCACCGGCGCTGCACCTACCATTCCTTCCTCTAATTTTTCAGTAAACAATGCCAACTTGGATGGGGATCGATTTTACTTCTCCTTCACGACAGGAAATGGAGCAAGAAGGATTGTAATTGCAAAGAAAGGCAGTCAAGTTACCTTTTTACCTGAAGATGGACAGGTTTATTCTGGCTCCACGACTTTTGCTTCAGGTACTGAGGTGTCACCCGGGGAATTTGTGATCTATGAAGGAACATCCAATGGCTCCTGGCTGTATGGATTGGAACCGTCAACTGAATATCATATTGCTGTTTTTGAATACAACGGTACCGGGGAAGAAACCTATTTTTTAAAGGATCCCTACATGGCAGCGATTAAGACTACCTTAAGCGCTCCCTCTGTTCAATCAAATAATGCATTTACCAGCAGCCGAAGCAATACTTCCATCAACATATCCTGGACAAGAGGAGATGGCGCCAACCGTATCTTGATAGGTAGAAAAGAAGGACCCGTCAATACAGAGCCAATTGACCTCACCAATTACCAAAATTCAGCCTCTTTTGGTGCCAGGCAAATCGGAACTGGAAATTATGTGCTTTATTCCGGTTCAGGAAACAACGTGAATGTGACGAACCTTGAGCCAAGTACGAATTACTATTTTGCCCTTTATGAATTCAATGGTAGTTCGGCAAGGTTATACCTAAAGCCAGGCTATCAATTTGCACTGGAAACGTTTGGGGAAAGACCAACATTGCAGGTTTCCAACGCCTCCTACTCCAATATTAATTTTAACTCTTTTGAAGTTAATTTTGCTAAAGGAAATGGAACTCGTCGGCTGGTACTCGCCAGGGCAGGAGGTTCTGTCAATGCAGGACCGGCAGATTTTACCACTTATGGAGCGAACAGTGTTTTTGGTCAAGGGGACCAAATCGGATCCGACAATTTTGTAGTCTTCAATGATTTTGGGGAAAACTTCACCTTGGAGGGACTGGAAGCAGGAATAACATACCACCTTGCTTTTTATGAATATGCCTTTACCGAACAGGGTGAACTCTATTTGTCTCCCTCCTATACCTCATCCCAATCCTCCAAAACCACCGCAGACCTTGGCGTCTCCCAAATCAATGCCCCGGTTTCTAGTTGTGATTTTAGTGATCAGGAAACCGTCATTGTAGAAATCACAAATTACAGTTCCTCCCCTGTTGGAGCATTCCAGGTTGCCTATGCCATAAATGGAGGCGAACCAGTCATCGAAAATAGCACGGGTACCAACACCATTGCAGGAAATGGCAAATTGACCTATAGTTTCCAGACCAAAGCGGATTTGTCGGTAGATGGAAATTATGAAATAAGTGCCTATACCATTTTGGAAGGGGATGTCAATACAAATAACGACAGCCAAACCATCACAGTCAACAACTCTCCTCAAACCAATACCACCCTATCTCCTGACGCCAATATTTGTGAGGGAGCGTCTGTTTTATTACAGGCTGCCGGAGGGGTTTCTTATCTGTGGAATACAGGAGCTACCACAAACCTGATTGATGTGGCTCCGGTTTCAAGCACCGAATATACCGTAATGATCACCACTGAAGATGGGTGTGAGGTTGAAAAAAAGGTATGGGTTTTTGTCGAGGATAAAAGTGAATTACCCATAATCTCATCAGATCCTGATACTGACTCCTGTGAAGGAGGGGTTGTATTTAAAACCCAACTTGGAACACCTGTCAGGTGGATATTGGATGTGGATGCAGAAATTTATGATCTAGGAGAGTCAGCTACCTTGAAGGCCAATCAATCCGGATTATATACTGCCCTTTATCTGAATGACAATGGTTGTGAAATCAAATCTGCATCCTTTGACTTCGAATTGGAAGGTCTTCCAAAACTACAAGTCTCAGGCTTAAGTACCATCTGTTCAGGTGAGACATTGACCTTTTCCGTTCAAGGGTTAAGAGAAATTGTTTGGTCATCAGGGCAATCGGGTGAAAATATTACAATCAGTCCGACTACGGATACCAAATACTGGGTAAGTGGGAAATACGGATCCGATTGTGTGTTTTCTGATACGCTTGATATCAAAGTAATCCCTGCCACCGCACCTGAAACTGTGAGGCAGATGGTGCCTGCCAATGGTTCCCTAAATCTTCCTCAGCCTATCTCGTTATCATGGACCCCAGGGGATTTTACAGTTGTCTATGATGTATTTATATGGGAAGAGGGTACGGCAAAACCGACCCAGCCCATTGCGAAGGATATACAGCAGATCAATTATACGCTGCAAAATCTGGATCAGGGGAAATCCTATTTGTGGCAGGTCCATTCCAAAAACAGTTGCTTTGTAACTGAAGGACCTATCCAAAGTTTCTTTGCCGCAGGCCTTCCCGACCTTACCATCCAATCCTATGTGGCACCGGAAACTGTGGTGGCCGGAAATGCCATAACAGTTACCTGGGAAGTAAAAAATAATGGCTTGGGAAATACAAACAATATCCGCTGGAAAGATCGAATTTGGTTGTCTGCAGATCTTGATCTTCGAAAAGCGGATGACATCCTCTTAGGGACATTTGACAATCCGGCGTCATTGATGCAGGGAGAATCCTACACCATGACCCAAGAGGTCAGGGTTCCCATCAACTTGAGAGGGGTATATTACCTGTTTATTATCACGGACAACGGTGATGGATATTGTAGGATTGAAAACGGTGTTTGTGCCAATGACCGAAGACCACATTCACAGACTGTTATAGAAAGTAACGAACAGAATAACCTGGTGTTCCCGACTTTATCCATAGGGATTCCACCTTTGGCTGACTTGACAGTCAATACTATTGGTGTGACCACGGATGCATTCTCCGGTGATTCCATCAGCGTGATTTACGAAGTGGAGAATATTGGGGAAAGAGATGCCAAAGGGCTTTTTTGGAGATTTAAGCGAGATAGTGGGCTATTTAGTTTTTCTTCTGGGAGTTCCGGTGGAACATCAAGAGGAGGCGCTAGTGTAGCTTTAGCGCCGACAAATATTACGCTCGCAGAGTCCTGCAGGATTGAATATTATTGGAGAGATGCTATCTATCTCTCCAAGGAGCCAGAATTCAATATCAGTAAGGCCACCAAACTTCAAGAATATTCGGTGTTTTTAACCGAAGAAAACAATGGATTCGCCTGTGTTGTTGGGGGTAACCTTCCGGTCAACTCAAAATACACCGAACAGCAAGAGCTAAAATTACCGGACAATGTTTTCGGGACGTATTACCTCTACATTGTTTCCAATTTTACGGGCATGTTTGAAAACGATTACGTCAACAATATCCGCAGGAGTGACCCGATCAATGTCATTCTTACCCCTCCGAGTGATTTGGCTGTCACCGAGCTTGAGGTGCCTGCCCAACATATTTCAGGTGCTACAATGAACCTTTCTTGGACCGTAGAAAATCTGGGTGCCAATCCACCCAATGTCAACTCCTGGGTGGATGAGGTATTTGTTTCCGAGGAACCTGAATTCGATAAAAACAATTCCGTTTCGCTATTCAAAAAAACCTTTACAACTCCGGTTAGTAGCAATGGATTGGGTAATTACCTGCTGCTGCCACTTGAAAATGGCGACAGTTATTCGGTAGAAGCGGAGGTTTTGATTCCCGAACGCTTGGCCGGAAATTATTACGTTTTCATTCTCATAGATTCAGAGGATAAAGTTTTTGAATTTCAATCAAAACAAAATAATGTAAGAAGAAGTGAAAACTCTGTAAACCTGATTACAGGGAAAAGGGCTGAATTATCCCCTGCCTCCATCACCCTTCCTGACACAGTTTACAGGGATGTTACCTTTCCGATAAAGTGGAGAATAGTCAATAATGGAAATAAGGCGGCAGCTGGATATACCGATAGGATCTATTGGTCCACAAGTCCTGACCCCGCACAGGGCCCTTCCAGAAATCTGGGTAACGTACTGCAAAGAGACAGTCTTCCAGCCGGTCAGGCTAATGAAAAAACCACCCTTGTATCTTTACCTAAAGACACTCCTGACAGCATTTATTTCCATGTTTTCACAGATGTTTTTGACAAGGTTTTTGAAGTTGATGAGACCAACAATAGGGCAAGTAATCAAACATTGGGAGTCAAATCTCCTGTTATTTTAACACCGGAATCAGCCGTTAAGGTAAAAGTAGTAGATCTTTCCATCCAGAAATTTTTGCTGAATTCCAACAATTTTGGTTCGGGAGATCAGTTAAGCCTCAGCTTCAATGTAAAAAACTTGGGTCCAGACGAAGTGACAAAGTCATATGCAAGCAGGGTATATTTGACCAAGGACTCCGTCCTTACACCAGATGATATATACCTCACCAATTTTTCCAGATCTAAACTAGGGTCTGATGAAAGCTATGAAACTGGAAGGTCTGTGAAAATTCCAGACGAGATTTCAGGGGAATACTTTGTTTACTTATGGGTGGACTATAGCGAAAATGTGACCGAGGACAATAACAAGGCCAATAATATTGCCCTTCAGAAGATAACTATTTCGGCAACCCCAGCCCCTGATCTAATTTTAACAGCATTGCAGGCTCCTGCCACGGTCATTTCCGGAGAGCGTTTTTATATCAAACACACCATTCAAAATAACGGTGAGGGTCCAACCAGGGTTGAATGGAATGATGGATTCTTTTTAAGTACTTCCCCTGTCTTGGGTAAAGGTGCTCAGAATATTGGATATAATAGCGTTACAAAAGTGCTGGAAGTTGGGGAGACCTATGGGGACAGTACCTTAGTCATTGTACCAAATAATTTTTCCGGAAATTATTATCTGATAACCAAAGTCGATTATCAGGATAAGGTATTTGAAGGATTTAACGGGGGAGATTCCAACAATGAGCGCAGTCAGGTAATCCTGATCAATCCTTCGGATCCTACAGATTTGACGGTTAGTTCTATTTCCATTCAGGAATCTGCATTCCTTGGAGAGGAGACTTCGGCTGAGGTTGAAGTGACCAATATCGGGGATAAACCTGCATTGGGTAGACTTTACAATGGTTACTATGTATCCGTCGATCAACAGTTCAACGGAGCAGTGGATCATTTGGTAGGCAATCAGGAATCTGATGTAACCCTCTTGCCTGGACAAAGCCGTACATTTGATATCAAGGGGCCAATTCTCAATCTTGATCCTGGGAATTATTTTGGAATAGGCCGGACCAATGTTTTGACCTCCATCAATGAGATCAATTATGAAAACAACTTACTGGTTTCGGAAAAGCAGTTGAAACTGGATGTCAGAACACTTCCGCTCGAGGTATCCACTTCCAATACTTTGATTGCTGGCTCCTGGTTGTATTATAAAGTAAATGTAGCGGCAAACCTTGACTTGGTAATAGACCTGAGTTCGAGCAGGACTGTCGGTTCAAATGATGTTTTTGTTTCCTTCGGCAAGGTACCTACACCCAATGAATTTGAATATAACGGGATCAATAAAAACCTAACGAAACAGCGGGTCCTTATTCCTGAGACCCAATCAGGCACCTATTATATCCTGGTCAAAACTGATATCCCACTTTCCCAAAACATCCAATTACTTGCTCGTGCTTTGCCGTTCAGCATTTTATCTTCCAATCCCGAAACAGTTGGTAATGGAGCGGTTACGACTACCATCACAGGTGCAGGATTTAAGTCCGGAATGGAGGTTTCGCTGCTAAAAGGTGGACAAAAAATCATCAGTGCAACAAATGTTGATCTTACCAATAGCATGAGTGGCAAGTTGGGATGGAGATTGTCAACCGTGGACTTTGGCACCTACGATGTACAAGTCAAAAACCCAGATGGATCCACTGTGATTTTGGAAAACAGTCTTGAAGTCGAACCTAGTACAGGATTTTCAGGATTGAGCTATACTATTCTGGCCCCTGATGTGGTCCGAAGAGGAAAAACAGCATTTTACAATATCGTCTTCAAAAATGAAGGGAATGTAGATGTCCCCATTTTAAATGCTCAGGTTACCATGCAGGAAGACATTGTTATTTACGAATTGAAAACCCAAGGTGGCCTAAGGACTAATTCAACCCTGGATCCATTGGGTCGTTTAGCCGATAACCCTGATTACGGCATAATTAACGGGATGATGGCTGTTCCTTTATATGGAAGGGATATAAAACCTGGGGAGGAATTATCTGCAAGTTTCTTGTTGGGCAATTTCACAGGCGATACATTCCCAATGAAAGTTCAAACCATGGGGATTTCACCTGCTGCAATGGTACTAATCCTCGTGGATAAAATAGAGGCTACCAGACAACTGGCGCTGAGTACTCCTGAAATGTTTTATGAGGACAGAGCGTTAGTTGCCGACCAAATAGGGTTTAGGCACGCAATGATCCAAAACTATATAGAATTTGGGGTTTTGTCAGCTAAAGATACCGTCGGGTTTGATCTGGGCTGTTTAAATTGTACCCTGATACCTCAAGACGATAACTATAACCCAGAGGAGGATATAATAGGTAGTTTATTTTTGGATCAGGCTACTTTTGGGTCCGGAGGAGTATATGATTGGCAGATCAATAAATACTCAGGCAGTGCCGGTGATGATCCTGGTTGGGATTTAGTTAAAGTCGCCAAAACCTTAACTATCACTTCAACAAAAGAAGCACCATTTACAATAAAAGTTAATAGTACAGATTTCAACAATTATCCAAGTTACCTAGCTGGTTGGTATCCGGCAGTGGATAAGTGTTGGACCATAGTTGTAGCAAGTAATGGGGTTACAGGGTTTGATCCTGATAAATTTGAAATTGATCTGAGTGGATTCTTAGCCTATAATTTTATTTATAAAGGTAATTTCAGTGTCCAGCAATTGGATGCGTTTACCATTTCTTTATGTTTTAAAGCTTATGTCCCTGGACTTGGTGAACAGGGTGTTCCTGGCGCACCAGGTGGCTGGGGAGAAGATGGTTCTCCGGGAGGACCGGGAGGTTCTGGCGCCACTGGGGTACCACCTGGCTCAGGGGGGAAAGGAGGCATTGGAGGTCCTGGAGGGGGTGGAAGAGGCACTGATAGTCCTTCAGGTAATTGTCCCGTCGGGGAAGATTGTAATCCGGATGATCCAGGAAACCCGGATGATCCGAAGGATCCTCGTGGCAGTTGTCCCTATCCAGAGGGATGTGATAATGGTGATGGTGATGGGACAGGTGATTGTAGAAATGGCACGCCTGGAGGTACACCTTGTCACTCTGATCCTGGGAATCCTCCTCCACCTCCCGGAGGAACACCACCCGGTGGCGGTGGTGGTGGCAGTGGTGGCGGTGGAAGTGGTGGAAGTGGCGGTAGTGGAGGCGGTGGAAGTGGAGGCGGTGGAAGTGGAGGCCCATCACCTAGTGGTTGTTCCGCTGGAGGTGGATCAGGTGGTGCATCAAGTGATTTCTTTAGCTCACCCTCTTGTGGTCACTTATTTACAGGAATAGGATGTGGAGCAGCTGGCATAGGATGTGGCGTTGGAGCAATAGCATGTGCCACTGTAGTTGGGTGCGGATTTGGAGCCGTTGGTTGTGTCATTGGATTAACGTCTTGCGCTTTCTCAGTGTATGATGCCCTTGTGCCAAATGGGCCGCCCACAAAAGGTGAAGATAAAGCAGCCTTATGTATTGGTAGTATTGGTGCCAACCTTGCAGGTGGATCACCAATTGGAGCAGGAATTGATGCCGGAGTATGTATTGGTGAGAAATTACTTTGCAAGCCGGTAGTTTCCTCCTGTGACCCAAACGAAATCCTGGGACCTGTGGGCTCTGGGGATGAACGCTTTGTTTCCAAAGAGGAAGAACTGCCGTTTACGATATTCTTCGAAAATGATCCGGTTTTTGCCACAGCGCCAGCACAGCGTGTGGTAGTAAGACAACAATTGGATCCGAATTTTGATCCTGCAAGTTTCAGACTGAACGGTTTTGGATTCCAGAACATGACCTTCGATGTCCCTCCCGGATTGACCAATTACACTACCAAACTGAATACAGCGACTGAAATCGGTGTTGATGTCAATGTGACCTTTGGACTTGATCCTGTGAACAATGAATTGTTCTGGGCTTTACAGTCTGTAGATCCGAAAACAGGACTTCCCCCTTTCGAAGCCTTGGCAGGATTCCTTCCGGTTAATGATTCCACGGCCATAGGCGAGGGTTTTGTTTCCTACACCATCAAAGCCGGTAGAGAAACGGTGACCGGTGATAGCTTAAAAGCAATGGCCAATATCTTTTTTGATACCAATGCCCCGATTTTAACCAATGAAGCCTTCAATACTGTGGATGCAGCAGCACCTACTTTGTTGGAAGTTAAAGATGTTCTGGTTGAATTTGGTTCGCTGATGAGCTTCACGGTGGAAGCAGTGGATGATCTCGGAGGCAGTGGTGTCAAAGGTTTTGATGTTTTTGTTTCCGAAGACGGAGGACCTTATATTTTGCAAAGCCTAGACAATGCAGTGGGTGAAAAATTTGTATTCCGCGGTACCCCAGGCATAAATTACTGCCTTGCTGCCGTAGTCAAAGACAATGTCAATAACAGTATCCGGGTGAGCGAGGAAGATGTTATCTGCTTCACGACTCCAGAAGAGGTTATCAATATTTCAAAAATATTCACCCTTCAGCCAGCTGTTTCCGGACAAGGGCAAATCAATGTCCTTCCAGATGGTACAGTTTTCAACGCATCCGAGGAAATACAAATAGAGGCAGTTGCAGCGGAAGGTTGGGCCTTTGTAAGGTGGGAGGGCGATATCAGCAGTACTGAAGCGCGCCTTAATCTGGTGATGAACAGTAACAAGTCCATCAAAGCGATATTTATCGAGGGTGATCTACCTGTATATGCGCTTAACACTACAACAGACGGAAGCGGGTCAATATCATTTGAGCCCCAAGGCAGTCAATTTGAATCAGGTCAAAAAGTTACCTTAACAGCAATTGCTGCTGCGGGATGGGATTTTGTGGCTTGGAAAGGTGATTCTGAATCCTCAGAAGCCACCATCACCCTGACCATGGATGAAGCTAAAAATCTAAAAGCTACGTTTGTGGAGATGCTGTCAGTCACACTGGAAGGAACACCACTCAGTTGTCAGGATTCGGCCGATGGTAGCATCCAAGCCAAAGTGACTGGAGGGATTGCACCATTTGAATATACCTGGCTTAAAGATGGGGCGCCAATTGCTCCTGATACCGAATCTCTTGATGCATTGGAAGCAGGAAGCTATCAGATTACTGCCAAAGATATAAGAGGAAAAACAGCAGTGCAGACCCTCTCCATCTTTGTGGAGGATAATGAAGCCCCGTTGGTCAAAGTCAAAGCAAATATTACGGTCAACCTTGGTGCTGATGGAAATGCAAGTTTGTCTGTAGAAATGGTTGATGATGGTTCCACAGACAACTGTGGAATAGAAAGCATTGTCCTAAGTAAGACCAAATTCACTTGTTCCGATCTTGGTGAGCAGCAAATAACGCTGACAGTAAAAGATGCAGCTGGAAACGAAACAGTCCAACAGCTTACCATTTCTGTCAGAGACAGTGTTGCTCCAGCCGCAAAAGGCAAAAGTGCTGAGCTATTTCTCGATGGAAATGGAGTTGCGACCCTTACTGTTTCTCAGGTTGATGGTGGATCAACTGACAATTGCAGCATTGCCTCCATTTCAGTGAACAAGACCTCATTTGATTGTTCTGACCTTGGTGACAATGAAGTATTTCTCACGGTCAGGGATGGCTCAGGAAATGAAACTGTTGTAAGTGCCACTGTTAAAGTTATGGATGAGATTCCTCCAGTTATTTTAAATGTCCCTGAAAGTCGACTTGTTTATGCGGGAGCCACTTCAGGCCATGTGTTACCTGATTTTATCAGTGCATCTATCACAGAAGACAATTGTGAGACGGTTTCGTTTACACAGCATCCGGTAACCGGAAGTACCCTAGTTTCGGATCAAAGCCATACCATAACACTTACGGCCGAAGATCTAAGTGGAAACATCACCTCAGCTACCTTTACCATTACTGTAGAAGCCTTGCGGATTGCTTCTGTAGCTTCACTTGATTTGATCGAGGTAACCTGGAATACAGCATTTGATAAACTTTCACTTCCAAACGAGGTACAGGTGACCCTGAATAATGGAGAGATGACGCGTTTGAATGTGGCCTGGCAGGAATCGAGTTTTGAACCGCTTGTGGCAGGGGTTTACAGCTTGACAGGAACACTAACCTTAACGGATGACATCACAAACCCTGAACAGGTTGAGGCCAGCATGATGGTTTTAATTGGTGACAAACCGCAACCTCAGGATATATTGTTGAACATCACCAGTCGGGATAGAAATCCAAACATTCCCATTGGCGATTTGTCCACTATTGATTCGGCTGATGATATCCATCAATACGAACTTACAAGTAATGAACCTGACAACAGCTTCTTTCATATCACAGGAAATAAGCTAAGCTGGGACAGCAGCAAGAAAATCTCAGGGCAAAAGGATTTCACCATTGAAGTGAGTAGTACCGATAGGGCAGGAAATACCATAACCAAAACGTTCACACTGAGCTTCCTTTTACCCAAAATAGACGATATAGAGGTATTCAATACCTTCTCGCCAAATGGAGACGGGGCGAATGATACTTGGGGAATACCGGACCTCTTCGAATTTGACGAGGTTACGATCAACATAGTAGATCGGGCAGGCAGAATAGTCTTTATGACTACAGACCCGAAGACTAGATGGGATGGAACCTTTGAGGGAAATAACCTACCTGCAGGAACATACATCTATGTTATTGCAACCAAAGATCCCAAAGAAATAAGGTCAGGTACCATCAATCTAATCATTAGATAATTCGGATATGAAAAATAGATGCATTTTAATAGGGATGTTGCTCGGCTTCTGCTTACTAACAGAGACCTTTGGGCAGAGCAGAAAATACATCTCCCAGTTTACCCAGTTTCAGAGTTATTATAATCCTGGATTGACAGGCTATGAAGGGAGTGCTATTAGGGGTTTTGTAAGGAATCAATGGAGTGGTGTGGAAGGCGCCCCTAAAACAAGATTCCTCAGTCTGGAGCTTGACTTTGGGGAATTGGGTGGTTTGGAAGATCCAGCGCTGATGGGTAAAAATGCAATGAGCCTCAATATGCTGCATGATACCTACGGCGCATTCCAGGAAACAGAACTGATTGTTGCCTATGCAAGTCGGGTAAGAATATCTGACCGGCACAACTTACGGCTTGGCGCGGGAGTCAATTATCTCGCTGTTAGGCTAGATGGCAATGCACTCACAGTAGAACAGTCCCAGGACCTGTCGATAGGCCAATATCTTGGAAGTTATGGCAGTATGCAGCTCCTTGATTTTAACTTGGGTCTTGCACTTACCCATGAAAATTATTATCTCTCCTATGGCATGCACAATGTCAACGGGGGAAGATTAGCCAAAGGTGATAATTTTATGGATGGCAATCCTGTATCTATGATGGTACAGGCTGGATACAGGTATTCGTTTGGCGAAAGCATCACAGGCATTGGGAATTTTTTCTACAGAAAACAGGAGGGATTTGCAGACAACACGGAATTCAATCTGAAAGCATTGTTGCTAGATACCTTTTGGGTAGGTGCCGGACACCGCTTCAATTATGCCAATTCACTCCATGTGGGCTATCTCGGAGGTAATATTCGGTTGGGATATGTCTATGAATACCCCACCACTTCAAGTCGACAGTTTTTGGGCAATACCCATGAATTTATGGTGATGGTAAAGTTATTGGGGCAAAGTGGAAGCAACAAAATTCGGTAATAAGCATTTCATAAGCGCATTTTAACCTATTGGATTTTAAGGCTCCCTCCATCCAATGCCTAAACAGGTGCCGAACGCTATTCGGTAGCTGAACGGAGCCGAAGCTATAACATACCTAAAAATCTCACCTTTTTGGATATACATTACACCAACCCTGCAATTTTGCCTTTTGAAAGATGCATAAATTTCCTTATATTGAAATAGGTAATTAAACCTAGGGCAATGAAAATAGAGACCGAAGATTTAAAAAGTGCTGAAATTTTTAACAATATTCCTGCTCAAATAAATGATAGCGAGCTTTTACACTTGTTGGATACAGCTGACATAAATTGGTATTACATCTATGCTTTTAAAAACAAATGCCAATTAACTGACAATCAAATCGCTGAGTTATTTGACATCAGTGTCCGCACCCTTAGGTCAAAGAAAAGCTACGAAAGTAAGGTTAAGCAACTGAATAAGGAACATGTGGTTTTAATAATATCCTTATTCAAGCTTGGAAATGAGGTGTTTGGCTCAAATAAAATTTTTGAAATTTGGTTAAATACAGAGAATTTCTTTTTTGACAATAAAAAGCCATCTTACTATTTAGCATCAGTTACCGGAATTCGTTTCGTTGAGGACAGGTTGGTGGCAATGAAGTTTGGTGACAATGTTTGATTATGGAAATTTTCAGAATTTCTGATCAAGTTTACGCGTCAAAATTAACAGCATCCGGAAGACCAAATCGTTGGAATATGGCTGGTGAGAATGTTATTTACACAGCTGCATCACGGTCATTATCGACCTTAGAATTAATTGTCCATCGAAGTTCAATCAAGCCAACAGCAATCTATAAAATGATGGTAATTTCGATTGCAGATGAGGATCATTTAATTAAGCAACTTTATATAAATGATTTACCCGATAATTGGCGATCAATAGCTGCCTATTCACAATTACAGAAAATTGGCTCTAAGTGGTATAAAAGTGAAGAAACTTTAATTTTAAAAGTTCCTTCCGTAATAATCCCTTATGAATATAATTATATCATTAACACAGAACATCCTGAATTTTCAGCCAATGTATCAAGAATAAGAGGGGAAGAATATTTTTGGGACACTAGAATAGTGTAAAGATTGATTCCTGGTTTTTAGTCTTTTCACAAACAACCAATAATTTTTCCCTTGGCTATAGATTCAGAAAATGTAATTTCATTCTTCTTTTAAGCCTTATTGGCAATCAAGAAGAGATAAGGTTTGCTTTAGGCCATTGCAAATGGCCTTTACGCGATGATTTTCTAAAGAAGGTTTCCGTTTGATATAAAGGTGTAATTGCAAATTACACCTAGGTGAGCCTTTCGGTGGCTGAGCGGAGCCGAAGCCTTTTGTAATCGATATACCCGCACCTCAATCACAAACACTACCAGCTATTGAATCACTTTTTGTAACAATTGTCACCAGTTTGAAGGAATAGTGAAAGTACCTTTGTATAGGCAAAGAATCCATGCTTGTGTGCATCCAATGCCGTAACCATGAAGATCTCCCTTGATGGTCAAAGGCATTGCTTCAAAAAGAAATACTAAAACTATGGTCAACAAAGAAGTTAAAACAACTAAGAACCCTATTAACAATTGGATTTTGGTAGGGATCATGTGTGCATGGTTGGGATTGGCGCCTTTTTTTCCAGAGCCGCATATATGGGGCAAAATCAAGTGGATTGCAGGAGGTGCCAATGGTATGAAATTAATCGATTGGGGAGATTTTATTCTTCATGGTTTCCCCTGGCTTTTATTGGCCCGCCTTATTTTCCTTAAATTCAAACCTGGCGCAGTAAAGGTTTGATAGAGCCGTTTTAAAATGATTTTTCTAATGTTAAATGCGATGGAGAGGAAGGTGTGGTTGCAAATTACACCTAGTTCGAAGTTCGGATAACCGGATCCTGAATACTATTTGCCGCAATTCCACCTTGACAAGGGGGCAGGGGGATTATTACGGGTGTATCATTCTATTTCAATGCGATATCTATTTTTTCCATGAAGGCAGATCTGTAACCGGATCCTGATCGAAGCCGAAGGAGTACTTCGGACACGTTAACCTATGGCTTCGGCTCCGCTCAGCCGCCGGATTTCTAAGTTACCCATAGCTAAATTTAGACCAATGAAGGAAGGGAAATGGTAAAACGACAACCTCGCCTTTTATAAATCTTGCCATGCTTGATCTTCTTCGGGACTGTTCCAATCTCTTCCTAAAACTGCTTCACTGGCATAGGCTGTTTCCATAGAAACCGTATCCACGGGGGAACTTGCTAGACTTTTTTTATACTGAAGAAACTTCATATATTCATGCAATTCTCCCAACAAATCATCTGGAATAAGCTGTAATTCCTGTTTAAGCTTTTCTCGTGTTGAAGTTTTACTCACATACATTTATACTTTTTCTTTCTATAAAGATAACTATTTTATAGACAAGGAATTGGCTGAAGCCCATTCCTATTGAATTTTTTTTTCAATGATTGATTGGTTCAGGCCAAATTCTGAAAACCAGTAATGAATCCTATTTATGAATAGCCTCCTGCTTTAGCTGGAGGAATTAGAGAATTTAACACCACTCTGGCTTTAGCCAAATTATTACCACAAGAACTTCCCGAAATGGGAAGAAGCCAAAACCCTTTAACCAGTTGGTTCAAGAAGAATATGCAATTGGGAATTACAAATTTCATTTGATAGTGAGGCATAGTTCCAAACATAAATACAGAACGGCATTTTAGATCAAGACAGGTGGCACGAATCGAACCGTTTTATCCGGAAAA
>Ga0105054_10001928_pt1 | contig 33504 bp, 26 predicted proteins | sample BON02_FD_78091 | JGI IMG/M metagenome (GOLD analysis project Ga0105054, IMG submission 78091) | Freshwater microbial communities from Lake Bonney liftoff mats and glacier meltwater in Antarctica - BON-02 (megahit assembly) | ecosystem: Environmental > Aquatic > Freshwater > Ice > Glacier...
AAACCGACAGCAGCTTCGAAGGTATCGTACTCAAAGGGGTTTATTGGCAATGGGACACGACGCTACTTAAACCTTTATTAACTGCAGGGCGTATGCCTGTACTAACGGAAGCGGAAAACAGTAATGAGGTTTTATTACCGGTAAACATTGCAAACAAACTCGAATTGAACGTTGGTAGTCGCATTCAAATGTATTTTATCCAAGATCCTCCACGGGTTAGGGTAATGCAGGTGGTAGGTTTGTATCAATTGGGCATAGAAGGTGAGTTTTCGAAGCCCTTCGTTTTAGGCGATTTACGGCATGTTCAGCGTTTAAGCGGTTGGTCACCAGATGAAGTAGGTGGCATTGAAGTCCATTTGAAGAAAGGAGCCGACCAGACAGCCCTAACCGCTCAGCTCAGCGGAATGGTAGACAATGACTTGGAAGCCTATTCCATCCAAGAGTTGTACCCCAATTTATTCAGTTGGCTAGGTTTGTTCGACCTCAATAAACAGGTGCTTATTGCCATAATGTTGCTCGTTGCAGGAGTCAATATGATATCGGCCTTACTTATTCTCATTTTGGAGCGTACATCCACAATCGGCTTACTCAAAACTATGGGCACGCGGAATAGATCTATTCGAATTTTGTTTTTGTTAACGGGTGGATATATCGCACTTTGGGGCTTATTTTGGGGTAATCTGGTTGGCTTAGGCTTTTATTGGCTGCAATACTACTTCCAACTCATCCCACTTGATGAAGCTTCCTACTATGTGGCCTTCGTACCCGTTTTGCTGAGTTGGCAAGAAGTGCTGATACTCAACTTAAGTACTTTGGTGGCCTGTATTTTAATGTTAATGGGTCCCTCATTTTTGGTAACGCGCATAAGTCCATTGAAGGCGATTAGGTTTGATTGAAGGAAAAAAAGCGCAATTAAACCTAAATACTAATTCAACACCAAATTCCTAAAATCCACCGGAACGACCTTACTCACCCCTTGCTCAATCATGGTTACGCCATAAATGATGTCTGTGGTTTCCATGGTTTTTTTGTTGTGGGTGACGATGATAAATTGACTGTTGTCACTGAAACGACGGATCAGGCGGTTGAATTTATCGATATTATTATCGTCCAAAGGCGCGTCTACCTCATCAAATATGCAGAAAGGTGCTGGCTTGAAGAGGTAAATCGCAAATAGTAGCGCAGTAGCGGTAAGCGTTTTTTCACCGCCGCTTAGTTGATTGATGGTGAGTGGTTTTTTTCCTTTGGGCCGCGCAATAATATGGATGGCCGAATCCAGCGGATTGGCTTCGTCTGTGAGTATCAGGTCGCAGGTATCTTCTTCGGTGAACAAAGAGCGGAAAACGGTCACGAAGTTTTCGCGTATGGTTATGAAAGCCGACATAAACTTCTCTCGAGCAGTTTGGTCTATTTCGGCCATGGTAGCCAATAAAGAGATTTTGGCTTTAGTAAGGTCGTCCTTTTGACTGCTGATGAAATGAAATCGTTGTTCAATTTCCTGATAGGCTTCCACAGCCATTGGGTTAATTGGCCCGAAATTTTCAAGCTTCTGCTTCATCTCCCCGACTTGTTTGCGCAAGCTATCGGCAGCTACTTCAGGCACGCCCTCACGGTCTCGTAAATCGTTAACATCTATCTCAAACTCCACGGAAAGACGCTCGGCCAAACCTGCTTCCTGCAATTTCAGGGCATTGGCCTTTTCTTTGAGTTCGTTTAACAAATAGGCCTGCTGTTCTTTTTGCTGGCGGATATCACGGATACTGTTTTCAACACCATCGAGCTTGCCTCGTTCGGCGTACATAGCTACTTCGGCCTCCTGCACAGCCTTTTCCATGGCTTCTTTTTGCTCGTACAAGTCCAGTAAAGTGGTATCACTGAAATCTGTGCTTTTGAGTACTTCTTTAAGTTCCTGCTGGCCTTGAACAAGTAAGCGCGTATTGTCGGCGATACGTTTGTCGAGAATATTGAGTTGACTCGTTTTGAAGTCGATATCCTGCTTTACGGAAGAATACTTATTAAACTGTTGGTGATAAGCTACGTTAGCCTCATTAAAGGCCGTATTTTGTTGTTGAAGACGTTCATTTAGCTGTTTGAATAACTCTTGTTGTTCGGCCAGACTTGTTTGCAGATTGTCGCGTTGTTTGTTTTTTTGCTCGAGCTCAGGTTCCTGCTGGCTGAGTAAAAGTGCGGTATCTTGCTGCTTTTTTTCGAGTTCTTCTTTGCGGTTGAAACTCACTGCTAAAAACTTCTCTTGTTGGTCTTGCTGACTTTTGACCAACCGGTATTCTCCTTCGATTTTATTTAGCTGGTCTTTGCACAAATTGAGCTCTTGTTGTTTGGTCGACAAGCGTGCTTCTTGTTCTTGTCTGTTGAGGGTATGCAGCAGCTCCTGCTCCTCTTTGATTTGTTGCTCAACGCTGGCTATTTGTTTTTGCAAGACCTCCAAGTTGCGTTTGCGACCAATACGTTTTCCTTCAAACAAACCCATCGAGCCACCTGCTAAAAACAGTCTGCTGCCCGTAAAACGACCATTTCGACTGATTAAAACAGCATCGGCATAGCTAGCTGTTAAACTTTGATGCGCCTGATCATAACCATCGGCGGCCTCATGGAAATACACATGGCCCAGGAGGTGGTTAATTAGGTTGGAAAACGGGATATCACATTCGGCAATATTCAAAGCAGGAATACATCCCGCCACCAGAATAGGCTCGGCCTGAATGTAATTATTGAATGCCTCTAGCACAAAAAAGTTAGCCCTACCCTTGGTAGCGTTTGCAAGTAACTCTATCCCCGCTCTGGCTTCGGCATAGGTTTGAACCACATAATAGTTAAGCCAGGGTTCCAGATAATTTTCAATGGCTGCCTTATACTCGGGTTTACAGCTAATGATGTCGCTGAGCAGTTGTGCATTTTTGGTCCACCCCGGGCTCTTTTTTAAAAATTTGAGTGATTCAGGATAACCTTCAAGATTATCGACCAAACTTTTGGTGAGATTGTATTCGTTTGTTAGCTTATCGAGTTGGCGGTTGAAGTCGGCAGTACGTGTTTTTGATTGGTCAATCAAACCACGTAACTGCTGCAAGCGATCAGCGAGTTGTTGTTCGTATTTAGTGAGTTGCTCGAGCTGTTTTTGTAAATCCGTTCGTTGTTTTTCGAGCTCTTCGAGGCTTAAACTAAAGCTGTTCATTTCAGTCGACCGCTGTGCAGATTCACTGGCATTTCTTTCTAGTTCCTGTTGCAGCGAATCCAGCTGAATACGATGAATAGCTACCTGTTTTTCGAGCGTATAAGCAGCTTGACGCAATTGGTTAAGCTGACCTTGATCAGCTTCGATTGCTTTTTGTTGCTGCTGGTGTGCTTGGCGACTGGCTTCGGCTGCAACTTTACGTTCGTTGACCTGAGCCTCGTTGTGTTTAACTTCTACTTCCAGCGTTACGCAAATTTGGGTTTGTTTTTCTAACTCCGCTTTCACATAGTCGGTATGCCCTGCATCTTCTTTCAACTGTTTTTGAAGGGCTTGTTCTTTATCCGTAAGAAAACGATGTTTTTCGTTTTGCAGCCGCTGTTCGTTTTCATATTGCCGGATGGCAGCAATGTGCTCGTTGGTCGCCTTTTGGCGGCTAGCAAGTAACTTTTCACGCTCAACGATGGCCAGTTTAATCTGTTGGACATCGGCTTCGAATTTGCTAATACCAGCCTCATGGCCTTGGCGTCCATCAAGTAATTGCTGTTCTTCCCTGTGTAGCTTTTCGAGCTTTTCGTGCAGCTCTTGCAAGGAATACCAAGCTAAATCGAGGCTTAGACTTTTATATTCCTCCCGCATTTTGTAGTAACGTTCGGTTTTACGGGCTTGGCTTTGCAGGGCCTTCATGTTTTTGTCTATCTCGAACAAGAGGTCCTCTACCCTTTCCAAATCAGCTTGGGTATCTTCCAGTTTTGAGAGCGTTTCTTTTTTGCGGATTTTATATTTTGATACCCCTGAAGCTTCTTCAAAAAGCTGGCGCCGGGAGTTGTCTTTGTCGTTAAGGATGTCATCAATCATCTTCAATTCCATGATCGCATAGCTATCGCTGCCGATGCCGGTATCGAGGAAGAGGCTGGTGATGTCTTTGAGGCGACAATTTACGCCATTGAGCAGATATTCGCTGTCGCCGGTGCGGTAGAGTCGACGCGTAATGGTGACTTCATTGTATTCGGTAGGCAGAATATTTCGGGAGTTCTCAAAGCTAAGTTGCACTTCGGCCATGCTGGCCTGTTTGCGGGTTTTGGTGCCGTTAAACAGCACATTTTCCATCTTGTCGGAGCGCAACATACGCGATTTTTGCTCTCCTAGCACCCAGCGCATGGCATCTACCACATTGGACTTGCCACAGCCATTCGGCCCGACTATGCCCGTTACGCCGTCGTTAAAATGGATGGAGACTTTATCCCCAAAACTTTTAAATCCTTTTATCTCTATCGACTTCAACCGCATCCGCTTCTGTTTCCTTTCCCAAACATTTCGATTGTTTTCACAACCTTACAAACCTAAACCTAACTACCTTAGCGTTATCCCCAAATTACTGTGTAAATGGACGTCACTACCGTATTATATATCGTTGCCGTTGTTGGTTATTCTCTTTATCAGGGTTATAACAAACGCAAAGCCCGCCAACAGGGAGATAAACCGGTTCAGGAGGCCGAAAATACGGAACTACCTGATTGGATGAAGGAAATTTTCGCAGAAGAGCCTAAGCCAGTACCTCGCCCCAAGCCCCAAGCTCCGCCGCCGATGATGGAAGCCAAACCTATGGAGCCTGAGCCCATGGTGGTGAAGCCTATGAAAACCAGTCAACTCGGCAAAAAATACAAACCTATCACCACTACATCTTACGAGACCTTAGAAGATTACAGACCCGATAACCGGTCGTTGGAAACCATCAAAGAAGATCGCATTCAACAAATGAAAAAGGATACCGCACGTGCCGCCTTTATGGAAGCTGATAGCGCCATCTATAATAAAGCGATTGCCGACCTGCCTGAAGAAACAGACTTTGCCGTAGATGCAGAAAGTCTAAGAAAAGGTATTGTTTACGGTGAAATTTTAGCAAAAAGGTATTAAGGCTGGCCTATTTTACCAATTTCTGCTTCAAGAGATAATCCTCAAAAGGCAACTTCAGTTGCTCTCCTTTCTGTAATTTGAACTTGGTTTTCTGCCATTCATTGTTTGGACTCAAGCGCACTTCTCCTTGGCTCGTTTTTACGACCATGGGCAAATAGAAGTCCTTGCTCACACCAGTAAAACGATAGCTGATTTCAGTCTCGTTTTTCCTGGCATTTAGTTTGAATTCGATGGTTGGAATATTGGCTTCAAATAAATAATGCTGCAATGTAGCTGCATAGCGAGCATCGGTATGCCTCGCCCACCACTCGGTGACCTGACGCGTACTTGTTATTTTTTTGAAAAAAGCTTTATTGAACTCTCTTAAAAGTTCGTAAAAGCGCACGTCGTCATCCAGACTATTTCTCAGGCTGTGTATAATCCAAGCACCTTTATAATAGTTATCGTTATCGCCTTTGGTATAATTTACATCGTAAGGCCCCACCATTGGTTTGGCATTTCGAATACGTGGCTTTTGCGTGTAGATATACTTTTCAGCAGCCTCTTTACCATTCAAACACTCCATATATATAGTCTCGCTATAGGTGCAAAATCCTTCGTGCACCCACATATCGGCATGATCAGCTACGCTTACGCTGTTCCCAAACCATTCATGTCCGCTTTCGTGCACAATAATAAAATCAAAGCCAAATTTGTTGTTTCGATAGTTGTTTCCGTAAGCAATCGCACTTTGGTGTTCCATACCCCAATAAGGTGTTTCCACCAAGGCATATCCGTCACTCCAAAAGGCATAAGGACCCATTTTAGCTTCAAAACAACTAAGCATGGGTTTGACTTGCTGGAAATGTTCGGTGGCCTTTAGCGCGTTGCCACGAAGTACATAATAGTTTAAGATTTGGGTTTCACCGTGTGAATCCGAGTAGTCATCAGTGAAATGAACATAATCTGCAATATTCACCGTTACATTGTAACTATTAATTGTATTTTTGACCTTCCATACAAAAGTTTCTTTTTTATCTTTAATCTCTCTAGAGATAAATTTACCATTACCAATGGCCATCAAACCGATGGGTACAGTATAGCTTAGTACCATACTGTCGGGTTCATCGCTGAGATGATCTTTGTTTGGCCACCAACTGCTGGCTCCAAGACCTTCGCAGCTTACGCCAACCCACGGTCGATCGCTTTTGTCTTTTGCAAAGCTAAATCCACCATCCCAAGGTGCTTTTTTAGCAACTAAAGCAGGGCCATGGTAAAACACTTGAAAGCGGTTCAACTCGCCTTGAACCTGCTTACTTGGGAAAAGGAGAAAGGTGGCATTCCCTTCTCGTTCAAAACGAAGTTTTTGCCCTTGCCAAAGCACGCTATCCACACTAAAGCGATCAAATAAATCGAATTGAAGTTTTTGGTAATCAACTACATTTTGAACAAGGAAACTTACAGCCCCACGCAACTGGTCAAGTGGTAAACTAGGGTTATTTGCATCTAAGCTTGAAAAATCGAGCACCAGCTTGTACTGTTTAACGTCATAACAAGCCCTTTCTGGGAATAAATAACCCCGTAGAGAATCTTGGCGATTGTAGAAAACTGGGGTTTGCCCAAGTACGGGGAAACCGATTAAAAAAAAGGGAAAAAGGAGCAATAACTTCTTCATATGGATTTCATATTAGCTTAAAGATAGTAAAACAGTCCACCGCTAATTTCGCACTTTAGAAGAAGTAACAAGATGAAATATCTTTTAATAATCGTGCTTGGTCTTTTAACGACTAGCCTATCTGCCCAACAAGACAACTGGAAGGAAAACAAGGCCTTCCAGCGTATAAAATTGGAAAATTCACGCGGCAAAAAAGTCAAGCTCCGAGACATCGACTATTACAAGGCAACGGTGATTGTGTTTTTATCGCCTGAATGTCCGCTAAGTCTTAATTACACCAAAAACTTACGCGAATTACATCAGCACTTTACAGAAGAAAACATTCTTTTTCTTGGCGTTTATGCTGGGAATGACTTGTCAATGCAGGAAATAGAAAGCTTTAGACAAAAGTATAAGTTGCCCTTCGACATTTTAATCGATGGCCATTTTGAACTCGCTCAACTACTCATGGCAACCAAAACTCCTGAGGTATTTTTAACCGACCCATGGGGTGGAATACAATACCGGGGGGCGATTGATGATTGGGCGATTGCATTGGGGAAAGTTAAGTCGATAGCAGAGGTAGAATACCTCTCCCTTGCACTCGAAAAATGGCTAATGAACGAGCCTATTTGGCCTAACGAAACCAGCGTAATTGGCTGTCTACTAGAATTTCCTGCAAAACTTTGAAATACAAACTGCTTTTATTGACGTTCCTACTGTTTTTCAATGATCAACTGGATGCGCAGCAACTATACTATTACAATGACATCGCTCCGCTATTGTTACAGAAATGTGGCAGCTGTCATCGGGAGGGGGGTGGTGCACCCTTCGAATTGCTTGAATATCGGCACTACGCCAAACGTAAAAACTTCATAAAAGAAGTTGTTAGTAGCGGATATATGCCGCCTTGGACTGCCGACAGCCACTACCGGTCTTTTGCAAATGAGAAAATACTCACTCCTAGTCAAAAAGACAGCATAATTAGCTGGATTGAACAAGGTGCTAAGGCGGGTAAAGTAGTGGCTAAACCAGCGTTGATCGCTATGAATACAGAATTTGGGCTTGGCAAACCGGATATAGAACTACGCATGCCAGAAGCCTATTACGTTCCAGGCAATAACAAACATCATTACATCTGTTATAAAATCCCCTATGAACTTCCTGGAGATGCCTATGTAAAGGCCATTGAATTTGTGCCGGGCAACCGCGCGCTTGTCCACCACGCCAGCTATCAGCTATTCGGTGTTTCAGCGGAAGTAGATCCCAAAAAAGGCCCCGATTATTATGTATTCAGCCCCGATAGTGCGGCCAGCGTGGATGATGCCCGTGATTTTAGTTATTTTCAGCTTATTGACAGCTTAGGAAATTATCCCTTTCCGGTATTTCACAGTGGTTATCTGCCCGGCTCTGGTGTTCAGGAGTATCCTGCGGGTATTGGTTTTGCAATGCCACGACGGGGAGTGCTTATTATTCGCTCCCTTCACTATTCACCTACCCCATTGCCGGCAACCGATCAAAGTTCCGTACGCCTGTGGCTTTCCGACACCCCTGTTGAACGCACGCTTGAATTTGCTGCATTCAAGCCTCGCATTGCCGGCGATACCATTCCAGCCGATAGTACTAGAACCTACTACATTAACATACGTACGAAAGGAGATATGTCTCTTTTGCATATTAATCCCCACATGCACCAATTGGGAAAATCTTTCAAAGCTTGGGCGCTCACGCCAACAGGAGATACCATTCCTCTAGTCTACATTCCACACTGGGATTTTAATTGGCAAGCGTTTTATCGTTACAAAAAGATGCTAAAAATTCCTGGGGGCTCTATTATTCATGCCGAAGCAGTCTACGACAATAGCACTGCCAATCCTTCCAATCCTAACCGGCCACCCAAACCCATGCGCATAGAAACGGGCAGTATGGACGATACAACTGAAATGATGCGGCTTGTTTTTCTGTATGTGCCGTACTTAACAGGTGATGAAAATATCTCTTTGGAGACGCTCGATTAGCGTGCTGTTGTCTTTTTTAATTGTTATGCTGTTTGCTTTTTAAGCGCACAGTAGGTCTTGGAAAACAAAAATATAACAACTACTCGGATTAGTACACACCGCCGATTACCCTCTTGTTCAGTGCTTCTGAAGGGAAAGTTGGTAAGCTTAAGGGCCTTTCCGTCAATCCCGAAGTATCTGTGAGTGATTGCATAAAAGCAACCAAAGCCCTTTTCTCTACTTCATCTAAAATCAGTGAATCAAAAGGTAATGTCTGATAGGGCACGTCTAAGCCCAAGCCAGCTCCGCCTCCTTTGTGGTAAAATTCAATAACATCTGCAAGCGTTTCAAAAGCTCCATTGTGCATATAAGGGGCAGTCAATACAATGTTTCGAACAGTTACTGTTTTAAATGAATTTTGATATATCACACTACTTTCTTTTGGAACACCTCCTGCCCTTCCTATATCTGGATCAAGGGTATATGGAGGAAAGGAAGTGGTCGGTACACCTAGTATTTCTGATTCCTGCTCCTGATACAGCGGCGGCACTATGCCTCCAAAACTAGGCGCAAAATGACAAGTTCCACAAACTGCTTTGCCCATAAACAGATTGAAACCTTGTTTAACTTCCGTAGCTATTTCCGCTTTCTCTCCCCTGACATATTGATCGAAAGGACTATTGAATGACCTCAAGCTAACCACATAGGCAGAAAGCGCCGTATTAAGGGTATATGGACTAATCGGATCTTGATCAAAAACTGGAAATGTTTGGCGAAACAACGTTATATACTCTTGACTTTTATTAATTTTTTGTATCACCTCAAGCATGGTACTGTTGAATTCATCTTTATTTACCATGACGTGCTCGAACTGCGTTTCCAATAAGTTCGTGCGCATATCCCAGAAAAAACGCGGTGAGTAAACCGCATTAAGTAACGTTGGCGCATTACGTTTAACGGTTGATTGCATACCAGTAGCCAAACTTTTAGCTAGGCCATCTGTAAAGCCTTTTTCCGGCTGATGACAGGATGCACAGGCCCTATCATTAGTCGAAGACAAAACTGGGTCAAAAAAAAGCAGTTTACCCAAGGCAATTCTATTCGAATCGTAATCTGCTTCCATCATTTGGGTGAAGTAAAATGGGTTGAGAAAATCGGCTGAAAACAAATTATTAGCTTGGTAATTGACGGCCACTTTAGGCATAGTGCTTACACTGCGCTGAGGATATCCCAGTACCTGATGCATGGTTAGCAAATCGGCGAAAAGTGGATTTATACAGCTTTTCAAAAAAGTGAGTCGGTCAAAATTATCAAAGTCTGTTTCTTTAGCCAGTTGTTTGTTGCCAACACTCAAACTTTTCTCCAGTTGTTTCGCTAATACATCATCCTGCTGTGTTAGAAGATTCATATACTCCTTGGTCACAGATGATATTCTACCAAAAGCGGCTTTGGATTCAGTAAGACTTTCACCGGAAGCAGGACAATCAAAGCCTGTCAAGTCAAGGGTAAAAAGTCTTACTAAGCCAAATCGTAAGGCTTCAAGTATCAGCTGATCATCCAATTGTACATTTTTCTGAAAACGATAAAAATCAAAAGCAGTTTTCTGAAGTTCACGTGCTAATTCTTTAGCAATAATTTGATTACTAATGGATTGTTCACTCCAAAGTACTTCTTCCAAAGGCTGAAACCCTTTTGGATTTAATACTTCTATTTGGGAATAATTACGTTCTAATTTTGGCAAGGGAGCACCGTTAATATAGTCCTTCACATACTCAGGATCTAAATAATCGGCTAGGAAAGACGCCTTTTTATATGCCAATCGTGCCTGTAAGAAGAGTGATTGCAACTGGACGAAATTTCCGCCCTGATCGAGTGAATCTGCCAAGATTTGCAAGTGAGTTGCCATCTCCAACAAATCGCTGTGGTATTGCACACTTATTTTACCTGCGGGCGAGATATGATCGTCGTTACGCATGGAAAGTGCTGCAAAATAAATTAGCCCCAGCAGCAGCAGCAGTGTTTTGACATTCTTTTTATTGGTCATTTTTAATGTATTAAATAAAAAGACCCGGCCTAAGCCAGGTCTTTCCTTCAAATGAAATAAATTACTGAATGATCAGTTTTTGAGTTTGACCTTTGCCATTGGTAACGAAATAGGTACCTGCATTTAGATCATAAATATCAATCACGGTCGCATTTTTGGAGACTTTCATCTGTTTGCCTTGCAAATCGCGAATAACAATGTCGCTGGCTTCATTAAAGTGAAGCTCACGGGAAGCAGGATTCGGCCAAATCTGGAATTCGTTTCCAGTGAATTCCGGTCCATTCAACGAAGACGCCAAGGCATCCCAGCCGGAGATTGCCATAGTAAGTGAATTATTAAAAGGGAAGGTATTATTTGTACTTGGGTGCTGAATGTTGAACAAGAGTGTTTTAGCACCTGGAATCCAACGGGCACCAGTAACCTCCGAACCATTAGGGACCACAGCAATACGCTTTAACTTGTTTAAAGTTGGATTTGGATCACTTATGTCATATAAAAACATCTCACAAGTAGAACTGCTGCTACCTGAAGGAACGCGTCCGAAGGACGTGCCATTCAAATCCTCTTGGATAACCATGAAAGTTTTGCCTTCGATTTCCATAAAGGTTAAACCATCAGGATTGGTTAAATGAACGCTTGGGTAGGCGGCTGGCTCACCTGCAGGTAGAAATGGACCCCCTTCGATGAATACATTCATCGTACTTGTAGTAGGATTAAAGACGTTTACACGGCCATAATAGTCTTTGAAGTTCCTTTTGAGGAAGAAGTTCTTCACTGAATCATCATTTTGGGCAGCAAGTTCAGGATGACGAACACGTACCGCCTGTACCCAATGGTTATCAACTGTAGCACCGAGGTTGAAGGTTGACTGAAAGGCTGAACCGATATCATCCCGACCTGTCTCTGTGAAATATACCATACCGTTATGCTGTGCCACCCATTCTGCGCGATTGAACATGGCTGCACCTCGTGCAAATGCAAGTGCTGACATACGATTTAATGAGTCAAGATTCGTATTCGGAAGCTGAACCCAACTACCATCGGCTTTCCAAGCAAACAAATCACCAGAAGTGAAATCACCAGCGGTATTGGCTACAAATTTTACCCAAGGAGCAGGTGATTCGTCTATACCCAAATAAACCGTTTTGTTGTCGGCCATTACTACTCCACCTTCAAAACCACCACGACCCCAGTTGTATTGCTTGCGGATGGCTTTGGCCAACTTTGGGTCAATTTCAGTCATGTAGTTCAGATTTTGAAAACGTTTGAGGGTTATTCCATTAAAGCCAGGGAAACCGGCAACGCCAGAAGTTCCAATAACAAAGTCAGAGGTATCGGTAATACCAGCGCCATTCGCAAAAATACCTGCGTTTGAGTTCTGGAACCATTCTTCCGCTGTCCAAATACGACCGTCAGGGGCGACAATACCACCGCAGTTCATACCAGTCTGACCAGTTGCCGTAAAATCAACATTGAAAAATTTTCCACTGCGTCCGTCAGCAAGGGATTGGTTTACAACCAAAAGACTATCTCCACTTTTACGGATTTTGAAAGAGGTCATACCACCACCATCGCCAATTTTGGGATTAGCAATTATCATTTCATGGTTAACAACCACCCAGCCGAGGTCTTGCGAACCTGCAGTATTATCGGTAGTAAAACCAATGAAATCATGCCACTGCTTTGCTAATGCGCTGCCATTTGGCTGACCGTTCTGGTTTACAGTTGCAACAGAATCATGACCACCAATAAACAACACTTGGGTTTTTAAAGGTGAAGGGGGAACAATAACCGTAGTAGAATTGTAGTTTCCGATGGACGGAGGAACCGTTGGAATGTTTTGTGCCGATACGGTCGCTGAGACTGCGAAGAGGGCACTCATTAGTACATGTTTTTTCATCATTGTTTGTCGATTTATGACTGATACAAAAATCCGAATGCATTTCTGCTCTCTTTTTAAGCTATCCTTATGCTTTTGTGACCAATCGACAACCATTCCATTACCACAGTATGAAAACGAATTATCAAAATATTAAGAACCAATTCCTCTAGAAATCCTTTTATACCTTATTGACCCGTAACAGTCCTTTTGCTGCTTCATATATAATTTATGCTTAATACATTGGTGCTTCTGCTCCTTTTTTTCGGAATTGACCTCTATGCTTTCCGACTACTCTTCAGGTGGAAACGTTTTAGAAAGCCTTCCAAAACGTTGGTTCGCTGGTATTGGTTAGCTGCTATTTTAGTCTACCTGTTTGTGATTATTCTCAATCTCTATGGTTACAATAATGCCGATCCAGGCCTGCGCAATCTGGCAGTTGGTTATAGTGGCTTATTGTTTTTTACCAAATTGGTGACACTGCCGTTTTTATTAATTGACGATGTACTTGGTTTTTTTCATTGGCTTTGGAGGAAAGCCACGGGTTACACAGAGAAAAAACGTATTGTAAGCGACCCCTCCAGAAGTATCAGTCGGTCAGAGTTTTTAACTCGTATGGCAGTGGTTACAGCTGGTTTGCCCTTCTTATCAATGGGTTACGGCATGATCAAGGGTGCTTATAACTACCAGGTACGCAACATTCGACTCAAATTCCCCAATTTACCTTCTGCTTTTCATGGAACACGTATTGTGCAGCTGAGCGATATCCACTCCGGTTCTTTTGCCGATCGTTCAGCGGTAGAAAGAGGTATACAGCTTGTAATCGACCAAAAACCCGACTATATATTTTTTACAGGCGACTTAGTCAATAATAGCACGGCTGAAGTGCTACCTTGGATGAAGGTTTTTTCTCAGCTACAAGCACCTGGAGGAACCTATTCGATTCTAGGTAACCATGATTATGGCGATTATAATACTTGGCCAACGGACGAAGCTAAAAAACAAAATCTTACACAAATGCACCAGGCGCATGCAGCCATGGGCTGGCGTTTGCTGCTTAATGAAGGCACAATCCTTGAAAAAGATGGGCAAACCATCGGCTTGTTAGGTGTTGAAAACTGGGGTGCGAGAGGTCGATTTTCGCAATACGGTCAACTCGATAAAGCCGTAGCGGAAATAGAGGCACAACCTTTCAACATCCTCCTCTCCCACGATCCTACCCATTTCGAAATGGAGGTGCAGGGAAAACAACCACAAATTGACCTCACCCTTTCGGGCCATACCCACGGCATGCAGTTCGGTGTAGAAATTCCAGGTTACATTAAATGGAGTCCGGCGTCTTGGATTTACCCTTTTTGGGCTGGTTTATATCGTTTTGGAAAGCAATATTTATACGTCAACCGTGGATTTGGCTTTATTGGTTATCCTGGTCGTGTTGGAATTTTACCCGAAATCACAGTAATAACTATAGAAAAAGAGGGATTGGCCTAAGCTAAAATTCCGAGTTTACTAAGTAGAAATACCACGCTAAACAAACTTAAAAAAAGGAGTCCGCACCAGCCCAATAGTTGTAAAAAACGTTTGGGGCGGTAGTTTTCCGGAAAATTTTTATTTCGCACTAATCGAAAATTCCACCAACCCAACACCGGAGCGGTCAAAAAACTAAGGGAAGTAGCCAAATCTACGAGCTGCAGCATATTATCGGGCCAGAAATGTAATAGAAACAAAGTCCCGCCTAAAAAAACAGCTAAGGCAAGCCAATAGTATAGCGGGTTGTGGTGTTTTTCTCCTCGCATTAAACGAACACTTTCTTGTAATACCCGAGGATAGCCATCGATAACCGTGAGCAAAGTGCTGAACATTGTTGCAAAGATGCTAATGGCCACTACTGTGTATGCCCACGGTCCTAGCAACTGCACATAAATACTCAAAAAACCAGCTGCAAAGGCCGCAGCTTGTGCGGGCAGCGTGGTGGAGGTGCCGAATACAACCACTCCTCCGATAAAAACGAATACAATCGCTAGGAACGTGCTCAGCCAATAACCTAGGTTAAAGTCAAACTGAACAGCTTTCCAGCTACTGATGCCGGCTGCTGCCCGTTTTTCGAGCGTCCACAAGGATTGCCAAACCGAAGAATCTACTGGTGTAGGCATCCAACCAGCAAAGGCAATTAGAAACAATAATCCAGGCAGGTCCCAGCTGAAACTTGCCCCTGCCGCCCTTTGGAGCAGCGGCAGCTGGGTAAATGCAGCGGTTGCGGCAACCAATGTAGTGATGGTTAGAAGCAACATGATGCCGCGAATAAGGTTATCGAGTAGTTTAAACCTACCAAAAACAAGCACCACAGCACACGAGGTCAGGGCAAGCATATGAATCAAAAACGGTGGCCAATCGGGCTGTAGTAATTCACTGATGATACCCGTAAAAACTGAACTGATGGCAGCCAAAATTGGAAACATAGTAAATAAAGTGAGCAGCACAAAAGCCGGCAGCACCCAACGACCAAGTTTTTTGTAACCAGCTAGAAGTGATTGTCCTGTAGCTACAGTGTAGCGGGAGCCAAATTCAAAAAAAGGATATTTTAAAACATTCACCAGCAATACAAAGCCCAATAAGGCAAAGCCATACAATGCACCTGCCCGAGTAGATTGCACAATGTGAGAAACACCGACAGCTGCACCAGCATACAACAAGCCGGGTCCTAGCGCCTTTTTCCAATCAGATTGCATTTTAAGACAGACTCGTCAGGTCATTTATCCCTATGGCCCTGCTAACGGTAAACCCTTCCCCATAAGTAGCCTGAATGTGTCGGCCCATCTCTCGAGAACGCGCCTCTAGAAAATTAAGAAAATCTGCTGTACTAATTGGTGTTACAGGTTCCTGTGAATCAGCGCTATAAAACTGCGAACTAAAAGCTTTTATTGAAGCTATTTTGATTTCGTATGTAGCAGTGATATCTACTACAAAATCGGGTTTTAGATATCGATCTTGGATGTAATGAAACAAGGAGGTTGGTCGCCAAGACACTTGGGATTGACCTTCCCAACTGGTATTTATTTTTTGCAAACCACTTAAAAAACAGGCATCAGCCACTAAGTCAGCTGCTCTACCGTGATCAATATGGCGATCGGCTATGGCGTTGGCGAGCACCACTTTGGGCTGGCACAAGCGGATTTGCTGTATGATTGCCAGTAAACTCGCCTCGTTCTTTTCAAAAAAGCCATCGCGCATCCGCAGGTTATGGCGGTAATGAACGCCTAAAACTTTAGAGGATACGGCTGCCTCCAAATCACGGATTTCAGCGCTACCCCGGGTACCCAGCTCACCTCGGGTTAAATCGACTATCCCGACTTTTTGACCCATTTGAATATGTTTCACCAATGTCCCAGCGCAACTAAGTTCCACGTCATCGGGATGTGCAGCAAAAGCAAGTATGTCAAGTTTCATGGGCTAAATATACAGTCCTACCAGCGGTTTTAACAAGTAGACTAAGCTTGATTGCAGTTAACTAATCCATACTTTGAATTACTGTAATGGCAGACCTGCCCTTTCGCGGGCTTCAATCATATTGAGAATGACTTCAATATCGCGGTCTTCTTGGGCATCGTATCCAGTTTTTAGGTTGGAACCGAATAAACTGGCTAAACTTTGCCACATAAATGCTGAAAAACCACCCCTAAATTCTTTAATCAGGTCGTAAGAAGTTTTATCAGTTTCACGGTCGATAAGCTTAATCAAAATTTTCCCCTGCGAAATGGTCAGCTGAAGTAAAATCGGTTTGTATCGTTTTTTGAGGTCATCTTCTAGCTTTTTGGTCTCTGCTTTGTGACGACGTTCAGGTATTGTGTCTAATTTTTTCTCCAGCTTACGCAACTCAATACCCGCAGCTTTAGCGATGGGATAGACTTTTAATACGTTATAGTACAACCGACCAAACCGATATTCGTCTCTTTTATTTTTAAATTGACGTTTGCTGATCACATTAATCGGATCCATAAAAACGACAGGTATTGTATCTCCATTTTCATCGATGAAAGCCGGTAATTCCGCATTTTTGGGCATGATAACCACAGTTTGCGCCTCAACAGATATGCCCAAAAGCAGCAGCAAGAACATAAATAGTGGTGTAGCGGATTTCATCGGCTTTTTTGACGGGCTTTTGGTATTTTTGCAGTGACGGGCGAATAACTCATAAATCGCTCCAAAATTACATCATCTCATGTCATTAAGTCCACTAACCGCCCTATCTCCTATTGACGGTCGTTATCACCGCCAGACTGCCGCACTTTCGGGCTACTTCAGTGAGTTTGCCCTGATTCGTTATCGCGTACTGGTTGAAGTGGAATACCTTATCCTGCTCGCCAGCGAAAACTTGACAGGTCTCAAAGATTTCACTAACGAGGAAAAAGCAGCGCTACGACGTGTAATAACTGATTTTAGTCTCGCTGAAGCCCAACAAATCAAAGACACTGAGAAAACCACCAATCACGACGTCAAGGCGGTTGAGTATTTCGTCAAAGACAAAGTGGCAGACTTGTGTGGCAGCAATCGACTGGAGTTTGTCCATTTTGGGCTTACCTCTCAGGATATTAATAATACGGCCGTGCCGCTCTCGCTAAAAGAGGCCATGCATGAAGTGCTGTTGCCCACACTGCATCAGCTTATCGATCAGCTCGAAGCCTGTGCCTACGAATGGCAAAATATTCCAATGCTCGCGCATACCCATGGTCAACCCGCCTCGCCCACACGTTTGGGCAAGGAGTTGATGGTTTTTGTAGAGCGACTGCGAAACCAAGTAGAGATGTTGGATCAGATTCCTTTTGGCGCCAAATTTGGCGGGGCTACCGGCAATTTTAACGCCCATCATGTGGCCTATCCAGACCGCGATTGGGTGACCTTTGGCAATCGTTTTGTTGGTGAAATATTAGGTTTACACCGCTACCAGCATACCACTCAAATTGAGCATTACGACTATCTTGCTGCATTATGCGACAACCAAAAACGTATTAACACCATTTTACTGGATTTGAGTCGCGATATGTGGAGTTACATCGGTATGAACTACTTCCGTCAACAGGTAAAAGCTGGTGAGGTGGGTTCTTCTGCCATGCCGCATAAGGTGAACCCGATAGACTTCGAAAATGCCGAAGGAAACTTGGGTATTGCAAATGCACTACTTGAACATCTCGCTGCTAAACTACCCATATCGCGACTGCAGCGTGACTTAACAGATTCCACCGTGTTGCGCAATTTAGGTCTGCCCTTTGCTCATAGCCTCATTGCTTTTCGTTCCTTGGAAAAGGGTCTTGGGAAAATTCTTGTGAATGAAGCCGCTATTCAACGTGACTTAGAAGCCAATTGGGCCGTTATTGCAGAAGCCATTCAAACAATTTTACGTCGTGAGGGCTACGAAAAGCCCTATGAGGCACTTAAATCCCTCACGCGCACAGGTGGTGCTATCGGAGAAGCTGAAATAAAAACATTTATAACAAATTTATCTATATCTGATAGTGTAAAAGCCGAACTTTCCAGTATCACACCGTGGAATTATACTGGTATAGGATTTTGAAATGGAAGAAGGAGTTGACTATTACATCAACGAAAAAGGACTTTACGTATTTACGGAAGTCTACTTAAGTAAAAGGAGCTATTGCTGCAGAAATTGCTGCAAACATTGCCCCTATGGCTATTCCAAACAAGCCACCCCCTATTTCGATTTTGCAAAAACTTTAGACGCCAAAAAAACACCCCCTGCGTGATTGATACCCCCGTTTACGATCCATTCGAAAGTTTGGACTTCCGCTTCGACCGCTGCATGATCACCGGCGTGAAGATTGACCCCAAAGCAGACCTGGTGCAGTTGTTTCCTGATTGGCTGATCAACAAATACCATTTACAGGGAAAAACCATCACTTTGCTTACCGGCAGCACCATCCGTTATCCAGATATTAAAGTACCCATTTCACGGGATGCCAGAGATGCTGGTTTAAATTATATGAACCGATCTGTTGGTGATTTGCTGCTAGCGGGATTTGACGGATTAAACTGGCTAAAACCGGCTCAGTTATACCATTTTTTGGTCTATCTCTACTACGGCGTTATCTATTATGAGATACATGAAAGTCTGCGGGTAAAAAGCGTGCGTAACGCCTTTCTCACCAATGAAGACTTCAAAGCCAAGTTTCGCATATTACATGTGGTTTTGCAAGGCGCGATACGTCCAGTGACCTACCTCAATTTTGATCCGGGTTCGATGTTCATTCTGCGTACTTATGATTACAAAAAACCAGAAGCGGCCTATGATTTCAAAATTGGCACCAATACACTGAGTATTAGCCTGCGGATGGGCGAGGTAGGCGTTATGGCCTCCCTGCTAGACAATGGAACCCAAGCGCAGTTCTTCCAATCTTATTTCGAAAAGTTTGACGGTGCTACCCTCCATCCCATTCAGTTCGATGAATTGTATGCCAAAATCAGCTACAAAGCCTGGTTAATGAACTCTGTTTTCGATTATGGCATCGAATTTCCCGATGTTGAAGATCCTGCCATCGCCATTTCTATGCGTATTCCGGATGAAAAAAAGGAAGAAGCGGTGTTCAGAGATTGGGAAGATGGCGTGTATGGCACCATACTGCAAGCCTATCTCGCACCTTATGGCTTCCCTCCAGATAAAATTTTCGACAAAAGTGGACAATCCATCACCTTTCTCGAGACACCCACCGGTAAGCTACGGCACTTCGACGCCAACTTCAACGAGATCGGCTGATCCCCTTGGGCCAAGTTCGATGACCTGTAAGTCGTGTATCTTTCCTGCAGTGATGCTAAAACGGACCAGTGTTTTTACCAAATGAAACCCGTGGTTACCTGCAGCACCTGGATTGATATGTAAAAGTTGATGTTGTGTATCGGGCATTACTTTAAGTATGTGGGAATGACCACAAATAAAAAGTCCAGGTTTATAGCGAAGCAGTTGACTTTTAATGCGTGCTGGATAGCGCCCCGGAAAACCACCAATATGAGTCATATATATCCTCAAACCCGCAACTTCAAAAAAGCTATCCTCTGGAAACTGCCTTCTGGCTACTGCATCATCGATGTTTCCATATACGGCTCGTACTGGCTTAAATTTGGCTAGTTTATCTGTTAAACTGACCGGGCCTATATCGCCAGCGTGCCAAATTTCATCTACCTCTTCGAAGTAGCTAAAAACTTTAGGGTCTAAAAAACCGTGGGTATCACTTAATAATCCTATCCGCATTAGGGTTTGATTTTTACGATGCGGAAAATATCGATGAATTGGGTACTCACCACTCGTACGGTGTAGGTTCCTTCTGGGAAACCGCGCATATCCAATGCAAAACTTGCTTGGGCAATGATTGTTTTAGCAAGTACTCGTCTACCAGATAGGTCAAAAACCTGTATTTCAAGCCTTTCCTCTTCTGGCAAATCTAATTTAATAATTACCTCGTCCTCAAAAGGATTTGGATACACTGCACTAGCAGAAATAGCTGCAATATTAAAATCAATTTGCCCGCCCCGTCTTACAGTGCTTGTGGCTCGTATTTTATAACTACCTGGTAAAAATCCGGTTCGGAAAGGCAAACTTATTGTTCCATTGCTGGCAGTGGCCAACACGGTATCAAGCTGAAGGGCATTTCCCGGCTGTTCAATAAGTTGAAAACGTACTGGATGACCGGAGAAACCACCTCCCAATTGATTTACCACACGAATCTGTAGATTGGTGGTCAGATTTTGATTGATGCGTACCAACTGATTATTGCCATTAACAAGGAATAAGGTGTCTGCAAAGGGAGAAACAACGGAATCGGAACAGCCTGTGAGCAAAATATTGTTCGGGTTATACAACGATGCTCTGAAAGTATAAACTGTCAAAGCAGCACGCATTCTAGTTTTTTGACCATTTGTAAAAACATTCATACAAACATCATCGCTGTAATCCATGTAATTGGCAATCATACGCACATTACCACATTGCACTGGCGGCGTGCCACACCCAAAATACTGTCCGCTACAATTGGGGGTATCGAAAACATCATCATCAGACGCGCAGCCACCATCTCCCCAAGTATGCAATAAATTGAGAAAATGCCCGACTTCATGTGTTGTCGTTCGACCTAAACCAAAGGTATTGTCTACATTAAAAGTTTGACCTGGCAATTGTTTATCACGACTTCCAAAAAACTGACACCCTACCACCACTCCATCAATTTGTGCACGTTGCGGATCGGTAGCCATATCCTCTGGTAGATAGGCATAACCCAATATGCCGCTCATGTTTTTTACAATCCATATATTTAAATAACGATTCGTCGGCCAAATGCTCATGGCCTTCATACTCAAGTCCAGACTAAAATTATGGTTATTCGAACTGGCATAACTTACCCGATTTATACCTGTGCTTGGATTGCCTACTGGGTCTCGGGTAGCCAGACAAAACTCTATTTCGGCATCGGCACCGACTGGGTTGGAATTAAAACCACGAGAGCCCAGCATTTTCCTAAAATCTTCGTTTAATACCACCAATTGGCTAATAATTTGTGCTTCACTGATGTTGGACTGGGTACCGATTGGCTCGCCCGGTGCATGCATAACGTGCACGACAACTGGTATTTTTAAAATAGATTGAATGCGGAACTGCGGTTGGTTTTCGAACTCCTGCAGCTGATTTTCGAAAAGTTGTTGGGCTAACGCTTTGCGCTGGCGATAGGTGGGGTCCTGACTTTCTTGCCAAGCTTCTAATAAAACATGCCCACATTTATCACTATGGTGGTAATCCTTGCTTGATTGGGCTTGAACACCAGTTAGACTGAAAAACGTAAGAACAAAGCTAAATGCGCGTAAAAGAGAAGTCCGCATGCGGAATAATTTCCCTCAAAATAAGAGATAAGTATTGTTTTGTTATAGCACTAATGTCATTTTAACGCAATACGTACTGCACGGTGTGGCGATTACGCTGCTCGAGTAGGACCGTTTTACCTTGAATTAAACCTTTTTCCAATCTTTCAGAATGGTGGCGTATGGTCCAGACACTCAAATTATTTTCAATGTGGATATCAAAATTATCTCCGACAGCCTTCAAAAAAGGTTCAATTTTGAACGGATCATCATCCACACATATCACAAAACTAATAGCGCTGTTTTGGGTCAGGTGGGCTTTCATTCCTAGTTTGTACAGTTCACCGAAAATAAAGCTCAGGCTCTCTTCTGCGATAAAACTAAAATCACGAGAAGCAAAGGAAATCAAACACTGGTTCTTCTTAACGATAATACAGGGTGATGATTTGAGTTTATCGAGTTGTTTGATGACCGTACCTGGTGCTTGCGGGTTCAAAAACGACTTCACATACAAGGTAATACCCTTATTCTGGAGTGGTTTGATGGTTTTTGGATGAATAACGGAAGCTCCGTAATAGGTCATTTCAACCGCTTCTTGATAAGATAGCTCATCGATTTTTTCGGCGAAAGGAAATAGCTTTGGATCGGCATTTAACACACCCGGCACATCTTTCCAGATAGTTAAATCATGTGCACCCAAACAAAATGCAAAAATAGAAGCTGTAAAGTCAGATCCTTCCCTGCCCAAAGTTGTTGTAACTGTTTTACCCTTTACTCGTCCAATAAATCCTTGGGTGATATTAATCCCTGCCGTCAATTCATCTCCCTCCTTGAGGCTTTCTATACACTTTTGGGTTTCAGCCCATTGAACGCGTGCATCTCTGAAGGTGTCGTTGGTGACGATATATTCACGGGCATCCAGCCAAGTATTTAAGACTCCTTTCAGGTTAAGGTACTCACTTAATATGGCGGTTGAAGCGAGTTCCCCATAAGCCACGACTTGGTCATAGTTTTCGTTGTAATTGGTACTGCAAGCGAGCTGGGTAAGTTCACGTAGTTTATCGAAATGGACATCCACCTTTTTTATCACTTCAGATTGTTCTGAATGACTTAAATCCAAGCCACGAATGAGTTCCTGGTGGTAAAAACGGAGCTCTTCAATGTGTTCAATACAATCGGGTTGTTGATCGGTAAACCAACTTTGCACCACAGATTCCAGCTTGTTAGTGGATTTGCCCATGGCAGACACCACAATAAGTATCGACTCATCCGGATATGATACGAGTATGTTTCGGAGATTAATGACACCCGTAGGATCTTTAACCGATGCTCCACCAAACTTGAATACCTTCACTTCTTAGTCTTTTCAGCGTCAAATTTAGGAGATTCAATCAGCGTATGCCTGCAATTGGGCAAAAGTTAACCGGCAGTTGATCCAATCAGGGTCTAAATCCACTCCAAACTTCTCATAAAAATGGATAGCGGGTTCATTCCAGTTAAGTACCTGCCATTCGAGTCGGTGCATTTTTCGCGCCCTAGCAATACGTATGAGTTGATTTAATAAAACACGTCCTACTCCTTTTCCTCGTGCCGATTCCGTGACTATAATATCATCGAGATAGATACACTTCCCTTTCCAGGTGCTGTATTTCACGTAATATAACATCATACCTACCACAATATCATTGATTTCTGCCACCCAACAATCAAACGCTGGGTTTTCACTGAAACCATCTATTACCAGTTGATCAACGGTGCAGCTATGCTCTTCAGGTGCTCTCTCGTAGATAGCCAACTCATGTATCAAACTATGAACAGCAAGCATATCGCTGGCCACGGCTGGACGTATGTGTACATTTCCCATTAAACAGTCATTTCTTTAACATCATCAGCAATAATCAATCTTCCTGCAGTAGCGGCTTTAATCTGTTCAATAGTAACGCCAGGAGCATATTCTCGGAGGATAAATCCTTGATCGGTTATTTCAAAAAAGCCCAATTCGGTGACCACCTTTTTTACGCATTTTAGACCAGTAATAGGCAATGTACAAGCCGGCAGAAGTTTTGACTCGCCTGCTTTATTCACGTGTTGCATGGCCACAATGATGTTTTTGGCCGAGGCTACCAAGTCCATGGCGCCACCCATACCTTTCACCATTTTACCTGGTATTTTCCAATTGGAGATATCGCCGGAATCACTGACCTCCATGGCACCGAGCACTGTTAAATCTACTTTCCCAGCGCGAATCATGCCAAAACTCATGGCAGAATCAAAAAAGGAAGAGCCTGCTACGGTAGTGATGGTTTGTTTGCCAGCATTGATTAAATCGGCGTCTTCATCTCCTGCAACGGGAAAAGGCCCCATACCCAATAAGCCATTTTCTGACTGAAGTACTACTTCAACTCCTTGAGGTATATAATTGGCTACCAGAGTAGGTATTCCAATTCCTAGGTTGACGTAATAGCCATTTTTAAGTTCTTTCGCAATTCGTTTGGCGATGCCGTGTTTGTCTAACATAGAATTTGGTTTAATAGCATTCCTAGGCGTGAAGGTCGGAATGCAATTAATTACAAAGATTCAATAGTTAGCGTTTGTATGCAATTCTTTTTCTGCGGGTGGTTCGTTTATTATAAAATCAGGAGGCGTTTTGCGGTAAATTTTGCAAAGTATTTAGCGTGGTGGCCTGTAATTTGAAGTATTGCACGCAGAGGCGAGGAGGTTTATTTCTGTTAATTTTCATGTAAAGTCAACAACGCCACTACGGTTTTACTAGGCGGTGCTTTAATCGGTTTGTTCCTACTATTGTTGATTTCTGCGCAATTTTTAGCTCGAAGACGCAGTATTGATGTTTGTTCATAGTTCTTTTCTTTTTTTTGGATTTGAATCTGAACGCGGTAACCCAACAGATTATCGGTGCTTCTATAAGAGTACATATAGAAATTGGCGTTGGCTTACTTGAGTACGTTTGCGAAAAGTTGTTGAGCGATGAGTTAGCCAAACAAGGGCTATCGACAAGAACACAAGTGCCAATTCCAGTTGTCTGCAATTACCACAAATTCAACGAAATAGGCTTCAGAGCAGATTTGATAGTAAATAATGAAGTTCTAATAGAGGTAAAATATACGGAAGGAATAGCCCCTATTCATTGCAAACAAGTGCTGACCTACCGGAGACTAACTGACATTAGGACTCCTTATAAAATTCAATGCAGAAGTACCCACAAAGGGAGTAAAAAGAATAGCTAATAACCTTTAGGTCAATGCATAACTAATAAATGCTTAACTAAAAAAACCGCGTTTTCTGCACCTCGGCGTGCCCCATAATCCGATTATCTAGTGGTACGCTGTTCTATTCGCTTTTCGTATTGGCTACCTTGGAAGATACGGTGAACGTAAATACCCGGTGTATGAACTGCATTTGGGTCGAGCGTGCCCGCTGCTACCAGTTCCTCAACCTCTGCTATGGTTATTTTTCCTGCCATCGCCATCAAAGGATTAAAGTTCCGGCTTGTAGCTCTAAAGATCAAATTACCGTGGGTATCTCCCTTCCAGGCCTTTACAATGGCAAAGTCTGCATCAAATGCGTATTCCATTAGGTATTCTTTATTGTTGAATACCCGTGTTTCCTTACCTTCTGCCACCTCTGTACCTACACCCGCCGGTGTAAAAATGGCAGGCATACCATAACCTGCCGCCATACAACGCGTGGCAAGTGTGCCCTGTGGAATCAATTCTACCTCAAGCTCTCCACTTAAAAGTTGACGTTCAAATTCAGCGTTTTCACCAACGTAGCTCGAAATCATCTTTTTTAGCTGCTTTTTCTGCAACATCAAGCCTATCCCAAAATCATCTACCCCGGCATTGTTGGAGATACACGTCAGGTTTTTCACTCCTTTTTTGACCAAGGCAGTGATGCAATTTTCGGGTATACCACACAATCCAAAACCACCTAACATGAGGGTTGCTCCATCCTGTATATCAGCTATGGCTTCGGTAGCATCTGCAACAACTTTATTCATCGGTCTGTCTTTGACTCAAAGATATAGGAACGACGCGGAATGCAGTATTACTCGCGTTTATTTCAAGCTTACTAAGGTGATTCCATCTCCACCACGATCGGCATGTTCACTTTCAAAGTCAGCGACAAATCGCTGTTTCCGTAAGTGTTCACGCAGTAATTTGCGTAAAATACCGTCGCCTTTGCCGTGAAGTAATTCCAAACGGTTGTAACTGGCCATTACAGCCTTGTCGAGAAAACGATCGAGCTCCTGTAAAGCATCTTGCCCTCTGAAACCACGTAAATCAAGACGTGGACTAAAGTTCCCTATAGCTTCTGCGACTACCGTGATACTACTGCTCGCTGCGCGTTGCTGACGTCGAGCATCAGCGTTCGACACCCACTCCAGTCTGTTCTTTTTAATGGTCATACGAAGTTCACCCACGGCAAGCTCGGCGTCGTTTTTACCCAGAGCGACTACCGTACCAATGGTTTGGGTGTCGCGAATACGTGCAGCACTACCTATAGCTATGGTTTGGTTCTCTCTTTCGGTATTTTGTTGACGTTTTTCCTCACGCTGGTCGGCAAAAGCAGCCTGTTTCAACTCAGTTTTAACGCTTTCGAGTTGTGTACGTGCCATTTTGGTTAGCTCTTTATCAGCGGCCGACTCTTTAATGGTACGTATCGTTTGTTCTATTTCTTTGTTGGCTTTTGCCAGTAAAGCGGTGGCTTCTTCCCGTGCCTGTTCAAGTATATGGCGTTTTTGCTGTTTGAGATCTTGTTCGCGACTTTCGGTTTTATTCAACAAATCATCTAATATCAAATCTTTGGCTTCCATCAGGCTTTTATAGCGATCTATTTCTGCTTTTTCCTGTTCAAGTTGCACTAATAATTGCTCGATATCTTGTTGTTGGATGCCGATTTTATTGCGCGCCGCAGCGATGATTTTTGGGTCAAGACCAATTTTACCGGCGATTTCGAAAGCGAATGAGCTGCCGGGTTTACCAATCTCTAATTTGTAGCGGGGCTCGAGCGAATTCGTATCAAAACCCATGGCGCCATTTAAGAGGCCATTTAACCGTCCTGCCAACAATTTGAGATTACTGTAGTGGGTGTTAACAATGCCGAAGGCCTTGCTCTGATGTAAGTGCTCCAATATGGCTTCGGCAATCGGACCTCCTAAAGCTGGATCAGTACCAGTGCCAAATTCATCGATGAGAAAAAGCGTGGCTTCATCGGCATTTTCGGTGAAGTAGCGCATATTGGTGAGGTGAGAGCTATAGGTGGATAGGTCATTTTCGATGCTTTGTTCATCGCCTAAATCGACCATAATATGCCTAAAAATACCCATTTCACTGCCTTCAGCCACTGGCAATAGTAATCCCGACTGCCCCATCAACTGTAACAGACCTACTGTTTTTAAACTTACCGATTTCCCTCCCGCATTTGGGCCAGAAACCACCAGTATGTGTTTATCGGCATCTAGACGAAGATCGAGTGGAACTACTTTTTTCTTTTGTGCCTGATGGTGAAGCCACAACAGCGGATGATAGGCAGCTGTATATCTAAATCCAGCTTGGTCTCTTAGTTTTGGCCTGGATACCAGCGGATAACGTTTGGCAAGCAAGGCGCCTGCACGTAAAAGATCAAATTGGGCGGCCAATGCATGACTTGCTTCCAAATCACCGAGATAAGGTCTTAAATCGCTGGTGAGCTGAATGAGGATACGTCTGATTTCGCGTCGGTAGGCCAACTCGAGATTGCGGATATCGTTGTTGTGTTCTAACAATTCGGTCGGTTCGAGATAAACTGTTTGACCTGTTGCCGATTCGTCGTGGATGAAACCTTTGATTTTGCGTTTGTGCTCCGCTAAAATCGGCAATACCAATCTACCATCGCGTATGGTGGCACCCGTTTCGGCGGCCCAACCATTGGCTTTAGCTTGGCGTAGGATTGTGTCAAGTTTGCGTCGGGTTTCTTGTTGCAAACGGTTTAAATCGCTGCTAATATCCGACAGCGCTTTGCTCGCGTTGGGCTTGATTTTGCCCTCTTTGCTCAAAACTGCTTCAAGTAAGGTTATGGCTTGCGCTGCTGGCGCAACCTGTGCAGCTATCGCCCACAAAGCGGGATATACTTCTTTTCTCGAGCTAAAAAATGAAATAAGTCGCTTTGCGTAATTCAGTATTTTCCACAGCTCAAAACATTGATCTTCATCAAAAAAACTACCTTCAATACGGGCGTTTTTAAGGTAAGAGGTGATATGTGGTATGGGTTCCTCGGGAATTGGGCTATCCATCAACATGAGTTGATACATTTCCCAAGCTTGTTGCAGGGCCGTAGTGAGCTTATGGCGATCGGTCAGAGGACTTAAAGCCATCGCTTCGGTCCTAGCTTGTTCGCTCATACATTGGCGAGCGATCAGCTGCTGAATCTGCTCAAATTCTAATTTTTGCAGCAGATTATCGGGATAAAGTAGCGGCATCATCTTTTTTGCTCGGAAAGTTGCTGACTCAGCTTTTCGTTCACTTCGGCATACATACCATCAAGTACAACAGGATCTTGCTGTTGATAAAAGTTGTAAGAAGAATCAAAACGCGTGGCTGTAAGTTGGTAACGTTCGAATACTTCGTCGTATAACCCACGCACCCACTCGCTTTGCAGACTGTCGCCGGTACCTTGTATGTAACGCAAATTGCGGTAAGATTCGGCCAACTGTATTTCAAGTAAAATATTAATCATACTATCGCGGGGCACTATGCCTGAATGATAACCAATTAATTTTTGGCTATCGAGGCAAGAAAAGAGGCCCAGACCCAAGCTTATAACTGCTATTTTTGTGACGGTTCGCATAAACGATGTAAAAATAGAATAAATGAGTGTCCGCTCAGCTTTACAAAAAATTAACCAAGAACTGGAGGGCAGTAGTGCCCGACTGGTTGCAGTGAGTAAAACCTTTCCTTCGAGCGCCATTTGGGAGGCTTATGATGCTGACCAACGCATCTTTGGCGAATCTAAGGCCCAAGAATTGGCAGAAAAGTATGCCAGCTTACCCAAAGACATTGAGTGGCATTTTATTGGCCATTTGCAGACCAACAAAGTAAAGTACATCGCTCCTTTTATAAAGCTCATCCATTCCGTGGATAGCTTTAAACTACTTCAAGCCATCGATAAAGAAGCAGCAAAAAACGAGCGCGTGATTGATGTCTTGCTACAAGTGCACATTGCACAGGAAGAGGCTAAATTTGGATTAGACGAGTCAGAAATACTAGCCATTTTCGCCGATCCGGTCTATAAAGCGCTGAACAATGTAAGGGTGTGCGGGCTGATGGGAATGGCAACTAATTCAACCGATGTTCGGTTGCTCGACAAAGAATTTTTAAGCCTTGCTGATTTATTCTCTCGCTTAAAACATAATATTTTCAGTCATTCGAAAGGCCAGCATTTTACGGAGCTATCTATGGGTATGTCGAATGACTACCCCCTCGGGGTAAAGCGGGGAGCTACTTTGGTACGTATAGGGAGTCGGATATTTGGTGGAAGAGTTTATGCTGCCGAAACTAAGGCCGAAAACTAAGCGGTTAATTGTAGGCAAGCTTCCATAACCTGGTGTAAAATACGCGGATTGTAGGGCTTGACGATATAATCGTTTGCTCCAACCGCATGTGCGCGCCGATATGTTTCCTCTTGCACATCTGCTGAAATTGCAATAATAGGTATTTTCAAACCCCGTGACCGAATAGCGGTTATGGTTTCAAAGCCATCCATTTCAGGCATGTGTAAATCCATCAACACCAAGTCGAAAGTTTGTTCTTCCAAACACAATAAGGCTTCTTTACCACCCGAAACCCAGGTATACTCCATTTGCCAACGTTTGAGTAAGCCGTTGATTACTGTGGCGTTAATAGGGTTATCTTCTACGACCAACACTTTTAAACCGGCAATAGCATGCTGGTTGGTAGCCGATTGTTGAACATGCTCTTCACTTTCAGCTACTGCCTTTAATTCAATGTTAAAACTAAATTCACTCCCTTTACCCGGCGACGAAACTAGTTTTATATCACTGTTCATAAGGTTAAGTAACTTCTTTACGATAGCTAAGCCCAATCCCGAACCACCATATTTTCGACTGATATCCGCCGATGCTTGCGAAAAATGTTCGAAGATGAGTAACTGTTTGTCTTCGGTTATTCCAACTCCGGTATCTACCAAGCTAACGTGAAACTTACCGTCACCCAAATGCGCTACACGCAATTTAACGTAGCCTTCGTTCGTGAACTTAATGGCGTTACCAATTAAATTAATTAGTATTTGAGACAGTTTGGTAGGATCTCCCAAGACTTGCTCCGGCATGCTATCCGCCTCAAAACTGAGTTGGATTCTTTTGTCATCAGCAATGGGTTGAAAACCAGCTACCAACTGACTAAACAAATAGGTTGGGTTGAATACCAATTCCTCAAGCTCGGCACGTCCTGAATCTAGTCGATTGTAGTCGAGCACATTATTCAGCATTCCCAAAAGATTATCTGCCGAAAACTTCAATAAATCAAGGTACTCAATTTGTTTTTTATCGCGTGTTTGCTCTTGAAGCAATTCGGTAATGCCGATGATGCCATTCATAGGTGTTCGAATTTCATGCGACATTACCGACAAAAAGTTGGATTTGGCCCGTGATGAGGCTTCTGCTTCCAAACGCGCCTGTTCTAAAGCAATATTAAGCTCTTCCTGTGCAGCCAGACTATGTTCAAGATCAACAGCATAACGTTTAAAGGCACGTTGGAAATGCCAGATAATATAAACCATGATAATGGTCATAACTACCCAATTGAGTATTTGCTCACTTTGGGAGAGTTGATCTAAAATGAAATATTGCGAGAAGAAGTTGTCGAGATTAAAAAGCCTGAAAAAAAGTAAGGGGAAAAAATTAAACGCTGCCGTGAAAAGTCCCAGCCTATGACCAGTCATAAAAAAGGCAAAAAGCGTATTCACCATGGCCAACTGTACCATGGCCATATTAATCTCCCCTACAATGCAGCATGCATGTACGACTAAAAAGAGAGAGGAAGCTAAAAGCAATATGTAGGTGATACGGGCAATATCTCTGGTTTTAATCAGAAAGATATAGGCACCCACCAGGCCGCCTATAAACATGCTCACCCGTAACCAAGACACACTGTCGCCAGATAGCAAGCTGCGTGTTGTTGAGATAAAGGCAATGACAAAACCCATCAACAGCAAATAGAAAATAAGCAATTGTCGGCCCCTTGCAAGCACGTCGATTTCGGCCAAATAAGCACCGCCCAACATCTTTGCTTCGAACCGACGAAACAACTTAAGCATAGGAAATTTGTTTCAGCCCATAAAATAACGTAAAGTTTACCTCTTTACACAGCCCTTGGTTTAAAATATTTCCATTTTAAGGATAGAATCCCATATTAGGACAAATTAGCTTGAATATTCCCATTTAGAGGCATTGCAGGCAGCGAAATGGTTACAGTTGCAGGTCACTCTGGGTTTTAAGCCTCAAAAAACGAGTCGACTTTGAGGTAGGGGCTGCTTTCCCGCCAAAAAGTCTATTTTTGCAACGCAGCTCAATTCGCCCATGTAAATACCGCTTCAATATTTCCCAATGATCCAACTGTTTCAAACCCAGAAGACGCAGCTCCAGGAAGTAGAGCAACTCGCCGATGGCGTCTGGATCAATATCGTAGACCCCACTTACGAAGAAAGAAGCTGGATTGAAGAGAACTCACCTCTTGTGGCAGAATACCTCAGTGATTCACTTGATTTGGATGAGTTGTCGCGTGTAGAAAAGGAAGACGACTATTTACTCGTTGTAATACGTTTGCCTCATTTTCGGGGGGTTGAGCACGATTCTCCATTTACTACTATACCACTCCTTATTATACTTACCGAACAAAATATCTATACGATATGTAAGGAAGAGAATGTAATACTTCAGGAATTTATTCGGGAAAGGGTTAAGGGTTTTAGTACTGCGAAGAAGCGTAAATTTTTACTGCAGTTGATGTTCAAAACAGCCGGAAAATACCTACTTCACCTCCGGAACATCAACAAAATTGTGGAGCGACTTGAAGACGAACTAGAAAGTTCATTGCGTAACCGGGAGATTTTTGAACTACTCAAATATGAGAAGGCGCTTATTTATTATATGACTGCACTGCAAGCCAATGGCGCAATGATGGATCGTTTGCGTCGCTTACACATCTTTAGTGCTTTCGAAGAAGATGAAGACATGCTTGAGGAGGTGATGATCGAAAACCAGCAGGCGATTCAGATGACCAATATTACAACCCGGGTATTGGGCCAGATGATGGAAGCCTACAGCTCGGTGATCAATAACAACATGAACAATGTGATGAAAACACTCACTTTTGTTACTATTTGTTTAGCGATACCCACGCTTTTTGCCAGTTTGTATGGCATGAATGTCCCCTTGCCCTTAGCCGAAACACCTGCAGCCTTTTGGGCGGTGGTGAGCGTGAGTTTGGCATTGGTTACCGTGGTATATGTTTTATTTAAAAGAATGCGTTGGTTTTAGGCCATTAACCAGTCCAATCGTGCGCACCAAATGAGCAGTACTTTTGCATTGTAAGCTCGGCGTACCCCTTTCTAACTGTTTCTTTAATCCAAATTTCAGCTTGATTCCGGTGCTGCATAGGCTTAATGGCATTTACGCTATTAAACAATCCTACTGTTTTTCAATCACTGCGGAATGAGCAATTCCGATGAACGCAAACTTTTTCCCACATCCAAGAAATAAGCCTTTAAACAATTTACTAAGCCTTTCATATGCAGAATATTGAAAGCTAATAAGTTGGCCATTTTATTTTCGTATTTCGGCCATTTTAGCTTGTTGCCACAGCCGCAACTTTTTTCAATTTATGCACAGCATGTTGTTGAATCGGCTTTAACGTCTTATCATGCGGTCGGTTTTGTTGTGAAATGTTGAGTTGGTAAAAAGTATAACAGTGGCTTAACAAGGAAGTGATGAGAATGGACTTATTTCGCACAAAATGAAATCAAAAACTAAATAGAACATGAAGCACATTTTGAAATTTGGTCTTGTCAGCCTCCTTTTGGCAACTTTGCTTTTCCCTCAAAAATCAATTGGGCAAATATTGACATTTGAATTTTCCGCGCTTTCAGGAAATGAAGCCTCGGCCGCGAGTAGTTCCAATAATGCTGGATTAAATGTATCCAGTTTATCTAGGGGTGCTGGACTTACTGCCTCCGCTAATGGAAGTCGATTTAACGCCACAAACTGGGCTGTAACATCGATTGCCATTGCGGTAAGTGGAAATAACTACATGGAATTTAGCATTACGCCTAACAGCGGTAACCAGTTTTCAGTCAGTTCAATAGTTATTAATTTTCAAAGATCAGGCACTGGTAATACAGCAATTGCTCTTAGAAGCTCGGTTGATAATTATGCAACGGACTTAGATGCTGTAAAAATGGTGACAGATAATACGAGCACTCAAATATTTACATTCATTTTTACACAAGCTAATAGTAGTTCAGCTGTCACATACAGATTTTACGGTTATGCTGAAGGAACAGCAGGTTCTGGGGGTATTGGGGATGGCTCAGGTGATGATTTAGTTGTAAATGGAACAGTTACTCCAACTAGCGCAACTTTAAACATCACCCCTTCTTCCAACAACTTCGGAACAGCCACTGTTGGCAGCCCATCGGCTGGCACCGCCTTCAGCATCAACGGGAGTAATCTTGCAGGCGCACCTGGCAATATTACCATTACTCGCCCAAACAGTGATTTTCAATTGTCGTTGAATAACAGTGCCTGGAGCAACAGCATCAATATTGCCTACAGTACAGCTGTTCTCGACAGCTCCGGATTTTATGTGCGTTTTGACCCACAAAGCGCAGGAGCTAAAAGTGGTAACTTAGCCATTTCAGGGGGGGGCGTAACCAGCCCGCCTACCATTAGTTTAAGTGGCACAGGCGCAACTTCAT
>Ga0105054_10001930_pt1 | contig 33477 bp, 21 predicted proteins | sample BON02_FD_78091 | JGI IMG/M metagenome (GOLD analysis project Ga0105054, IMG submission 78091) | Freshwater microbial communities from Lake Bonney liftoff mats and glacier meltwater in Antarctica - BON-02 (megahit assembly) | ecosystem: Environmental > Aquatic > Freshwater > Ice > Glacier...
CTATTCCTTTATAGGATTTGAAACCCAGAACATAAAAGTGGGAAACCAGACAACTATAGATGTGACTTTATCGGTTGAGGAAACTCTTTTGGAGCAGGTTGTAGTTGTCGGATATGGAACGCAGAAAAAGGTAAACCTGACAGGGGCTGTAGATCAAGTCTCAGGAGAAGAGATTATCAACAGACCTGTTGGAAACGTGATGCAAGGTCTTCAGGGAGTAAGCCCTGGGCTAAACATTACTTATTCAGGCGGTAGACCTGGTAGCATACCAGACATTAATATCAGGGGTTTTACCTCAATTAATGGAGGCGGTCCACTCATTGTTATAGATGGTATAGCAGCCGCCTATGATGATCTTTTGCGATTAAATCCTGCAGACATCGAATCTTTTTCAGTGTTGAGGGATGCAGCTTCAGCAGCTATTTATGGTTCCAGAGCTGCCTTTGGCGTAGTATTAATCACTACAAAACAAGGTGGAAGCAAGCAGGTAATCTCTTACAATAGTAATTTCTCCTGGGGAAAGCCAAGCGTTATGCCTTTACCGGTGACTGATCCTTATATCCACTCAAGAGTGATGGACCAGTCAACAAGCAACACGCCTTGGAATTACATCAACTACAATGATTTTCACTATTCATGGGCCAAAGAGAGATCTGAAGACCCTTCTGTAGAAGATGTAAGGATGGATCCTAATAACCCAGGGCGATATGCATACATGGGAAATAACAATTGGTACGATTACTTTTTCAATAATTCAAGTTTCTCTACCAATCAAAGCTTGTCCATAAGCGGTAGCTCGAATAATGAAAATATGCCCATGACTTATTATGTGTCGGGGGACTATACCAGAGAAAATGGCATGAACAAATTACAGCCTGACAATTGGGACAGGTATTCATTAAGGGCGAGGGTTACGGCTACTCCTAAATCCTGGTTAAAGTTGGATAACAACCTTAATATCTACCAAACCAAGCGACAGGAATCAACCAATAATATTACTGATGTATATTACCTTACACCCATAGAGGTGGCTGAAAATCCTGATGGAACATGGGCCAACACAGAGGCAGGAAGATTTGCAGCCAGATTGGTAGATGGAGGTAGAAATGTTGAGGACATGTTTGGTTTTCAAAATATAATAAGAGCGACAGGTACTTTTCTCGATGGAGACCTTACAGTAACGGGTAATGCCAGTTTCAAAAGAGAACAATGGATTTATGGTTGGGACAGAACAAATTACGATATTGGTTTCGGCCCGGACGATATTAGAACAGAAGGTGGTGATGGTGCCGTTGTCCAAAGGAATGGTAGCCTTCAAAACACTATTTTTGATCTTTACAGCAATTATACTAAAACTTTTGGCGACCACACCATTAGTCTTCTTGCAGGTTACAATCAGGAAAGTTATTCTTATTCTTCCGTAGAATCAGAAAGAAGAGTATTGATTTCGTCTTCACTACCCTACTTGGGATTGACTTCAGGCGATTCATATATTCGTCCTGGCTATAGTTCATACGCCACACAAAGTGTATTCGGTAGAGCCAATTATACTTTCGACAATAAATATATTCTTGAATTCAACGGTCGATACGATGGATCATCCAGATTCCCAAGTTCAAACAGGTGGGGATTTTTCCCTTCCTTATCAGGGGCATGGATCGTAAGTGATGAAGGATTCTTTCAAAATTTAGATGGGGATCCAACACTTAAATTTAGAGCTTCTTACGGTAGTTTAGGGAACCAGAACGTAGATGATTTCGGCTACCTGCAGTCCTTGCCTTTTGGGCTTTCTGACTATTTGATTGATGATGAGCAACAAAATGTTGTTTCGAGTTCTCCACTATTAGCCGTAGATCCCAATTTCTATACTTGGGAAAGGGTCGTGACAAAAAATTTCGGCGTTGATTTTGGTTTATGGGAAGGTAAATTCTCTGCTACTTTTGACTACTTTATTAGAGATACAAAGGACATGCTGACCAATCCGGTAGAACTCCCGGGTGTGTTGGGAACTTCTCCACCACGACAAAATGCCGCAGACTTGCAAACCAAAGGATGGGAGCTGGCCCTGAATTATAGAAATCAGTTTGGAAGCTATGACAATCCTATTCAGTTCGCATCAAAGTTTTTTGTGTCAGATTCCAGAGCATATATTACCAGATTTGAAAATGAACAAGGTTTATTTTCCAACTACAGAGTAGGTCAGGAAATTGGTGAAATATGGGGATTGGTTAATGATGGCCAATTTAATTCAGAGGATGAGATCAGCCAGTTGGATCAATCGGCAATTATCCCTTGGGGGGCGCTAGATATCTTGCCAGGATGGCCAAAATATGTAGATCTTGACAACGATGGAAAAATTGAACAGGGGCTTACTGAAGATAATCCAAAAGATTTAAAGTTAATTGGAAACAGTCGCCCCAGGTATCAATTGGGGGCAAATCTTAGCGTCTCATGGAAGAGTTTTGATGTCTCTTTATTCCTCCAAGGAGTGGGGAGACAGGATTATTACCCAAGAAATTACCTTTTCTGGGGTCCATATCAACAGCCCTATGCCAATGTCTATCCATGGAATCTTGATTTCTACCGTGGAGAAGCGGATAGTGATGCTCAACGAGCTCAGCACAGCCAATCTTACATCGATGCAGGTTTGGCTGATGTAAATATTGATTCAAACTATCCTGTGTTGCAGTCATGGCTTGCAGATGCAAATTATGGTACAGGATTGGATATATCACAAACCAGATACCTATTGAATGCAGCTTACGTTAGGGTAAAAAATGTTACCATTGGTTACAATTTACCTGAGTATGTGGCGTCTAAAATTAATGCCAGTAGAATCAGGGTTTTTGTGACCGGGGAAAACCTTTATGAGTTTTCGGCCATCAAGTCCTTTATTGACCCTGAGGCAATTAATGACGTGAATGGTTTTGCTTATCCTTTCCAAAGAAAGTTTTCATTTGGTGTAAACATCGACCTATAAACGCATATAGATAATGAAAAAATACATTAATTATTTATTCATATTGAATATATTCCTGATTGCTTCTTGTGATGAAGAATTCATGGACAGGTACCCGCAGACTTCCATATCACCTGAGGAGTTTTTTAAAACTGAACAAGATTTAGAACTTTATATCAATGGGTTATTATTACTTCCTGGCACCTTTCAATATCAGAGTGATCAGAGCAGTGATAACCTCGCTACAACTGGTGCAGTGGAAATAAAAAATATAATGACAGGTTCTCCAACCTCCCAAAACATTACCGATGGGTGGGATTGGGAAAGACTTAGGAATATCAATTATTTTCTAGAAAACAGTAGTAAAGCCGATGCCAGTATGGAGGCTGTTCAGCATTATGAAGGAATAGCAAGGTATTATAGGGCTATTTTTTATTCAGAAATGGTTCAGCGTTATTCCGATGTTCCCTGGTATGATCAGTTGCTTTCCCCCACGGATGATGACTTATACAAAGGTAGAGATTCCAGAGAGACAGTTGTTGATGGTATCATGCAAGACCTGGAATTTGCCAGCCAGCATGTGAAAGCGGATGTGGCGAGCGGCACACCAGGAAACTGGTCTGTAAAGGTATTTTATGCAAGGTTTGCCCTATATGAAGGTACCTATAGAAAGTATCATGAAGAATTAGGACTTCAGAATTCAGCAGAAATCTTTTTGACGAAAGCTAGTGAAATTTCAAAAGGCATAATGGACTCTGGAAATTTCTCTCTTTATAACACGGGTAATCCGAGCAATGATTACAAAGCCATATTTAGTAGTCAGGACCTAACAGGCAACCCTGAAGTAATTCTATTTAATGCTTATGATATTAACAAAGACAGAAGTAGTGATGTAAATACCGGGGTTTTTGGTACCTATGAGCAATCCCCGGCAAGAGATTTGGTACAAAGCTACTTAATGGCAGACGGATCAAGCTTTACAGATAATCCTGGGTATGAAAAATTCACCTATGTGGAAGAATTTAAAGATAGAGATCCCAGGTTGTACCAGACACTGGTTTATCCAGGATGGATTCGTGAACCTGAAAGCAGTGCTTACATTCCTATGCTCAACAGAAACTTTACGGGTTACTATCAGCACAAAGGGTATAGCAATACTATAGATAATATCGAATTAGGAGGGCTAGATTTCCCTGTTTACAGGTATGCGGAAGTTTTGTTGACATATGCAGAAGCAAAGGCAGAACTGGGTACTTTAACACAAGCAGATTTAGACGCATCATTAAACTTACTCAGGAATAGGGTGGGGATGCCACCTCTAATATTAAACCAGGCCAACGCTCAGCCGGATCCGTTCTTGATGCAAAAATACCCCAAGGTATCAGGCCCTATGGCTGGCTCACTGCTGGAAATTCGTAGAGAAAGAAGGGTAGAATTGGCCGTAGAAGGTTACAGGTTTGACGATTTGATGCGTTACGGTGCTGGAAAATTGTTGGAAAATATTCCTGAAGGAATGTATTTTCCAGGCCTGGGAAAACATGATTTGACGGGAGATGGTGTTCCTGATATTTTATTGGTAAATCAAGGAACAGATATTCCAGAAGACAATAGCAAGGAAAAAAATGAGCTTGGAGAACTTCTTATTTACTACAAAACAGGAACAATAGATGACAATGTAACCGTTTATTTGGAAAACGGAGAAAGCGGAGGGACCATGGTAACTGAAACTTCACCAAGAGATTTTATTGAGCCTAAATATTATTACAGACCTATTCCTGTTCAGCAAGTTGCCCTGAACCCAAATCTTGAACAGATTTTCGGGTGGGAATAGTACTTTAAATTAGAAATACCAGGTAAGCTGTTGGGAATATGTTTTTTCAACAGCTTACTTTTTTTTACCATTTGATGAAAATCTACAAACCAAACAAATGAATAGAACTAAGACAAGACTGGCCGCTATTTTTGTTTTTTGCTTCATGCTGACATCGGTAGCCAATGCCCAGGAAAAAAAGACCCTTTTTATAATTTTGGATGGTATTCAAAGGGAGTTGTTGGAAAGTAATCCTACCCCCAACCTTAACGATATAGCTGCCCAAGGTGGATATGCACATGCTTATATGGGAGGAATGAAGGATGGATATTCCGAAACACCCACCATTTCTGCTGTAGGATACAATAGCCTCCTCACAGGTGTTTGGGTTAATAAACACAATGTCAAGGGAAATGGAATTCATCAACCCAATTACAATTACCCAACAATTTTTAGAAAATTTAAAGAAAATTATCCCAATAAAACCATAGCTGTTTATTCTACCTGGCTGGACAATCGGACCAAGTTGGTAGGAGAGAACTTGGAAGCAACCGGACATTTGCAACTGGATTACCACTTTGATGGTCTGGAAATTGATACGCTTTCCTATCCTCATGATAAAAAAAGTGATTATATAAAAAAAATAGACCAGGCCGTATCAACCTATGCAGCCAACGATGTTATAACGAAAGGGCCCGATTTGACCTGGGTGTATTTGCAATATACAGATGATATGGGGCATAGATTTGGAGAAAGCCCCCAAATGGATGCTGCTATTCAGGAAGCAGACAGGCAGGTAGGTTTGATCTGGGAAGCCATTAAGAAGAGAGAAATAGCACACAATGAAGAATGGATGATCATCATTACCACAGACCATGGTAGAAAGGTAGGCGGCAAGGGACATGGAGGACAGTCTGATGAAGAGCGTGCGACCTGGATAGTGTCCAATAAAAAATTCAATAATATAAATAAGAATACTCCCGGGGTTGTTGACATCTTCCCAACCATAGCTGATTATATGAATATTGCCGTTCCTAAAAATCAAGCGATGGAAATAGATGGAGTTTCATTATTAGGAGAGGCTTATGCCAGTCATTTATCAGGTGTTTTACAAGGCGAAACCCTCAAGCTTTCTTGGAAAGATTATGGCACTAAGACAAAAGCCATGGTCTGGGTAACCCCAACAAATCAATACAAATACGGAGAAACTGATATTTACAGGCAAATAGGAGAAGCAGCACTTGAAAATGGATCCGCTTCCTTCGATTTGAAATATGCTTATGACCACTTAAAAGTCGTTGTAGAATTACCAAATGGTTACATAAATGTATGGGTAACAAATAAAGAGTAAGAGCAAAAGAGAATAAATTCACTTTTTAGTATACCATTTATGTAAAAAGAATAAATAGTTTGGTGTTCGAAGGCTTAACTTGGTCTTTGAACACCATAATTCATGCAAAGATATATTTTCACCTTTTTACTTTCTATTTATTCCATAATTATTGTTTTTGGGCAGGAGCCTGAAAATCCGGGGATTTTTGCCGAAAAAACAGAGCAACCTGTAACAATCGATGGAATTCTCGATGAATCCGTTTGGAGAGATATTGGATGGGAAGGTGATTTCATTCAGATTTTCCCTACTGATACTGCAAAGGCTATTGCAGCATCTAAAGTGAAAGTGGCTTTTGATAGCAAATTTATCTATATAGCAGCAATTTTATCAAGTCCAGAGCCCAGGGATAAATATGTTAGCACGTCCTTAAGAAGGGATTATAGAGGAAATCAGAACGATGGTATCAGTATTGTGATAGATACCTTTAATGACAAGACCAATGGCTATATTTTTGGTGTTAATCCTTATGGGGTTCAAAGGGAAGCTATGGTAGGTAACGGTGGTTTGCTTCCCACAGATTTTAATCTCGCCTGGGACAATAAATGGTTCTCTGAAGCAACCATACACAAAGACCACTGGATTGCAGAAATAGCTATACCTTTATCCACTTTAAGGTATGAAGATGGTGCTACTAAATGGAATATCAATTTTTACCGTATAGATAGTAAATATTCAGAGAAATCTACCTGGACACCTATTCCTATAAATTTCAATGTTACCCATACTGCATTTTCGAGAGACCTTCATTTTTCTGAACCATTGCCTGAGGCAGGCGGTAATTATTCCCTGATACCATATGCTGCAATGGCTACTTCCAAAAATTATATTGATGGGATAGAGCAGCCGTTAAAACCTTCCTTTGGAGGTGATGCGAAAATTGGTATTGGTCCTGCCTTGAACCTTGACCTTACCGTTAATCCTGATTTTTCTCAAGTGGAGGTAGATGAGCAAGTGACAAACTTGGACCGTTTTGAGATTTTTTTTCCGGAAAGAAGGCAATTCTTTTTGGAGAATGTTGATCTTTTTGCGGACTTCGGCACGGACAGAATTCGACCTTTTTTCTCTAGAAGAATAGGAGTGGACCGTGATGAAAATACGGGACAAAATGTACAGAATCGAATTCTTTATGGCGCAAGATTGAGTGGTAAACTCACGGAGGATTGGAGAGTAGGTGCCATGAACATGCAGACGGCAAATGACCCACTTAGAGGAATATCAGGTAAAAATTTTACTGTAGCCGCCGTACAGCGGAAGGTGTTTAACCGCTCCAATGTCGGGGTAATGCTCGTTAACAGAGAGACCATGGACATGGAAAGAGGAGGACTTAACCTTGTTAATGGACAACATAACAGACTGGCAGGTATTGACTATAATTTATTTTCAAAAGACAACCGATGGACAGGAAAGTTTTTCTATCATAAAACTTTCGAAGAAGAAAATAAAGAGGATACCGGCACCGGACACATGCAGCTGACCTTTACCGATGTAAACCTGATGGCAGGTTTGTCCTATTCTAATATCGGTGAAAATTATAATCCACTGGTAGGATATACCCCCAGGGTTGGCTATCAAAGGATAGCGCCGATCATGAGCTACACCTTTTTTCCTGACTCAAAGCTTATCAATAGACACGGCCCTGGATTTACTTCCGAGACTTTATGGACACCTTCGCTGGGAGTAACTGATGAACTGCATACCTTGAATTACCTGGTTCGTTTGAATTCTTATGCAGAGGTAACGCTTAGTGCAAACAATCAATTCACTTATCTATTTTTCCCTTTTGACCCTACTCGGACAGGCGGGGAACCTTTGGCTCAGGGAACATCTTACCGATACAATTATTTCGGAATAGATTTGAGAACAGATCCTAGGAAAGCCTTTTCTTTAAGAGGAACAGGTCAGGTTGGGCAGTATTATAATGGCCAATTGGCGAATTTTATAGGAACAGCCCAGTGGAGATTGGGGTATATTGCCAATATCTCTATGAATCTTAGCTATAGTCGATTGAGGCTTCCTGAGCCTCAAGAAGATGCTGATTTAATTCTTATCGGTCCAAGAATTGACCTTACCTTTACCAGAAATCTTTTTTGGACCACATTTGTCCAATACAATAACCAGATTAATAATATCAATATCAACACCCGTCTGCAGTGGCGTTATGCGCCCGTTTCTGACCTGTTTATGGTGTATACCGACAATTACTTCCCAGATACCTTTGCATCAAAGCAGCGGGCTTTTGTAATGAAATTAAACTATTGGTTGAATCTTTAACCCGACTTTGAAGCTTTTTCACCATGTAATAGAGAGGATATTGCCTATTTGGGGTTTACTGTTGTATAAAAAAAAGGTGACTACTACAATGGGCAGTCACCTTCATTAATCTTTTAATTTTTGTCAAATTATTTCAAGAAATCAGGTCTTTTGGGGCCATTGTAGGGCAAGGCTCCTGGATTAGTTTTAGTTCTACCTTCAACCGATAACAATTTCTTATTCGTAACAATTGGTGCTGAAATAAACCCGTAATACCTTCCCTTCCAGTAGTCTCTTAAATAGCCTGTAGGTTCCGTGATCCTCTTGCCATTGTTACTTCCATCCAGCACTATTGCCCACCTGGATTCTATGAGTACTGCAGATTCTCTGGGGGAGATTGCCTTTAGCCCATCCTCATAGGAGATATAACCCTTATCTACAAATAGGTCATCCCTATGGGAATTGGTATAACTATAAGAGGTACAATCCAGTGTCCATTCTCTTAGATGCTGTGTAGCTGCTTCCAGATCGGCATCATTTCCCGTTAGCGCTGCATAAGTAAAGTTAAACCATGGGTTTTTTTCCATGCGTTTGATTTCAAAAGTCCTTTCGAGGCTTCGTAGATAAATGGATCTCAGATCGGGATTCTTTTCATGGGGAAGCAAGGTCATATAGGATTCCAAGGCAAGATTATCATCCCATGGTGCTATTTGGGAAGGAGGAAATGTTTTCTTTTGTTTGATGGTGTTTTCCGGGTATCCCCATTCTACGAGTTGTTCATAACCCTTTTTAAACTTTTCTTCTCCTGTCAATGCATAGGTCACGGAAGTAAAAGCCAATGCCTCCAATCCATTGATGCCCCTGTCTTCATAACCATAAGGGCGCAACAGGTATTCCGGATTCCACCGTCCCCAGCGGGTGGGTTTTCCATCTGCATCAATCAACTCCCAGCCATTGTCCATAATATAAGAGGTCATCCTTCTCATATGTTCTTTGGCCAATTCTTTTTCTTTACCCTGAGCCACCAATTCATGAAAAATGTTCATAGAATAAAAATGGGCTATTACCTCATCACTAGAGGCATCACCTTTCCAATACCATAAACTATCTGCTGTGGCATACCACTTGGCTGGCAAACCACCTGAACCTCTGTTACCCATTGTGCCTTCATCTCCTTTTCTTGACCAGATGGATCGTGCAATAAGCCCATCTATCGGAGTAATTCTTTCCAGCCAAAGCATTGCCTGGAAAGCTTCCACAGCTTCCTTCCTATCACTTTCCTCTCTTGTAACAGCATATTTATAACTCATGGCAGCTAGATAGGTGGCCGTATGGGCGCCATCATTATCGCTAATTTCTCTAATCCATTTTCCTTCATGCTCTTGCAGCAGGTGGATAAATCCCATCCTTTTGTGCCCATATTCCTCCATCCACTGTTCATAATGTGCCGCCTTTTTCTGTAAGGTATAAGGTTCATAATGAATAATACCCAATCCACCTTCAGTGGCAACCACCACTTTATTCGTAGTAACAGCGATTCCATTTACCCTGTTATCTGGTAACCAATGTCCGGAACCAAAGTACTGAAATTCATTTTCTGTCATCCTGATCAAACCGCGTGGAGTTCCTATCCACATGTCACGGTCAAATCCTTTTACCATCAGGTCTGTGTTTTCTACAGGCAATCCATCAGCCCCTTTTATTTGGGTCAAAGACGTTCCCCTAAGTAAACCTAGTCCCCGATCTGTACTTATGTAAAGCTTACTTCCCATACTTAGTAAGTCTTTGGTGTTGTTTGAGGGCAAATTCCCCCAATCGATAAGATGTTCGTTGACAACCTTTCCTGCCAGCTGCACTAGTTCTCCAGGGCGGAGGATATGAAGGGTTTGGCTATAACTCTCAATAGCGGTAATGGGCCCCAAAGTAACAGGGTCAGCAAGAAGTTGGCTGCCATCCTCCATAAACATGGTGACATCACTGGAAAGATATCCTCCCTCTGGAATAATATTTAACAATTTCCCATCCTCATACTTATATATGGATTCCTTCGTGGCTACATGTACTTGATTTAAATGTAAACAAAAGTCTACAAATTCTTCAGAACTGATTTTTCTCCATTTTTGGGTATCAAATAGGTCCAGTCCAGAAGTACTGATTACCCAAAGATCACCTTTAATAACTTCTATTTTTTTTATTCCCTCTGGGGCTCCCTTAACAGGAACCATCTCTTCTCCATTTAAAGTAGCCAACCGACCATTCACTACTGTGAAAATAGTTTCTCCTAATATTCCTACCTGATCAATTGATTCCTTGGTTGGTATAACTTCTCTACGCTCTTGCAGGTAAGGAGCATCTTCTACCGGCTTCCAGAGGTGCGCATTGTCTTCTTGTGCAAAAAGGAAGTTGCAATTTATTAGTACTGCTACTATCGTTAGCGCAGCTTCAAACGTCTTTTTCATTTATTTTCAAAATTTTGTGAACGTATTTTAAGTACCCTTTAACAAAGGGAATGTACCATAGTCAGCTTTGTTTTTTGAAAAAAAAGGCCTTTGTAAAAGGGATAATAAATCCCCTTGCAAAGGCCTACTTTATGTACAGGAACACAAAAATGTTATTATTGGTCGTAGGAAAAGGTTTTGTCAAAATTAAGTTTTTCCAAACGGTACTTTTTCTTGAATTGTTCAAAAAGAAGTATTTCATTCTCATCAGTCTTACCAAATGCATTTGCTCTGGATACTAACTTGGTTTTCTTAAAGAAAGAAACGCTATAGTTTTGATTGGTTGATGTAGGTGATCCAGGGTTTGGACCCATGTGGGTGGGATCCGTAGAATAGCTAGAATTGTAACGATTTTGCATTTCACCGATGACCACAATTCCACCATTACTTTTTAGAAAAATATCCTCGACATTATAATAAGTATTCCTTGGCGTTTTTTTACGTCGTTTTTTTGCTTTTTCAACTTCCATTTTAGGAAGAAAATCCATGCCGAATTCATCGATGCTCTTGAAAATTCTCGGATGATCTAAAGGAGAAAGTAGTAGGCTGTAACTCCCTATAGAACTGTAAAACCCTTTTTTATCTGAATAAAATCCTGCAATAAACAGGTCATCATTTTTCGTCAATATCATTCCCAATTCGTTCAGGTAATTTTCTGGTATAGAAATGATAGACTTTTTAACATATTGGTTGGTCCTGTCAATACTTACCAAGGTGTACTTGTAAACATTAATCCCAAAAATTAGCGCAGTTTTTTCACGATCTGTCGTTTCTACAATAAAATGTACGTTGCCTTGATTGTCCACAAGTGGTTTCATTGATATAAAATCGTTTTTAAAATCACGATCAATAAAAGATTTGCTCCAAAGTAAATTGAGCTCCAGATCAAAGGTTTTAATGATAAACTCACTTTGCATTTTTAAGCGATTATAAATCAATTCTAGGGCCATTAATTTGCTTGAATCAGGAGAAAAATGAGATTTAACTCCCTCATAACCATTTTTACGGGCATTTATAATGGGCGTTTTATTTTCTGAATTTCCTTCTGCAATGCGTCTGATTTTTCCGGCGGATTCAAGATTTTCCATATCCAATTCTAAACATTTGATGATGTTAGAACATTATAGGCGAAAAACATGTTAATACTGTATGACAATGAAAAGTTGGGTTTCTTTTAATTGACAAAGTGCCGGATTGCCATTATGGCTCCGGCATTTTTCTTTTACCTCATATCACGCAATAGCAACGAAGTGACTGATTTTGAATGGGAGAAGTTTATGGTTGCGATTTTTTTATGAATGAAGACCAGTTCGACTATTGGAAGCATACCCAATTGACCCTAGAAGTGGAACCTGGCAGGGGAAGCAGTTTTTCTATTGAAATACCCATGGGAATAAGATTTATGATCCGTTCCCGATTGTTTGCCTCAGAGGGACTGCATCACCTAATCCCAGTAATCACTGAGGAGGAATATTTGGCTCGCTAAGCTTTAGCCTTTCCATTACATTTTTTTTCGGCAGTTTTATTGCTCTCTCTGATATACAATTTTCCCATTAATAACAGTCATGATTACCAGTGTTTTTACTATTTCCTCTTCAGCAATTTTCAAAATGTCCTGATCAAAAATGACAAGATCAGCCAGTTTACCTACGGTTATACTTCCTTTTGTCTTTTCTTCAAAGGCCCCATAGGCAGGGGATAAGGTATAGGACTTAAGCGCTTGCTCACGTATCATTTTCTGCTTCCCTTCAAAACCGATCTCAGGGGTTCCGTCTAGCATTTTCCGGGTCACACTTGCATAGAAATTGGCCATAGGTGAAAGTGGTTCAACAGGTACATCCACACTTGCGCTGATGATGTCCCATGGTGCCATTTATCTTTTATTAAAAACGGAAGGCAGGATGTCTGCCAAAGCTTTTCTATTTTCTTCTTTTACCATTGGTTTATTACTTGTGCTAGTGGCGATCGAATTGTATCCTAATTTGCTGTTTTCTACTTTAGATCAATCGCATACCATTATGTTTATAAGCAGCCTCATCTGATAAATCACTTGGCATAATACTCACCTTTGTAGCCATTGGCACCCCATTAGTACTCGGTTATACTGCCTTTGTATACATTACTTTAGAGGAAAGGTAAAGATAGAGGATACCAGCTACTGATAAAGTTTTGGCTTAATTAACTGATAATCTATATTTATGCAAGGATATTTAATCGTTTAGTTTTATATTTCAGAAATAAAACCCTGTATTTGCATTTAAACCCAAAATATTATGAAACGGCTTGTTTTAATACTTGTAACCTCCTTTTGCCTTTCCTCAATATACGGACAGCATTTGGAAGTCAATGATCCTGCATTATTAGATCTTGTGGATAAAGAGAGTACTGTCATTAAGATATCCGATGGTTATCAATTCACGGAAGGTCCGGTATGGAATGATGAAGGGCAATACCTACTATTTAGTGACATACCTGCCAACACCATCTATAAAGTACATCCTACCGGTGAAATTAGCCCCTTTCGTAAACCCAGCCAAAATGCCAATGGACTAACGTTTGATAAGGAGGGAAACCTATTTATTGCAGAGCACAGTGGAAGGAAGATTAGTAGACTAAGCCCTGAAGGCAATTATTCTACGGTTGTTGACAATTATAAAGGGGTTGCATTAAACAGCCCCAATGATGTCATTACGGATAGCAAAGGAGCCATTTATTTCACAGACCCACCTTATGGAAGGCCTAAGAGTGCAACAGACACCTTAGGTTTTAATGGAGTATACCGATTTTTTAAGGGCAAATCCCAATTGATAGCAGATGACCTTTATAGACCCAATGGCTTGGCTTTATCCCCAGATGAGCGCACCTTATATGTAGCCAATTCTGGCCAGCCTAAAGTCTTTATGAAATACCCAGTAAGTAAATCTGGGAAAGTTGGAAAAGGGAAAGTGTTTTACAATGCCTCTTCTTTAAATGGTGAAGGAAACCCTGATGGCATTAAAGTGGATCAACTAGGGAATATATTTGCTACTGGACCTGGAGGAGTTTTGGTGTTTTCACCGGATGCAAAACTCCTTGGTACGATCAAATTCCCTGAAACCCCTGCAAATCTCACTTTTGGTGGACCTGATATGAAAACACTTTTCGTTACAGCACGCACAGGCTTGTATTCAATCCATTTAAAATAAATACTAACCATTGATTTATGGATACCGGAAGGAGAAAGTTTATTCAAAAAACAACTATTGGATCTGCTTCAGGCCTACTTGGAGTGAATACCATAAGTAAGGCAGAAAAGAAAGTGAATTGCCTTCAAGATGAGGCAATAGATAGGGCTTTGAAAGCACCGGTTTTAAATACCACAAATTTAACCACTCCTGTATGGATAAAGTCTATAGAATTATTAAGAAAAGAAAATAACTTTTTGTGTAGGGTCAGGTCTAAAGATGGTGCAGAGGGTATATCGGTGAGTAATAATATGCAAATGATACACTTGTATCCAATTTTCATGCATCGGATCCAACCTTTTTTTATTGGTAAAGATGCAAGGGATTGGGAGCGTTTGCTTGATGAAGTATACGTTTATCAGAGCAATTACAAATTACAAAATCTGGCTTTTTGGGTACCACTCGCTACACTCGAATTTGCTGTATTGGACTTATTGGGAAAACTGGCCAATAAAAGTATGGGGGAAATGTTGGGAAAAATACATCATCCTAAAATAGCCGTTTATCAGGCCAATAATTTCCGTGGCAAATCTGCTGAAGAATCTATAGGACTTATTGAGGCTCAAGTTGGGGAAACTGGTGCCAAAGCATTAAAGTTTAAAGTAGGGGGCAGGATGAGCAACAACCTTGATTTTCCACCAGGAAGATCTGAGGTTTTGATTCCGATGGTTAGGGAAAGATTTGGATCAGAAATGGTCATATATGCTGATTCGAACGGGTCCTATACGACAGATGAAGCCGTTCGAATTGGCAAAATAATGGAAGCATACAATTATGATTTTTATGAAGAACCAGTTCCTTTTGACTGGTATGAAGAAACACTTCAGGTTACCAAAGCCATTAAAATTCCCGTCGCAGGCGGAGAACAGGAACCTAGCTTACGAAATTTTCGGTGGCTGATTAAAAATGATGCACTTGACATTGTGCAACCTGATATTTTTTATTTCGGTGGGATGATTCGATCTATGAAGGTGGCCAAAATGGCGGCCACTCAAGGTAAAATCTGTACGCCCCATATTTCAGGTTCAGGATTAGGTTACTTGTACATGATGCATTTTGTTTCGGCCTTACCTAATGCTGGGCCATACCATGAGTTTAAAGGTTTCAATCATGAAATTCCTTTGGAAAGTGCATCATCCGATCTTTCCAGTACAAACGGAATGGTAGAAGTCCCAACAGGACCTGGATTGGGAATAGTGTTGGAGCCAGCCTTTATTGCAGCACACAAAAGGGTAAATGCCTAGTTGGCCATTTTAATTAATCAAAAGAATATGTAATTTGCCTTTTAAACTGACTTATGCAATAGGATTTACTGACCTTTCTCAGGAAGTGGTTTCATCACACCATGGCAGGTCTACAGCATATTTCGGGTCAAATTAATAGCTCAATTTACCTTTTGAATAGCATTAAGATTTATGAACAAATTTACTTTCTTTTTCAGCCTTGGCTTTACAGTGATGCTATTGGCAGGATGCGGCCGACAGCAGCCAAATTCTTCAACCACTGAATCTTCTATACCTAAGCCAAACATCATTTACATTTTAGCAGATGACCTTGGGTATGGGGATTTAGGATTCAATGGTTCGGAGTATATAGCTACTCCAAATATTGATAAATTAGCCAAAGAAGGTTTGTTTTTTAACCAGCATTACTCTGGTTCCACCGTATGTGCGCCGTCCAGAAGCACCCTGGTTTCAGGGCTTCATACAGGGAATGCACCTGTAAGAGGCAATTATGAAATTCAACCCGAAGGGCAATACCCTTTGCCAGATTCAGTCTTTACCATTTTTGAATCTTTAAAAGCCGCTGGCTATACCACAGGGGCATTTGGGAAATGGGGTTTGGGTTTTCCAGGTTCTGAAGGAGACCCCATTAATCAGGGAGTGGATGTGTTTTTTGGATACAATTGCCAAAGAATGGGACATAACTATTACCCCTATCACCTATGGGACAATCAAGATTCATTGGTTTTAGAAGGAAATGCCGGCACAAATCTTGGAGATTATGGCCCAGAGCTTATTCATGAAAAGACTTTAGATTTTATAACAGACAATAGCCAAAACCCCTTCTTTCTCTACGTACCTACGATTATTCCACATGCCGAATTGATAGTTCCAGAGGAAATAATGAAAAATTACAGCGGTAGATTTGAAGAAACTCCTTATAAGGGAACAGATGAAGGCCCTGATTACAAAGTAGGTGGCTACATGTCTCAGGAAAACCCTCGTGCCGCTTTTGTTGCCATGGTGGAGCTATTGGACAAACAGGTAGGGGAAATTGTAGCCAAATTGGAAGAATTAGGAATCCGAGACAATACCATGATCATTTTTACTTCTGACAATGGTCCCCATAAAGAAGGCGGAGCTGATCCTGATTTCTTTAACAGCAATGGTCCTTGGAGAGGTTACAAGAGAGATTTGTATGAAGGCGGCATTAGGGTTCCAATGATTGCCAATTGGCCTGGGAAGATTGAACCTGGCCAAACGGACCATATTTCAGCATTTTGGGACATTTATCCCACCGTTGCTGCACTGACAGGAAGTGAACTTCCTGAAAATACAGATGGCATTTCTTTCGCCCCATTGCTTACAGGAAACAAAGAAAATCAGAAAACCCATGCGTATTTGTACTGGGAGTTTATTGAGCAAGGAGGAAAACAGGCAATAAGAAAAGGCAATTGGAAAGCCATCAGACTAAACCTTAGAAAAAATGACAATCCTCCTATAATGCTATACAACCTTGAAGAGGACCCGGCAGAGGAAAACAATGTCGCAGAAAAACATCCTGATTTGGTCAAATCCTTAAAAGAGTTGATGGAAGCAAACCATTCCCCAAATCCAGTTTTTAAATTGTACGCTTCAGAATTGAATAAATAATCGATTAAGTAACCAAGACTATAAATGATGAATAATTTATCGAAAATATGCTTAGTAAGTTTTTGCTTGACAAGTTTGGGACTGGGTTCATGTGCTTCTGAAGAAGTTGAGAAGGTACCCAATGTATTGTTTATCCTGGTAGATGATATGGGATATGCTGATTTGGGCTACGCTGGATCCACTTTTCATGAAACGCCCAATATCGATAAGTTGGCCAAAGAAAGTTGGCAATTCACCAACGGTTATTCAGGTAGCAGGGTGTGTAGCCCTGCACGAGCCACTATTATGACAGGCCAGTTTACTTCCAGCCATGGGATTACAGACTGGATCGGCGCTAAAGCAGGTGAGGCATGGAGAGAACATAAAAGGCACGACCCAATGCTACCTGCGGACTATGTACACCATCTTCCGAAGGAAAGCACCACTTTAGCAGAAGCTTTTAAAGCCAATGGATATAAAACCTTTTTTGCTGGAAAATGGCACCTTGGGGATGAGGGGAATTATCCAGAAGACCATGGGTTTGATGAAAATGTTGGGGGATGGGACAAAGGTTCTCCTACTGGTGGATTTTTCTCCCCTTATAAAAATCCCAAGCTAAAAGATGGACCGGATGGAGAAAATCTTACCCTCAGACTGGCAAATGAAGTGGCTGATTTTATGGGAAGGAGTAAAGAGAAACCTTTTTTCGCTTTTCTGTCCTTTTATGCCGTACATGCACCTGTGCAAACCAGTAAGGAAAAATGGGCTAAATACAGGGACAAAGCTGAAGCTATGGGAATAGCTGACCATGGTTTTGAAATGGGGGAAAAGCTTCCTTTCAGAATGGTGCAGGATAACCCAAATTATGCCGGCTTGGTGGAATATGTGGATGATGCTGTTGGAATTGTTTTGCAACAACTCGAAACATTGGGCCTCGACGAGAATACCATAGTCGTATTTACTTCCGACAATGGGGGAGTGGTAGCTGGCGATGCCTATGCTACGTCCAATCTTTTGGTAAAAGGAGGGAAAGGTCAACATTGGGAAGGCGGGGTTCGTGTACCCTATTTGATAAAAGTTCCAGGAAGCCAACCTCAGGCACCTATTGATTATCCGGTAGTGGGGGCAGATTTTCTTCCAACCTTGGTAGATTTTATCTCTGGAGAGGTAGCCATTTCTCAGGAAATAGAAGGCACAAGCCTGAAACCAATAATAGAAGGTCAAAAATTGCAAGAGCGTCCTATTTTCTGGCACTATCCGCATTATGGTAACCAAGGAGGGGTACCTTCAGCCATGGTGAGAGAGGGTGATTGGAAATTAATCAGGTATTATGAGGATGGACATGAAGAATTGTACCGACTTCCTGAGGATCCATTTGAAGAGAATGAATTGTCTGATGCCTATCCTGATAAAAAGGAGGCCCTTTCTGCATTGCTAGGCAATTATCTCGAGGGTAAGTCGGTTTTGATGCCTTCACCAGATATTGAATTCGACAAGGAGCTTTTTCAAAAACGCATCGAACAAATGGAAAATGAGATGATGCCTAGATTAGAAAAGCAGCGCCTTAATTTTCTAGACAAAAACTGGCAACCCAATGACGATTGGTGGGGAAGTGCACCGGGTAATTAAACCCGTAACAGGCAATAAATAGTCTATTACGTGATGAAATCATTTTTATTAAAGGGGCCATACCCAAAGTATTAATGGGATTCCTACTGCCATCACGATTAAAGATAGCGGTAAACCCAGTTTCCAATAGTCCCCAAACTGATAACCTCCCGGCCCAAACACAAGGGTATTCGATTGGTGACCTATAGGGGTAAGGAAAGACGAAGAAGCTCCTACTGCGATACTCATTAGAAATGGATCAGCTGATAGTGTAAGTGCTGATGCAATCTGAACACCTATAGGTGCCATCAGAACAACTGTTGCAGCATTGTTTATCAGAGCTGACATTAGCATAGTCGTAATCATTATAAGCCCAAGTAGACCCCATGGAGGTAAATTATCCGCAGTCGACAAAATTAATTTGGTCACGGTATTGGCAGCTCCACTTGTTTCAAAGGCTTGACCCACGGGTATCATGGCTCCAAGCAAAACAATCACTGGCCAGTCTATACTGGTATAAAGGTTTTTTAAAGGCAGGATCCTACTGACTACCATTCCCATCGCTGCAAGTGTAAAGGAAATAGCTACAGGTAGCCATCCCATAACCACCGCGATAATGGACAGAGCAAAGAGACCAACAGCCAACAGTATACGCCTTGGTTTTCCGATTTTTATGCTTCTTTTGGCCAATGGATAGCATTTCATTTCATTGAGCGTATCCGATATACGATTTCTGCGCAATTGAAGGAGCAAAACATCTCCCGAACGAAAAACCTCATGATCAATTCTTTTAATTAAGGTTCTGTCTCCCCGAGACAATGCCAATAAGTTGACATCATAACGAGATCTCATATGAATACTAGAAGCCGTTTGGCCAATTAATGGAGAATTTTCTTGGACAATGCCTTCTGTGTTTATTATTTCATTTTCATCTTCAGTAGACGCTATAAAATCTTTGTTCCCAACAAGCTTAACCTGGTACTTATTTATGAATTCTTCCAGGACATCTGTATTCGATTCCAAAACAATGATGTCATTCTTTATAAGTATAAAATAAGGACTGGGCGCATGAATTCTAATCTTATTCCTGACGATGCCAAGAACTTTGACATCTAGTTCTTTGTCATCTGTTATAAGCTTAATTGGGCTGTTTTCAAGAGCTGACTTACCTGAAATTATGACTTCAGTAATGTAGTTTTCAATTTTAAACAGGGCCTCATTGGCCTGATTTGAATTTCTTTTTGGGATCAATCGCCATCCTACCAACGAAATAAAGAGTACTCCTGCCACAGCAACTACCACACCTACGATGGTGAAATCAAACATGCCAAAAGCAGCTTCACCACTTTGCGCACGGAAGGAAGCTATAATAATATTTGGCGGAGTCCCAATCAATGTAGTCAAGCCTCCCAATAAAGAGGCAAAGGCTGTTGGCATTAAAATCAGTGAAGGAGAATAACTGTGTTTTCTTGCCATTTGTATGGCGACAGGCATAAATATGGCCAAGGCACCTATATTATTCATAAATCCCGATGCAATTGCAACTGCTCCTGAAATGGTCGCAATTTGAATGGTGATATTGTTTCCCACCTTATCCATTAATGCTACAATCACATCTACGATTCCAGAGTTTTCAAGTCCTTTGCTCACTACGAGGATGGCAGCTACGGTAATTACTGCAGGGTGGCTAAACCCCATAAAGGCTTCATCATAGGGTACCAGACCAAGTATAGCAAGTAATATTAAGGCAGATAGTGCGACGAGGTCGTAACGGATTTTCCCCCAGATAAAAAATAGAAGGGATAAGCCGAGGGTGGCAAATACGATGATTTCTTCCATATACTAACCTAGGTAGCAATAGGTGCTGATAGACAGGAATCCGGGATATTAAATGCGTTGACCAAAGGGACAGCATCTTTACGTATTTCCCAGCACAATTGGTTGACCATTTTCCTAATGGCCTTGGATTTACTGCCTTCCATATAACCTTGCTCTAGGTACCAGCCATTATGGGTTTCTATCTGGTACAAGGCAAAAAGATCACAGAGTCTTTTGAGTACCTGCTTAAGTTCTGGATCAGTCGTTTGTTTAATTTTTTCAATAAATTTTTCTAAGATTACCCGCTCAATAAATGCCATTCCCAAGGTGAATAGATGATGTTGAGCTACATTCACAGCATCAAAGGGATCCATCCCTTCATCCATTAGCCGTTTTAATCTCTTAACGGCAGAATTCAGAATACTATTTTCCCTGTATTGAAAAGCATTTAGATGAAATTCAGGGTCCAGCAGATGGTTTTCGTCAGTATTTCGAATGATAAGTGGGTTCTTTTCTGTGATAGATGTTTTTGTCTTATTAACAACATAATCTATAACAGTGAACAAATTCATGTTTTCAAATTGCTCCTTATAAGCACTAAGTCTACTTTTGGCCACAAGTTGTAATAGGACGGTATTGTCTCCTTCAAAGGTAGTGTACACATCAGAATCATTTTTTAACGCATCGATCCTATTCTCTGATAAATAACCTTTGCCACCACATGCTTCTCTACATTCCTGTAAAGTGCTTGTATTGTGCCAGGTCACATAAGATTTTAAGCCCGCTGCCAAGGCTTCTATTTCCTGCATTTCATCCTCTTTTCGATGGAGAAAGCGGTCTGTTACATACTCCATAGCAAAATGGCAGGCATAGGTTTTAGAAAGTAGTGGTAAGAGTCTCCGCTGATGCATGCGGTAATTTAGAATGGGTACTTCTGTAGCACCATTAGGCCCAAATTGGCGACGTTTGTCTGCATACCTAATAGCAATGGTAATACCAGATTTTGAAGCGGCTAACGCAGACCTCGGAATGCCTATTCTTCCTCCAACTAAGGTTCCCAGCATGGTAAAAAATCTTTTGTTATCGCTGGCAATTGGACTCTGAAATTCACCTTCCCCGTCAACAGACGAAAACCTATCCAACATGTTTTCTTTAGGTATAGTGACCGTGTCAAACCCAATCAAGCCATTGTCTACTCCATTAAGGCCCATTTTTCTCCCACAATCGGCTATGGAAATACCAGGTAGGGTTTTTCCTTCATCATCCCTCAAAGGAACGATGAAGGTACTTACACCATAATCTTTCTCATTGATCAATAGTTTTGCAAAAACAGTGGCCATTTTACCATGTAGCGCTGCATTACCAATGTATTCCTTTCTGGCATTTTTATGAGGAGTATGTATGGTGAAGGTTTTATCTTCGTGATTGTAAGTTGCTGTTGTTTCTATCCCCCTAACATTGGAGCCATGGTTTGTTTCTGTCATGGCAAAACAACCAGGTAGCTCAAGACTTCCTATGGCCCTAAGGTATTTTTCATGATGCTTCTTTGTCCCTAACATAAAGACACTCATTCCCCATAATCCAAATTGAACGCCAAACTTAATTACTGTGCTCAGGTCTCGGTAACTAAGGGTTTCCATTACGGTAAAGTATCCCTCCATGTCATTGCCTCCCCCATATTCCTTAGGAAAGCCAATGGATCCATATCCTTTTTCAGCGAGGACCTTACACCAAACAAGCACTTGTTCTCTGTATTCTTTTAAATTACCAGGGTCCACATAATCGAATTCCTTTTTAGAGATAAGCGATTTGATTTCGTCAATCAATGGTTTTCTGTGACCGTCAAGGAGGGCTGTTAACTTGTCTGTTTCAAACTCTTTTTGCGTTTCATAGGAAGTGGAAACGTTGGCATGAGAAGATTTGAATGTCAAGGCAGCAGATTTGCCAATTATCCCCAATTGACTTTCCAGGTTTCCCAATTCTTTTTCAACTTTGGACAAGGGAAAGGTATGGGCCACTTCGGGAGCATTTTTTCTCAAAATTTCTACTCCTATGCTTGAAAGGTGAGGATAAGTGGTATTGTTATCTACTGAGGATTTTATTGTTTTCCACCACATTTCCAACTCCTCCCTTGAGGGTGGCGAATTTGGATCGAGCTTTGCGGTTAAATATTTTCTATCCTCTTCGCTCAACCAATCTACCGCTTTAAAAAAGGATTGAAATGCCTGATGTTCGCTAGCATCGATTGTTGTATCTGACCATACCATATACAAGATAGGTAGGAGAACGAGGCTTCCATTGGTTGGTTGAGAAAGTATCTTTTCCATGTTTTATTTTAGGTTTAAGATTTAGTACTAAAAAGGTAAGAAAATATTTCTATCCCTTTCAATAATACTACCAAAAGTTAAAAATGGATTAAAGACAATGAAATTAAAATGAATTGGTGTCTAAATTAATGGCAAATAAAAAATTTAGCCATAAGAATAGTATAGTTTTCTCAACTTCCCCCACTTAAGTTATGTCGCAAAAGAAGGGTAAAGGTTAGAAAAGGACTTAATCAATTTTATCCCAGACTTCGATATTTTTTATATTCAGACTTTTAGAGTCAAAGGTAGGATCTAAACCCTTTTTTCTTTGATCCACATAATCTTTTAACGCTGCCATAGCAGGTTTTCTAAGCAAAATGATTGCAATCATATTTAGCCAAGCCATCATTCCCACCCCAATATCACCCAGCGTCCATGCCAGCTCTGCGGTTCTGATGGTACCGTAAAAAGTAGCTACCAAAATCAAAATCCGAAGTACAAAAACAGGCCATTTTTTGTTTTGATCCCTTTGAAGATAACTTAGATTAGTCTCTGCAATATAGTAGTAGGCCATGATTGTAGTAAAAGCAAAAAAGGCTAAGGAGATAGCAATGAAACCTGCCCCAAGATTTGGAAAATGCTCACTTATCGCAAATTGAGTGAATTCTGGTCCAAATGTCACACCAGGAAGGTTCTCTACTAAAAATCCTCCTTCCGGATTGACCACATTGTATTGTCCTGTGAAAAGAATCATGAATGCGGTGGCAGTACAAATAAAAAGCGTATCTACATACACGGAAAATGCCTGCACCAAGCCTTGCTTTACCGGGTGACTGACCTCCGCGGCTGCTGCAGCGTGTGGAGCAGTTCCCTGACCTGCTTCATTGCTGTAAATTCCTCTTTTAATTCCCCAGGAGATGGCCATACCAAATATCCCACCAAAAGTTGCGTCGGCATTGAAAGCAGAAGTAACGATCAATTTGATTACTCCGGGTATTTCTGTTATGTTCAACGCCATGACAATTATGGCCATGATTATGTAGGCAGCCGCCATAAAAGGGACAACTATCTGGGCTACTTTTCCAATACGTTTTACACCACCAAAAATAATAAGCGCAAGGAAAACACAAATAACCAAGCCCGTAATCCAAACCGGTACATCAAAAGCATTTTCAACACTGATGGCTATACTGTTGCTTTGCACTCCTGGTAAAAAAAAGGCTGTGCTAAGAATGGTAGCAAATGCAAACAATATGGCATACCACCTAATCCCCAAACCTTTTTCTATGTAGAAAGCTGGCCCTCCGCGGTATTGACCATTTTTCACTTCTTTGAACATTTGTCCCAATGTAGCTTCTATGAAGGCAGATGCACTCCCTAGAAAGGCGATGATCCACATCCAAAAGATAGCTCCCGGGCCTCCCATGGCGATGGCTGCTGCAACTCCTGCAATATTCCCAGTTCCTACCCGTCCTGAAATGGCGATGGCAAAGGCTTGAAATGAAGTAACTCCCTTATCTGAAGACTCTCCACCAATTAATAATTTAATCATTTCCTTGAAATAGCGGACTTGAAGAAATTTGGTGACTATTGAAAAATAAATTCCGACACCTAAGCAAAGGACAATTAAAGCATTACTCCATATAATGTCATTTAGGGCGTATATTATGGACTCCATGTTATTAGTTTGGCTTGAAAAATTTATTTTATTAACACAAAGAAAACCTAAAATAGGGTTAATAATAATTTTGAGGGTAAATAATTATAGGAACAAGGAAGGTTTTATCCCAAAACATGCGATTTCCGTTCTATTAGGTGAAGGAATTGTTTCAAAATCATCTAACCGTTGCTCTTTCCGTTTCAACCAATCGTTCCAAGTTTTTAATTTGGATAAGGTAGCCGTAGATTTTGGATGGGTTTAAGTCATGATAAAGTGAGCATAGCAATAGTCTACTAAGGCATGTAAAAATTGTTCTAGTTTAAAAAAACTAAAAATGGCAAAAGATCCCCTCAAATTATCCTGGACTATCTTTTTCCCCATTAGTCTTTGATTCCAGGTAAATTTACTTATCAAAAGTTAGCTGCTTGTGATTTGAGGCGTTTATAAACAATTTTTAAAAATCACTACTTAAAAAGCCAAAATAAAGCCCTATTAAAAATCATTACCTTTACAGCGATTTGTGGCTTAATACAAACCAGACGGAAATACAATTATGAAAGAATTAGGATTAATTAGCACATTACCGATTAATCGGTTTACCGACAATGGCGCCTACCTTGCTTTAAGCGATGGAAATGAGTTGTTGATACCAAAAAGGTATCTTAGTGGAGAGGAAAAAGAAGGGGACTTTAAGGAAGTTTTTGTTTACACAGATAGTGAAGACAGGCCAGTGGCTGTAACTGACCACCCAGTAGCCATATTGGATCAGTTTGCTGTGATGGAGGTAAAAGATGTCACGAGTATTGGGGCTTTTTTGGAATGGGGGCTGGAAAAGGACTTGTTACTTCCCAATTCCGAAATGCGCCAGACAGTCGCGCCAGGGGACAAGGTCCTGGTGATTGTCTGTGTAGACCATCGAACGTCACGTTTGATAGGGGTGAGTAAATACGAGGAATTTATTTTATCAGACACCAAAGGATTTGAGGTGGGGCAGGAAGTAAATGCTTTGATTTTTGATCTCACAGATTTGGGATATAAAGTTTTGGTCAATGGTTTTTATGAAGGGCTTATTTATGCCAATGAGGTATTTAAACCACAGGAAATAGGGAGTTCAGTCCGAGCATTTGTGAAAAAGATTAGAGAGGACAATAAGATTGACTTGATTATTACCCCTATAGGTCGTCAAAAATTTGATGAAGGGGCCACCCAGATCTTAGATCTGCTACTTGAGAAAAACTTTTTACCACTAACGGATAAGTCTTCCCCTGAAATCATTAAAGAAACATTGGGAATGAGTAAGAAGCATTTCAAACAATGTATCGGACAATTGTACAGGAAAAAGGTCATTGTGATAAAAGAAGATGGTATTTATAAGACTTAGAATACCTCTTATGGGTTATTTTATCAATTATATTATTGAATAAAGGATTTAGTAGGAAAATCTACTATTTTTGCCTCATTCACTATTGGATGATCAACCTGATTTTTCGTAAAATTGATCGTTGATCAAAGGCTTCGTAAGCAGTATTTACATCTTGTAATTTGATTAGAGTATAGCATGGATAAAAAAACGGAAGTGTTTTTAGGCATAGATGTGGGAGGAACTCACGTAAAAATAGGACTGGTAGATACCCATGGTCAAATTATTCAATTTGGCAAAGAGGACACAACCTTACTCCGAAACAGTTCTCACGGGTTTAATAAGGCCTTTGTGGAGGTAGTAGGAAAATACCTTAAAAAAAATCCTGAAGTAAAACATGTAGGAATAGGCCTTCCGGGTCTGGTAAGTAAAGATAGAACTACCACATTAGAGATTCCTGCCATTTCAGAACTTAATGGGTTTAACCTTAAGGAGGCATTATTGGAACATTACTCAGATATAATCTTTCATCTTGAGAATGATGCAAGTGCGGCTGCTTTGGGAGAATTTCATTTTGGAAAGGAAAAAACAGCTGATAATTATCTTTTTATCACTTTGGGCACTGGTATAGGCAGTGCTTTGATCCTTGATAGAAAAGTTTTTAAAGGGGTGAGGGGTAATGCAATGGAAGTAGGACACATGCTTTCAAGAGGAAACAGCAGGCTTGAACCTTTAATAGGTAGAAATGGAATACTTAACATGGCTGGGAAAATGAAGGACCAATTTCCAGAGGAAATTGGTGTATTGAAAGACCAAGAATTAGGGATGCATTTATTGGTTAGTGCTGCGAAAAGTGGCAATGGAATTGCTTTAAGAACTTTTGCTGAACTAGGCGCAATTTTAGGAGAAGCCTTGGTTTCTACAATACGTATTCTTGACGTTACAGAAGTTTATTTTGGCGGTGGAATTTCTGCTGCCCTTCCATTCATCCAACCTCAACTGGAAAAAACAATTCATCAATATTTAAGTCCCTATTACCTTACTGACTTAAAGTTAGAAAAAGCTACATTGGAAAACGATGCAGGTACGCTGGGTGCAGCAGCCCTGTGTTTTATGGATTAAGTGTTGTCACCGTTACTTCACTTACCTTATTGATAGCATTGAGTCGAAAAAGAACCTTCAGAGGTTCTTTTTTTATTTGTTGCTCGCAGCGATCTGAAGGCTCCAAAAAATAAATAAAAAAACTTTGACTTCTGTCCACAAGTTCTACCCGATCGGGACGCCCGAAGGTAATGATGATCTCTTGGTTGTTTTTTGCCAAAAAGGTGTTTTTTAATTTCCTTATTTCTTCAACATTTTGTAGGCGCAAACCCAAGCAACCATTCCGGTCCTTTTTCCAGTTTCCGATATTTATGCTGCCTGTTTCTAATTTCCCCGAACAGGAGATAACTGAGGCAAGTAAAATAAAAATAAAAAAGTAAAAGGTAATTGATTTATAAGTCATGAGAAAACGGTACAGGTTGCAAATAACCTTGCGAAATTAGTGCGAATGTTTGGTTGCCTTGGTATGTATTGAAGAAAAAGACCTATTTTTTTATAATTACAGGGTAATTGGTTCAGAAACAGATAAATGATACGTTTTTCCCTGATGCTTCTTAATTACATTTCGATCTGTTTCTACACTCCACCACAGAGATACCTCTTCATCCAGTGCCCACAGCGGAGGCACATTCTTTTGAGATTGGCACGCCTTGTTTGCAGACCGGGACCTAAACCAGTTGAACGTTTACGAAAATGGGACAGCAGGCGTGTGGAGAAATGCTTCCAGTTTGTATTACGAAGCAGACCGTCAACAGCAGACAATACCGGATGTTTCTGGTGACGGAACCTTTCTTTTAGCGGGCTTTGACTGGCAGTATCCGGAACTCGAAGTAGTGAGCGACTGGACCACCTCGGGCGAGATGACAGCTTATTCCACAAGCAGCCAGCCCAAGGAGGTTCGTGATGTGATGGGCATTTATAGTTCATCTCTTTATGGATACGGAGAGGAGCTGTTGACTGCCCAGGGAGTCAATTTAAGAAACCTTGAAATGGCTTTCACCGGGTTTGAACCCCTGGAAGGGGCATCGTCTGGAAACTGGCGGTTTGGTGATGAAGAAATCTCCCTGACTGAACGGTTTCGGGTGATAAATGGTAAAGGTTATTTTGCGACCGTAGATATTCCCGTTGCATTGTTGGCCGGGATCACTGTTGCGGACATTGTTACTTCGGCTGGACAGCGAGCACCGCATTCGGGAAGCGGCATACCCATTTTGTGCGTCAGGGAAGATCCCAGAAATGAATTTCATTCCATAGTCACCTTTGGTAGCCTGGTATCTGATGAATATTGGACCGGTGAGTTGGTCGCAACGAAAAATCTTGGCGAAAATGTTAGTGCCAATAAAGGTATCAAGTCTCATACCGGGTACGCCAGTTTCAAGGTGGAAGGCACCGAGACATTCCCACAGGACTTGCTTCGTTTGGAGGAAGGAAAATCTTACCACTTCTCCACCTGGGTATCCGTTGGGAGCAATCCGGAAAAGCCCTTTATAACGGGAGGTGTAACGGCAGAACTAGTCTTTAGAGACAATCAAGGGGTACTGGTAGGCGATACATGGACAGTATATCCTTCAGGCCCAATTGTGGAAGGCTGGCAGCAAATTAAGGGGGATTTTGATTTTCCCGAAAATGCTGTGACGTTTGATATACGTTTTGATTCCGGCACCCAAACCACCTTGTGGGTTGACGACCTGCGTTTGTTCCCATCAGATGCAAATATGCAGAGCTATGTCTATGACTATGCCAACCACCGTCTTGTGGCCACCCTGGATGCTGAAAATTTCAGCACTTTCTAAAATCTCCTCCACCAACACGCCCCAAATAATCTACCTGAATAGAATCCAAAATCACGAGTTCCCATTCGTTGGAAAAAATCTCCAAATCTGACATCTCCTTTTTTGAACAAGCTATTTTCGAGATAGAGAGAATAACTGTTGCTAAAAACTTAAATTTCAATTTTTTACCAGTTGAAGTTTATAAAAAGTAATATAATCTTGCTCCTCTCCTATAAATTCATCATCTCTGATAGCGTAGAAGGGCTTATCTATCTTTTCAATATTCATAATACTGCCAATTCTGTATGGGACAATGATTTCATTGGAAAGGATAGAATCTTGAAATATGATTTTCAGAATCTGATTTTGAAAGTCTTTGTATTTGGGGAATTTTTTTGGAATGTTTAATTCATTTTGAATAAAAATATCTTCGTCAATACCTTCATTATAAAAAATAACTGTCCCTTTTTTTGTCACAAAAAGCTGTCTGATCACTCCATCAAACATTCTTCTTCCAGAGATGTATTGATATTTCTCTTGATGTTCACCATTATCTAAAAATTTTGAGGGTTTAAAATCAACGGTAAATAAGTAGGCTCCTCCATTGTTTATGTCGTAAATATGAATCATTGGCTCATTGCTTAAAGCCAAGTGAAGTCTATTCCCCGATATCCCAAATTGGATCCAAGGTCTTTCAAAGTATTTATCTGAGGAATATCTTGACGTTTTTGGGATCTTAATTAATGGCACTGAACCGCCTGTTTTAGGATCAATTTTTTCTAACAGAAAATGGTCTCGGATGAAATGTGGATCATAAGGGTTTGCCCCATCTCTGCCTGGATAATAACTGATCAATGAATCATTCCAGAATTCCAAATTTCGAAGAAAGCCTCCTCCGTCGTTTGCTTGGCTTAGAAATGAAAGCTTTATTTCTTGCTTCAAAGATAGATCCGTATTTAATTCATACAGCCATCCCACAAAACTTGCAGCGAAAAGTCTTCCATCCGCTGTATATCTTAGTTGGGTTGGATATTGAACTTTTCCTGGCCCATCCTTTGGGTAAGAAGTCTCATAATGGATCTCACCAATTGAGTTATACTCAATCAATTTATTTTCCTGAAAATTATAAAATACCCCTTTCCCATTTCTAAAATCTCCTCCACCAACACTCCCCAAATAATCTACCTGAATAGAATCCAAAATCACGAGTTCCCATTCGTTGGAATCGGAACTACTTTTAGAGACTTTGTCTCCATCTGTGCAAGCATAGACTGACACCAATATTAAAACCAGGATATTACGTACTTTGATCATTTGGATTCCAGTTTAACTTTATAAACGCTTAAATTTTTTTCCTCTTCATTTGCATCAGGTAATCTTTCCATCCTTAGCCTGAAACCCTCTTCAATTCTGCGAACATTATTTTTTAAATCAATGCGTTCATGCTAATATTTAATTAAAACAATTTCATTTCTATAGTGAACTATGAATTTAATAAAAATAAAACTCATGGGCGAATTTTGGAGCAAAAAAAGATGATCATATGTAGTTATATGTTTACTTTTATCAAGTTCCAATATATCTAAATAGGGTAGTTATGATATGTTTTTATATAATAGTATTGATAGGTTCGAGTCCCAAACTCTCTACGGAAAGAAACCCTGACTAATTGATTTTCAATAGGTCAGGGTTTTTTAGACTAGGAACGAATTTTAAGGGGCTTTTTTGTTTCGCTTTTGAAGGTAGTGAAGTCATTTACCCTTCATTTTTTATTCATTCTTAAGAGCCCCGCTAGATGTTGGTTTAATCTACGTAGAATTGAGGGGGTCAGTGTTCTGAGAAAATTCGCTGAGAACAAATTAGTAGTAGGCCATAACAAATGGCCATTTTAAGTTTGTGTTTCTGCTTATCATTATTGATTGATAAAAAGGTATAATTGCAAATTACACCTAGGTGGGGGCATTTATGGTCGATTGAGAAAAGATCAAGAGGATATGATTCAGGAAAAGAAAAACATCGAAAAAAGAAAAAGAGAATTGGAAAAGGAAATGGGAAAACCGTCCATTGCGAGTCCTGCCAAACCTATTCAATCTCCACTATTCGTCTCAGCGATTCAAACAGCATTTTACGATGGGTTAATCAATGAATATGAGCTCTGTAAAACCCTTCATCTTAAACCAGAACAACTTGAAAAATATTTGAGATGAAGGTAGTAATCGATACCAGTTCACTATTGAGTTTGGTTCGGTATTATCTGCCGTTTGATAAAAAGGGTGTCCTCCTCAGCATCTGATAAAAGACAATCCCAAAGAAGAAATTTACTTAGTGACAGAAGAGACACATGCTGCCAACGATTTAAAACTTTTCAAAAAAATTCCTACTATTTGTGCCATTCTTGATATTCCTGTAATTACACTGCCAGTGCTTTTAGAAAAGTATCCAGAGGTGGACTTGGGGTTTGAGTAAGTAGATTTCAGAAAACCAAAACCAACTTGCTCTAGGCCCCTTACAATTCAGATTTTAAGTATCATCTCTAATACCCATAATTAAAACACGTATTGCATGCTTTTTCTAGGTAGGGTTTGTAGTAGGCCATTTCAAATGACCTATTAAATTTTTTGTTTCTATAGTTCATTGACGATTGATAGGAAGGTGTAGTGGATACTACACCTAGGCGGGAAGAACTGGGTTTTATCAGTATTTTAACCAGGACTCGAAGACATTAGTAAGCAACTGTTAGGTCCCTAATTACCATCGGGATTTTGTCAGCATTGTTGCTAGAAACAGGCAACAATACCGCCAAAATAGAGGGGTTAAACTCGTCAATACCCCGCGTTGAAACAAGGGCCTATGAATTCTTAGGTTACGTCAATTACTCTTGATAATTTTTTAGGTAGGTTTGAATCCATAAAGAGTGGGATGGAATAATGGAATAGGTTTCGTAGTTGGCCATTGCAAATGGCCTTTTAAAAAATTTGTTTCTATAGTTCATTGACGATTAATAGGAAGGTGTAGTGGATACTACACCTAGGCGGGGAAAGAACCGATGAGGGCCGAAGATATCACCAAGCACATCAGGCGGAACTATGCTATTTTCGCCCCGAGAAAAGTAAATGCCCTGACGATACGGCAGAGCGTGATCGCCAACCTGTTGAAACAGAACCACGATTTAAGAGTAGTCCAGGTATTTGCGGGCCACAAATACCCTTCGGCGACCGAAAGGTACAAGCAAACCAACGTGGAAGCTTTGCAGACGGCTTTACAGATCTACCATCCGATAAAGTAAAATAACTTATTAACTTTAACCGATTATGAGCAAACAACAATCACTTATACCTGATGAAATAATTACTAATAAGATATTTTTTTTCAGGAACCAGAAAGTAATGATAGATAGTGACCTGGCTGAACTTTATGGAGTTGCAACAAAAGTTCTGAACCAATCTGTTAAGAGAAATATCGATCGTTTTCCAAAGGACTTTATGTTTCAGTTGACAGATCAGGAGTTTTCAGACTTGAAGTCACAAGTTGTGACCTCAAGTTGGGGAGGAAGGAGAACATTGCCTTATGTATTTACAGAACAAGGCGTTGCAATGTTGTCCAGTATTATAAATAGTGAAACGGCTATACGTGTAAATATTCAGATAATAAGGATCTTTACCCGAATGCGAGAACTACTTCTAACCAATAAAGACATATTGCTAAAACTGGAAAAATTGGAAAGAACGGCTATGTCTCATGATGAAGAATTAAAGCTTATTTTTAAATACCTGAGGGAACTGCTAAATCCACCTGATGAGCCAAGAAAAAAAATTGGTTTTAAGTCTGGAAAAGAAAAAGAATGATCCCAAACTGCTAAGCCAACTCTCAAAGCCCACCACACTGGCCAGGCACCCTAACGGCATGCTAACAGGTAAAGTGGTGTTCCTCATCGGTCGTCGGCAAAAAGCCACGCCAGCACTCACGGCACTGTTTTATGGAGAGTTTGCTTTTAAAGGCATAAAACAGAGCCGTTCGCCCTGTGGGTGCTCGTTCCCTGCCTCCGTACCTCCGGCAGGCAAGCTCGCATGCTGTCATGTCTTTTGCGCTCCTTGCTCTTCCTCACGGCAGGCTACCCTGTCTGCTTAGGCCGCTTTTCTGCGTTCCGTTCGTTCCTCACTTCACTGCGTTCAGTCGCCACGCATCCACCGCCTGCCAGGGTTAATGCGGGCCTGCTGGCCTCAGACAGACCTCCCGACAGGCCATTATGGTTCAACTTTTCAATGGTATGTCCTGTCGGGATCACTGCCAGCCGCCTTCCTGCGTCAGGCTTTCTCTGGCAGGCTGTCGGAGGCACCCGCAGGAGGCCCGCAGTCCCATCCTTGTTTCCGAAATCAAGTCAGGTGTAATAAACAACAAAAAAGAAGCGCAAAGTTAGGCGGGTACCAACAAGCCTGCCCACCATCAAAAAGCAAGTCCGTGGTGCTATTTACCTGCCCACGGCCAGCCCACCTTAAACCGCTCCACTCCCTAGCTTTTTGCCCATACCCGCCTGATCAGATGCTTTCTTTTTTTCCGTTTTTTCTTTTAAGGAATATTTTACTCTAAATCAATCACTTATGGACGCTACAACCATCAGTAATTACAGGCTTCAAAAACGTAAATGCAACTGCCTCTTACTTGATTCTGCACGAAAATTTTATATAGGGCTATACAAGAGCTTTGGGCATCCTAATCACAAAAATGAATATTACCGCTTCCTGCACCTGCACATTAGCGGAAGAGGAAAATAAGGATTCACATCATTAAAAGGAGAAGCTCAAAAGGCTTTTCTTTTTTCAACTGAAAATTTTTCCAGATGAAAGAAAAAATATTACTATCTTA